>Ga0302324_100000211_pt1 | contig 157145 bp, 137 predicted proteins | sample Palsa_T0_1_FD_201949 | JGI IMG/M metagenome (GOLD analysis project Ga0302324, IMG submission 201949) | Peat permafrost microbial communities from Stordalen Mire near Abisko, Sweden - Palsa_T0_1 | ecosystem: Environmental > Terrestrial > Soil > Palsa > Peat permafrost | place: Sweden: Abisko...
GCCCCAATGCCGACGGCGAGCGTAAGGACTGCGACCAGCGTGAAGCCAGGCGTCTTGGAAAACGAACGGAGGGCGAAGCGGACATCGTTGATCATCGGAGCCGAGGAGGGGCCATGTGGACCTAGCAGGGCGCGTTCCAAGAGCGCCAATTGGCGCAACATCCTGGGGATGAGCGGGCTGGAGAATGTCCGCCGCGGCAGTGGCGCGCGAAAGCGCCGGATTCGGGAATCGGGCGTCCCCTTATCGGGAAGAGCCGCCGCGCGCCGTCAGTCATGCCCGAGCCAGCCGCTGGCCTCCAGGAACCCCCTGAGCTCGCCGGAGTCGGCCGAGAGCGGCGGAATCCAAATCCCAAGCCGCTCCCGCGTCCACCACACGCCCGGGTGCGCGGTGGGATCCGCGAAGGCGTAGCGGTACTCGACCGCCCGCACGAAGCGCGGCGGCTTGCCCGGGAAGGGGTTGGCGGCGAAGAGGCCGACCGCGCCCCTGTCGTTGTGGAGGAGCTTCCAGACGAGGTTGAGCGTCCACGGGTACTGGCGGACCGTGGCCATGGCCGCGAACCACATCTGCCAGTCGAGCCTCAGCTGGTAAGGCGCGATCTGCGGAGGCCTCGAGGCGGGATCGACGGGCAGGCCCTTGTACGGATATGGCTTCCAGACGGCGCGGTCATCGGGCACCGCCGCATCCGTCCCCTCGAAGATGACGTTCCTGCGCTCGCGGCCGATCGTGCCGAAGGCGCCGTAGGTGTTGACGAGCTCCAGCGGGTCAAAGGACGCGTTCATGAGCTGCCGGGAGGAGAACAGGTTGGCGACGGGATTGACGCTGAGGCAGGCGACGGCGGCGGCGAGCGCCCATCCCGCCACGGCCATCGGCATGCTGGGCCGCGCGGCGGCGCGGGCCCGCCCGGCCGCGGCGCCCAGGCGCGTGGGAAGGATCCTCTCCCACAGCGAGTCGTCAAAGCAAGCGAGCGCGGGGATGATCGTGAGCCAGTTCAGGAAGGAGAGGTTGCCGCTAACGATCAGGACCGCCTGGAAGACGACGATCACGGCGCCCGCGATGTGGCGCACCCTCCTCGGGCCAAAGACAAACCAGGGCGCGACCAGCTCCGCCGCGTGGTTCAGGAGGACGCCGGCCTCGAGCTGCCACCTCGGCAGGAAGTGAAAGAAGCGGCTGAGCGGATTCGGGATCGGCTGGGTCTCGAAGTAGTAGAAGAGCGCCGAGAGGTCGCGCCAGCAGGAGTCCCCGCGCATCTTGATGAGGCCGGCACCGAGCATGATCCGGAAGACGAGCCACCGGAAGAGCCAGATCACGGCGACCGGGGGCCCGCGTCCGGGAAACGGCCGGGCGTCCAGCAGCGGGCAGAGGAAGATGGCGAGGAAGCCCGTCTCCAGGAGCTGGAATTCCCAGCCGTACCCGTACCAGTCCTGGCCGACGTGGACGATTGATAGGTAGAGCGCCCAGAGGACGGCGAGGAGGGGCGCGTTCGCGAAGCCGGCCGCCACGGCGCAGGAGAGGGCGAAGCCGGACCACGCCGCCCCGAGGAGCGCCGCGTCCGAGTGCCCCAGCCAGAACACCGAGGGCAGCCGCATGAAGCCCGCTTCCCTCGAGCCCAGGGCCTCCCCCACCCGGGCTAGGTAGCCGCCCACAGGAAGCAGGCCGTCCGAGCCGATCAGCGGGAGGATCTGGTTCGCCGCCACCAGGAAGGCGACCGCGTAGACGAACCCGAGGAGCCGGAGGATGGCGAACCGGGTCAGCCAGTAGGTCGGCGCCGGCCCGTGCGGCTTTTTCTGGCGCGGCTCCTCCGCCGCGGGTATGCCGTCAGGGGTCACGTTCCTGGCGTTTCCCTGGGCTCCCGGTCTGAAGCACCCGTCATGGGGCAATCCTCCTAGCACATTTTATGTCCCTTTTGAATGCGCATCACGGGCGGTCCGCGCTGCGGGGGATCGCCCTCCTCCTGCCGCTCGCCGCGCTGCTCGGCGGCCCGCGTGCGGCGGCGGACGACGATGTAACGGTGCTCGAGCCCGTGTTCGTCGAGGCCTCGACCGGGGATCCATGGAGCTACTTCACCGTGCCGGGATTCGAGGTGATCTCGCACTGCCCGGAGGATTTCAACTTGACCTACGCCCGCGCGCTCAGGAGGGCCACGGCCGCGAGGCTGGCCGTGCTCCCCGAGGGCTTCTGGGGGGACATGCCCACCCCCATGAAGATCGTCCTCTACGACCGGGAGCCGGCGCGCGGGGGCGGGTTCCTCCGGGGCAACCCCATCGACCTGGCATGGATCTCCGGAGACGGCGCCTCGGTGGGATCCGGAACGGTCCAGCACTCCTATCCCGTCACCGTCGGCGACGGGGACACCTACATCAACTGCGGCAACTACTGGAGCGTCCAGACCAACAGCGAGAATTTCTCGGTCGACCCGGACAGCGACATCCGCCTGGAGAACCGGATGCCAAGGCTGCCCGGCTGGTTCATCGCGGGGATGGAGGGCCAGTTCGGGCTCTACCCCGAGCGGATCATCCAGGCCTCGGCGTTCTCGAGCGCCGTGGTGCTTGAGAGCGCCACGTGGGTCTCGACCGAGGAGACCCTCGCGATCCTGGGCGAGGCGAAGGCGAGGAAGAAGGACGCGAAAGGCTACCGCCCGAAGGAGATGCTCCCGCTGGGCGAGCTGTTCCGCGGGGGGACGGCGGCCAGGAGGGAGCTCTGGAACTCAGAGGCATCGCTCCTCGTCAGGTGGGGCCTCTACAGGAGCGGGAAAAGGCAGGCCTTCCTCGATTTCGTCAGCAACGCGGCGCGCGAGCCGGCTTCGGAGGCCATGTTCCGCAAGTTCCTCGGCATGGGCTACGCCGAGGCCGAGCAGCGCCTCGGCGATTACCTTCCCGAGGCGGTGAGCGGGCCCATCCGGGTGCCGATGGCCGAGCCGCCCGAGCGGGAGCCCGCGATCCGCGAGGCGACGTCGACCGAGGTCGCCCGGATCATCGGCGACTGGGGGCGCCTCGAGGGGCGGACGCTCGGGATGGCGGACCTCGAGTACAAGGGGGAGTGCCTGGACCAGGCCGACAAGCTGTTCGAGCGGATCCGCCTCAGGCGAACCAGCGACCCGCTGTTCCTCGCGGCCTTCGGCCTCTACGAGATCCAAGCCGGCGACAGCGTCCGGGCGCGCGAGGCGCTGGAGACGGCGACGGCCGCCGGCGTGCTCCGCCCCCGGGCGTACGTGGAGCTGGCCAACCTCCGCCTCGACGAGGGGCTCCCGTCCGTGCAGCACGGGATCGGCGACCTGGAGCCCGCGGAATTCGCGGCGATCGTCGGCCTGCTGACGACGGCCCGCGTGCAGATGCCTTCGCTGCTCGCGACATACGACGTGTTCGCGCGCGCCCTTGAGCACGCCCCGTCGAGGCCGACGCTCGAGGACCTGAGGCCCCTCGAGGAAGCCCTGGAGCTCTACCCCCAGAACACCGCGCTGGCCTACAAGGTGGCGAACCTCTGCAGGGAGGAGGGCTACGCCGAAAGGGCCGCCTTGATCGTGGAGCGCGCGGCCAGCTTCTCGGACACGGACGAGGGCCGGACCCTCCTCACGAAATTCCAGGCCAGGGACGCCAGGTAGCGGCGCGGAGGGGTGGCCGCGGCACCCCGAAGGCCTTGGGGGACGCCTCCTTCCGGATCGCGCCCGCTCCCGGTCGAGGCCGGCCCAATCCGGCCCGATCCATTTGCATTGAAGGCGGCGCCCGCCGGAGCAGGATGCCAGTTCGTGTCCACGTCTTCATCCGAATTCGACCTCGGACAGGTGCACGGGGTCGCCTGGCGCAGCACGTCTCTGCTGGCCATCCTGAGGGTGACGGCGGTGATCGGGACCGCCTGGCTCGCGGCGGTCTTCGCGACGACGCCGGGGCTGATGGGATCCGCATTCGGCGTCGTGGGCATCGCGATCCTCGCATGCGTCTGGGCGGCTTGCCTCCTGCGGTTCTCCGACGCGGCCCGGTTCGCGATCCTCGAGGCCGGATACTTCGGGGCCGCCGCGGACGTGATGCTGATCTACGGATCCCCGCCCGGGGTGCCGGTGCTGCTCGGCATGGCCATCCTCGTGGCGGCCTTCTTCCATGACCGGAGGGGCGGCCTCGCGGCCGGCATCGCCGGCCTCCTGCTCATCGCCGGCGCCGCGTGGAGCTGGACGGCCGGCATCCTGCCGGTCGGCTCCGCCCTCCCCCGGCTCGACCCCACGGGCTACGACTTCTGGATGCGAACGATGTTCGCGCAGGCCATGGCCGTCGGGGGGATCACGGCCGCGGTCGCGTTCATCACCCGGGAGAAGCGCAGCATCCTCTCCCGGCTTCACCTCGCCGAGGAGAAGTTCGCGAAGTCCTTCCGCATCTGCCCCGACGCGATGGTGATCACGGAGCTGGCGACCGGCAGGTTCGTCGAGGTCAACGACCGCCACGAGCGCCTGATCGGGTACAGGCGGGAGGAGGTCATCGGCCGCACGTCCGTCGAGATCGGCACGTTTGGGAGCGAGGACGAGCGCGGGAGGGCCTTCGCGAACCAGCTGAGGGAGACGGGTTCCCTGCGCGAAGTGGCGTGGCAGATCCGGGACCGCGCGGGGCGCGCCATCGACGTCGTCTACAGCTCCGAATGCTTCGACCTCGCTGGCGTGAGGTGCGCGGTGACGATCATCCGGGACGTCACCGAGCTGAAGCGCGCCGAGGCCGCGTTGGCGGACAACGAGCAGCGCTTCAGGAGCTTCGTCGAGAACGCGAACGTCGGGATCTACCGCTCGACCCCCGACGGGAAGATCATCATGGCGAACCCGGCGCTGCTGAAGCTGCTGGGATACGCCACGTTCGAGGAGATGGCGCGGCGCAACCTCGAGGAGGAGGGATACGAGCCGAGCTACAGCCGCAGGGAATTCAAGGAAAGGATCGAGCGGGCGGGCCTGCTTGAGGGCTGGGTCGCGGCCTGGACGACGAGGGACGGCGGCACGGTCCACGTGCGCGAGAGCGCCACGGTTATCCGGGGTGCCGACGGCGCGGTCCTCTACTACGACGGCACCGTCGAGGACATCTCGGAGCGCAGGAAGGCCGAGGAGGCCCTCCGCGAGAGCGAGGAGCGCTTCCGCAACCTCACCGCCGCGGCGTTCGAGGGCATCGTGATCACCGAGAACGGGCGCATCCTGGACATCAGCGACCAGGGCCTGAGGCTCTTCGGCCGCGCGCGGGACGAGATGATCGGGCGCGAGGTCCTGGAATTCGTGCCGCCCGAGGGGCGCCAGCTCGTGTCCGAACACATCCGGGCCGGGTTCGAGGGAACCTACGAGCACCTCCTCCTCCGCAGGGACGGCACCGTCTTCCAGGCGGAGGCGCAGGCGAAGATGACGCGCCTTGGGGACCGCGTCCTCAGGATGACCGCCCTGCGCGACATCACCGAGCGCAGGCAGAACGAGAAAAGGCAGAAGAACCTGGAGGAGCAGCTGCGCCAGATGCAGAAGATGGAGGCCCTCGGCACCCTGGCGGGGGGGATCGCCCACGACTTCAACAACATCCTCACCGGCATCCTCGGCTACCTGCAGCTCGCCGAGATGGACCTGCCCCGCGGGCACCCCGCGTACAACGCGCTGGAGTCGGCGGAGAAGGCGAGCCAGCGGGCCCGGGACCTCGTCGCGAGGATCCTCTCGTTCAGCCGGCTGGAGCAGGACAACAGGGCGCCGGCCGCGATCGGCCCCGTCGTCCTGGAGGCGGTGCAGCTCCTGAAGGTCGGCATGCCGGGCGACGTCGAGCTGCGCACCGAGATCGACGTCGACTGCCCTCCCGTCGTCCTCGACCCGGGCCAGATCCACCAGGTGATCATGAACCTGGGCACGAACAGCATCCACGCGATGGGCGCAACCGGCGGCGTCCTCACCGTGGAGCTGAGGCACGGCGCCCCCAGCGGCGAGCTGCGGGAGCGCCATCCGCAGGTCTCGGCCGCCCACACGGTCTGCCTAACGCTGCGCGACAACGGCTGCGGCATGGACGAGGACGTGCAGAAGCGGATCTTCGAGCCCTTCTACACCACGAGGACCTTCGGGAAGGGGACCGGCCTTGGGCTGGCCATGGTGCACGCGATCATGAACAGCCACAACGGGGCCATTGTCGTGGAGAGCGCCCCCGGCGCCGGGACGCGGTTCGACCTCTATTTCCCGGAGGCGCCTGCAAAGCCCCAGGCGCCCGGTGGCGCGGCGCGCCCGCACGGCAGGGAGGGCATCGTCCCCTTCGGCAACGGCCGGGGGATCATGCTCGTGGACGACGAGGACGCGGTGCGCCACATCGCCGAGAGCCTGCTGAGGCGCTTCGGGTTCCGGCCCAGCGCCTTCGCGCAGCCGGTCGAGGCGCTGGAGGCGTTCCGGGCGGACCCCGGGGGCTTCGTCGCCGTGGTCAGCGACCTGACGATGCCGGAGATGACGGGGCTGGAGCTGGCCGGCCACATGCTGGCGATCCGGCCGGACACGCCGATCATCCTCACGTCGGGATACCTCCAGTCGGACGTGCAGCAGAAGGCCCGCGAGTCGGGCGTGCGATGCGTCATCAAGAAGCCCTTTGACGTGCGCGAGCTGATGGCGCAGGTCCGCTCGGTACTGAACGAGCCGCAAGCATAGGCCGCCGGTCCCGCGTGGCATGTCACGTGCTCGGCCTGAGCCATGACCCATCGCAGCCTCCGTCTCCTGGCCGCCCTTCCCCTAGCGCTCCTCGCGGGAGCAGCCCCGGCGCAGCCCCCGGCCCCCCTTCCCGACGATCCCGCCTGCACGGCGACGGACCGCAAGTTCATGGAGCGCGCCTACGAGCTCGCCCGGTTCGCCACCACCCACGGCGGAGCGCCGTTCGGCGCCGTCCTCGTGAAGGACGGCGCGGTGATCGCGGAGTTCTCGAACTGCGAGAACTCGACCGGCGACGTCACGAAGCACGCGGAGACCGGCCTCATCTCGGCCTTCAGCCCGAAGCTCTCCCGCGCCACCTTTGCCGCCTCGACCCTCTACACGAGCAGCGAGCCATGCACCATGTGCTGCGGCTCGATCCGCTTCGCCGGCATCCGCCGGGTGGTCTACGGGACCACGGAGACGCAGTTCCTGCGCGTGATTGGCGTGCCGCCCGATCCCAGTCCCCTCGAGTCTCGCGAGGTCTTCGCCCGGACGGCGCCGAGGGTCCAGGTGCTCGGGCCGCTGATGGAGGCGGAGGGCCTCGCTATCCACGAGGCCTTCTGGCCGACCCACATGCACGCCCAGGACGGTCCCTGACGCCGCCCCGTCGGCCACCGCGGCGGCGCAGTCCGAAACCTTGACCAGGCACCGCGCCTGTGAGTGCCTCTATCCGCGTCCCTCCTTCCCCCGGGGGACAAGCATGAGGAACCTACGGTTTATTGCCTGGAGCGTGGCCGCGGCCCTTATCGGCCCGTGCCCCTCGCGTGCGCAGGGCACCGGCGCGGCGCCGGCATCCCCTTTGGCCGACGGGGCCGCATTCGGGATCGTCGAAAAGGAAACCGTCATGGTGGCGATGCGCGACGGGACCCGGCTGGCGACCGACGTCTACCGTCCCGGCCGCGGCGGCGCCCCGGCCGACGGCGCCTTTCCCGTGATACTCACGCGGACCCCCTACAACAAGTCCACGGGGGCCGACAATGTCGCCCGGATGTTCGTCCCCTACGGCTATGTCCTGGTCATCCAGGACGTCCGGGGCCGGTACGGCTCGGAGGGGCACTGGCGCCCCATCCGGGACGACCCGAACGACGGGTTCGACACCGCCCAGTGGATCGGGCGCCAGCCCTGGTCGAACCAGGCCATCGGTACGATCGGCACCTCCTATTCGGGGGCCACCCAGCACGCGCTCGCCATCGCCGGCGCCCCCTACGTGAAGGCGATGATCCCGCGCAACGCCATGTCGGACTTCGGCCTCTACGGCGTCCGCCACCACGGGGCGTTCGAGCTGCGCTGGCTCAACTGGGTGCTCACGCTCGGCAACGCCGCGGACACCCCCAACGCCCTCCCGGCGGCCGTCCGGGCAGCGGCCGACCCCGCCAACGCGCCCGCCCTAGTCGAGATGGGCGAACACGTCCAGGACTACGCGCGGAACCTTCCCCTGCGCCCCGGCGCGACGCCGCTCAAGTTCGCGCCCGACTACGAGGCCTGGCTCATCGAGGCGATGGGCCACGGCGCCTACGACGCGTTCTGGAAGGACCACGGCTCGAGCGTGGTCGACCACGTCCCGGAATACCTGGAAGTCCCCGTCTACCACGTGACCGGATGGTACGACTCCTGGGGCCTCCAGGTCGCCAACCTGAACTACGTCCTCCTCTCGAAGTCGAAGAAGAGCCTCCAGCGGCTGATCGTGGGCCCCTGGATCCACAGCAGCGAGAGGCTGAGCTACGCAGGGGAGGCCCAGTTCACCCCGGACGCCGCGCTGGACCTGGGCCCTTTCCAGCGGAGGTGGTTCGACCGCTGGCTCAAGGGCGAGGAGAACGGCGTGGACCGCGAGCCGCCGGTGCGTATCTACGTCATGGGCGGCGGCGACGCGCACAGGACGCCCGAGGGCCGCCTCTTCGTCGGCGGGCACTGGCGCGACGAGCGCGAGTGGCCGCTCGCGCGGGCGAGGTACACGCCCTATTTCCTGCACTCCGGCGGATCCCTAACCGCGGTCAGGCCCTCGGGCGAGGCCCCGACGACCTTTCTCTTCGACCCGCGCAACCCCGTGCCGAGCCTGGGCGGGAACGTCTCCTCCCAGGGCAAGCTGATGTTCCAGGGGGCCGCCGACCAGCGGGACCGGACGGACTTCTGGCTGACGTCGGACACGAAGCCCCTCTCGGCGCGCAAGGACATCCTCGTGTACCAGACCCAGCCCCTCGCGGGCGACGTCGAGGTAACGGGGCCGCTCGTCGTGAGGCTCTGGGCGGCCTCGAGCGCGCGCGACACGGACTTCACGGTCAAGCTGGTCGACGTCTATCCGCCCAATCACGACTACCCGGCGGGCGTCGACCTCAACGTGGCCGACGGCATCGTCCGCGCCCGGTACCGCAACAACCTCGACCACGAGGAGTTCCTTGAGCCCGGCAGGCCCTACGAGTTCACGATAGAGATGTACCCCACGTCCCTCGTGTTCGCCCGGGGCCACCGCATCCGCCTTGACGTCTCGAGCAGCAACTTCCCGCGGTTTGACGTGAATCCCAACACCGGCGAGCCCCTGAACGACAACCGCCGGTGGCAGACCGCCGAGAACACGATCTACTCGGACGCCGACCACCCTTCCGAGCTGATCCTGCCCGTCATCCCGAACTGAGGCCGGCCGGCGCCCCCTCGAGCCGGGCGAGGAGACCCGCGAGCTCCGCGCGAACCTCCCCCCGCATCGAGTCCTTGGACGCAGTGTCCATCCAGCACGCGTCGACGGCGTTGAGGACGAAGGCGCAGAGGTCGCGCGCGCCGAACCCCATCTCCGTCATGGCGACGAAGTCGCGGCTGGGGTCCGTCCGGAACATCGGGGGGTCGTCGCAGTCGACCGTTATCCTGAGGCCCGCCTCGACCATGCGCCTTATGGGGTGGCGGGGCATGTCGTTGTTGAAATAGACCCATGCCGTCGAGACGGGCGTCGTGTTGAAGACAACCCCCTGCGCGGCGCACCGGGCGGTGATGGCCGCGTCATCGACCACGTGGTAGCCGTGGTCGATCCGCCCGCAGCCGAGGAGGTCGAGGCAGGTCTCGACGTTGCGCGGCGGCCCCTCCTCGCAGGCGTGCGCGGTCAGCCGCAGGCCCGCCCGTTTCGCGGCCCGGAACGCCTTCCAGAAGCCCTCCGGCGGGTTCCCGCTCTCCGCGTAGTCGAGGCCGACGCCGATCAGCTCGTCGCACCGGTTGGCCAGCACCGCCTCGACCATCTCCAGCCCCTTCTCGGGCGGCTGCATCCGGTTGATGTCGGCGATCAGGCGGCAGCGGATCCCGAAATCCCCCTCCGCCTCGCCGATCCCCCTCAGGATGCCCGCCTGGGCCACGGCGAACGGGACGCCGATCTCCATGTGCGCCATCGGGCTCCAGAACATCTCCCGGTACCTCACGTTGTGCTCGCTCGCCTCCCGAAGCGTCTCGTAGGTGATCCGCCGGAAATCGTCCTCGTCCCTCACGACGTGCGCGACGATGTCGTACATCTCGAGGAATTTCAGGATGTCCGGGTAGGTGTAGAGGTCCTCGGGCTCGCGGTACGGCGGCAGCCTTTCGCCGTGCTTCGCGGCGAGGTCGACGACCGTGCGCGCCTGCACCGAACCCTCGAGGTGGCAGTGAAGGCTCACCTTGGGCATGGAGCGTATGAATTCGTGGATGGTCATTGGAAGCCGCGTCCGCCTTTCCCAAAGGGGACCAGTCCCCTCCCCCTCCATTACAAGGGGTTCGGCGCGCCCGGCTCAATGATTTTGGAGCGGCGCGCCCCGGCTAATCCCTTTGACCAGGCGGCGCCCCACGCCGAAGCTGCGAACGATGGGGCCAACTGCAGAGTCGTCGAAGGGTTCCGGAGCCAGGGTCGTCGGCGCGGTGTACCTATTCTATTTTCTGACGGCCATCTCAGGCCAGCTCCTCCTGTCCCGCCACTTGGCGGTCATCGGCGAGGCGATTAACCTCGTCTCGTTCGCCGCCTATGTCGCGGTTTCGCTGCTCTTTTACGGCCTGTTCAAACCGGTGAACAGGACGCTGTCCCTTCTCGCTGCGGCCTTGAGCCTCCTGGGCTGCGCGGCCGGGGTCATGAACGAATTTCACCTGGCCCCGTTCCATCCCAATCCCCTTTGGTTCTTCGCGCCCTACTGCATGCTGCTGGGCTGGCTCGTCCTGCGGTCGACCTTCCTGCCGCGGGTCATCGGGGCGATCCTGATGCTAGCCGGCGTGGCCTGGCTCGCCTATCTGTCGCCGGCCGTGGTGAAGGCCTTTGCGCACTGGATCCAGGCAGTCGGCATCCTCTCGGAGGGGTCGCTGATGCTGTGGCTCTTGGTCATGGGAGTCGACGAGCGGCGCTGGAGGGAGCGGGCGGGCGTGAGCCAGGCGGCGTAGGCCGCGCGCCCGTAGAAAAGATGCGGGCCCAAGACACACTCCCGCTTTCCAACGACAGTGCGGCCGCCAGGTACCCCGGGAAAAGCCATGCGAAGTGACAGAACATACCCTTCGGATCCGGTGGACGCCGGCGGAGTTCCCGCGGGTACGGCTTGGTGGCGCTCGCTGACGCGCGCGCAGTGGGCCGTGTTGCTGGCTGCGGGCATGGCGTGGATCTTTGATTGTTTCGACCAGCAGATATTCAACCTCGCCCGCGACGGCGCCATGGAGGACCTGCTTGTCGACCGGACAAAGGCGACGGTTTTCGGTCCCTATACGACATCGGTTTTCCTGGTCGGATGGGCGGTCGGGGGGCTCATCTTCGGCCCGCTGGCCGATCGCTTCGGCCGGGCCAGGATACTCAAGGTCACGATTCTCCTGTATTCGCTGAGCACCGGGTTGAATTCGTTCTCGACCGGGTTTTTCGATTTCTGCCTTTGGCGCCTGCTCACCGGCATTGGGATCGGAGGCGTGTTCGGCGTTGCGGTTGCGCTCGTCGCGGACTCGCTTCCCGATCGGGCGCGCCCAGCCGCGCTCGGATTGATGCAGGCGTTCGGCGCATTTGGGAATATCGCCGCCGCCCTCACCGGAATGGCATTGGGCGGCCTTTCTGCCCGCCACGCCCTGCCCTTCCACCTGAGGCAGTGGCAGGCGCTGTTCCTTGTCGGCGCGCTGCCGGCCCTTCTGTGTCTCCTTGCGATGCGCCGGGTGGAGGAGCCGGCAAGGTGGGTGGACGCGCGGGAGGAAGGCACGAGGCGCGGGGTAAAGTTCGGTTCCTACCGCTCCCTGCTGGGAGACCCCAGGTGGAGAAGAAACGCCTGGCTGGGCCTCGTGGTTTGCAGCGCGGGCATCATCGGGCTCTGGGGCGTCGGCAATTTCCACCCGAAGATCGTCGGCTCGATCGTGGACCAGGAATTGGCGTCGCGGCACCTTTCGCCCGAGGCAATGGCGAGCCAGAGGGGTTTCTGGCGCTCGGCGGGCTTGCTCCTTCAGAATATCGGCGCATTTTTCGGTTTGCTCCTGTTTACAAGGCTCACGCAGCTGATCGGCCGGCGGTTCGCGCTTGGACTCGCGTTGCTTCTGTCGTTCCTGTCGACGGTGCTCGTCTTCAAATTCATGCGCCACACCGGCCAGATCTATTGGATGCTCCCCAGCATGGGTTTCGGGCAACTCGGGGTATTCGCCGTCTACGCCATATATCTGCCCGAGCTTTTCCCGACCAGCCTCAGGAGCACCGGCGTGAGTTTCTGCTACAACATCGGCCGCATCGTCGCTGCGACGGCGCCTTTTACGGTGAGCCAGATCACCGCGCGGCTTGGGGGCGACATCGAGAGCTTTCGGAGCGCGGGGCTGTGGGTGAGCCTCGTGCTGCTCACAGGCATCGTCGTGCTTCCGATGATGCCGGAGACAAAGGACCGGCAACTGCCCGAAGAGTGACCGACCCGGCTTTGACGGCGCCTGCAACCGCACGCAATTCAAAACCCCCGCCCATGTCCAAACCCCGCATTCTCACCACCACCGTCGGCTCCTATCCTATCCCGGACTGGCTCGCCGCTCTTCCCTCCGAGCAGGCCGTCATCGACGCCACCCGCGTCGTCTTTGATATCCAGCGCCAGGCCGGCATCGACCTGCCGACCGACGGGGAACTCTACCGCTTCGACGTCAACCACCCCGACACGAACGGCATGATCGAGTACTTCATCCGCCCGATGGCCGGCATCTCATCGGTCGTCGGCCGCTCGATCACCGAGGAGTTCTCCCATCATTCGCCAATGGGCTTCCGCCGAAAGCCGGCGGGCGTGGTCACGGGCCCGCTTGGCGAGGGATCGCTCAACCTGCTCGCCGACTGCGCCCGCGCCGCGTCCGTTGCCGGCGGCGACTTCAAGTTCACCGTCACGAGCCCCTACATGCTCGCCCGCACCCTCCTCGACCATCACTACGGCAGCTTCGCGAAACTCAACCGGGCCCTGGGTGAGGTCCTCGCCGCCCAGATGCCCGGCCTCCCCGCCGCGTGCGTCCAGGTCGACGAGGCCAACATCCCGGGCAATCCCAAGGACGCCCCGATGGCCGCGGCCTCGATGAACCTCGTCCTCGACGCCATCGGGCCACGCACCGAGCGCGCCGTCCATTTCTGCTTCGGCAACTACGGCGGCCAGACGATCCAGAAGGGCGGCTGGAAGGCACTCCTTGGGTTTCTCAATTCACTGCACACCGATCACTTGGTACTTGAGCTCGCACATCGGCCTTCGAGCGACATCGATGCGCTAAAATACATCGACAAGGGAATTGCCCTCGGTGTCGGCGTCGTGGACGTAAAGGTCAACCATGTCGAAAGCCCCGACGAGGTCGCTTCGCGCATCGAGGCTGTGGAAAAGAAGGTTGGCCCGGGCCGCGTCAAATGGATTCACCCCGATTGCGGCTTCTGGATGCTGAAGCGCTCCGTCGCGGACCGAAAAATGGAGGCGCTCGTCCGCGGCCGCGACAAATACCTCGGACGGTGAGCGCGCCTGCGGATTGTGGACGGTTTGCCGTTCGCCCTACGGCCCGATGAGCCTGAAGAGGGCCGACTCGTTCCTGATGTCGGCGATCGAGCAATTGACCAAGGCGATGGCACCGAGCGAATCCTTTCGAATCCACAAATCATGATGGGGTGAGCCCCCGATTCCCGAATTGGCAATGACCACCTGTTCGAGTCTCGCATCGGCAAGCGTTCCCTCGCCCTTGGGGGCGCCAGGTCCGACGATGGTCAGTCCGCTCGAGATGCTGTCCCTGATGGTCACTCCGGTGATGGCGAGGCCGGAAATGCTGCGGCGGTCCATGCAGATCTGGATCGAGCCGCGCCAGGCCCAGCTGTGGTCGTAGCCGCCGCAGCGCAGCAGTTCGCAGTTCCGCACCACCGTCGTTCCGCTGAAGTTGTTATCAATCTTGAGCTTATCATCTGACGTGGGAAAGGTCGTGCTGATCAGAATCCCGCAGCCGGTGCCGATGTCCGTGAACCGGCAGTCCTCGATGCGGTTGCCCGCCCCGCCGTAGACCGCGGCGCCATTCGCAAGGAACGTCAGCTGGCCCGTGCACCGGCGGATGACATTGCCACCTGACGGCGGGCCTTGGCCGATGAATCCTTGGTCCGAGGCCGCGGGCCAAATGGCGAAACAATCGTCCCCCGTGCCGCGCGCGGTGCAGTTCTGTATGACGGTCCCGCTGGTGCCGACGCAGAGATTCACGCCGTCGGCCACCGTATTTCGAAAACGGCAGCCCTCGATCAACAGGTTCATCCCGTTGTAGATCCAAATTCCCACCTTTGTGTGCTCCAGCCAGAGGTTTGACACGGACGAATCCGCGCATCCCGCCGTCACGATCCCGTCGTTCGGCTCATTGTCGTTGCGGTAGTTCAACCTGCCAATGATCGAAAAATCGGCCAAGTGGATATTGTGCCCGGCGAGCTTGAATCGCACGCGTCGTGCCGACTGGTCGTACAGCGAACTGTCTCCAACAAAGGTCGTGCGCCACATGCCCGCGCCCTGGATTGTCACCGAGGACGGAACGAGTATCTCGCCGGTGATCTTGTAGTCGCCGGCTGGAACCCAGACGGGCTTGCCCTGCCTCCGGGCTTCCGCGACGCAGTGCCTCAGTGCATTCGTGGCGTCGGTTTCGCCGTTTCGATCGGCTCCGAAATCCAGGAAGCTCAGCGAATTCTCAGGGGCGGCCAGCGGAGCGGGGACGCTCTCGAGGTCGACGAGATCGATGATGCAATACGCCGCGTCAGGGGCGGCCCTTTGCAGCCGAATCACATCGTCCCTGGCGATAACCAGGTCCTTGACCCGGAGCTCATCGTAGAAATTGCGGGGCTTGCCCTCGCTGGGCTGGTTGGAGAATGGATAATTTCCGTAAAGCCATGAATACCTGGAGCTAAGCGCCAGTGCTTTAACCCTCTTCCCATTGATGAAGAGATCGAGACTCGTGCTGGTACCGCCACCCTCGATGGCATCAGGTAGGCTGTAGCGGACCACCAGCGCGTTGGCGTCCGCTGCAGCGGTGAATTCCACATATTCTCCGGCTGCCGCGAGTTTCACGCACTTCTGGCCGGATGACTCGGTCTCGATGACGTTGGGATCGTATTTCGGGCCGAGCACGACGCCGGTCGTTTTCAGGCCCGCGGCTTCATAGGTGGTCCAAGGCATGTCGGCTCCGACTTTCGCGGAGGCCGCGCAGGCGCTAAGGGCGCACGAGACCGTGAGGGCCCGCCGAAGGATCGATGGGGTCATGGGGGTACGTGTTGCAATGCCAAGTCCCGGCCCTGAAGCCAACCTATCTCGCCTGCCGGTACTTGACCTTCACTAGGCTGCCCGGGCTGCATTTCACCGGCTTGCCGGCCACGAGCACGGTATGGGTGCGCGCATTCGTCCTCGAGGATGCCACCGTTAACGAGGTTTTCGTGATGTTCATTCGGAAATCATCCCCCTTGTAGGAGAGATGAAAATTCAGGCGCTTCCATTTCCGGCAGAGCCGCGGGTTCACCGCGATCCTCTTCTCGCCCGCCTGCACTCCTCCGAACCCCAGGACGGCCGTCATCCATGCGCCGCCGTTGGCAGCCGGGTGTGAGCCCCCCATGAAGACGCTCCCAACGTACACCTTGTACTTGGCCTCGAGGTCAATCTTCGCCGTCTTCAGGAAATATTTGTATGCGAAGTCGAGATTGCCGAATTCAGTCGCCACGATGGCATAGGCGCAGGCGCTCAGGCTCGAACCGTGCTCGGTGCGCGGCTCATAGTATTCCCAGTTCGCCTTCTTTATCTTGGCGGAGAAGCGGGTCCTGAAAAGCTCGAGCATCATCACCACGTCGGCCTGTTTGATGATCTTTGTTGGCACCGCCAGTCCCTGTCCGGCGCCCAGGTATTCATTGGGGTGAATCATTCGGGCCTTGAGTTCCTCCACGGACGATTCGCAGAGCCCCATGTATCCGTCAAACTGCTCAATGACGCCTGTCTTCGGGTCGGGAGCCGGAACAAACAGCCTGCGGGCTGCGTCATGGAAGGCGGGCAACTCCCTTTCAATGCGGAGCTTTCGTAGAAGGGTGCGAAGCTCCCGGGGGTGCTTTCGCCTGAAATAGTCCACCGTGGCTATGGCGATCTTGAAGGTCTCCTTCGCCACCATGCTGGTGAATGCGTTGTTGTTTACCCGCTCATGATATTCATCGGGACCGACGACATCCAGGATCTCGTAGCGTTCCTTCTCGACGTTGTAATAGGCGGCCGAGTGGAAAAACCGGGCGCACTCGAGGATGACCTCGGCTCCGCCCTCCAGCAGCAACGAGTCGTCACCGGTCAGCCGGAAGTAATCCCACATTGCGATAGCCACGTCGCCGCTGATATGCACCTGCTTGTCGCGGAAATAGGTTCGCAGCGCCCGTCCGGTGAACGGATCCCCGATGTTGAAATATGTGCAGGCGTCGTCACCCGTCTCCTGGCTCTCCCAGGCAAAGAAGGCGCCGCGGTTTCCCACCCCCTCCGTCATGGCCTTCCTCCGGGCCCCGTTGAGGGTCTTTATGCGGTAGCGCATCAGCTCGACCGCCTTCTCCGGGTACGTGTAGACGAAGAATGGGAACATGAACATCTCCGTGTCCCAGAAGATGGCCCCCTTGTAGACCTGGCCGGACAGCGCGCGCGCCGGTATCGAGTTCGCGCTTCCCCTGACCGGCGCGACCATCAGCAGCTGCAGGATGCTGTACCGAAGCGCGAGCTGCGCCTCGTCGTCCCCCTCGATCGTGACATCGCTTCGGTTCCACTTTTCCTGCCACTGGGCACTTTGCCTGGCAACGCACGCCTCGTAGCCAAGCAACCTCGCATTCTGGACGGTATCGATGGCCGCCTCAACGATCGGCTTTCGGACGGCATCGTTATCCGTGAAGACCGCGAAATACTTGTGGAAGGTGTAGGTTTTCCCAGCCTCGGCGCTGAGCTTGATCACGCGCAGATTCCGGTTGCCCTTGGACTCGTGGCCGACCTTGCCAAATCCCACGTCGGCCGCCTCTGCGACAACCACCTTCTTTGAGGATTCATTGGTGAAACCCTGCAGCAGAAGCACCGACTCCCGCTTCTTTGCCGAAAGGCGGCGCAGGTGCGGGCCGTTCAGGTCCCAGATGTTGCCATCGATCCCGGTGCGGATTGTTACCTTGGCCGCCTTGTTGCAGGAGATGCTGAACCTGATCACGCCCAGGTTTGGCGTTTCGGCGCTGAGGAAGCGCGCTGAACTAATTGTCAGCTCCGTTCCCTTTGATTTGAAAACCGTCTCTCTTTCGAACATCGCATTCGCAAACCGCAGCGTTTGCCGGTGGCGCACGACCTTGTCGCCCAGGGCGGAAAGCTCCACGCCGCCAACCGAAACGCTGGTAAAGCCCCCGTTCGGGGCGTTGACGGGCTCGCGCCAGGCCGAGCCGACACGGTCGAAGATCCCGGCGAGGGTGATTCCCACCAATTGCGCGGCGCCGAATTCATCAAGGGTGCCGCGGTAGCCCATGTAGCCGTTGGCTATCTGGTAGACGTTTCCGCGCCTCATGATGGTCTCCTTGCCATCGGTATGCTCGGCCGTGCTTATTGACCAAAGGTCCTTCATAGAGTGCTACGTCGGCGTCCTCTCGTCCTTGACCCGGAGCATGAGTCCGGCGGCGATGATCATCGACACGCCGCCCATCACGATCGCGTCGATGGCGTGCCCGTGGAAGACGGTGCGCACCAGCAGGCCCAGCAGCGCCGCCGCGAGGATCTGCGGGATGACGATGAAGAAATTGAACATCCCCATGTACACCCCCATCTTCCGGTAGGGCACGACGCTGCTGAGGATCGCGTACGGCATGGTCAGCAGGCTCGACCAGGCGATGCCCAGGGCGACCATGGAGACGATGAGCATCCCCGGCTGCCTGAAGAGATGCATCGAGCACAAGCCAGCGCCGCCTATCAGAAGGCAGACGACGTGGGTCATCACCCGGCTGGTTAGCCTGGCCATCACGGGCAGCAGGAAAGCCACGAGCGCCGCCACCCCGTTGTAGACCGACATCAGGACGCCCACCCAGTTGGCGCCCGCGTTGTATGCCTCGCTCGTCGTGTCGCTGCTCCCGAAGTGGTAGCTCGTGACCGCCGAGGTGGCGTAGATGAAGAACGCGAACAGCGCGAACCAGGTGAAGAGCTGCGAGAGCGCGAGCTGGCGCATGGCGCCCGGCATGTTGTTTAGGTCGTAGACCAGCTCGACAAGGCCCTTCTTCTTCCCGGCTGCGAAACGCCATGCCGCCACCGTCTGCACGACCCCGTAGAAGCTGGCCCCGAATGCCAGGATGTAGAGGGCCTTGTCCCAGGCGAGCTGCCGGATGGCGAAGCTGGCCGCCAGGCCGCCCAGGAGCAGCAGCGCGCCGATGCCGTAGTATTTCTTCGAATCCAACGTGACCTCAGGGTCTACGGCGTCCGCACCGCCGGCGGCCCCCGCATGGAAGGCCTCCTGCTCCTCCGGCGAGTACTCCCGCACCGTGAAGATCGTCCATAGGACGGCGAGGAGATAAACAGCGCCGCCAAGATAGAAAGACCACTTCACTGACGCGGGAACCTGCCCCTCGGGGGCGGTGTTCGCGATGTGGAGCCAATTCGTGAGCAGGAACGGCATGAGCGAGCCCACGACGGAGCTGGCGCCGATGAAGAATGTCTGGACCGCGAATCCGGTCGTTCGCTGCTCGTCGGGAAGCATGTCGCCCACGAAGGCCCGCATGGGCTCCATCGTGACGTTGATCGAGGCGTCCAATATCCAGAGCATGCCCGCGGCAAACCACAGCCCCGGGGAATTGGGCATGACGAGGAGCGCCAGCGACGCCAGGATGGCGCCGGCGAGGAAGTAGGGCTTTCGGCGGCCAAGGCGGTTCCAGGTCTTGTCGCTCATGTAGCCGATGACCGGCTGCACCAGGAGCCCCGAGACGGGGCCGGCGATCCACAGGATCGGGATCTCGTCCACCTTCGCCCCGAGGGTCTCGAATATCCGGCTCACGTTCGCATTTTGCAGGGCAAAGCCGAACTGTATTCCGACGTAACCGAAGCTCATGTTCCAGAGCTGCCAAAAGCTAAGCAGGGGTTTCTTGCGCATGGGGTTGTGCCTGTAGCCGGGTGAATTATTCACCTGGCGCCAGTGCGCTTGTCCTGAACCAGCAGGTTGATCTGCTCAAGGTTCGTCTCGGAGAGGTCCCGAACCGCGATGTCGGCGCCGTTCTCACGGAGCTCAAGCTCATTGCCCTCCCTGGCGATCCCGATGACGAGGGCGAAGCCCCCCTTCGCGCCGGCCTGCACCCCGGAGACCGCGTCCTCGATGATGATCGCCTTGCCGTTCGGGACGCCGAGATCGGAAGCCGCGGCGGCGAAGATGTCGGGATCCGGCTTGCCCCTGAGCCCGCGTTTCGCCGATTCGACGCCGTCGATGACCGCCTCGAAGAGCCGCGGGATGCCCGTCCTTCCGAGAACCTCCTCGGAGTTGTAGCTGGAGGTGGCGAGCCCGATCTTGATCCCGCGGCGGACCATCTCGCGCGCCAGGGAGACCGTGGAATCGAACGTGCGCACCCCCTCCCTCTCGATGATCTGGTTGAAGAGGACGTTCTTCCTGTTGCCCAGGCCGCACACCGTGTCGTTGCCGGGCGGATCGTTTGGCGTCCCGCGCGGAAGCTCGATTCCCCGGGACCTGAGGAACGCCTCGACTCCGTTGTACCGGGGCCGGCCATCCACGAACCTGCGGAAGTCGTCGCGGCTGAACTCGGTGAATGGCTCGTCATGGTCAGCCGCCCGCTGTTTCAGGAATTCGTCGAACGTCTGCTTCCACGCTCCCGAATGTGCGGCGGCGGTATTTGTGACGACGCCGTCCATGTCGAAGATCGCGGCCTCAAAATGCAGCCCCTGCCTGCCGTCTACCCCGGTCGATCCTCGCTCGGGGATCGCCGGGGGGCGGCTGTCCATGTTCTGTTCAGGCGGGTCATTCGCTGGGTCCACTTAATTGGTAGGAGAAGGGTTGTTGAAAAGAAGAAGGTGCGCGGACGTAACGGCTTCATGTCGTGAGAGCCCTCGCCGCGCACCTGGTACCATCCCCCCGGATCGTACCTACCTCGGAATAGGAACGTGCCTGTAACCTTTCCGAGAAATCAGAAGCTCAAGGTATTGGTGAACGTAAGGGGTGTGAAACAGGAACTGCGGGGAATGCCGCGCCTGGCTTGCTGTAAGCCGGGCGCGGCCTTCGAGACTAGGAGATCAGAAACTGAATACGTTCCTGATCGTGAACTTCTCCGTCGGGCCGATGCGATAGAACGCAGGTTGTACCACACCGTTTATCGGCGCCTGATAGCTGATCGGAATCAGATAATTCCCTCTGCCGACGTTTTCGACGTTGAGCTGAATATTCCATCTGATCTTGTCGGTGATCTTGCGGTGATACCCGGCCCAAAGGTCGAAGTAGGTCTCACTCCCGGCCATTTCCGGCGCGGATAGGTTGGGTAGGTACGGAGGCGGGAGCGTGGGATCGCCACTCGGGGGATAGCCGAGGACCTCGGGGCCTGTATAACGTATGCCACCACCAACGTTCACACCTTTGAGGAAGCCGTGATCGAAGTCATAGTTCGTCGTCAGGTTGAAGCGCCACTTGGCGAGTTGCTCAACCGCGACGCCTTGCTGCTGCTGGAGTTCGGCATAAGCGCCACCCACTGCAGGGAGGCCGTTGTATGCGATGTAGTAGGCTTGGGCGACGTCTGGAACGCTTGGAGCGATGTCCTGCCCCCAGAACCACTGCTGGGAGCCGCCGGGGCCCTTAACGTAGGCTGCCGTCTCCGTCATGAACTTGGTCAAGGCCGCGTCACCGATTTGCGTGATGACCGCATTCGTCTCCGTAGCGTTGAGTGTAACGCGCCAATTCTTGGTGGGGTTGGCGTTGAGCTCTATTTCCCAGCCCTGGGACACTGAGTTTTCGGTAATCGCGAAGTTTTGTTCGCCTGGGGTGCCCTGCAACTGACTTCTCGGGACAAGGCCGGCCTGCACTTGAGACAAGCTACCCATGCCCCAATCCTTGAAGAAGTTGGGGAAATCGGTGTTTAGCTGGGTCTCCCATGCCCGCGTGGCGTTGGTCGAGGCCACCTGTAGATCCTCCATCGCCTGAGTGTGGTAGTTATTGGCATCGAAGTAGTAGCCCGAGCCCTCTCCTCCAACAGCTAGACCAGGCGTGCCCCCATCGGGACCGATGCCAGGATTGGCGGTCGGCACTGACGTGGGTCCTCCTTGGAGCGGGGTGGACTGGTCAGTGCGATAGTAAAAGACGTTGCCGTAGTACGCCGAGTTGCCAACGAAATTGGCCAGTTCGGCGGCGAAGGAGGTACCGTCGGGGTTCGAACCGTTTGTGATGCCGGTCACGTAGCGATTGACCTTGAGGGAGAACTTGCCGTCACGCGTCTCGATCAAGAAGCCACGCTCGATGGTCTTGCCCGCCGGAGGCGCGACGGGATCCCCGTTGATGTCGAGGCGGCTTGAGTCAGGCTCGAAGTTGGTCGATACGCTGTAGGCCAGACTGACATCGAAGGGAAGCTTGCTGGCGAATGCCTTCACGCCGGGGAGTTCCCCGAGGTGAGCCACAATGCTATAGGAGCGGGACTGAACTTCCACACGACCCTGTGTGCCGTTTGCAAAGTTGACGTCATTGAAGTTGAGGCTTTGCGGGTCGTTCGCATCGCCGAGGGTGGCGGAATCGGCATAGCTGGTGTTGATATCCTTGCGCCAGCCATAGATGCCCACGAGCGCGTCATCCAGCCACTTGCCTTCGTAGACCAACGCCTGGGAGGTGGTCACCGAGCGCGTGATGCTGTCGGAAGTCGCCAAAAGGTCGCGGTTGACGGAAGGGTCGGCTTCAGAATTGGTGACGGTCAGGGTCTGCATGCCCGCCCAGCCGTTGTAGAACGCCGGGTTGGTGGGGCTCAATGATGAGTTCGCCGGGTTCGGAGTGAAATCGAAGTAATTGATTGGTTGGTTACCAATCGTCGGGTTGCCGGTGATCCTGGGAATGTTGGCGCCCGAGAGCGACTTGCCCACCAGCGAGGGCCCCAGATAAATGACCTGCTGCGGGTTTACACTTTGGAAGTTACTACCGCTGTATCCGCCGTCGAGTGTATCGGCGAGAGCGAGGTTCGCGCCGAGATAACCATACTGCTGCCAAGCCATGGTGTTGGTGGTCTGCTTCGCATCATCGTACAAGCCGGTCATGGTTTGGACGCCAAGGACCTTTTCCCACCAGTCATTGCCGTCCTTCCTGAAGTCATGTGTGGCAAAGGCCGTGGCGCGCGCATCTTCGCGGTCACTGATGTAATCGAAATTGGTAGCGTTGTCGTTGTTAATGACGTACGGGCGGCCATAGTTCGGATTCGCGCTAGCAGTGGCTAGCGACGTTCCGTCGTTGTTGGTCGACATGACGTCAATGTACAAGGGGACGGCACCGCCGAAGGGGTTGATCTGGCCGTCCTCATAATGCTGTTTGTTGTAAGCAAGGTCGAAGCCAACCTGGTCGTTGAGGAAGGTTTGCGAGAGATCCGCCGTCGCCGACCAGAAACGTTGCCATTCCGACTTCATGGTGCCGTCGATCAAATTCTTGTAGAAATTGAAGGCCGAAGGATCGGTCAGCGAGGTATCGGTGAAGAGGCCAGCGTTGGCGTAAGGCAGCCCTGCATAGATGGGTTCCGCCGATGCGCCGTTGATATGGAGCCATGCGCCGGGAAACGCGCCATAGGGCTCAACGAGGCCGGTGGTAGTGGCCAAACCAGGCTGAGGCAGGGAGGTGAAGCGGTACTGGCCCGCATCACCGACGGTGGAACCGTTCTGCATGACATTTAACGGGAAACTGGAATTACCGACCTGGGCATTCGTAAACCACGGATCGTCGTTCGAATTACCGGCACGGCCGGCACCTGCATAACCATTGGCGGCGCTGGCGACAAAACTAGCGGGGAGGCCGGATACCCACGAATTCAAACCGTTCAGTCCCGCCTGATAAGCTCCAGCATCGGCGGGGTTGAAGAACGGGGAAATGTGGTCCGTCGGAGGAAGCGCGCGAGGATTGTCGGAATCGACCTGGCCGGATTCGAAGTTCGCCTTGAAGACGGTATGATTTCCGCCCTTGTTCAGGAAGGCAGGTTCGACGCGGAGTGCACCGGATATGCGCTGGTCCTTCGAATAGGCCGGCTTCTGTTCATATTTTTCGTCGTCGTCCAGGAGGTCGAGCCGGAAGGCGACCTGGTCAGGCACGATCTGGAAATTGACATCCAGGCTCTCGCGGGTGGTGCCCCAGCTGCCATAGCGCAGGTCGAGGTCTCCAAAATTGCTGAATTCGGCGCTCCGGCTGCCGGCATTGATGATGCCAGCAGGACTGCCTTCACCAAAGAGAATCGCATTCGGTCCGCGTGAGATATCGATGCGGTCGATGTTATATTCGTCCCATGGGATGTCTGAGAGAAAGAAATCGTGGGTATTATCGGCGGCAGCGAGACCGCGGATACGGGTGTCCTCGGTCGGATGGATGGTGTCTTCGGTACGGAGCGCGCTGCTGTTGCCGCCGCCCGGACTGGCATAGTTGCCATTAACGCCACCCACTTCAGTGCCGCCGAGATATTGGAGCAGCGAGGTGTTGTCGGTCGCCCCGGTGTCCTTGAGGAACTGCGAGGTGACAATGGTCACGGAACTGCCGATGTCGCGCAGATCGGTGCTGAGTCGGTTGCCGGCCAGCGTGGTCTCCGCAACATAGCTATGCGTGTCGGCGGTGGCGCTGACTTCGAACGGGGACAGCACGACAACTGGTTCATCCGGAGCAGCCGCCGTTGTCGTTGTGGTTGTCGTCGTGGTCGTGGTTGCCGGGGCCGCCGGAGCTGGCGTCTGGGCCTGGATGCTCGAGTAGGCGGATATCGCGGCGAACAATGCGGCTACAAGCCGTAGATGCCTTGGTGTGTACTTCATGGTCTGGGGTGTAGTTGGGTTGCTAGGAAAGAGGCTGCGCTTCCCCCGGGGCTGGAATCTCCGATCAGGCGATGGGGCGATCGGGGTCGATTGCGGGGTAGAGCAATCGCTAGTTGACGGGAGTGATCTGCTACAAGCCGGGCGCCAATTCGATTCCATCCGTATGCAAACGTTGCGGAGTCACGGTTGCGAGAGAACCAACGACGACGATCCGGGAGGAAAAGGATGCTGCGTTGTCATCCCCAGTGGCCAGCGAATGCGGACTTGGCGCGGCGGATTTGCGTCCGAATATCCAAAGAAACAGGCCGAAGTGGATTGGCTGTAGTAGCCGGAACCGGCGTACACCTCGCTGTTCCTGGCCGAGCCATCCGCCAGTTCGACGGTGATCCTTGCCCCCACCCCGGTGGGATTGCCGGCCGTCCCACGCAGCGTGATGCTCACGGATCTGCGGCCGGCAACGCCGCCGTTCCGAAAGGCGAGCACATCGTCGTTGTTTCTCGAGACGAGAAAGTCGGGCCAGCCGTCGTGATCGAGATCGAACACGACGAGCGCCTTCGCGTCACGCGGCACCACCAAACCGCTCTCGGCAGGAGGCACCGCGGTGAAGTGGCCCTGGCCATCGCCGCGCAGCATCTGGCTGATGCCGCCGTCGAAACGGCCGACGGCGGGAATGGGTGAGAACGAATTTTGCACCGCGTAGATGCCGGCATTGCCGTCGCCATAAAAATCCCCGGCGACGATCCCCTGCAGCGGGGCGATCTGGGCGATCCGCGGCAGCGGTTCAAAGCGGTAGGTTCCATCGCTCTGGCTGAGGAACACGCCGCTGCGCAGCTCCGTGGCCGCGAAGCGCTGGGCTTTCGCAATCTTATCCTCGCCGAAGATACCCCCCACCGTAGCCCGCGCATAATCGTTGTTGAGGGGGAAATGTTTGAAAATGAACGGGAACACGGCGCCAAGATCACGGCGCGCGCGCCAGGGATAGACGCGGTCGCCTTCGCAATAGGCTTCGACCAGCTCCGACGAGCCGTCGCCGTTGAAGTCTCCCGAGTAAATCAGGGCCGGATGCCGCGCATCCGCGTGGTACTGCGTGTTCAAACCCAGATTGCCCACCACGTAGTCAGGCCGGCCGTCGCCGTTGAAATCCGCCGACGCGATCGACGTCCACCAGCCGGTGCCCGCCGCGGCAAAGCCCGCCTTTTCCGTCCAGTCCTCGAAGCTGATGCCGCGATTATTGTGGAAATATTTCACCTGGCCCCACTCGAGGGTCAGCAGCAGGTCCGGCCATCCGTCTCCGTCCACATCGCTCCAGAGAGCCGATGTGACCATGCCGACTTCACGCAGCCCGGGAGCCACGGTGTCGGTGACATCTTCAAACTTGCCGCCGTGGTTCTTCAGCAGGGCGCTTTGCGGCGCGAACGGGTACTGCCCGGAGCTGATCCGGCCGCCGATAAACACATCCAGCAACCCGTCCCGATCGAAGTCCGCGGCCGCGACCGCCCCCGCATTGATCGACAATGGCGGCAAGGCGTCCCCGGCGGCAGGTCGCAAGCCGCCCCGGCCATCGCCAAGGTAAAGTCGGGGCTGGTACTCCGACATCCCGGCGAGGAGCGAATTGCCGCCCATGGTGACGAGAACATCGTCGTTGCCGTCGCCATTCGCATCGAAGACCAAGATCGGCCCATTATCGACCGGATTGGCGGAAACTCCCGCGAGGGGCGCGACTTCGAAGTTTGCCCCGCCGATGCGGCGGGCGATTGCCGGCAGGTCCCGCGTGGTGCCTCCGATCACAATCGATTCCCGTTCTCCCCCGGCCAGTTTTCCCACCGCCAGGGCCGGGCCTCGGCGATTGAAGCGAAACGGCACCAAACGCTGCAGCGCGGCTTCATCGACGGTCTCCTCCCGCATGCGCACGGCAAGGCCCAGGTCATGGCTCACCTCCTGAAACGACGTGCGGGGCGGCGATGCCTCCTCCGTCCGGGAAGCGGGCGCGGCGGGTCCTGCGGGTTCGGCAATCAGATAACGCTGATCCACCGCCACATTTTCCCAGGCCTGCACGCGGCCGCTGGGCCAGGTCACAACCAGGCGCTTTATCACCGTATCCTCTCCCATGCCGAATTGGAGCATCGGTTCGCTGCTCGAAAGGTAGCCCCGCGCCAGGCCCAGCGTGGACACCTGCACCCCCAGCGCGCTTTCGATTCGAACGGTGGCGCCAATGCCAAAGCGGTTCGACGCCGTCCCGCGGAGGTCGAAAATCACCCGATGCCCCGTTTGGCAGTCATTCCTCAGGACGGTTACGCCGCCGTGGTAGTTGCTATAGACGATATCGAGGTCCCCATCCCCATCCAGGTCGCCGTAGGCGGCGCCAAAACTCACCGCCCGTTGATCGAGGCCCCAGTCCGCGCTGACGTCCTCAAACTGGAGGTTCCCGAGATTGCGCATGGCAATGTGTTTTTCCGCCCGGATCGGACTCTCCGTCATGACCCGGATGGACTCGGACACGCTTTCGGCGCTCTTCTGACGCTTTACGACGTCAACGTTGGGATCGTACGGAAATCCATTCGTGACGTGCAGGTCGAGGCGCCCATCATTGTCCAAGTCCACCAGACGCACCGACCAGGTCCAATCGGTGGCGGCGACTCCCGCCAGGAAAGCCGCTTCCTGAAAATGACCCGTTCCCGTATTGATCAGCAGGGCATTTCGGGGAATCTTCGCCACTGTTGTGGCGCCATCCGGCCGTTCGTCGAGGCGCGCCCTGGAGTCGGCCATCATGCGCTGGTCCTTCTCGTGGGTGGCGGAGGCCATGTCGGCGACGAAGAAATCGATCAGCCCGTCGTTGTTCACGTCCCCGTAATCCGAGCCCATGGAGGAGAAAGCCGTGTGCGGCAGCACGCTTCCGGAAACGTCGGTAAACGTTCCATCCCGATTGTTATGGTAAAGGGAGTCCGGCACCCCGTAGTCGTAGGCAACGTAAAGGTCCGGCCAACCGTCGTTGTCATAGTCCCACCATGTTGCAGAATGGCTGCGGGTGCGCAGGGCGATGCCCGCCTTTTCGGTGACGTCCAGAAACGTCCCATCGCCCTGATTGTGGAACATGTACCCTCGCCGCCCGCCACTCTCGCTCTCGTCGGCCAGCATGTTCGTGGCGATGTACACATCGAGCCGCCCGTCGCGGTCGTAATCGCTGAACGCCGCCATCACCGAGGAATCGACCACGTCCAGGCCGTAGGCATGGGCCATCTCCTTGAAGGTGCCGTCGCCCTGGTTGATGTAGAGCAGGTTCGGGGCATTGTAACGACAGACGTAGATATCCGGGAGGCCGTCGTTATTCACATCGGCGAAGGTGGCGCCAAACTTCCAAATCTTCGCCGCGTCACCCTTGTCCCCGATGCCGGCCTTGTCCGTCACGTCCTCGAACTTGAAGTCGCCGAGATTGCGGAAAAGGCGGCATGACTCCGTCTTGCTGACCACAAAAATATCCGGCCTTCCGTCGTTGTCGAAGTCCCCGATCGCCACGCCCGTCCCGATGGAGCCGCCGTTGTATTGCTGGAACAGGGCGCCCTTCATCAGTGGATCGGCGTACTGGTTTTCCGTCCGCACGCCAGTGGCTTCGGGTGGAAGCAGGGTGAACATGGTCTTCCCGGGCGGCCCGGAGCGTGGATTCAGCCTGCGCCCCGCCAAAGGCGCGGTCTCAAACGGGACCGGCTTGGCCTGGGGAATTTCCTGGGCCGCGACCCGAAGCAAGCCGCGCAGGCCGAAGCCCACGGCGGCGGCGGAGGACCGCACGATCATTTCCCGGCGATTCATGAAGCTGTTTTCACTGGGATCGGGGAGTGGCGCGGCGGCGGCGGTCCGTCCCTACTGCAATCGAGCGCGCAGGGTCGGGGGCACAAGGCTGAGCGCGAGGGCTTGCTCCGCCGGCGGCATGGCCACTCCCAATCCGTGACACAAAACCAGCAGCCGGTAAACGGACCCCGGCGAGAGTGAACGGACGCGGTCGTCATCGATGGCATTGATACACAGCGTCAATTGTTTCTTGGCGAGCACCGTGACTTTGGCTCGGGCCAAAACCACCGCGAGATCGACGCGGCGGTTCCATGAAATCAAGGGCTGAACTCTCAGCGCGAGGCGTGACTGCAACGCCTTCAGGTCCTCGGCCAATTCGGCATCATCGTGGATGGCGGCTGCCACCTGGGCACGGGCGACCCAGGCGCCGAAATCGGTGGAGAATCGGGTCAGCCCCTCGGCCGCCGACCGGGCTCGGTCCAAATCCCCTGTTTCGGCAAAATACAGCGCGATGTTGCCCAGGGAGGTCGCGTCATCCTGTTCATCGACAACCTCCAAGACCGTCACGGACTGGTCCTCGAAACCCGGGATGGAAGGCAACGGGTAGGCCAGGGGGCGCAGCCAGCGTGGAAGAGTCGTGAATTTCAGTTTATCGATGAAGGTTCCTTCGATTTGACCGCCGGCAGCGCGGGCAAAGTCTTCGAAGAACGTGTCCCAAGACAGCAGGACGATGTGCGTGATGTTGCGGCGACTCACCGATTCTTTCGCCACTTCGACGTTCCGGGAACTCATGATGCGAATAGCTGCCCTTATGCCGTCTTTGTTTTCATCGCTCACCGAGCCGAGGCCACGGAACGCTCCATAATAGCTAAGGGCGATGGATGCGCTGGGCGGCGAAAGCACGATCACGGTCCCCGGAGCAGAATGCTGGCTGATCCAGCCCGCAAGATCGCGAAGAATCAGGTCCTGAATCTCTGTTCGGCTAAGGACATCGCCTTGGCGGGGCCGGTCCCAGCCCAGAACGTAAATCAACCCGGGGGCCAGCAGAACGACGACGACGGTGATCCAGCCAAGGCGTGCCTTGGAGCCAATCGCCTGGGAGGAAATCCCCGGCGCCGCCGCTGCCAGGGCGACCAGCAGCAATGCATCGAGGGTTTGCCACCAGTTGAGCCTAACGCAGGCGAGGGATAGCGCCACCAGCACCGGTCCCAGCGTGATCGCAACTGCCGCCCGGGTCGGTCTTGCGATCTGGCGATTCCTCAGCACCCAGATGGCCGGAAGCAGCGCGCCCAACGGCGCCAGCGTCAGCCACAGCCAGATCGAGGGTCCCTGGATTCCAATCCATGCCGCCAGGTTTGGCGCCACGATCCCGCCGCGGAGCCGAGTCAGGTGCGAGCCCAGGCTGTCGAGAACGAAAAGATCGGCGCCGTGACGGATCAGGAGCGCGGCGGGCACGGCGATCACGGCCGCGATGGACAACAAAACCAGGAAGAGATTCCTGGGGGAGCGGGAGAACGTCCGGTTTTGCAGCCAGGCGCTTGCCTGGGCCAGCAGCTCTCCAGCGCCGAGCCACGCCAGGCCCTGGAGCGGGTGGACAAACGACAGTTCCCACGTCCAGAGTTCGGAAGGCGAGTATTCGATCAGTGAGGCCAGAATCGTGGTCGCGGCTCCCGCGCAGGCCCAAGCGCGCCAAGGAAGCAGGGGTGTCGGCCCGTTTGCGGGCGTATTGCCGCGCGGAGCGAGGAGGGGGACGAGGAGCCCGCCGCCGGCAATTCCCCACAGGACCGGAAGCTGCACGGAAACTTTGACCCACAGGCCCAATCCGCCCGCGATGCCGGCGAGAATGAACCAGCGTCGCCTGGCTTTCTCGTTTTCGGGCGCTGTCGCGGCGGCGCCGGAAAGAAGCAGCACGCTCGCCATCGCGAGGGCTTGGGCGAGGCCCCGGTCGTCAGGCGCGCCCGGCCAAAACCCTGTGATGAAGGGAAAAAGAGAGACCAGGCCGACGGACACGAGGGAGGCGGAAAGCGAACCAAAACACTTCGCGGCAAGAATCGCAGTTCCCAATATGGTAATTCCCCACAAAAGCGGGTCGGCCAAGAGGGATGCCTTCTCGACCAGCGCCGAGGGGGCCGCTCCAGTGGCTAAATGCTCACACCAGGCGAGGAAACCCAGCCACCACCGGTAAGGTGAGGGCGTAAGCACGGTCCGGCCGAAAGGAGCATTTTCATAGTCGATGTGGCGCACCCTGGCCTCGCCGCGATTCAGCATGCGCTGGGTTTGCGCGAGCCAGTGGTAACTCGCGTCGAGTTGATCGGGTATGGGCAGCGAATTGTTGGGCGTCAGCTCCGCATCGCCTGGAGCGGAACCGGTGACGCCCCCGGTGTGATTCTCAGAGGGGGCCCCGATGGTCGAAAGGTAATCGAGGCGATTGATTCGGGCGGCGGTGTTCCAAATGAGAATCGCGTCGGCCCCCAGCAGGAATGCAATCCAGACCGAAGAGAAATGCCGTCGCGATTTCATTGGGATTGCGGGTTGCCCAAGGCAGCCGCATTCAAGGTCCCCGGCAAGCCCTTCCCGGCATCCGGGCTATGCGGACGTGCCTCAGGCCAGCAAGCCACGGCGGCCGCTCACGCGCGGCCTACACCTCGCAGACGGCCTTGACTCCCACAGGCGGCCGCAATGTCCCGCCGTCGTGCCAGTGCCCGTGGACTTGAAGCGTGCGTGGAAGCTGGGGGATCCCGCGTTCCCCGGCCTGCAGTTTTGAAAACAACATGTCGACCGCGGCGCGGCCAATCTCGTCAGAATGCTGCTCGACCCCCGACCAGTCCGAATGAACCCGGGTCACGTCGAGCGAGACAAGGCCGATATCCTTCGGCATATTCCTGCCGCTGCCCTTTAGCCAGGCATCCATGACGTTGGGTTCGTTGCGGAACGTTGAGAGGGTCAGGACGCAGTCGACCCTGTGCTTGTCGACCCAGCTCAGGAAAAGGTCGGCGGTCATCTGCGTTGGCAGGAGCAGCGGGATCTGGGCCAGCGAAGGCATTGTCGCTGAAAGTCCCGCGTAACCGAGTGACCAACGACCTTCGGTTATGTGGTCCTGGTAGCTTTCGATCGCGAGGCCGATGCGGCGGTAGCCGCATTGCGTGATCATCCTGGCGGCCATTGTCACGGCCTCCGAATGATCGCTCAAGACGCAATCCAGGCGCGGCGATTCGATCTGGTGGCCCACTTGGACAATCGCAAAATCATTCCATGGGAACGAGATCGTGTGCGGCTCCGTCGGAAATGCCGCCAGGAGGGCGCCGGTGATCCCGCGGGCCGCGAGGATCCCGCCGAGCCGCTGGCCCGTCATCCCGTTCGAGCACAGTGTGAACTCTGTGATTCCGTATCCGAACGACTCGGCGCGTTCGCGCGCCGCCTCCCAGTTGCTTTGGAGGGTCGGAGTTGCCCGCCATTCATGGGAGTCGGCGACCGGGGTCACGAATGCGATGGTCCCAAGGTGATTCTGTGCCTCGCCGCGGCGGGTGGCACGCATGACCTGACCCACCAGCGCATTGTGCTTGTAGCCGACCGCCGTCGCGGCAGCGAAGACTCGCAGCTGCGTGGAACTCGCCATCTTCGCAGCGCCGCTCAGGCAGCGCGACGCTGTGGAGATGGAAACTCCAGCCTTTCTGGCAACGGCTTGGAGTGTGGACGCCGTGCGGGGTGGCACAACGGTGTTCATGTCTCTTTGAGTACCTGAGGCGACCGGAACTCGCAGTCAAGCGATCTACGGCGGATTGCCTTCAAGTGACGGCTCCAATCGGTCATCTCGCCACGGGGCCAAGAGCACGGGTCATAGTGTCGGATCCGACTCCTATTCAGCTGGCTTCCTAGGCCGGAGGAATCAAAGCCCTTGCGATGAATTGCGGCGTTGCCGAACGAGGCATCCACCATTGGCTATTTCGTCCCCTACTCGCATTCGATGAACCCAAAGACCATCCTGGCTGTACCCGCGAGCGACCCGTCCGCCCTCAACCCAGCCACCGAGGATTACAGCCCAAAATTCACCGGGGTCGATTGAGCACAAGAATCTGGTAATAAGGGGCTTCCAAATTCTTTGGTGTCGGCCGAGCGAATCACTTTTTCTGCGATTCCATCGCGAACCCGCCATTTGGGGCGATGCCAAACGTCTGTCAGGTTTCTCGCAGCCGGCTGCGGGCCTCGCGCGCTGTCACTGCAATGGATGGCGCGGTGTCGAACGTCGCGAAAATCACAACCTGCCAACCGCTGAACTCGGCCTTATTTGCCAAGCATCTTTGCGATAATGAAAATGACAATGGCGCCCCCCATGCCACCTCCTGCGAGTAGATAGACCAGCGAATATCCGGCAGCGGCGATAGGAAGAATAACATGCATGGGAGAGGGGATCGGGGGTTGCGTGTCGTTGGCACCTGGGGGTGCAAGAGACCTGAGAGCAGAGTATCCATTGGGGAGGAAATGTTCCTCGCGAAAAACAAATGGTCCTTGGTGCGTGGCCAAGAAAAGGAATCCAGAGCGACCCCATCCAGATGTGACCCGAGATTAGCGGCCTGGGAAACCGCGAAGACCTGTTGGAGCGCCCGGCAATGGCCCTGCGCATCAGTTTTTCCTGTTAGTGCGGGGCGCCCGGGGCCCACGCCCGGTTACCCAGCTGGACACGGCCTGACATGGATGTTTCTTGGGGGTCAACCCTTCGGGAGCAGGTCGAGCGTCGCCGCAGCCATCGCCGCGACTCCCGTCCGGATCATGGGCTCCGCGTCCGGCGCGAACTTGCTGGAATGCAGCGCGGGAAGCGGCATCCCGGTGCGGCGGCTCTCCCCGAGCTTCGCCGGGTCGGATGCGCCGACCAGAAAGAAGCAGACCGGCACGTGCTCCACGGTACGGCCGTATTGGCTGAAGTCCTCGCTCGCCATCATGGGCTCGACCGAGAGGACGTTTGAGGCCCCGAGGCTGCCGGTGACGGCGGAGCGCACCCGCGCGGTGAGCTTCGGATCGTTGTAGATCGAATCGGCCGACCCGCTCTCCGTCACCGTGACGACGGGCATGCGGTCCTCGGGCATTCCGGCCGCCAGGGCCTCGCCCTGGCATATGCGCCGGACCGAGGCGACCAGGTGCTGGCGCACGTCATCCGAATAGGAGCGCAGCGTCAGTTGCAGCTTCACGCTGTCCGGAATAATGTTGGGGGCTGTCCCGCCGTTGATGGAGCCGACCGTGACGACGGCCTTTTCGCCGGGATGGATCTCGCGGCTGACGATCGTCTGAAGCGCAAGGACGATCTGCGCCGCGAGGACGACCGGGTCCTTCGCGTTGTCCGGCCGCGCACCGTGGCCGCCAATGCCGCGGACGTCGATCTTGACCGCGTCCGCGTTCGACGAGAAGGAGCCATCGCAGAAGCCGACCGAGCCGGCGGGGATCGCCGGATCGTCGTGGAGCCCGATCGCGAAGTCGGGCCTGGGGAATTGCCGGAACAGCCCGGCGGTCAGCATGTTTCTGGCCCCGACGCCAATCTCCTCGGCAGGCTGGCCGATCAGGACGACCGTGCCGCTCCACTTGTCCCTCAGGGCCGCCAGCATGCGCGCCGTGCCGACGAGGATAGTCATGTGGGCGTCATGGCCGCAGGCGTGCATGACCGGAACGTCCTGGCCCGAGAGGTTTTCCATGCGCACTGTGCTCGCGAACGCGAGCCCGGTTTCCTCCTTGACCGGGAGCGCGTCCATGTCCGAGCGGATGAGGAGCGTCGGGCCGGGCCCGTTCTTCAATACGCCCACGACGCCCGTGCCCCCGAATTTCTCCGTCGCCTCGAAGCCCGCGGCTCGCAGCTCCGCGGCCAGCCGGGCACCCGTCTTCTCCTCCTGGAGCGAAAGCTCCGGGTGGGCGTGCAGATCGCGGTAAAGGGATTCCAGCGAGGGATAGTCGGCGTCGAGGCGCGCCTGGACGAAGGCGGGCGCACCGGAGAGCGGAGCGCCAGCCGCAAGGAGGGCAAGGACAAGCGCAGCAGTGTGGAATCGTGGCGTCATGCCCCGAACAGATGCGAGAGGCATGATCAGCTCAAGACCAGCTTGGCATATGAGGTGGTTCGCCCCCTTTTGGGATTAGGATGGTGCCCCTGCCCGGACTTGAACCGGGACAAGCGGTTTAGGAAACCGCCGGCTTTTATTGATGATCAAATTGTTATGTGATTCTGAATGGAATGGGGGATGGAATTCACTTCCACATCTCGCATCTCCATTCAACTCGCCTCGCTATGGCTCCCGAATCACCAACTTGGGAAACCACCGCCGAAAGTCCGAAGGATTCCGTGTGACGAGGCCCTGTCGATTTGCAGCGAAACCACCGATCAATATGTCAGCAATAGGACGCTTCGGAGTCTTGTCCTTGCGTCGGGCCAGAACATAGGCGTTCCACGCCCTATGTGATGAATCGACATCAGCGGCAGTCCACGCTTCTGCATGTGTGATCCCCGCCCCTTCAAGGAATCGCTTCTGCTCCGAGATGTCTCCATCGAAGGCTGCGGAGAGCTCAATCATCGTGACGGGAGACACGGCAATTCCATCCGCTAAGAGCTTTTCCAGCAACGCAGCGGAGTCCTTGCCGAATTGGGGGTCGTTCTCGAATACGTCGAGAACGACGCATGTGTCCACAACCCACATTACGGCCCTTTTTCTCCTTCACGGAGCTCCCGCATCCAGTCGCTCGTCTGGCGGGCGGGCCCTGCCCTTAACTTCCGAGCATAGCCAAGCATTGCCATAGGCCCTGGAGGGGCATCGTTCCGGGTGATCACACGGAATTCGTGGTCGGAGACGGGAGCGAATTTCAAACGTTGCCCCGGACGTAGGTTCATCGCCTTGCGCAAGGAAGACGGGATTGAGATCTGCCCCCGTTCGGTAAGCGTGCTTTCACTCATTTCGGGAATATATCATGTGATTATATCATGTCAAGCATGACCTAATTACATGATATCTATTCAAATTAACCCGAATAGGTCGTCGATCAACAACCGCATCGGCCAATGCCGGATGGGCCCACATGGGCGCCCACTCACTCCCCCAGCACCTCGAATTCCAGCATCTTCGCCTTTACGGCTGGATCCTCCGAAACCGTCGCCAAGACCTCAGCCCTATCCGGGCGCGGGGGCCAGGTCGGCACCCGCGATGTGGCCAGCGATGAGAAAGAGTACTGCGAGTCCTTTGATTTTCATCGGCTGGGTCCTTCGGTTGAATCGGCCTTTGGGAGCGTTGGACAGACCGGGCACGGTGCCCACCTTGCCGAACGATTCCCATTCAAAATCCCGAACACGCTCGCGCTGTGTCGAAGTTCGCGTTCCCGAAGTGGTGCCCCCGCCCGGACTTGAACCGGGACAAGCGGTTTAGGAAACCGCTGCTCTATCCAGTTGAGCTACGGGGACTTATAAATTGACAATGGCGAACTATGAGACACCATCTGATTTCCCGGCGCGAGTGTAAACCGTTTAATTCGCGGCGAGGGCCGCCCCCATGAACGTTTGCCCAGGACTGGAATCGGCAATCAAGGATCCGATACAGAAAGCGTCGTGGTCTCCTTGATCTTGTCATCCTGGTCATAAATCACCCGAACGGAGATCTTCTTGCCGTCGAAGGCCCCTTCAATCGGGGTCCCCACCGCCTCCCAGATACCGAAGCTGAAGACGTCTGCCACTCCGTGAAAGATCGCCCTGGAGGCCTTCACCCCGCTCGAGTAGCCTTGGATAAAGGTGTAGATCTCCTTCTTTCCTCCCTCGATCTTCTCCGACGAAACGGGCACTCCGAGCTCGGCGATGACCCTGTCCCGATCACCGCCCGGCTTCAGGACCTCAAGGTTCTTCTTTGACGGCTGCCTCGTCGCCATCACGACCGAGCAGCCGGAAACGGCGAACACGACGAGCGCCAGCGCGGACCAGTGGAGGAATGCCGATTTCAGTTTGGCGTGGGTCATAGATTGCTCCTCTTGGCTCAGCCGCTCGGGGCCGCGACCTGTGGGGCCGCATGGCTTTCCGCCGGCTTGGAGTCCGGTTGGTCGGGCTGCATGAAAGAAACAAACCCGGGATCCGCCAGCAACTGGCGCACGTTCAAGCGAAACATCGCGAACATCGGCGGCTCACCCGAGGTGCCTTTCGTCCTATTGTGGAATCCCGTGTCCATGGACCGCTTGAAGATCACCTTCTTCGCCTCGGAGTCGAAAACCTGCCACTCCACGCTGATGGCCCCGTTGCTCTCGATAGTCGGCTGGGTCCAGCCCGCCTGGGCGTGGATATCGAGCTGAATCCAGGTGATCTGGGCACCAAGCTCGTACCGCGCCTTGGGCGACTCCTCCTCGCCGAAAAGCTGGTTGTCATCGCCAGGCAGCGTGTACTTGGCTTTCCTGAGCTCCTCGCGGCCGACATACACGAACTGCTTCGCCCCCTCGCCGGGGACTGCCTTCAATGTCTGCCACTGGATGTTGAGGAGTCCCCCGGTCACCTTGCCGATCGTGGCCCCCGACGCCATGCTGATGATCACGCGTTGAAACACCACGGGCCTGGAGCCCCGGGCGCCCATGTCGACCGGTTGCGGCTCGGGTTCTGTCGATTCCGCCACGGCCGCGGTATTCTGCGCGGCGGGCGCGGCCGGAGGGGACGGGGGAAGGCCGGCATCCCTCGACTGGCATCCTGCCATGAGCATTCCAACAAGAATGACCGACGGAAAGGCGCGCGGCAGAATCATTGGGGGCGATGAATCTCTAAGCCTCAATCCGCCGAACAAATGTCATTTCCGGAGACGCATCCAGCTATTTCCCAGGCAAAAGCACGTGATTACGCGCAGGTCCCAAGCGCTGCGTTTGGGAAATTCGTTGCGATGTCGGGGCCAACCTCGGGCCCCGCATGCGCGCGGCAGATCCCGCGTCCGCGCCGACCGTCCGGCCTAAGTGTTTATTTCGGTCGCGGGCCCGGGGCGAGAAGCCGAGAACGGGGTCAGTAAAGGCGCACCCGGGTCTCTCCCCGGCGCGTCTGGCTCCATGCCGCCCTCAACATGAATGAACCCATGCTTCCCAGCGACCCCTCCCGGGCCGCCGCCCCCAGCCCGTGGATCCTCGTCGTGGACGACGAGCCGTCCATGCGCCTGCTGATCGAGGTCGTTCTCAATTCGCAGGGCTGGTCCGCGGTCACCGCCGACGGCGCCGACGACGCGCTGGACGCCCTCAAGGCCCGTGGCCGGCCCCCGGCGGTCGTCATCTGCGACGTGCTGATGCCGGGCCTCGACGGGCTGGAGCTCGTGAGGCGCATGTGCGCGCGGCTGCCCGACCTCAACGTCATCTTCATAAGCGGGCGCCTGAGCGACGTGTCGTGGTGGCCCACGGACCTCAGGGAGCACCGGTTCCTCGCGAAGCCCTTCGAGAAGGCGCAGCTCATAGCGGCCGTGCGCGACGCGCTGTCCGAGACGGGCACCCCGGCCTGAGTCCAGAGGCATGGACATCAACCTCATCCTTTCGGCCCAGACGCTGGGCCTCGCGCCGCAGCTCCAGCAGAGCGAGCTCATCAACGGCCTGTATGTCCTGAAGAACGTCCCGCTGAAGACATACCTGCGCGTGACGCCCGAGCAGCTGGTCATCCTGCACATGTTCGAGAGGCCCCAGACTGTCCCCGTCGTCCTCGGCACCGCCATCCGCGAGCGGCAGTGCCTGCCGCTCGGGGAATTCTACGAGCTGGTCCTGAAGGCGCTGCGCGCGAACATCCTCCAGGAGCCCGGCGCGCAGCCGGAGCCCGTGAGGGCGTTCGAGTGGCCGTGGGCCGTGCGCCCGAAGGTGCTGGCCCGGGCGCTCGTCGTCCTCTTCTGCGTGGGCGCCGCCATGTCGCTCGGCTTCCGCCCGAGCCTGCCGACCTCCGTCATAGACTGGGTAGCCGGCATCCTGCTGCTCAGCGCATCGCTGAGCTTCGGCTCATTCCTCAAGGCGTGCCTCATCAGCGGCGCCGGGGGCGAGGTGTACCGACCGCGCTGGCGCTGGCTGGCCCTCCCCCCGCACTTCGCCGCGGACACCCAGGATGCGATCATGCTCGCGCCGTCCGAGCGGATGACGATCGGCATCGCGGTGCCCGCCGTCCTGGCGACCGCGGCGGGGATCGCCTCGTGGCATCGGCCCGGAATGGCCTTCCTCTCCCTGATCGGGCTCATCGTGAGCCTGCGCCCGATCTTCGGGGGGCGCTTCGTGGGCCTGATCCATGTCGGCGAGAAGCGAAGCCTGAGCGACGCCGAGCACGCCCATCTCTTCCCCCCCAACAGCAGCACGGACGCCCGGATCAGGATGCTGCGCCGCGGGCTCGGCCAGCCGACCACCTGGGTGAGGATGGCCTACGGTGTCTTCTGGACGCTGGCCGCCCTCTACTGCGGGGCGCGCCTCGGGGAGATGCCGCCGTGGACCCTGGAGTTCTGGAGGCGCAACGGGCTGCGCGTCGCCGTGGCGATCTTCGGCTCCCTGGTGGCGCTGGGTGCAGGTTACCTGGCATGGGAGATCTACCACGTGCTGAAGGAGCGCGCCCGCGCGCGCCGCAACACGCTCAGGCTCTGGCTGAGGCGGTGGTTCGGCGCGAAAAGGACGCCCCTCGACGAGGCCGGCCGCGTTAAGCTGCTGGCGTCGTCCCCGGTCCTGAGCTCGCTGCCGCCGCCGGAGCGCCAGGAGCTCGCCCGCCTGATGAAAGTGCGCAGGTACGGGTTCTGGACCTCCCTCTCGGAGCATGGCGGGAATCCCACCCTTGTCTCCCTCATCGTGAGCGGGAAGGTGAGCGTGAGACGCGTGATGCCCTCGGGCCGGACCGCCCAGGTCCAGGTCCTGAGCGAGGGCGACATCATGGGCCTGCACGACCTGGCCGATCCCAAGTACCCCGGCTACACCTTCCGGAGCCGGACGCCCGTCACCCTGCTCACGATCGACCGCGAGATGGCGGAGCGGATCATCGTGCGCAACGTCCCGCAGACGACGCTCACGGACATGGCGCTCAAGGCGCCCTTCCTGAGGCGCATCCCGCTCTGCCAGAACTGGCACCGCCAGGCCATAGACCGGTTCGCGCGCCTGTCCTCCATCACGGCGTACGAGGAGGGGGACTCCATACTGAGCGAGGGCCAGACGGTCGAGGTGTTCTTCGTCATCTTCCAGGGCGACGCACGGGTCTCGCGGGGCTCGCAGCTCCTGGCCACGATCCGGGCCGGGGAGTTCTTCGGGGAGATCGGCCTCATGCAGAACAGCGCGCCGAGCGCGAGCGTGAGCGCGCTCCACGACACGCGCTGCCTGAGCATCCCCCGCATGGAGCTCCTTCGGTTCGTGACCCACAACTACACGGTGGCCCTCGAGCTGGAGCGCGTGAGCTCGAAGCGGCTCGGCAGGCCCATCTTCCCCCTCAGGCAGGGCGACTTCCGGAGCATCTGAGGCCGCTGGCGGCCCCAAACTGCTGCGTTGACAAAGCCCGGCCGGATTCCACGCTGCCCCTTCCCCATTTTACACACGCCATGAGCACCACAGAGACCAAGCAGCAGACCCCCACGCCAGCGCAGATCCCGTTCACCGATCCGCCGGCCTGGGTCCGCTTTGTCACCGACACGGGCAAGATCCTGCCCCGCAAGTACACGGGCCTCTGCGCGAAGCACCAACGGGCGGTCACGCGCACGATCAAGCACTCGCGCAACATGCTGCTCACTAAGTGAGCGGGGGTTCCGCGAGGGAATGAATGCCGGGGCCTGAAAGGCTCCGGCCTTTTTTTGCCCGTTTTCCGCAAGGCTGACCATGGCCGCAACCGCCCGGACCTATCGGGGCACCCCCCGCAACCTGGCGATGCTCGCGGGCCGGCTGCGCCGGGGGGGCCTGGTCGCCGTCCCCACCGAGACCGTCTACGGGCTCGCCGGCGACGCGACCAGCAGGTCGGCCTGCCTCAGGATCTTCGCGGCAAAGGGGCGGCCGGCGAGCGACCCCCTGATCGTCCACATCGCCGCGCTGCGCGACCTCGCCCGCGTGGCCGTTCCCAACGCGGCCGCCAGCAGGCTGGCCCGGATGTTCTGGCCGGGGCCCCTCACGATCGTGCTCCCGAAGACGGGCCTCGTGCCGGACGAGGCGACCGCGAACCTCCCGAGCGTGGCGGTGCGGATGCCCGCCCACCCCCTCTTCAGGCGGCTGATCCGGCTCTCCGGCGTCCCGCTCGCCGCCCCGAGCGCCAACGCCTTCGGGTACGTGAGCCCCACCACGGCGGCCCACGTTCAGAGGGGCCTGGGCCGGGGCGTCCGCCACATCCTTGACGGCGGCCCCTCGTCGATCGGGCTCGAGTCAACGATCGTCGACCTGCGCGACCCCGGGAGGCCCGCCATCCTCAGGCCGGGGGCGATCACGCGCCGCGAGATCGCCCGCGCGCTCGGGACGAGCGTCGCGAGGCCCCGCCGGCCGGCCGCGCGCGTGGCGCCCGGCCAGATGGCCCGGCACTACAGCCCGAGGACGCCCGTCGTCCTCCACGGCCGGCTGACGCTTCGCGCGGCGGCCAGGGGACGCGGGGACGCGTGGCTCTTCCTCTCCAGGCCGCCCGGGGCTCGGGCCGCGAACGTGTTCTGGCTCGATTCCGGGGGCGACCTGCGGCGCGCGGCCCGCAGGCTCTTTGCGGCGCTGCGCGAGCTGGACGACGCGGGGTTCCGGCGGATCCACGTCGAGCGCCCCGCGGGCCCCGGCATCGCGGAGGCCCTGCGCGACCGGCTGGCCCGGGCGGCCGCGAGGTGACTACCGGACGGCGGCGGCGAGCTCCGTGAGGAGCCTCTCGTTCTGCTCCGCAGTCCCGGCGGTCACCCGAATCCACTCGGGCAGGCCGTAGTTGTCGACGGGCCTCACGATGACGCCGCGGCGCTGGAGCGCCTCGAAGACCCGCTTCCCGTCGCCCACCCTCGCGAGGATGAAGTTCGCCTGGCTCGGGACGAATTCCAGGCCCAGGGCGGCGAAGCCCGCCTCGAGGCGCCTCAGGCCCTTGCGGGTCTCGAGGACGCAGGACTGCGCGAACTTCAGGTCGTCGAGGGCGGCCACGGCGGCGGCCTGCGCGATGGCGTTCACGTTGAAGGGCTGGCGGACCCGGTCAAGGAGCGCAGCCAGCTCGGCGCCCGCGTACCCGTAGCCGACGCGCAGGGAGGCGAGGCCGTAGACCTTCGAGAAGGTCCGCAGCCCGATCACGTTCCTGCCCTCCCGGATCAGCGGGCGTATGTCCGGGGGCCTGTCGGCGAAGTCCGAGTACGCCTCGTCGACGACGCAGATCACCGATCCGGGGAGCGAGCGGACGAAGTCCAGGAGCTCGGCCTCGGAGTTCGCCGTCCCCGTCGGGTTGTTGGGCGTCGCGACGACCACGAGCTTCGTCCTCGGGGTGATCGCACGGGCGAGGGCCCCGAGGTCGTTCCTGAAGGCGACCAGCGGGACCTCGACCGGCTTCGCCCCGAAGAGGATCGCCACGAGCTTGTAGACCACGAACTCCGGCAGGCCCATGACGACCTCGTCGCCCGGGTTCAGGAAGACATGCCCCAGGAACTCGATGACCTCGTTCGAGCCGTTCCCGATCACGAACTGGCCCGGCGACAGGCCGTGGTGCCGCGCAAGGCGCTCCTTCAGGGCGTGGCACCCGCCGTCCGGGTAGAGCTGCGCCTGGTCCATCGCGCGCCTGGCCGCCAGGACCGCCATCGGGGACGGCCCGAACGGGTTCTCGTTCGAGGCCATCTTGACGACCCCCGACGGGTCCAGGCCCATGTCCCGGGCGACGTCCTCGATCGGCCTGCCCGGCACGTAGGCAGGGTAGGAAAGGACGAAGGGCTTGGCTAGGTCGGAGGGCTTCAAGTCGCTGGAATTGGAGCCTAAGCCCCTCCCCAGATCACGACAAAAGGGATTCGCCACGGCGCGCCCGGCCGGGCTATGCCTCTCCCCCATGCACAAAAGGCCGATCACCGCCGCGCTGGCGGCCGCCCTCGCCGCGGCCGCGCTGGGGCCCGCCGGGAACGCCCGCGCCGAGGCCGTGGCCGCGAAGGTCGACGTGGGGCAGATCCGGGGCGCCAATTTCGCGATCGCGAACCCGCCGGGCCCCTGGAACCACCGGGTCCTCATGCTGGCCCACGGCTACAGGCCCGAGTCGGCCCCGCTGATCGCCGACCTGCATCCCGAGCGGGCCTCGCTGAAGGCAGCGCTGGACGAGGGCTGGATCGTCGCGACGACGAGCTACCGGCGCAACGGGCTCGTCGTGGCGGACGCGATCGCCGACCTGGACGCGCTGCGCGCGTACATCGCGACGGCCTACGGCGATCCCGAGCGCGTCATACTGGAGGGCGAGTCGCTGGGGGGGCTGATCGTGACGATCATGGCCGAGCGCGAGCTGGGGCCCTACGACGGCGCCGTCGTGTTCGACGCGACGCTCTACGCGAAGGATCCCAGCCTGCAGACCGGGCTCTCGCTCCTGCCGAGGATCCCGCTCCTCTTCCTCTCGACCCAGCGGGAGACCGCCGAGACCAAGAGCTACCTCACGGCGCTCGTGGCGCGCCCGCCCCCCGTGGTCCAGCCCGTGCTCTTCCTGATCCAGCGGGAAGGCCACACCAACATAAACCAGGCCGAGCACCTCGAGGCCTTCAGGGCGCTGAACGCCTGGATCGACGGGGGCCGCGACGCCCTGCCCCAGCCGAAGGACCAGGCCCGATACTTCGACGCCACGATCCCGCCGGACCCCGGCCCGTCCACGGCCATCGCGCTCCCCGGCGGAAAGGGCTTCGGGACGGCCGTCGCCGAGGTCGACCCGGTCTACGGCAACGTCCTCCTGGAGGCCCAGGCGCAGGACTTCGCCGCCGCGGGCATCCCGCCGATGACCTTCTGCACGGTCCATGCGGGGAACAAGGACTACCGCGCGCTCTACGGCCGGACGTACAGCGATGTGAAGGAGAAGGAGTGGATCGCGTTTCCCGACGCCGACGGGCGCACGGTCCTCTCCCGATTCTTTGGCAACGCCGCCGGCACGGCCGGCCTCAGGCTTGGGGACACGGTCACCTTCGTCCCCGTCGAGCCGGGCCAGGCGCCGTCACACTGACGGCCGGCTGGAGACGAAGACCCACTTCATCCCGGCCGCCTTGGCGGCCTCTATGCCGGGCTGGCCGTCCTCGAAGACGAGGCACCCGGCGGGCGCGACCCCCATGCGCTTGGCCGCGAGGAGGAACATATCCGGCGCGGGCTTGCCGTGCTCGACGTCGTCCGCGGTGACGACGACGGGGAAGAGGTCCGCGAGCCCCGTCTTCGCAAGCGTGCTCTCGACGACGTCCCTCGTCCCGCCCGAGGCGATGGCGACCGGGTGGTCCCCGCTCACCCTCCTCGCGAATTCCACGACGGGGGCGATCAGCGCGAGCTTCGCCAGCGAGCCCATGAAGGCAACCTCCTTGTCCTTGTAGACGGCCACCGGGTCCAGCTCCAGGCCGTGGCGCTTGCCGAGGAGGGCCGCGACCTTGCGCGACGGGACACCGCCCAGCTCGTAGAAAAGGTTCTCGTCCAGCCGGCCCTTCAGGCCCGCCTTGCGCAGCGCCGACTCCCAGGCCGTGTAGTGGAGCGGCATCGTGTCCACGAGGGTGCCGTCCAGGTCGAATATGTAGCCGCTGAAGTCCCCCTCCGGTATCTGAAGTCGCATGCGAGTGCGCAACGACGCCCGAAACCGCCCGGCCCGCAACCCAAAAAACACTCGTTCGGCCGGCGGCGCCCCCCATACTCGGCCCGCAAAACCCGATTCATGAAAAAATACCTCGTCGAGTTCATTGGGACGTTCTTCCTCGTCTTCACGGTGGGCGCCACGGTCATCGCCCCCGGCGCGGGCCCCCTGGCGCCGATCGCGATCGGCGCCTCCCTCATGGTAATGGTCTTCGCGGGCGGCCACATCTCCGGCGGCCACTACAACCCGGCCGTGACGCTCGCGGTGTGGATCCGCGGCAGGTGCGATACGAGGGACGTCGTCCCTTACTGGTTCGCTCAGATCGCGGCCGCGCTCGCGGCCGCATGGCTCGTCGGGAGGATCAAGATGCCGGGGGCGGCCCAGCCCCTCATGCTCGCGGGCTGGAAGCCCGCGTTTGTCGCCGAGTTCCTGTTCACCTTCGCCCTCTGCTGGGTCGTGCTGAACGTGGCGACCTCGAAAGCGACGATGGGGAACCACTTCTACGGCGTGGCGATCGGCATGACGGTGATGGTGGGCGCGTTCGCGGTCGGCAGCGTCTCGGGCGGCGCCTTCAACCCTGCGGTCGCGACCGGCATCACGCGCATGGGCCTCTCGCTCTGGAGCAACTATTGGGTGCTCGTCTCCGGCGAGGCGGCCGGGGCGATCGCGGCGGCGACGGTCTACAAGGTCGTCAACGGGAGCGACTAGCCCGGCGAACCGCTAGCGCCTCGCGCCGCGGTGGAGGCGGCTGATCGCCGACTTCGGCACGGCCTCGTCCAGGATCTTCTGGTCGAAGAGGGCGGAGTAGATGTAGGGGAAGCCCTCGACCTTCTTGCGCTCGATCGACGCGCCGATGAAGCGCTCGATGCTCCGGGCGTCCCTGACGTCGTCCTCGGTGACAAGCGTGAAGGCGTCGCCGGTGTTGTGGGCGCGCCCGGTGCGGCCGATCCTGTGGACGTAGTCCTCGGCGTTCTCCGGGACGTCGTAGTTGATCACGTGCGAGACGCCCGCGATGTCCAGGCCCCGCGCGGCGATGTCGGTGGCGACGAGGACCTCGATCTTGCCGCTCTTAAAGGCGTCGAGGGCCTCGACGCGCTCGCGCTGGCTGCGGTCGGAGTGCATGACCCCGACGCTGTGCCCCTTCTGCACGAGCCTCGCGGCGATCCGGTCGGCCCCCATGCGCGTGCGGCAGAAGATGAGGACGCTCTTGAAGTCGGTCCGCTCGAGGAGGAGCTGCAGCAGGTCGAACTTCTGCGACGCGACGACGGGATAGAAGCAGTGGGCGATCGTGTCGGCCGCCGAGTGCTTGCGCCCGATCTCGACCTTCGCCGGGTTGCGCAGCGCCCAGGCGGCGAGCTGCTCGATCTCCGGCGGGAGAGTGGCCGTGAAGAACAGCGTCTGGCGGTCCTTCGCGCACTTCTGGACGATCCGCTTCACGTCGGGCAGGAAGCCCATGTCGAGCATCCGGTCGACCTCGTCCAGGACGAGGATGTCGATCTTGTCGAGGGAGCAGTTGCCCTGCTCGAGGTGGTCGAGGAGCCGGCCCGGGGTGGCCGCGAGGATGTCCATACCGCGCCTCAGGTCCTCCGTCTGCTTGCCGTAGCCGACGCCGCCGTAGACGATGGTCACGCGAAGGTCCGTGAACTGGGCGTACTTGTGGAAGGCCTCCTCGACCTGGAGGGCGAGCTCGCGGGTCGGCTCGAGGATGAGGCAGCGCATGGCGCCGTGGCGCTCGAGGCGCTGTATGATGGGGAGCGCGAAGGCGGCGGTCTTGCCTGTGCCGGTCTGCGCTGAGCCGATGACGTCGCGCCCCTCGAGGATGAGCGGAATCGCCTGGGCCTGGATTGGGGTGGGCTCGGTGTAGCCCTTCTCCTTCACGGCGAAGGCCAGCGCATCGGACAGCCCCAGCTTGGAGAAGGGCGTGTCCATCTTCGGGACGTCCACGGGCACGAGGGGCTTCTGCACGGTGTGGCCGGGATGCTCGAAGTCGTCGCGGGCCGGCCGGGGCCTTGGGCCGTCCGCCCTGCGGGCCGGCCCGGACCTCATGGGGCCGCGCCCTGCGGGCCTGCGCTCATCCTGCCTCGGCCGGAAGTCCTGGGGTTTTCCCGGCGCCTGTGCGCCCTGGGGTCGGCCTTGCCCATGTCCCTGTGGGCGAGGGGCTTGCCCCTGCGGGCGGTATCCCGCCGGCTGGCCCTGCCTGCGCGGGCCGGGCCCGCCTTGGGGCCGGGCGGCGGCGAGCGGCGCGGCTGGGATTGGGGTCTTGGCTGGGGCCTTGGCGGGGGCTATCGATTCGCGCAGCCGGGCAATGAACTTCCTTAGCATGGTCTGGATGAAACGACCACAGTCCCCGCAATCCGACCTTTTTGCAATCCCGCTGTTCAGCCGGGCGGCTCGCCCGTTTTCGCCTGGGAAAGCACGGGCGCGGAGACCTTCGCGTCCGCAAGTATCCGGCCCATCGCCTCATCGGAAATGCCGTGCGAGACGTTGAGCTTGTACCTCTCGCTGAGGAAGGTCTCCACCGAGACCCACTCGTCCTTCCAGCGGACCTGGCCCGTCCAAGCGCAGAAGGTGACGAATTCCTCGAGCCGGGACACCTGGGCGGCGGAGGCCCGCAGCTCCTCGATCAGCCTCGCCTGCTCGGCCTCGAAGCGGCGCTCGTTCGCCGACGCCGCGGCGAGGAACAGGCCCGTCCCTATGGAGACGCTCATGAAGACGTTCAGGGAGACCATCCGCTCCTGGACCGTGCCCCCCTGGAAGGGGCCGAGGCCGGCGAGGGCCGCGTCGAAGGCGAAGAGCCCGAGCGCGGCCCCGACCGTGGCAGCGACCGAGGGGACGAAGCGGCTTGAGGCCCAGGCCAGGATCGGGAAGACGAGGATAAGCGTGACCGGGAGCGGGAGCGGCCTGATCGCCCACCGCCCCACGCCGAGGGCGCCGACGGCGAGCGTCACGAGGACGAGGGCCGCGAGCTCGGCGTATTCGGACTTCGCCGCCGGGCGCGGCCACCGCAGCCAGGCCAGCGCCGTCGGCCCCGCTATGAGCTGGGCGTAGATGTTCGCCGAATACCAGGCGGCGGCCGTGGGCAGCAGCATGTGGGCCGGCATGCCCCCCGTGAGGACGAGCGCGGACATCCCGAAGAGGGTGCAGAGCGGCTGGAGGACCAGCATCTGCGCCGCCAGGAGCTGCACGACGTCCTTCACCCGGTCGAGCTCGACCCTGCGGCCCAGGCGGTCGTGGAACCACCACCCGGTCAGGGCGGCGTCGAGGCCGTTGCCGACGGCCATGATCGAGGCCGCCGAGAGCGCCTGGCCGGTCGCGAGCCCCATCGCCAGCTCCCCGGCGAGGACCGCGGGCCACACCCGGCTCCCCCACATCAGGGCCGCCATGGTCGAGAGCCCCGCCGGGATGTAGAGCATCCACGACACGTTGGCGACCGCGGCCGAGATTGACACGCACAGGAGCCCGGTGAGCGCGTACACCACGGCTATTCCGGCCAGCAGGCCGAGCCAGGCCCAGCGTGAATCGTGCTCCCTCATCGGCGACGGCCCTAGGGGCGCGCGGCCGGCGCGAAGGCGGTGAGGATCCGTTTCATGTCCGTGCTCCAAGATAGACGCCCGGAATCGCCAATGGAAACAAATTGAATGGCGCCCCGGGGACGGATTCTCGCTTGGCAGGGTTTTCCCCCGCGGCATGCTGGGGCCAGCTTCCCCGCCCACGAATGAATCCCGACACCCAATGGCTCGTAAGACTCGGCATCGAGCAGGGCCTCTTCACGCGGGTCCAGGCCGTCAACGCGAGGGGCCGCCTGGCGGGCAAGACCGGCATGGTGGACTTCGCGCAGTACCTGATCGACGACGACATCGTGACGAACGTCGAGGCGCTCGAGAGGCTCGCGGGCCAGGCCTCGCTCAACGCCAAGAAGGGCCCGCCAAGGTCGGACCCGTTCGTCGCTGCCGACGACCTCGTGGAGGACGTCGTGGTGAAGGCCGTGAAGAAGGTCGAGCTCGGCCCGCCGCCCGACTTCGCGTTCGAGGACATCGAGACCATGGACGACAAGCACCTGGGGGATTCGCTTGAGGTGCTCCTCGGGGACTGCGTGCGGCACGGGGCGAGCGACCTGCACCTGTGCACCGGACGGCGCCCCTTCATGCGCAAAGACCGCGTGATAAGCTACATCAGCCAGCTCCCGCTCTCGCCCGACTCGGCGCTGCGGATCAACACGGTCCTCCTGACGCCCGAGCAGAAGAAGACGTTCCTTGCGAAGCACGACCTCGACTACGCACTGGCGGTCGGCCTGCACGAGAGGTACCGCGTGAACCTCATGTTCCACAAGGAGGGGGCGGCCGGCTCCTACCGCATCGTCCCGAAGGACGTGAAGACGATGCCGGAGCTCGGGTTCGCGCAGCACCTGGACACGCTGAAGAAGCTCCTGAGCTACCACAACGGCCTCGTCCTCATCACGGGGCCGGTCGGCTCCGGAAAGACGACGACGCTCGCCTCGATGGTCGCCTACCTGAACGAGACCCGCAAGGACCACATCATCACGGTGGAGGACCCGATAGAGGTCGTCCAGAAGTCCGCGGGATGCAACGTGACCCAGCGCCAGGTCGGGGACCACACGAAGACCTTCTTCACCGCGCTCAAGGGGGCGCTCCGCGAGGACCCCGACATCATCGTGATCGGCGAGCTGCGCGACCTCGAGACGATCGAGATGGCCGTGAGCGCCGCCGAGACCGGCCACCTTGTCATCGGCACCATGCACACCAGCGACGCGGCGACGACGCTGAACCGCCTGCTGGACGTGTTCCCCGCCGCGCAGCAGACCCAGATACGCGCGAGCGTCGCCGAGAGCCTGCGCGGCATAGTCTGCCAGCGCCTCCTGCCCTCCTCCAGGGGCGGCCTTGTCATGGCGTGCGAGATCATGGTCAACAACATGGCGATCGCCAACCTGGTCAGGGACGGGAAGACGACGGGTCTGAGGAATTCGATGGAGACGGGCGTGCGCGAGGGGATGTGCCTCATGGACAATGTGATCTTCGGGCTCTTCCAGGAGGGGAAGGTCTCCAAGGAGACCGCCCTTGAGAACATTACGAACCGCGTGCTCCGCGCGAAGATACCCTGACCCAGCCATGGCCGAGATCGACCTACTCCTGCGCTCGATGGTGGACAAGGGCGGCTCCGACCTGCACCTGATCATCGGGATGCCCCCGAAGGCCCGCATCTCGGGCTCGATCACGCCGATCGGGGACAAGCCGCTCGACGCGGCCTCGATCGAGAGGCTGCTGAAGGAGATCGTCCCGGAGAGGCGCTGGAACGACTACCTCGAGCGCAGGGACCTCGACCTGGCGCACGAGATCGAGGGCTTCGCGCGCTTCCGCGGCAACTTCCTCTACAACCACTGGGGCATGGCGGCGGTGTTCCGCCAGATCCCGGCGAAGATCCTCTCGTTCGAGGAGCTCAAGCTGCCGGAAGCCATCAAGAAGCTCTGCCACCTGAAGGAGGGCCTCGTCGTCGTGACGGGGCCGACCGGCAGCGGCAAGTCGACGACGCTCGCGGCGATGATCGACTACATCAACACGAACCTCTGCCGGCACATCATAACGATAGAGGACCCGATCGAGTTCGTGCACCCCGTGAAGAAGAGCGTGATCGTGCACCGCGAGGTCGGCGAGCACACGGAGACCTTCGGCTCCGCGCTGAAGGGCGCCATGCGCCACGACCCGGACATCCTCCTCGTCGGGGAGATGCGCGAGCTTGAGACGATCAAGCTCGCGCTTGGCTGCGCCTCCATGGGCATGCTCGTCTTCGGCACCCTGCACACGAACAACGCCCCGAAGACCGTCGACAGGATCATCAACGCGTTCCCGTCGGACGACCAGAACCAGGTGCGCGTGATGCTGGCCGGCTGCCTCTCCGGGATCGTGGCCCAGCTGCTCTGCAGGCGCGTCCCCAAGGGCCGGTGCGCGGTCCATGAGATCCTCCTCTCGCACGAGGCCCTCGCCAACACGGTGCGCAGCGGCCAGATCGCCAACATCCGCCAGATCATCGAGAGCGGCGGGGCCGACGGGATGATTCTCATGGACACGAGCCTCATGAACCGGGTCAAGGACGGCACAATCGAGCCCAGGGAGGCCTACATGAAGGCGGCCAACAAGGCGGCGTTCTCCTCCCTCCTCAAGCCGGGCGACCTCGAGCTGGAGCACTGAGGCGGCCCCGTTGTCAACGGCCGTACACGGCTCGCAACCGTTTTCACATGAAATGGGTCAACTCGCTTTCAATCATTGGCGATAGTTGCGCATGGGCCAAACCACACGCTCCCAGGGCATCTCCTTCACCCACGAAATGTGGGCGCGCATCGAGGCACGCTACCGCAGCCTGAAATTCGGCAGAAGCCAGTACTTCCAGATGCTGGTCGAGTGGGACCTGCGCTACCTGCCCGAGATCCACGCGCACAAGTCGGACGGGAAGTGGCACCTGTACCCCGAGCACGGCGCGGGCCCGGCGGAAAGGGAGCACCTGAGGGCGGCCGAGGACCCGGCCGAGCCGGTCCGGCCGACGCAGGCGCAGAGGCCCCGCAGGCGCCGGGGCTAGGGGCGCCGCGCCCCCGGGCCTATGGGTATAAACAATGAGCCCGGCATTAATCGGTTGCGGCCGCGCGCCATATGGGCGGCTATTGGGGCGTGAGCGAACCCCCACCCAACGACGCCATCATCGCGCTCGAGTCCGTCCTCGGCCCCGAGTCGACCCGGGAGATCGTCCGGCTGTTCCTGCACGATTTCCCCGAGTCCGTGCGCCGCATCGAGGCCGCGGGCCGGGAGGACCAGATGAGGATCGTCCACGGGATCAAGAGCAGCGCCCTACACATGGGGGCGACGGCGCTCTCGGAGCGGATGGCCGCGCTCGAGGGCAGGCTGGGCGACCCCGGGGCTACCCTCGCGCCCGAGGACCTCGCGGAGGCCGTGGCGGACTTCGCGGCCGTGGAGCCGGGGCTACGGGACTACGGGGGGCGCTGACCGGGATTCCCCGGCTCAGGACTTCACGAGGCCGGCCTGGACGCACCAGCGCACGAGGCTCGCGACCTCCTTCACGTTGATCTTGTCCATGATGTTCGCGCGGTGCTTCTCGACCGTGCGCACGCTCAGGTCGAGCCTGTCGGCGATCTCCTTGGAGGAATACCCCTCCGCGACGAGGCGGGCCACCTCGAGCTCGCGCGCCGAGAGCGTCTGGACGGCGTCCACCGTGGTCGTCGGCGGGCCCATCTTCACCGACGGCTCGACCTTGGGCTGCTGCGCGGCGCCCGCGGTCGCCTTGGGCGGAATGTGGGCCGCGAAGAACATCCCGCCGGCGACGACGGACTCTATGGCCTGCAGCACGTAGTTCAGGGGCGCGCTCTTGTCCACGAAACCGTGGACGCCCTGTGAGATGAGCCGCGCGGGCAGGTCGCCGTCGGGATGCCCCGTCAGGACGAGGATCCTCGTGTTGGGCAGCTTCGCCCTCACCTCGCGGACGACCTCAAGGCCGTGCATGCCGGGCAGATACAGGTCGACGATGAGGAGGCCGGGGGGGTCCTTCAGGCAGAAGTCGAGGCCCGACTTCCCGTCCTTGAAGGCACCCGAGACCACGAGGCCGCGCACACGGCTGAGCGCCGACGAGAGCATCTGGCGAAACACGGCCTCATCATCGATAATGACCGTTCGTATGGGCACGTTGGCCGGAGTGTTAACAGACGGCGTCCGGGGCGCAAGCGCAAGTAGACCGTTCATGGTTGTCGGACCGTCCGGATCGCCCCTATGCTTTTGGCGTGAACAGCCTATCGCTGCTGGCGCCGGCCTTCCTCCTCTTCGAGATCTGGCAGCTGGTCATGTGCGAGCGCTATGTCGGGATAAAGCAGATCGCCCGCGGGGCCGATCCGCGCGAGATGGGCCCGAGCGAGCTCGTCGCCTGCCTCTGGAGCTCGAGCATAATCCTGTACTGCCTCTGGGCGGTCGCGCTGCTGGCGACGCCGAGACTCAGGATATACGGCCTCTGCCTCATGGGGACGTCCGCCATCGGCTACGCGTTCCGCCGGAACTGCGGCCTGAACATGATCCTGGTCACGCTCACCTTCGAGGGCGCGATCCGGGTCGCCATCCTTTCCTTCTTCTCGGTCGCGGCGTGGAGCCACTCCTAGGCGCCGATGGCCTTCAGGGAGTTCGAAAGGCTCTCGCCCAACAGGGACGCCGCCGCCCACGAGCGCCTGGGCGTCCTCTTCCACCACAGCGGGCTCGGGTTCGCCGAGACGATCGAGCGCATGCTGGACCCGGCGAGCCGCGTGAGCTACCACTGCCTCATCGACGCCGACGGCGCGCGCTGCACGCTCGTCCCGGACGCCGAGGTCGCCTGGCACGCCGGGCTCTCCCGCTTCCTCGGCCGCGAGCGCTGCAACGACTTCCTGCTCGGCGTCGCGTTCGCCGGCGACACCTACGCCGCCCCGCTCTCGGGCCCGCAGGTCGCCTCCGCCCTGGAATGGCTCCGGGCGCGCTGGGCGCCCCTCGGGTGGGGGGCCGGGCGCTTCACCGACCACCGCCAGGCGTCGCCCGGGCGCAAGCGCGACCTGAACCCCGCCGAATGGGACCGGCTCGCGGCGGCCATCGAGGCGGAATTCGGGAGGGGCGCGCCCTGAGGATTCGTTTCCGTGTTGAAATCCCGCGCCCGACGCAGCAGATCAGTTCACGCGCGGTCCCGATGAACCTCCCCAGCGACACACCCCGCCTGCCGAAACTGGTCTTCTTCGCGGGGTACGCCGCGCTCCTCGTCACGGCGTGGCTCATCTGGGACAACGCCGCGCACCCCACGACGGGCCTTGCCCTCCTCTCGGTCGTCGGCTGCGTCGCCCTCGCCGCCGTGATCGTCGTCATCCCCTTTGTCAGCGACTATGCGAACCGCCAGGACGAGGCCCTGGACAACCGCCAGCGCTCGCTCCAGGTCCTCTCCGTGACGGTGGCCTCCGCGGCTGAGCAGGTCTCGATTGCGGCGACGGGCCTCCAGGGGATCGCGGAGGCGGCCCAGGACAACTACAGCAAGTCGGAGCGCCTCTCGAAGCAGATCCAGGAGAAGATGGCCGAGCTGGACGCCCGCCTCGCGAGCGCGAAGGGGGACGACGGCGAGATCGTGGCAAGGTACGAGGCGGCCGCGAAGAAGATCGCGAAGGCGGCGGCCGAGTTCGAGGACGCCGTGTCGCGGGCGTCGGAGGCCGCGCGCGCCGCGGCGGTCCCCGTCCACATACCCGAGCTTCCGCCGGTGATCGCGAGCAAGATCGTCGAGATACGCCCGGCGGTGGCCTCCTCGGACGCGCCCTTCGAGGCCCCCGCTCCCCCTGCGGAGCCCGTTTCCGCGGCCCCGCCGGAGCCCGCCGCGCCCCCCGTCGAGGCGGCGGAGGCCCCCGGGGCGCCCGCCCCGGAGGCCGCGCCGGCGCCCGTGCCGCGCAAGCGCAGCCCGAGGAAGCCCCCGGCCCCCGCGCCAGAGCTGGTCCTGGAGCCTCCCCCCGCGGACGAGCCGGTTTCGGCCCCCGCCCCGGAGACCCTGGAGCCCGCGGTCTCGGCCGACGGAGCGACGCGCCTCATCGTCACCGCCTACATCGGGATCGGCAACCGGCTCTTCATCCGCGGCGACGGCCCCGGGCTCAGCTGGGAGAAGGGCGTGCCGCTGGCGTTCGTCTCGATCGGCAAGTGGCGCTGGGACACGAGCGACGCCTCCGCGGCCGTCAGGTTCAAGCTCTACAAGAACGACGAGACGGAATGCACGGCCCTCGGCGAGCGCACGGTCGAGCCGGGCGCCCAGCAGGAGCTCACGGCTTCCTTCTAGCGACGGGGGCCCGGTGCACCTTGTGGGCCTTCTCCCTCAGGCGCTCGAGCTCGGGCACCACCACCCTCTGGTAGCACTCCGGGCACACGGAGTGGCTGATCTCCGTCCCCGTCCTCTCGTTGATGTAGCTCTCGATCTGCTGCCAGTAGTTCTGGTCGTCCCTGATCTTCTTGCAGTAGGAGCACATCGGCATCATCTCCTCCAGCCTGTGGACCTGGTGCGTGTACTTCAGGATCCGCTCGGCGACGCGCAGCCGCATCCAGAGCGCGGACATGTCGATCGGCTTAGTCAGGAAGTCGTCCACGCCCGCCTCCGCGGCGGCGCGCCGGTTGGCCGACGATCCCCCCGTGCCGGTGAGCAGGATGAAGTAGACGTAGTCCTGGCCCTCCTGGGCGCGGAAGCGCTTGCATAGCCTCAGCCCGTCGAGCTTCGGCATCTGCCAGTCGCTCACGGCCACGCGCGGCTTTTCCCTGAGCCACGCCGCCCAGGCCTCCTCGCCGTCATGGGCCTCGATCACATCGTGGCCCAGCCTCTCGAGCGAGCGGCGCAGGATCGAGCGGGCCACGTTGTCGTCTTCAACGGCGAGGACTTTCATGGGGGCGTGGTCCACCTAAACCCACTTGCGCCCCCGTGTAAACAATGGGAATCGAGCGGATTGCGCTTATTCGGGGGAACCTCGGTGGCCAAGCACCTTGCGTAATTCGTCCGGAGTGCGAGCGGGCGCCCGGCACACGAATTCCTCGCAGACGTAGGCGGCCGGGGCGGCGTCGCCCGAGCCCATCTGCGCGAGCCACGGGGACCGGGCTGAGAACCAGGCGCGGGCGCCCGGCGCGTCGAGCGCGACCAGCGTCCGGCGCGGCCCCAGCCTCTCGCGCGCGACGCCCGCCAAGGCCGCGAATTCCGGCGAGGCGGGGTCTCCCGTCAGGGCGACGTGGCGGGGGGGCTCCAGCGCGGTCTCGAACGCGCACAGGAGCTGGGGCATCGCGTGCGGGGCCTGCTCCCACCTGCCGCGGAAGGCGGCGATCGCGCGCCTTCCCTGCTCCCGGAGCGCGTCGGCCGATGTGAGCGAGGACAGCCGGAAAAGGTTGAGCGCCGCGGTCGAGGTCGCCGCGGGCTCGGCCCCGTCGTAGTCCTCCTTCAGCCGGACGACGACGTCCGCGGCGCCGGCGGCGGAGTTGAAATAGCCGCCCTTTTCAACGTCCCAGAACCGGGCGTCCATGACCTGCTGCAGGCGCTCCGCCCGCCCGATCCAGCCTATGTCAAACGTGGCCTCGTAGAGGTCGAGCCACGCCTGGATGATGAGGGCGCAGTCCTCCGCGAACCCCGGGCCGGATCCCGACCCCCGCCGCCAGGAGCGGCGCGGGACGCCGCCCGGGATGTTGAAGAGCTCGCGCTCGACGAAGGCCGCCGCGCGAAGCGCCGCCGCCAGGTAGGCCGCCCGCCTGTCGGCAAGGGCCTCGGAGGGCAGCACCGCCGCCCGCGCGAGCGCGGAGATCATGAGGCCGTTCCATCCCGCGACGACCTTGTCGTCCAGGTGGGGGCGCCGGCGCGCCGAGCGGGCGGCGAGGAGGAGGCCCAGGCACGACACGAGGATGTCGCTCGCGGCCTGGGGCTCGAGGCCCGCGCGCCCGGCCGACTCCATGAGCGGGCGCACCTGGGCCAGGATGTTCTTGCCGGCGAACTCGCCGTGGGGATCGCGCTCCCGCGGGACATTGCCGTCCGGCTTGATACCGTAATGCCCCGCGAAAAAGGCCGCATCCGGGCCCAGGGTGCGCTCCACCTCGGCGAGCGTCCACACGTAGAACGCGCCCTCCACAGGCTCGGAGGCCTCCGACTCACGCGAGTCCGCGTCTTCCGCCGAATAGAATCCCCCCTCGGGGCCCGTCAGGTCGCGCAGCACGTACTCGAGGGCGCTCCGGGCAAGCCACGCCGGCTGCTCGGAGCCCGTCGCCTGCCACGAGCCGAGGGCGCACACGGTGATCTGCGCCTGGTCGTAGAGCATCTTCTCGAAGTGCGGAACGAACCACTCCGCGTCCACCGAGTACCGGTGGAACCCGCCTCCCACGTGGTCGTGGATGCCCCCCTTCGCCATTCCGCCGAGCGTAAGGGCGACCATGCCCGCGGCCTCGTCCCCGGCCTCGCTGCCGAGGCCCTGCAGCGCCGCGCAGCGCAGGAGGAACTCGAGGTTGGAGGGCCTGGGGAACTTGGGCGCGCCGCCGAAGCCCCCGTGGCGCGGGTCGAAGCTCTCGGCGTAGTACTGGTAGGCCTTCTCGAAGGCGGCGCCCGCGGCCGCCGCAAACGTGGCGACCTCGCCCGCCGCGGGGTCGGCCCGCATGTCGGCGCGCTCCCTGAGCGATGCGACGACGCGGTCGGCCTCCTCGACAAGCCGGGCCCGGTCCTCCCTCCACCCGCGCGAGATCGCGCGCAGGATCGTCGGGAATCCCGCGCGGCCTTGGCGGTCCTCCGGCGGGAAGTAGGTTCCCGCGTAGAAGGGCTTCAGGTCGGGCGTCAGCCACACGCTTAGCGGCCAGCCGCCCTGCCCCGTCAGCGCCTGGAGGTATGACATGTAGACCCGGTCGACGTCCGGCCGCTCCTCCCTGTCGAGCTTGACGGCCACGAAGCTCCCGTTCAGCTCCGCGGCTATGGCACCGTTCTCGAAGGACTCGTGGGCCATCACGTGGCACCAGTGGCACGTGGAGTAGCCTATCGAGAGGAAGATCGGGCGGTCCAGCGCGCGGGCCGCGTCAAACGCCTCCTGGCCCCACGGGAACCAGTCGACCGGGTTGTCCGCGTGCTGAAGGAGGTACGGGGACGTCGCGCCCGCGAGCCTGTTCGCCATGAATCACTCCCCAAGCACCCAGGCAAAGATGAGAGGGGCGACGATCGTCGCGTCGGACTCGATTATGAACTTGGGCGTGGAGGCCCCGAGCTTGCCCCAGGTGATCTTCTCGTTCGGCACGGCCCCCGAATAGCTGCCGTAGCTGGTCGTCGAGTCGCTGACCTGGCAGAAGTAGCCCCAGAGGGGGATGCCCGTCCGCTGCATGTCCTGGAATAGGAGCGGGACGACGCAGATCGGGAAGTCCCCCGCGATGCCGCCCCCTATCTGGAAGAAGCCGACGGAGCCCTCCCCGCTCTTGAGCTTCCGTGCGGTCTCCGTGTACCACCCGGCCAGCTCCGTCATGTACTCGATGCCCGAGCGCACGGTGTGCACGTTCTTGACGGCGCCGGACATGATGTGGGCCGCGAAGATGTTCCCCAGGGTCGAGTCCTCCCAGCCCGGGACGATGATCGGGAGGTTCTTCTCGCAGGCCGCGAGGAGCCAGGAGTTCCTGGGGTCGATCTGGTGCCACTTCTCGAGCTTCCCGCCGCGCAGGATCTTGTACATGAACTCGTGCGGGAAATGGCTCTTTCCCGCGCGGTCCGCCTCGATCCACTCCTCGAGGACGATCTTCTCGATCCGGCGCATGGCCTCCATCTCCGGTATGCACGTGTCCGTAACCCGGTTCATGTGCCTCGCGAGGAGCGCCTCCTCGTCCGACGCGGTCAGCTGGCGGTAGTCGGGCACCCGCTCGTAGTAGTCGTGGGCGACGAGGTTGAAAATGTCCTCCTCCAGGTTCGCGCCCGTGCACACGACGGCGTGGACCTTGTCGCGGCGGATCATCTCGGCCAGCGAGATGCCGAGCTCCGCCGTGGACATCGCGCCCGCGAGCGTCACGAGCATCTTTCCCCCCGCCGCGATGTGGGCGTCGTATGCCTTCGCCGCGTCGACGAGCGTCGCCGCGTTGAAGTGCCTGAAGTGGCGCGCCAGGAAATTCGAGACCGGGCCCTTCTTGCGCGCGAGTGCCGCGTTCAGGACTTCGGGCGGCTTTTTGCTGGGTTTTGCGCTCATGGCGGGTGCGGGTCAAAAAAGTGTGCACAGTGCCATTGCGCGTTGCCACCCAAAATGGGCAGCATGGAAGCGGCGCCGCGTCCGCCAAAAAACCACGGAAACGCGCGCCGCGCGCGGTCGCCGCGGCGATGCAGGAAGATTCCGGATCCGCGGGGGAAATTTCCAGATGCAGGCTTGGGGTTGACCGCAGCGGGTTTTTGGAGCCGAGTCGCTCCATGACAGGCTGGTCCTGCATGGTCGGCCGCCGGCGGCACCAATTCGACACGCTCCGCGAATTGATGGGGAGGGCGACCCCGCTCCGCTCGGGCGACGAGCTGGCCGGCGTCGCCGCGCAGTCCGCGGAGGAGCGGGCCGCCGCCCAGCTCTGCCTCGCCGACATCCCGCTGGAACTCTTCCTCTCGGAGCAGCTGGTCCCCTACGAGGAGGACTCGGTGACGCGGCTGATCGTCGACACCCACGACCGCGGGGCCTTCGGGCCGCTCTCAGGCCTCTCGGTCGGCGGGTTCCGGGACTGGCTCCTTGGCTACGGGACGGACGCGCGGGCGCTGGCGGCCGCCGCGCCGGGCATCACCCCGGAGATGGCGGCCGCGGTCTCGAAAGTGATGGGCAATCAGGACCTGATCCTCGCCGCAAGGAAATGCAGCGTCGTCACCCGGTTCCGCAACACGATCGGCCTGCCGGGGCGCCTCTCGGTGCGCCTCCAGCCCAACCATCCCGTCGACGACCTGCGCGGCATCGCCGCCTCGATGGTCGACGGCCTCCTCTACGGGTGCGGCGACGCCGTGATCGGGGTCAACCCGGCCACGGACCGCCCCGAGGTCCTCGACTCGATCCTGCGCATGATCGACGAGGTCATCCGGCGCTACGAGATTCCGACGCAGGGCTGCGTGCTCTCGCACATCACGGCCCAGATGGGCGCCATCGGCCGCGGCGTCCCGGTCGACCTCCTCTTCCAGTCGGTCGCCGGGACCGAGGCCGCGAACGCGAGCTTCGGCATCACGCTCGAGCTCCTCGCGGAGGGCCACGCCGCGGCGCTCGCGCTCCACCGCGGCACCGTGGGGACAAACGTCATGTACTTCGAGACCGGCCAGGGCTCGGCCCTGTCCGCCGGGGCGCACCACGGCGTCGACCAGCAGACGCTCGAGGCGCGCGCCTACGCCGTGGCGCGCCGGTTCTCGCCCCTCCTCGTCAACTCGGTCGTCGGGTTCATCGGCCCGGAATACCTCTTCAACGGGAAGCAGATCCTGCGCGCGGGCCTCGAGGACAACTTCTGCGGCAAGCTCCTGGGGCTCCCGATGGGCGTCGACGTCTGCTACACCAACCATGCGGAGGCCGACCAGGACGACATGGACGCGCTCCTCACCCTCCTCGGCGTGGCCGGCTGCAACTACATCATGGGCGTGCCCGGCGCGGATGATGTCATGCTCGGCTACCAGTCGACGTCGTTTCACGACAGCCACTACCTCCGGCAGGTCCTGGGGCTGCGGCCGGCCCCGGAGTTCGAGGAATGGCTCGCCAAGATGCGCATCGCCTCGGAGGACGGGCGCCTCCTTCCCGCCGGCCCGGCGCACGCACTTCTGACCCGTGGGCGCGACTGAGGGAAACGATGCGGGCGGGGCCCCGGCGATCCGGACTGCTCCCGGGCGCGACCCGTGGATCGGTCTCGCCGCGCACACGACGGCCCGGATCGCGCTCGGCCGGGCGGGAGGGAGCCTGCGGACGGAGACCCTCCTGCAGCTGAGGATCGCGCATGCGAGGGCCCGCGACGCCGTCCACGAGCCTTTCGACGCGGACTCGCTCGCGGCGGGGCTGCGCGAGCGCGGCATCGAAACCGACCGGCTGGCGACGGCCGCGCCGGACAGGCGGGCCTACCTCGCGCGGCCGGACCTCGGCCGCCGGCTGGACGCGGAGTCGGCCGGGCGCCTCCGCGCCATGGCCGCGCCGCTCGGGCGGCGCGACCTCGTGGTCCTGGTCTCGGACGGGCTCTCAGCAGCGGCCGCCCATGCCCAAGCGGCCGGGACCGTGGCGGAGCTCGGCCGAATCCTTGGGGCCGCGGGCTGGACCGTCTACCCCGTCTTCATTGTCCCGCTCGCCCGCGTGAAGCTCCAGGACGAGGTGGGGGAGATCCTGGGGGCAAGGCACAGCCTGATCCTGCTCGGGGAGCGCCCTGGCCTGAGCTCCCAGGACAGCCTTGGGGCCTACCTGACCTTCGAGCCACGGGCCGGCCGCACGGATGCCGACCGCAACTGTGTCTCCAACATCCGCGGCGACGGCCTGCCTCCCCTGGAGGCCGCGGCCAAGATCGCAGCCCTGCTGCTCGAGTCGCGGCGCCTCGGGCTCAGCGGGACGGCGCTCAAGGGCGCCTAGCGGACCGCGGCGGCGCCCGCGGATTTCCCGGGATTGACGCGGGCACCGGTCAGGGTGTTTGATGCAGGGTTTTAATGCTCACGATCGCCGATGTCTCCAAGTCCTACGGCACACGCACCCTCTTCTCGGACGTGTCGCTCTTCATCGCGCGCAGCGACCGCTACGGGCTCGTCGGCCCCAACGGCGCGGGCAAGACCACGCTCTTCAACCTGATCCTGGGCGAGGAAGCGCCCGACGAGGGCACGATCGAGTGGGAGCGCGGGGCCGACTTCGGCTTCCTGCCGCAGGAGAGCGCGCCCGTCGCAGACGAGACCATCATGGAGATCGTCACGAGCGGCAAGAAGCTCGTCCCGGAGAACGACGACGACCACGACATCGACTGGACGCTGGAGCCCCGCGCGAAGAAGATCCTGGCCGGCCTCGGCTTCAGGGAGGGCGACAGCGAGAAGAAGGCGAAGACATTCTCCGGCGGATGGGTGATGCGCGCGCACCTCGCGCGGCTCCTCGTGGCCGAGCCCGCCCTCCTGCTCCTGGACGAGCCGACGAACCACCTCGACCTCGAGGCGCTCCTCTGGTTCCAGGACTACCTCACGCGCTATCCCGGCGGCCTCGTCGTCATCTCGCACGACCGGGCCTTCCTCAACGCCCTATGCACGGGGATCCTGGAGCTGCGCGGCGGGACGCTCAACCGCTACACGGGCAACTACGACGACTACATGCTTGAGAAGGAGGCGCGCAAGGAGCAGCAGGCCGCCTCCTTCAAGAACCAGCAGCGCGAGATCGCCCACCTGCAGAGGTTCGTCGACCGCTTCGGCGCCAAGGCCTCGATGGCCTCGCGGGCGAAGTCCAAGGAGAAGCAGATCGCGCGCCTCGAGGCCGTCGCCGTCGACGAGCCCCAGGACGACCTGAAGCGGATCCACTTCAAGTTCCCGAAGCCGCCGCGCTCGGGGCTGAAGGTGGTCGAGCTCGAGCATGTCGACCAGGCCTACGGGGACAAGGTCGTCTACCGTGACATGAGCTTCACGGCGGAGCGCGGGCAGCGGATCGTGCTCGTCGGGCCGAACGGCGCGGGAAAGTCGACGCTGCTCAAGATCCTCGCCGGCGTGGTCCCGATCCAGGGGGGGACCCGGGAGCTGGGCAGCAACGTCGTCCCGGGCTACTTCGCGCAGAACCGCCTGGATAACCTGCATGCGGGCGCCACCGTCTTCGAGAACGTGATGGAGCTGCGCACGAACGAGAACCAGCTCACGGAGCAGCAGGCCCGGGCGATCCTTGGCGCCTTCCTCTTCCGCAAGGACGACGTCCACAAGAAGGTGTCCGTGCTCTCGGGCGGCGAGAAGTCCCGCCTCGCACTCGCGCGGCTCCTCGTAAAACCGCCGAACCTCCTCCTCATGGACGAGCCGACCACCCACCTCGACATAGCCTCGATCGACGCCCTCGTGGGGGCGCTCAAGGAGTTTGACGGCACGTTCATCTTCATCAGCCACGACGTGTACTTCATCCGCGCCCTCGCGCAGAACGTCCTCCACGTGCACTCGGGGCGCCTCACGCCCTACGCGGGCAACTACGACTACTATCTGGAAAAGTCCAAGGCCACGAACGAGCGCGCCGCGCTGACCTCGGGCCTTGTCGACAGGCGGCCGATGCAGAACGCCTCGCCGGACGGCTCGAGGAAAACCGCGGCGCCGGCCGCCGCGAGGCGCCCGAATCCCTCGGCCGCAAAGAAGATCCGCATCGAGGTCGGCCGCCTCGAGGAGGAGGTCTCGAAGCTGGAGACGAAGCAGAACGAGCTCACAGCGGCGCTCGAGGCGCCGGAGACCTACACGGAGCCGGGAAAGGCCCAGCACCTGAACCGCGAGCTGAGCGTCGTCGTCGACCAGCTCGGGGCGGCGACCGCGGCCTGGGAGAAGGCCGCGGGCGAGCTTGCGGAGCTCGAGGGGCAGCCCCAGCCCCGCTAGCCGACGACCTCGTCGATGAGTTTCGCGGGCGGGAGGGGCGCGTCGCCGACCACGACCGCGCTCGCGAGGATCTCCGACGCCTCCTTCAGGGCGCGCTCGCTGTTCGCGTGGATGGTGCAAAGCGGACCGCCCGCCTTTACCGGGTCCCCGACCTTGACCAGGTCGTCCACGCCCACGGCGTGGTCGATCGGGTCCTCGGCCCTCGACCTGCCCGCCCCGAGGTGGAGCGCGGCGAGCGCGACGCCAAGCGCGTCGACGCCCGTCACGAAGCCCGCCCGCCCGCCAGCCAGCGGCCTCCTCAGCCGGGCCTGCGGCAGGCGAGAGGGGTCGTCGACCACGCGCGCGTCGCCGCCCTGCGCGGTCACCATCTCCCGGAATTTCGCGAACGCGGCCCCGGATGAGATGCTCCTCTCCAGCATCGAAAGCGCCTCAGCCGCGTCCCGCGCGGCGCCGGCCAGGAGGAGCATCTGCCCCCCTATGGCGTGGGTGACCTCCATCAGGTCGCGCGCGCCGGAGCCCCTGAGGCACCCGACGGACTCCGCCACCTCGAGCGCGTTGCCGACCGAGCGCCCGAGCGGCTCGTCCATGGCCGTCAGCACGGCCCTAGTCGGCTTTCCCATCGCCTTGGCCACCGTCGTTATCGCGACGGCGAGCTCCCTCGCGCGCGCCCTGTCGCTCATGAACGCGCCGCGCCCGAACTTCACGTCGAGGACGAGGACGTCGATCCCCGAGGCGAGCTTCTTGCTGAGTATGCTGGCGCAGATGAGGGGGATGCTCTCGACCGTGGCCGTGACGTCGCGCAGCGCGTAGAGCTTGCGGTCGGCCGGGGCGAGCTCGTCGGTCTGGCCGATCAGGGCCACGCCGATCCTCCCCAGCTGCGCCCGGTATTCCGCGATCGAGAGCCCCACGCGGAACCCGGGGATCGACTCGAGCTTGTCGAGCGTGCCCCCGGTGTGGCCGAGGCCGCGACCGCTTATCATTGGCACCGTGACGCCGCAGGCCCCGACCATCGCCGCGAGGTGCAGCGACACCTTGTCCCCGACGCCGCCGGTCGAGTGCTTGTCGGCCTTGGGCCCCTTGATTCCCGAGAGGTCGGCCACGATCCCCGAGCCGAGCATGGCCCCGGTCAGCAGGGCGGTCTCCCTCGCCGTCATGCCCTTCAGGAAGATCGCCATCAGGAGCGCGCTCAGCTGGTAGTCCGCCCACGACCCGTCCGTCGCGCCCCTGACGAAGGCCTCGATCTCTCCGCGCTCCAGCTCGGCGCCGTCGCGCTTGCGCGCGATCACATGCTGGGGGAACAGAACGGTGCCCATCTCCCCCTCCCCTACGGCGGGAAGGCGGCGGAGGCACGCCAAATCACTTCTTCGGGTCGAAAACCGATCGGGCAATCCTGAACGGCGCGCGCGTCAGCTTGGCAAACGGGGACTCCGACGCCCTGGCCTCCTCCTCGTCCGCCCTCGCAAGCTCGGCCGCGAGCTCGACCTGCTGGATGCGCAGCTCGCGGGCGGCGACCGTCTGCTCGCGCGCGTTCAGCGCCTCGATCTCCCCCTGGAGCGCTATCCGGTCGTCGCGAAGGTGGTTCTGCTCGGCCTCCAGGATGGCCCGGGCCTTGTAGAGCTTGTCCCAGGCCTCCTGGAGGGAGGCCGTCCCGTAGGGGCCGGAGACCCGGCGCTCCCTCGGCACGATGTCGTCGGATTCCATCGGGATGGGTGGGGTCGTGTTGCCGCGGCGCTTGAGGCTCAGATCGGGCCGCAGATTCGAATGAAACGGGACGGAGGTTGAGCTCATAGGCGTGGCGGGTTTGTCGTCGCTGGGATTCACTGGGGATATCACCCTAGACGTCATTAGAGCAGATCGGTTACCCGAACGCCATAGGTGGGCCCGGATTTTACAAACGGTTTACGCGGGCGCCCCCGCCTTGACGGAAGTTTTACGCCGCTACGTCCTGAAAATCACGTCCTCGCGCCTGAACATGCGCACGGCGAGCCCGAGGGCCGCCGCCGCGTAGAGGGCCATGGAGCCGAAGATCACCGCGATGTAGCCCCAGTGCCACACCCCCGAAAGCATTTCCTTGCAGACCAGCGAAATGTTCACGATCGGCACGAGCGCCAGGTGGTAGTTGAGCTCTATCCCGGGGAGCATCCCGACGATGCACGGGAAGACGACGGCGAACGCCAGCGGCGTGACATAGGTCTGCGCCTCCTTCGAGCTCTTGGCGTAGAGCGACAGCGTGAAGAGGATCGCGGAGAAGAGCACGGCGACGGGCGCCACCATCGCGAGGAGGCCGAGGATCCCCAGCAGGTCGATCGTGGGCATGGCCGCCCCGTGCGCCAGGGGCCCCCCGGGTCCCGGCATCATGGCCGAGCCCAGTCCGAATACCGTGAGCCCCAGGGAGACGATCGAGAACATGACGGCGGAGAGGGACCCCGTGAGGACCATCAGGAATTTCCCGAGGACGATGTCGGTGCGGGAGGCCGGGCAGCAGAGGAGCGTCTCCATCGTGCCCCTCTCCTTCTCCCCGGCGGTGAGGTCCATCGCGGGGTACATCGCCCCCATGAGGCAGAGGAAGATGATGAAGTAGGGGATGATGCCCCCGAGCACGTTCCCGCCGACCTTCTCCGGCGGGGCGACGTTGGCCCGCACCACGTCGAACGGCCTGGCGATCGAGGCCGGCAGCCCTCGGGCCGCCAGCAGCCTGGCCGTGGCCCGGTTCCGCAGCTTCGTGAAGAAGTCGCTAAGCTGGTCCGCGGCCAGGCCCGACTTCAGCTCACCCTGGTAGTCGTAGAGCGTGATGGCGGGGGCCGATCCCAAGTCGAGCGCCTTCTCGAACCCGGCGGGGATCTCGACCGCGGCGCGCACCTTCTTGTCCGAGACGAGGATCCTCCAGTCGGGTGTCGCGGACTCGACCTTGAACCTGCCCGACCCCACGAGCTCGGCCCGGATCCCGGGCGAGTCGGCCCCGCCGACGACCATGACCCTTGGGATCTCCTCCCTCGCCTTGGAGATGATGACCGAGGCCGTCTTCGCGAACCCGAAGATGAGGAGCGGCATGATGACGGTCGGCAGGACGATCATCGATACCAGGGCGCGGCGGTCGCGGACCGAGTCCGTGAACTCCTTGGCGTAGATCGTCCTGATGGTGCGCCAGCTCATCTCCCCTCCCCTGGCGCGACGATCCTGACGAAGCACTCCTCCAGGTCCGTCTCGCCCGTCCTCGCCCTCAGCTCGGCGAGCGTGCCCTCCGCCCTGAGGACGCCCCCGTGGATCACCCCGATCACGTCGCAGAGCTTCTGCGCCTCGCTCATCACGTGCGTCGAGTAGATGACGGTCTTGCCCCTGCCCCGGCACTCGAGGACGAACCGGACGATCGCGCGGGCGGTCATGACGTCGAGGCCCACGGTCGGCTCGTCGAATATCATCACCTGCGGGTCGTGAACGATCGTCCGCGCGATGGACGTCTTCTGCTTCATGCCCGTCGAGAGCTTGTCGATGCGCCGGTCCAGGAACTCGTGCATCTCGAGCTCGTCGGCGAGCGAGCGGATCCGCTCGCGCAGGGTCGCCTCGCCGAGCCCGTTCAGCCTGCCAAAGTACGCTATCATCTCGCGCGCCGTAAGCCGGGCGTACAGGGCGGTGCTCGTCGCGAGGAAGCCGACGTTCGCCCGGACGCGATCGGGATCCCTGGTGACGTCGAAGCCCGCGACGATGGCGGTCCCGCTCGTGGGCTTGAGCAGCGTCGCCAGCAGGCGCAGCGTCGTCGTCTTGCCCGCGCCGTTCGCGCCCAGGAGCCCGTATATGCTCCCTGGCGCAACCCGGAATGAGACCGCATCCACGCCGACGATGGCGCCCTTCCTGCGGTCGCGGAAGGTCTTCGTGAGCGACCGGGCCTCAATCATGAACTGTAAATACCTGTAATAAGGTACGTTACAAGCTCATCCGCTCGCGGAAGTCCTGGGCCTGCCTGCGGCTAAGCTCGATCTTCGCCCCGCCCTTCAGGTGGACAAGGAGCCCGCTGCTGAACCAGGGCTCTATCCCGGCGATGAAGGAGATGTTGATGATCTGGCGGCGGTTGGCCCTGAAGAAGAACTTGGGATCGAGGCGCTCCTCCATCGCGTTCAGCGAGCGGAAGAGCTGCGGCTGGGCGTCGCCGAAGTGCACGCGCGTGTAGTTGCCCTCGCTTTCCAGGAGCCGGATCTGGCCCACCTCGACGAACCAGCATTTCTCCCCCTCCCGCACGAACACCTTGTCGGTGGCGTCCAGGCTGCCCGCGGGCGGCCGCTTAGTGGCGGCCGACTGCCTGAGCCCGGGGATGCGGTCGACGGCCGCGGCGAGCCGCGCGGGGTCCACCGGCTTCAGGAGGTAATCGAGCGCATTGAGCTCGAACGCCTTCACCGCGAACTCGTCGTAGGCGGTCGTGAAGATGACGTGCGGCACCGGGGGCTCGAGCGCCTCGAGGAATTCCATCCCGGTCTCGCCCGGCATCTGGACGTCCAGGAAAAGCAGCTCGGGCCTGATCGACGCTATCTGCTCGCGGGCCTGCTTTGTCTGCGAGGCCTCGCCCGCGACCTCGATCTCCGGGAACGAAGCCAGCAGCCGCCGCAGCTCGTTCCGGGCGAGGCGCTCATCGTCGACGAGCAGCGCCTTCATATGTGGGCGGGAAGCGGAATGACGGCCTCGGCGACCACGAGGGCCGGCTTGTCGGAGCGCAGGCGCAGCGTGGCGCGCTCGCCGAAGATCAGGCGGAGCCTCTCGGCCGCGTTGTGCAGCCCGAGCCCCGTGGACGAGACCTGCTGGCCCTGCGCCAGCTCGCCGGGGTTTGACACCAGGATCCGGAGTGTGCCGCCCTCGTTGTACGCGGTGATGGCGATCTCGCCCCCCTCCGCCCTCTGGGAGATGCCGTACTTGACCGCGTTCTCCACGAGGGTCTGCAGCAGCATGGGCGGGATGGGCAGCTGGAGCGCGTTGGGCGCGATGTCGAGCCGCAGCCGCAGCCGCTCCTCATGGCGGACCTGCTCCAGCGCCAGGTAGTCGTTGACGACCCCGAGCTCCTCCTCGAACGGGACGGTCTCAAGCTGGCCGCTCTTGAGCGAGTAGCGCAACAGGTTCGCCAGCTGCGTGACCGACGTGCGCGCGCGCGCGGGGTCCTCGTCGATGAGCGCCCGCAGCGAGTTGAGCGAGTTGAAGATGAAGTGGGGGTTGACCTGCGACTTGAGCGCGCGCAGCTCGGCCTCCTTCACGATCGTCATCAGCTGGAAGCGCTCGATCTCCGAGCGGTTGAGCCTATCGAACACGTGGTAGAAGAAGTAGAGGCACAGCCACGCGAAGAAGAGGACGCTCTGCTCAAACCCCTCGAGAAGGAACACTATGGGAACGGAGTAGTTGGTGTTCCAAGGCAGGCCAACGACGCCGTGGAGCCACAGGGCGCACGTGGTGTGCAGGATCATCGACGCCGCGACCGCAGTGAAGACGAGCCGCGGAAGCAGCCTTCGCCATCCGAGCTCCTTCCACCCCCACCGAGACATGAACGGGCGCAGGAAATGACTGATCAGGAGCGCCAGGAGGAAGACCATGGAGCTCACCGCAATCTCTGTGCTCATGCCCCACTTGCCGTTGTGCTCGGGAATCTCGATGGTCGCCCAAGTGCTGACGGCCAGGAACGTGCCCCAGCCGGCGGTCTGGAGCAGCACGTAGAGCCTCATTTTGGCTCGTTCGCGCCCAGCCGCGTCGGCCGAAGGCAGGGAAATGTCCGCTGAGACGTCCATTGGCGCACACTAGTAGTGCCCGCCCCGCGCTGCGGCAACCTTTGGACGAACGGTTCCTGCGGGGGGATGGACGGGGCCGCCCCGACCCGGGACCCGCGCCCCCCGGGATTCAGGACCCGATCGGGTGCCAGATCGTCTTGAGCTCCACGAAGTCGCGTATCGCGTCCAGGCCCTGCGCCGCCTCGGCAAACCAGTCCGCGGCCCTCTCGACGAAGCGCACGCGCTTGACGCTCGCGGCGGCGCCCAGGCGGAGGGCCTTCCGGTCGTCCCCATCGGCCGCCGCGTAGATCGCGCGGATGTGCGCGTGCGTCGCGAACGTCGGGACCAGCTCCCTGCGGAAGCCCGTCAGGATGTTGACGACGCCCCCCGGCAGGTCGCTCGTCGCGAGCATCTCGCCGAGCAGGATGGAGGGGTAAGGGACCTTCTCCGAGGCGAGCGCGACGACCGTGTTGCCGCTCGCGATGACGGGCGCGACCATCGACAGGATCCCGAGGAGGGGCGGGCTGTCCGGGGCGATCACGCCGACGACACCCATCGGCTCCGTGACCGTGAAGTTGAAATGCGGCGAGGCCACGGGGTTCACGGAACCCAGGAGGTGCTCGTACTTGTCCGCCCACCCGGCGTAGTGGATCATCCGGTCCACGGCCACGGACATCCCCCTAGAGGCGTCCGCCTCGCGGGCGCCGAAGCGGACGAGCGAGCCGACCAGCTCCGCGCTGCGGGCCTCGAGCATCTCGGCGAGGCGGTAGAGGATCTGCGCGCGGTTGTAGTGGCTGCGCCTCGCCCAGGCAGGGCCGGCCTTCGCGGCGGCCTCGACGGCGTTTCGCAGGTCCTTGCGGGTGCACTGGGGAATGTTGCCGAAGAAGGTGCCGTCCGCTGCGCTGACCTTGAAGGTGCGTGCGCTCTCCGAGCGGACGAACGCGCCGCCTATGTAGACCTTGGGGGTCTTCGTCACGGGCAGCCGGACCGGGATTCGCGCGCTCATGAGATCCTCGCGTAGTCGAGCAGCCCCTGGCGGCCGCCCTCCCGGCCGAAGCCGCTCTCCTTGTAGCCGCCGAACGGCGACGAGGGGTCGAACCGGTTGAAGGTGTTCGCCCAGACGACGCCCGCCTTGAGCTCGGACGTCATCCGCAGGATACGGGAGCCCTTCTCGGTCCATACGCCCGCGCTGAGGCCGTAGGGTGTGTTGTTGGCCTTCTCGATCGCCTCGTCCACCGTCCGGAACGTGAGGATGGAGAGCACTGGGCCGAAGATCTCCTCGCGTGCGACGCGGTGGCTCTGGGTGACGCCGGTGAAGAGCGTCGGGGGGAAGTAGAAGCCCCTGTCGGGAAGCCGGCAGGGCGGCTGCCACATCGTCGCACCCTCCCTCACCCCGGCGGCCACGAGCCTCCGGATCGTCGCCAGCTGCCCCTTGGAGTTGATCGCCCCGAGGTCGGTGTTCTTGTCGAGCGGGTCGCCGACCCGCAGCACGCGCATCCGGTTCTTCAGCCTCGCAATGACCCGCTCGGCCACAGGCTCATGGACGAGGAGGCGCGAGCCGGCGCAGCACACGTGGCCTTGGTTGAAGAATATCCCGTTCACGATGCCCTCGACGGCCTGGTCGATCGGCGCGTCGTCGAAGACGATGTTCGCCGCCTTGCCGCCGAGCTCCATCGTCATCCTCCTGTCGGTGCCCGCGAGCTGCCTCATGATCGCCTTGCCGACCTCGGTCGAGCCCGTGAACGCGACCTTCGCGGCCCCGGGATGGCCCATGACGGCGGCGCCGGTCTCCCCCGCCCCGGTGACGAAGTTGACGACGCCGGGCGGCAGGCCCGCGTCCTGGAGGATCTCGGCCAGCTTGAGGGCCGTCACCGAGGTCGTCTCCGCCGGCTTAAGCACGACGCAGTTGCCCATGGCGAGCGCGGGCGCGAGTTTCCAGGCCAGCATGAGGAGCGGGAAGTTCCAGGGGATCACCTGGCCGATGACCCCGAGCGGGGCCGCCGTCCGCCCCGGGGCGACGTAGGCGAGCTTGTCCGCCCATCCGGCGTGGTAGAAGAAGTGCGCCGCCGCCATCGGCACGTCGAAGTCGCGCGACTCCTTGATCGGCTTGCCGCCGTCCATCGTCTCGGCGACCGCGAACTCCCTGGCGCGGTCCTGCAGGAGGCGCGCGATCCGGAAGAGGTATTTGCCGCGCTCGCGCCCCGGCATTGCCGACCAGGACCTGAAGGCCCCCGCGGCCGCGGCGTAGGCCGCGTCAACGTCCGCCGGCCCGGCGAGCGCGATCTCGGCGAGCTTCCTCTCGTTCGCCGGGTTGATCGAGTCGAAGTACCTCCCGGAGCGCGGGCGGACGAACCTGCCCCCGATGAAGAGGTCGTACCGGGCCTTGATCTTCGGGTCCGCAGTCTCCGGCGCCGGGTCGAATTCCCAGAGGTCCCCGAATATCAGGCTGGGGCGCGGCCGGGCGTGTGCTCTCCTTTTCTCAGCCATCGTCAGTAGCTCTCGGCGGCGTCGCTGAAATAATACGGGGCCTGGTACGCCCCGGTCTTCTCCTTCTCCAGCTGCCGCAGGAGGTCGTTGAGGAGCGAGCTCGCCCCGAAGCGGTAGCGCTTGTTGGTGAGCCAGGCGTCGCCGAGCGTCTCCTTGACGGCGATGAGGAACTGGAGCGACTGCTTCGCCGTCCTGATCCCGCCGGCGGGCTTCATCCCGATGGCGACGCCCGTGTCCGTGTAGAAGTCCCTGATCGCCTCGATCATCACCTGGTTGTTGCCGAGGGTGGCGTTGAGGGTCGTCTTGCCCGTGCTCGTCTTTATGAAGTCGCCCGGGCGCAGGACGCCCATAGCCAGGAAGGAGGCCATCCGGATGTTGTCGTAGGTCTCGAGCTCGCTCACCTCGAGGATCACCTTGAGGGCGGAGGCGCCGCAGGCCTCGACGACCGCGGCGATCTCGTCCTGGACCCTCGAGTAGTCCCCGGAGAGGAACGCCCCCCGGTTGATCACCATGTCGATCTCGTCGGCCCCGTCCGCGACGGCGCCGCGCACCTCGGCGAGCCTGTTGCGGAAATGCGTCTGCCCCGAGGGGAAGGCCGTGGCGACCGAGGCCACCTTCACCTTCGAGCCGCCGACGATCGCCTTGGCCCGCGACACCATGGCCGGGTAGACGCAGACGGCCGCGACCGGGGGCACCCTCGGGTCCTCGTGCGGCCGGAGCGCCTTGCGGCAGAGCGACTCGATCTTCCCGGGAGTGTCCTTGCCCTCGAGCGTCGTCAGGTCGGTCATGGAGACCGCCTTCAGGAGCCCCCAGACCTTCGCCGCCTTCTTGATGCTGCGGGTCGTGAACTTCGCCACGCGCTCCTCCACGCCGACCTGGTCGACGGCGCCGACCTCGTCGAGGAGCCGTGCGCGGGCCGCATGGGAGTTTCGGGGCAGCATCGCTGCACTATCGCGCCGACCGGCCCGCAAAACAATTGAAAAACGGCCCGGCCGGGGGCCATCCTCGGGCGTGATGACCCGCGCGGAACTCCAGTTGCTCAGGTCCCTCCGGGACAAGGAGCACCGGGAGGAGGTCGGCCTCTACGCCGTGGAGGGGGAGAAGATTGTCTCCGAACTGGTCGCGGCCGGCCACCCGTTCGAGAGGATCTACGCGACCGACGAATGGAAGGGACAGAGGACCCACGGGATCTCCGCGCCGGAAATGGCGCGGGTGAGCCACTTCCCGACGCCGTCGACCGTCTTCGCCATCGGCCGGATCCGGCGGGTCGAGCCCGCGCCCGGCGAGCTCGACCGCGGGCTCACGCTCGCCCTGGACGGCGTCCAGGACCCGGGCAACGTCGGCACGATCCTCAGGATCGCGGACTGGTTCGGGCTCAGCCGGGTCGTGCTGTCGCCCGCGTGCGCCGACGTCCACTCGCCGAAGGTGATCCAGGCGAGCATGGGGTCCTTCGCCCGCGTGCGCACATACGTCGCCGACCTGGGCACCGCGCTCGCGGGGACGAATGCCCCCGTGATCGGATGCGAGCTCGGCGGCCGCGACGTCCACGATATCCCCGCGCTTGAGCACGCCGTCATCGTCATCGGGGGCGAGGGGGGCGGCCTCGCGGCCGGGACCAGGAGCCGGCTCAGCTACTCGGTGACAATCCCCAGGGTCGGGGCGGCCGAGTCGCTGAACGCCGCCGTGGCCGCGGCGATCGTGTGCGACAACGTCCGGCGCGCGGCCGGAAGGGCGAAATGACCGGGCCGGTGATCGCATCGGTGGTGGGGCGGGAGGTCCGCAACAAGCTCGACACCGGGCTAAAGAGCCCGGGGAAGCGCAGGGCGGCCGCCTGAGGGGCTACTTCTCGCCCTTGGCGGGGCCCTTGGCCCTGCCCTTGCCGCCGCCGGCCGTGAGGAGCGCGCCCGCGAGCACGCCGGCGGCGAACATCGCGAAGTAGACGATGCCCGCCTGGTCCGTCCACTTCTTGTCCAGGAGCACCGGGAAGTTGAAGTCGACCGACTGCTTGTTGTTCATCCCGACGTAGAGGAGGACAAAAAGGATCGCCAGGAACACGACGACCCTGAAGAGGACTTTGAAGCTCATGGCGGGGATCCTGGGTCAGGCCTTGGCGCCAGTCAATTCGTCGAAGGCCGCCCCGAGGATTAGCCCCAGGCGGTTGGGCAGCGGCGCGTGGTAGTCGGGGAAGCCCGGCAGGTTCTCGAGCGCGACGATCGTCGGCTTGTCGCGGCCCGCCGCGATATCCGCCTGCACGCGCTCGAGGACGGCGGAGAAGAAGTCGCGCATGCCCAGGAGGTCGCCGCGCGAGCCCGTGACCCCGAACTTCGGGTTGCCGTGGCCGAAAACGTAGATGGCGTCGGCCGGATAGGCGCCAGCCGAGTCCTCGAGCGATTTGACCCATCCGCGCAGGCTCGCCCCGCCGGGCCTGTCGACGTAGGGGTAGATCCGGTTGAACACGAGGTCGCCCATGTGCACGACGTTGGCCTTCTCGAAGATGACGACCGCGTCGCCCCCCGTGTGGGCGGGGCCCCGGAACTCCGCGGTGACGATCTCGCCCCCGAGCTGCCGGCGCCAGACGTCGGTGAAGGTGGTGTCGGCGTAGACCTGGGCCGCCACCATGGCGGCCGGGTCGACCTTGGGGGAGTCCAGCCTGACGGACTGCTCGGCGCGGGTCGCCGCCTCTGACTGGAGCCTCGGGACGTTCGCCTGCGCGACCAGCTCCCGGGACGCCGGCTTGAAGACCACGTTGCCCCCCGTGTGGTCCAGGTGGTGGTGGGTGTTGATCGTGGCGTCGATCGTGCGGCCCCCGATTCCCGGGATGCCCCTGAGGCAGGCGAGCGCGGTGTCGGGGAACTGGGTGTCCACGACCGCGAGCGAGTCCTTCGACGAGAGCCAGCCGATCGTGCCGCCGCGCCCCGTGAAGATCCCCACGTCCCCCCTAAGGGGCGTGAACTTGGTCGCCGGGGCGATGGCGGCGGCCGGCGCCTGGGCCCGGGTCCTCCCGGCCGCGGCCAGGCCGGCGGAGACGGCGAGGGATGAGCGTATGAATTCGCGGCGGGTCATGGCTGGGGGCGGCCCCATCCCTAGGGAAGGCCCCGCGCCCGATCAACATCCGTGTGCCCGGAGCGTCGTTTTCCTGTAACCTTTGGGGCCGCCGCCGGTTGTAGGGGGCATACCCGATACACCCAGCCATGACCCCCTGCGCCAATGACGTCAGCAGCCGCCGAAATCCCTGTGCATCCGCGACCAACGAGGGTTGACTGGCGCCAAGGCCCCGACGTGGAAACCGACGCCCCCCTCCCCGACCATGAGCTCATGCTCGCCGTCCGCGACGGCGACCTGGACTGCATGGGCGAGCTCTTCGAGCGCCACCACGGGCCCCTCTTCGGCTACCTCTACAAGCTGACCGGCAACCGGTCGTCCGCGGAGGACATCTCCCAGACCGTCTTCCAGAGGATGCTCAAGTACCGGCACACCTACAGGGACCAGGGCAGCTTCACGGCGTGGATGTACCACCTGGCCCGGCGATGCGCCACCGACCATTACCGCAAGTCCTCCTCGGCGCCCGTCGGCGTCGACCCGTCGGCGCTCGAGTCCCACGCCGACGAGTCGGTGGGCGCCGACGAGTCGGCCGCGGCCCGCGACGACCACGCCCTCCTCCACAGGGCCCTCGGCCGCCTCGACCGCGACGACCGCGAGGTGCTCCTCCTCTCGAGGCTCCAGGAGCTCTCGTTCGCCGAGGTCGCCGGGGTCCTCGAGTGCTCCGTCGGCGCGGCGCGCGTCCGCGCGCACCGCGCCCTGCGGACCCTGCGCGACCACTATTTCCAGATGCAAAAGGAGACCCACCCATGAACTGCCAGACCTGCCGCGAACAGATGATCGAGCTCGCAGACGCGAGGCTCGGCGAGGACGCCGCCGCAACGGTGCGCGCCCACATCCTGGGATGCGCCGAGTGCGGCGCGGACTTCGAGACGCTCAGCCGCACGCTCGGGGAGCTCGACGCGCTCCCGTCCTCCCCGCCCACCCACCGGCTGCGCGCCCGTGTCATGGGCGAGATCGAGACGGAGAAGCTCACGCAGAGGCACCGGGCGGCCTGGGCGTCGTCCATCCGCTCCGCCGCGGGCGCCGGCCGCCGCCCGGCCTGGGTCCTCGCTCTCCTGCAGGCCCTCGGGGCGGGGGCCCTGGTCGTCCTCGGGTTCTTCGTCGGGGAGCGCGCGGCCACGCAGCGCCAGCTGGCCGAGCTCCGCGCCAAGGTCGACACCATGGGCCAGCTGGTCGAGCAGTCCGTCCTGCAGAAGCGCACGGCGGGCGACCGGCTGGAGACGGTCCTCACCGAGGCCACGACCCGCAAGCCCGACGAGCGGGCGATCGACGGGCTGATCAATTCGCTGGCGTTCGACCCCAGCGTGAACGTGAGGCTGAACGCGCTCACGGCGCTCTATTCCCACGCCGACCAGGAGGTCGTGCGCGCCGGGGTGCTGGCCTGCCTCCCCCGCGAGACGAACCCGCTGGTCCAGGTCTCCATGATCGACTTCCTCGTCGCGACGAAGGCCCGCGAGGCCTCGCCCGAGCTCGTGAAGCTCGCCGGCGACGAGAAGGCCGACGCCGACGTCCGCGACTCGGCGAAGCGCGCGATCGACCTGCTCTGATCCCATTTCCAAACAAATCATGAAAACCACACTGCTCCATCCCACCCTCCTCCTGGCCGCGGCGCTTGCGCTGGCGGGCGCCCACGCCCTGCGCGCCGACGAGGCCACCACCCAGATCGCGTTCTCGGACCCGGCCAAGCCCGGGACGCTCAAGATACGCGTGATGCACGGCGACGTGACCGTCCGCGGCGCGGACGTCAAGGAGATCGCCGTCAAGTCCGAGAGCTCGGCCCAGAGCCCCACGCCGCGCAAGGACGGGATGCGCGTGCTCTCCTCCTCGTCCGGATACGCCCTGTCGGAGAAGGGCAACGTCGCCACGCTCGAGTACAACGCCGACGGGTGGGCGGGCGGCTCCGCGAACTTCGACATCACGGTGCCCCGCTCGACCTCGGTCGTCGTCTCCAACTCGCTCCACGGGGATTTCGAGTGCACCGACGTCTCCGGCGACGTCGACGTGAAGACCATGGGCGGGGACGTCACCCTCGACGGCATCTCGGGCGGCGCGCTCGTCGAGACAATGAGCGGCGAGATCAAGGTGCACGTGAAGTCCCTGGCGGAGGCGAAGCCGCTCTCCTTCACGTCCATGCACGGGGAGATCACGATCCACCTGCCCGCGGACGCGAAGGCCAACGTCCGGTTCCGCACGCACCGCGGCGTCATCCTCACGAATTTCGACGACAAGGCCCTCGTGACGAAGACCGAGATCTCGCACGGCAAGGAGAAGGAGCCCAGGCACCGGGACGATCATGGCGACTTGGCTCCCATCGCCCCGGTCGCGCCGGTGGCCCCGGCCGCAGGGTCCGCCCCGGCGGCGCCGGCCGCCCCGGAGGCACCCGTCTCAGTTTCGGTGAGCGCCTCGGTGTCCGACGACGACTGGCACGCCGAGGTCCGCGATTCCGTGCGCGAGGCCGTGGACGAGGCCGCGATGGCGGCGCACGATGCCATCGAGGCCGTGCACGAGTCGATGGCCGACGCCCACATGGACATGTCGCGGACGGTGCCCCCGCTGACAGGCGGAAAGGTCGTCTCAGGGACGCTCAACGGCGGCGGGGTCGAGATCCAGGCCGCCACGATGACGGGCGACATCGTCCTCAAGAAGGCGGATTAGGCCGTTTCCGGTCTGAAACAGCGGCTTTGGGGGAGACGCATGCCAAATCCTACTCGGGGGCCCGATTTCCCGTAAACCGCTGGTGGCGTGTGCCGGACGTGTTACTTTTTACGTTTGAACCCGTATTTTCTCGTCATCTTGGAACAAGAATAGCTATGTGCCGTCGAAGTCACACGATTCCACTTTGCTTTCAAGGAACTCCCCAAACGTTCTTTGATCTGTTTCCCGACCGGCCCCTTCCGGCGGGATGATGATAAGGCTTCCGGCTGGCCCGGTCCCGAGTGGGCCCCGCCTCCCGCTTTCTGGCCTGGGTTTCCCCAAGACTTACACTTTGGACGCGGGCGCCTTCCGGCGCACGCGGCCAAACGCTCCCGACATTGCCGGCGCCTACGCGCCGGTGGTGGAAGGGGCGCTAAACCATAAGCCAGAAATAAAACTCTCCGCTCCGCGCGGAGTTTGAAAGAAGCCATGAAAAACAACAACAAGCTAGCACTCCTGCTCAGTCTGGGAGCGCTCCTGCCCTTCGCCGCCTCGGCGAAGTCGCTTGAGCAATCCTACCTCGAGACGTGCCGCAAGGGAACCGATATTCCCGTGCCCATCGCCGTGGTATCACCACAGGTCGGCGGGTACGACATCGGCTCCGCGGTCCAGGTGGAGTTCGTCGTAGACACGGCGGGCCACACCCAGGACATCAGCGTAAAGTCCGCCTCGGACCGCAGCCTTGCGGAAGCCGTGGTGGACGCGGTGAAGCAGTGGCAGTTCACGCCAGCGCAGCGCAATGGCGCCCCGGTAGCGATGAAGGTCATCCTCCCGGTCCGCGTCATTGAGACGCCGAAGACGAGCATGTTCGTCGCCGGCTGAGCCACGCTGACATAAAAACAGAAACCAACAAGGGCGCCCCCGGCAGCGGGGGCGCCCTTTTCGTTTCCGGGACGGCTGCGCGGGGTTTCTTAGGACCTACGGCGGAGCCAGTTCCGGCAGGCCGCCAAAGCATCCTTGCCGACAGCGCATCAAACGTGTCTCCTTGAACGTTTATTTCCTGAAGACGCAACCCATGACAAACCCCCTAAGGCACGCCCTCTCCGCGGTCATCCAGTGGTTCGACGCCGACTACGCCCCGGCCGGCGCCGAAGTCGCGCGCAACGAGCCCGACCGGGTGAACTGGGTGCGCTGCATCCCGTTCATCATCCTCCACCTCGGCTGCCTCGGCGTCATCTGGACGGGCGCCAGCCCGTTCGCGGTCTGGACCGCCGTCGCCCTCTACTTTGTCAGGATGGCCATCGTGACGGGCGTCTACCACCGCTACTTCTCGCACAAGACCTACAGCACGTCGCGGCCGATGCAGTTCTTCCTGGCGCTCTGCGGGGGGACCACCGTGCAGCGCGGGCCGCTCTGGTGGGCCTACCACCACCGCCACCACCACCAGCATTCCGACGAGGCCGAGGATGCGCATTCGCCCCACGTCCACGGCTTCTGGTGGTCCCACATCGGCTGGATCACGAGCCGGCGCAACTTCCCGACGGACTACTCGAGGGTCCGCGACCTGGACCGCTACCCCGAGCTCGTCTTCCTGAACCGCTTCGACGCGATCGTGCCGTTCGCCTTCGCGCTCTCGATCTTCGGCCTCGGCGCCTTCCTGCAGGCGCACGCGCCCGGGCTCCACACCAGCGGCTGGCAGATGCTTGTCTGGGGCTTCTTCATCAGCACGACGGCCCTCTTCCACGGCACCTCCTGCATCAACTCGATGGCCCACCTCATGGGCAGGCGCCGCTACAGGACCGAGGACGACTCGCGCAACAGCTTCATCCTGGCGATGATCACGCTCGGCGAGGGCTGGCACAACAACCACCACCGCTACCAGAGCGCGACCCGGAACGGGTTCTTCTGGTGGGAGGTCGACATCACGTACTACCTGCTGAAGGGCCTCTCGTGGACGGGCCTGATCTGGGGCCTGAAGTCCGTGCCGGCCTCCGTCCTCGCCGAGGGCGAGCAGTCGGATCACCGCGAGTCCGTCGCGGCCGCGGCCCTGGCGCAGCACGTTCACCCGGAGTATTCGTCGCTCAAGAGGATTGTCCCCGCGGCCGCGGCCATCGCCGTCGCGACGGTGAACGCGGCGAACGCGGGCCATCCCAAGCGGGCCGACGCGCACCCGATCCACAGGGACGTCGCGGGGCTCGCGCAGGACCCGCCGAGCGGGCCGGGCCATAACGCTTGAGCCGGTTTGAAGTTTTCTGTAGGTTGAGCGCTTGGTGAACGAAACCCCCCAGCCAGAGTTGGGCCCCCCCGTGCGCACGCCCTGGCAGCGCCACGTGATCGACCCGGTCGCGGCGCAGCTGACGCAGGGAATCACTCCGGAGAAGATCGCCCTCACCCTGTCGGTGGGCAGCGCGCTGGCCCTGTTCCCGATCCTCGGGACCACGACGCTTCTCTGCCTCCTCGCGGGAATCCTCCTGCGGCTGAACCAGCCCATAATCCAGATCGTAAACGCGCTCTGCACGCCGCTGCACCTCCCCGTGATCTACTTCCTGGTCCGCCTGGGGAGCAAGTTGTTCGACACGCCCTCGGAGCACATGGGCATCAGGATGATGAACCACATGCTCTGGGACGACCCGAGGGAGTTTCTCGAGAGGTTCGGCCAGACCGCGATTCACGCGATCGCCGCGTGGGGCATCATCTTCCCCTTCTGGGTGACCATCGTCTACCTCCTCGCGCTACCCGTGCTGCGAGAGGCGCTCCGGCGCCGCGTGGTGATCATAACGGACCCGGCGCCGCCCCCGAGCCACCCTGTGCCCTAGCTTCCCGCCCCGCGGCCCGCGAACCTCCGCAGGTACTTGAGGGCGATCCCGAGGTCCCCCGGGACCGGCGAGGCGATCTCCACGGCCTCCCTGCTGCCGGGATGGAGGAAGCCGAGGGCGCCCGCGTGCAGGGCGAGCCGGGTGATGAGCGGCTTTTCGGCCTCGCGGCCCTTGTATCCGCGCTTGAGCGCGGAGAGGAGGAGCACCACCCCTGGCTCGCCGTAGAGGGCGTCGTTGAGGACCGGCGCGCCCGCCGACGCGAGGTGCACCCGGACCTGGTGCATGCGGCCCGTGATCGGCCGGCACTCGACCCAGGCGAAACGCCCGAAGGGCTCCAGCACGCGGAATTCCGTGAGGCTGGGCTTGCCGCCGCGCCTGCGAAACACCCTGACACGGCCGGCCTGGTGCTCGTCCGCGCCCAGGGCGAGGTCGACCGAGAATTCCGCGGGCAGCGCCCCCGCCGCGTCCCGCCTGAGGTCGCCGGCGCGGTCCGCCTCCCCGGGCGGGCGGAGGGCCGCCAGCGCGTGGAGGGTCCTGCGGACGGTCTTCGATTGGAACTGGCCGCTCAGGAAGTCCAGCGCCGGCTTCGTCTTCGCGCAGAGGACGACGCCGCTCGCCTCCGGGTCGAGCCGGTGGACGCCGGCCAGCGACGGCCCGAAGCGCCCGCGGGCGAGGCTCATCAGGGTGGGCCCGCCCCCGTCCCGCGGCCCGGGCGACACGGCGAGCCCGCTCGGCTTGTCGAAGGCCACGAGGAGATCGTCCTCGAACAGTATGTCTGGGAGAGTCACTTGGGATCCGTTGGGCCGGCATCCGGCGCCGCCGCCGAGCCAATCAATTCCACGCGGCAACGCCAGCGTTTCGGGAGGGGAAGCCGCGCCGCGGCGCCCCGGCGCCGGGTCAAAACGCAGTAAGTTTGCCTATCGGCGCCTTTATTCTCTGGCTGGGCGCGCCCGCTCGCTGCTTTCATGGGGCAGGGTTTCGGAATGGTTGCAGTCCCAAGAAGCTTACTGACGATCGGCGCGGGCCTTCTATCGGCCCGCGCGGCGGCGCGCCTTAGGCGCAAGGTGGACTCGGCGGCCCAGCAGGAAAAAGTATTCAGCGGCCTGATACCAAGGCTGGCGGAGGCGTCGGAGTGGAGGGAGGCGGGCGTGGAGTCGGGCATGACCTACGACGACTACCGCGACAGGGTGCCCCTGCGGACCTACCGGGACCTCGAGCCGCAAGTCGAGCGCATGAAGAGGGGGGAGCCGGATGTCCTCTGGCCGGGTAAATGCCAGATCTACTCGACGTCCGCCGGGACCACGGACGGGGGCAGGAAGCACATTCCCGTGACCGAGCCGATGCTCCGCCACTTCAAGCAGTGCGGCATGGACTCCATCCTCTGGTACTCGGCGCGGGCCGGCCGCTCGAGCGTCTTCCGCGGCCGCCACCTCTTCCTCGGGGGCTCGACCGCCCTGACGCCGATTCCCGGGTCCGAGCCGTTCGAGGCATACTCGGGGGAGCTGAGCGGGATCGCGGCCCTGAACCTGCCGCCGTGGGTCGAGCGGCAGTTCTTCGAGCCCGGCTCGGAGATAGCCCAGATGGCCGACTGGCCGTCGAAGGTCGCGGCCATCGCCGAGCGCACCTCCAAGGTCGACATCACGCTCCTGGCGGGAATCCCGGGCTGGGTGCTGCTGCTCGCGGACGCGATCCGCGCGGCCTCGGCCAACGGCAAGGCCCGCGCGCCGCACCTGCAGGGGATATGGCCCCATTTCGAGTGCTTCATCCACGGCGGCGCGCCGATCGCGCCCTTCCAGGACGAGCTGCGCTCGATCCTCGGGCCCACCGTCAATTTCCACGAGGTCTATCCCTCCGCCGAGGCCTTCATCGCGGCCCAGGACGCCGACGCGGCCGCCGGGCTGCGCCTGATGGCCAACGCCGGGGTGTTCTACGAGTTCATCCCGATGACGGAGTTCGAGGAGGGCCTCCTGCACCAGCTCGGCCAGAAGGCCGTGCCGCTCTCGGGAGTGGCTGCCGGGGTGGACTACGCGCTCGTCCTCACGACCCCGGCGGGGCTCGCCCGCTATGTCATCGGGGACATCGTGCGCTTCGTCACGACGGAGCCGCCCAGGCTCTCGTACGTGGGCAGGACCAACCTCCGGCTCAGCGCGTTCGGCGAGCACGTGATCGAGAAGGAGCTCACCGACTCGCTCATCGCCGTGTGCCGCCGCAACGGCTGGACGATCGTCAATTTCCACGTGGCCCCGATCTTCGCGAGCTCGACCACGGGCAGGAGCAGCGGCCGCCACGAATGGTGGGTGGAGCTGAAGCCCGGCACGACGATAACCCCCACGGGGCCAATCATGGCGGTGGAGCTGGACCACGAGCTCATGCGGCTGAACCGGGACTACAACGCAAAGCGGAGCCGGGGCGCGCTCGACGCCCCGTTCGTAAGGCTCGTCATGCCGGGCGTCTTCGAGCACTGGATGCGCTTTCACGGCAAATGGGGCGGCCAGAACAAGATGCCCCGCTGCCGGAGCGACAGGATAATCGCCGACGAGCTGGGCAGCTCCCTGCAGTTCGCAAAGGACTAGCGGCTTGGCATGCCCGATGCTTCTGGAGGCCATCCTGCCTCAACGCAGGGTTTTGGGTAGTACCGAGCCGGCCTCAAGCCGGCCAGACTAATAAGCGGGGCTGGCGTTAAGGGGTTATCGCCAGCCCCGCGCCCTTTTCAGGGCGCCGAGGGCCTGAGGACCGCCAGGACCTTCTTCTCAAATTCGGCCGCGGGCATCCTGCCGAGTTTCTTGTCCCGGATCACCCCGTCGCGGTCTATGATGAAGGTCGTGGGATACCCAAGGAGCGGCCCGTAGGCGTTCTGTATGTCGTCGTCCGCCATCACGATCCTGTAGTTGATGCCGAAATCCTTCACGAACTTCTTTACGGGCCCGGTCCCGTCCGTGTCGACCGAGACCCCGATGACCACGAGGCCGTCGGAGGCGTACTTCTTCTGGAGCACGATGTAGCCGGGAATCTCGGTCCGGCAGGGGGGGCACCACGTCGCCCAGAAGTCGAGGATGACGACCTTTCCCCTGAATTCGCTGAGGTCGACCGGCTTGCCGTCCACGTCCTTGAGCTTCCAGCCAGGCGCCGCAACGGGGGCGGGGGCGGGATCCGCCGCGCGCAGGGGCGAAACGGCCGAAAGCGACAGGGCGGCGAGCGCGGCCAGGTGGAACAGGGCTGATTTCATCTTAGGGTGCCGTGGCCGCGAACGGTGGCACAGGGGCGCGCCCTATGCAAATCTCACGCGCCGCCAGCCTCGGGGATCTCGACCTCCAGGGTCTCTATGAACTTCTTCATGGCCGGCGTCAGGACGCGTCCCTTTCGGTGGAGAATGGCCAGCGGCCGGGTGAACCCGCCGCCCTTGAAGCGCAGCACGGCCAGCGTCCCCTGCTTGGCCTCCTGGACCACGGTCGCCTGGGGGACGATCGCAATGCCATGGTCGATCTCCACGGCGCGCTTCACGGTCTCGATGTTGTCGAACTCCATGACCGTCTCGATCTCGAGCTTGTTGTCGCGGAAGATCTGGTCCACGGCCTTGCGCGTCGGGATGTCGGGGTCGAACCCTATGAACTTCTGGCCGGCGAGCTCGGCGACCGTGACCTCGCTGCGCTTCGCGAGGGGATGCTGGGGGTGGCAGATGACAACCAGGTGGTCGTTGCGAAACGGCAGCGTCTCGATCTGGCGGAGCTTGGACGGGAAGGCCACGAGCCCGAAGTCCACGCAGTTGTGCAGGATGTCCTCGTAGACCAGGTTGGAGCGGCGGTACTCGACGCGCACGTTCACGGAGGGGAAGTCGTGCAGGAACTTCTTGATGTAGGGGGGAAGCTCGTGGAGCCCGATGGAGTAGATCGTCGAGATCCGGATGGTCCCGCTGACGACCTTCTTGAGCTCCTGGAGCTCTGAGAGGAGGGTGTCGTAGGCGTGAAGCACGTCCTTGGCCGACTCGTAGACCTTCTGCCCCTCGCGCGTCAGCTGGAACTGCTTCTGGCTGCGGTCGACAAGCAGGGCCTTGAAGTGCCTTTCCATCGCCCGGGCCTGCTGGCTGACCGCGGACTGCGTGATGCTGTTCAGCTTTGCGGACTTCGAGAAGCTCTTCGTCTCCACGAGGTCGGCGAAGATTTTGAAGTTTTCAATTTGCATGATAAGCGCCCGTTGTTGACTACAGGGTACACGGTTGCCCGCACGGGTAAACCCAGAAGTAGTTTTTCTAACCATACTGCATGCTTCCGGACTTCGAGGAATTCAAACGCCGGGCGGACGCCATTCGCTCCCGGATCGCGCGCGCGTGCGCCCTCGCGGGCAGGAGGAGCGAAGAGGTCGAGCTGCTCGCCGTCACGAAGTCGCAGCCGCCGGAGGCCGTGGACTACGTGGCCCGCTACGGTATCAGGGCCGTGGGCGAGAACCGGGTGCAGGAGGCCGTCGACAAGCGGGCGCGGGCGCCAGCCGCGGTCGAATGGGAGCTCATCGGGCACCTGCAGTCCAACAAGGCGCGGCTCGCCGCCCAGAATTTCAGCAGGATCCAGAGCGTGGACAGCGCGAAGCTGGCCGAGATCCTCGACCGCGTCGCCGGGGAGCTTGGCAGGACCCTGGCCGTCCTCCTCCAGGTCAATGCCGGGAACGACCCCGCGAAGTCGGGCGTCGAGCCCGAGGAGGCGGCGCGCCTCCTCGGCGCGGCGCTCGGGAGGAAGAACCTGCGCGTGGAGGGCCTGATGACGGTCGCTCCCCTCTCCGACGACCCCGCGGTGGCGCGCAGGACCTTCGCGGCCCTCCGGGCGATCCGCGACCGCCTCGTCTCCGAGACGGGCGCGGACCTTCCCGTGCTCTCTATGGGGATGAGCGGGGACATGGACGAGGCCGTGGCCGAGGGAAGCACCCTCGTGCGGATCGGCTCCGCGCTTTTTGGGCCGCGCGAGTGATGTCCAGCGAAAAGCGCGGCTATTTTTTTTCTCAGGTGTTGCCACGCGCGCACAAAATTGATTCCAATCTTGGGCGTGGAAATGGAAACGATGCCTTCTGCCGAGAAAGAGGCGCTGTTGAGTCTGCTGGACGACCCAAGCCCCACCGTCCGCCGGGCCCTGCTCGCCAGGTTCTTGGCCCATGGAGCCGCCGCGGCGACGCTTCTCCAGGGCATCGCCCACAGCTCGAACCGCGTGCTCGCCCGGCATGCCGCGTGGTTCATCGAGGAGCTGAAGCTCACGGACCCGGTCAGCGAGTTCCGCGCCTTCATCCGGTCCCTGAACTACGAGCTTGAGACGGGGACCCTTCTCCTGGCGCGCACCGTCACGCCGCAGCTCGACGTCGCCGAGTGCCGCGCCGAGATAGACGAGATGGCGGCGCGCTGCCGCGAGCTGATCTCCGAGCCGTCGTCGAACCGCGAGAAGTGCCGGGTCATCAACCGCGTCCTTTTCCACGAGTGGGGATTCCGGGGGAACGTCGAGCAGTACACGGACCCCATGAACAGCTTCATCGACAAGGTGCTCACGCGCAGGAAGGGCATCCCGATCTCGCTCAGCATCCTCTACCTGCTCGTGGGAGAGAGGCTGGGCCTGCCGCTGGAGCCGGTGGGCCTTCCCGGCCATTTTGTGGTGGGCTGCTACGCCGACGAGGCCCCCTTCTTCATCGATCCCTTCGACCAGGGCCTCTTCAGGGACGCGGACGAGGTGTTCGCCCTGCTCCGCTCGAACCACGTCGCCCCGAAGCCCTCGGACCTTGCGCCAACGACGGTCCGCGAGGTGCTCTGCCGCAGCTGCCGCTACCTCGCGAACCACTACTCGGCCTCAAGTGACCTTGCCCGCGCGCAGATCTTCTCGGAATTCGCCGACGAGTTCGAGGCGACCCACGAGCGGTACCTGCAGTCCTGAACAAGGTCTTCACCCTGTCCGACCTGGCGAGCTGGAAGCACCCCGGCACGGGCCTGGCCTTGATCGGCCACCCGGTCGGCCATTCGCTGAGCCCCGTCATGCACAACGCGGTGCTGGCCGAGATGGTGCAGAGCTATCCCCGCTTTGCGGGCTGGCGGTACGACGCGTTTGACATCGAGCCCGGCGACCTGGCGCCCGCGCTCCGGAGGATGGGCGCGCTCGGCTTCCAGGGCGTCAACCTGACCGTGCCGCACAAGGTCCTTGCGGTGGGCATGGTCACGCGCCTCGACGTGCGGGCGAGGGACGCGGGCGCCGTGAACACGCTGCTGAGGGACGGCGACGGCTGGCAGGGGTTCAACACCGACGGCTACGGGCTTGCCACCGGCATCCGCCTCGAGCTCGGCATCGAGCTGCGGAACACCCCCGTGGTCCTTCTCGGCGCGGGAGGCGCGGCGCGCGGGGCGGCCGTCGAGTGCCTGAGGTCGGGCTGCGCGGGGCTCTGGGTCCTGAACCGCTCGAGGAAGAACCGCGACGCGCTGCTCGCGCAGCTCGCGCCGCTGGCGGGGAAGGTCCCGGTCCGGACCCTCGAGGCGGGCGCCCGCGCGGAGGGCCTCGCGAAGGGCGCGATTGTCATCAACGCGACGAGCGTCGGCCTTCGGCCGGGCGAACCCGCGCCCGTCGACCTGTCCCATTTTCCCGGCATAGCCGCCGTGTACGACATGATCTACAATCCGCCGGAGACGCAGCTTCTCGCGCAGGCGAAGGCGCTCGGGCTGCCCTGCGCCAACGGCCTCGGCATGCTTGTCCACCAGGGGGCAAAGTCGTTTGAGATCTGGACCGAGCTCCCCGCCTCGGAAACCGCGCCCATCATGAGGGAGGCGGCGGCGAAGGCTCTTGGCTCCTGACAGGCTTCCGGTAGAATCGGCGAAATGACAGGACCCCTTGCCGATGTCGCAGCCGCGCACCCCTGGTTCTTCCCGGCCTTCGCGTTCGTCCTCGGCGCCTGTATCGGGAGCTTCCTGAACGTGGTGATCTACCGCGTTCCGGCGGGAAGATCGATCGTGAGGCCGGGCTCGACCTGCGCCTGCGGCAAGCCGATCGCCTGGTACGACAACATACCGATCTTCTCCTGGGTCATCCTGAGGGGCCACGCCCGCTGCTGCGGCAGGCCGTTCTCGGCCCGCTACCCCTTTGTCGAGTTCCTGACCGGGGCGCTCTTCGTCGCCTGCTGGGCGAGCATGCCCCCGGCGGCGGCCGTCTGCGGATGGGTCTTCCTCGGGTCGCTGGTCTGCGCGCTGTTCATCGACCTCGACCACATGATCATACCCGACGCGTTCACAATCGGCCTGGCGGTCGCGGGCGTCGTGCTCTCCGCGCTCATCCCGGACCTCCACGGCCAGCACAGCGGCTACTATGCCGTGGACAGCCTGCGCTCGGGCTCCGCGGCGCTCGTCGGGATGGTGGCCGGCTCCGGCGTCGTCCTCTGGATCGCCCTCGTCGCCGAGGCCTTGCTCAAGAAGGAGGCCATGGGCTTCGGGGACGTGAAATTCGTGGGCGCGATCGGCGCCTTCTGCGGGTGGCACGGGGCGATCTTCTCGATCTTCGGCGGCGCGGCCGTCGGCACCGTGTGGATCACCGCCGCGCTGGCCTGGCAGAAGCTTTCGGGCAGGCCGGGCGCGGGCGCCCCGAGGGCCGAGACGCCGGAGGGCCAGCCCACGGAGATGGGGCTCGGCGTCCACGTGCCCTTCGGGCCGATGCTCGCGATCGCCGGCGCGCTCTACTTCCTGGTCCTGCGCGCGCGGGTCGACGCCTGGTTCGACCAGCTCACGGCGCTCCTTTGACCAGGGCGGCGCCGTCCTCCGTGCGCGCGTGGATGATCTCGGGCCTTGAGCCGAACCTGGCGAGGTAGGCCTCGGCGATCCTGTCCACGCCCGGCTGCCCGAAGGCGTCGGAGGTGAGCGCCATCGCCGCCCCGCCGAAGCCGCCGCCCGTGAGGCGCGCGCCGAAGACGCCCTCCTCCGCCTCCAGCCGGTCGACCAGGAAGTCCAGCTCCGGGCTGCTGTTCTCGAACCAGGTGCGCGAGCTGCGGTGCGACGCGAAGAGGAGCCTTCCAAGGCCCGCGAGGTCGCCGGAGCGAAGGGCGGCGACCCCCCGCTCGACGCGGGCGATCTCGTCGATCACGTGCCGCGCGCGCTTGTAGGCCGGCCGCGGAAGCCGGGTCTCGGCCGCCTCAAGCATCGCCGGCGTCGCATCGACGAGGAGGGGCACGCCTATTATCCGCGCCGCCTCCATGCACTCGTCGTGGCGGGCCGCATACAGGCCGTCGATGAGCGCGTGCTTCGTGTGGGTGTTGAAGATCCAGAAGTTCGAGCCCGGCGGCAGCGGCACCGTCTCGAAGCGCGGCACGCGGCAGTCGATGTAGACCAGGTGGTCCCTGCGGCCGAAGCCGGACACCCCCTGGTCGAGTATCCCGCAGGGGACGCCGACGAACTCGTTCTCGGCGCGCCGCCCCAGCGCGACGAGCACCTCCCGCGGAACGCTCCCGCCGGCCGCCTCGAGGAACGCAAGGCCGGACGCAAGCTCGATGGCGGCGCTGCTGCTCAGGCCGGCCCCAGAGGGGACGTTGGAAATCGCCGTGTAGTCGAACCCGGCCGGTATCCCGACGCCCGAGCCCCGCATGGCTACCAGGACCCCGAGCGGATAGTTGACCCAGGACTCCGCGCCGCTGTGCCGGGCCATATCGTCAGCGCGGAGTTCCACCAGGCCCGGGCGGGCCTCGCTGGAGAACCGGCGGACGCCGTCGCCCCTGCGCGCGAGGCCGACCCATGTGCTCCTGTCGATGGCCGCCCCGAGCACGGTTCCGCCGTTGTAGTCGGTGTGGTTCCCGATCACCTCGATCCGCCCGGGGGCGCGGGCGACGACATCGGGGACGCGCCCATGGGCGGCGCGGAACGCCGATGTCAGCTTCTCCGTCATCCGCTCAGCGCAGGCCGCGAAGGTTCGAGCCCGCCTTGAAGCGGACGAGCTTCATCGCGGGAATCTTCATGGGCTGGCGAGTGTGCGGGTTGAATCCCTTGCGCGCCGACCTTTGCGCGACCGTGAAGGTGCCAAACCCCACGAGGTGCACCTGCGCGTCGCGCTTGAGGCCCTTCTTGATCGCTAGGAACACGGTATCCGCCGCGCGCTCGGCCGCCGCCCTCGAGGTGCCGTCACCCAGAAGCCTGTGCACCTCGTTCACCAGTTCGGCCTTGTTCATGGGTTGGGCTTTTTGCGAGGCAAGTGCCTCGACTGGGCGCGGTCAAATGCTTTCCGGCCCTCCCGGGGCGGCTTCACGGTTTGCTTACGATCTCGACCACCCCGGCGGCTCCCGGCGCCAGCGACAGGGGGCCGCCGCCGCCGCCGGCGGCGGCGGCGACCGAGACGAGGGCGAGGCCCGCGAAGCCCCCGGAGTCGGAGACGGCGGAGCGCACCTCGCCCTCCCGCCTGTCGCCAAGCCAGAGGCCGGCGGGCAGGGCCGGCGGGGCGCAGGTTCCCCGCACCCGGACCAGAGTCCGGCGCACGCGGCCCAGGGACTTGATCCGGGCCATCACCTCCTGGCCGAGGTAGCAGCCCTTCGAATACGAGATTGCGTCCCTGTCGAGGCCGCCCTCGTTCGGGAGATCGGAGGGCCCGATGTCGGCGGGGACGCTCGGGATGCCCGAATTGATCCGCATGCGCTCCATGTCGGCCGCATTGAGTATCCGAGCGCCCGCTACCGCTTCGCCCGCCGCCGCCGCGTCGGCCTCCGCGAAGACCCACTCCCAGTTCTCGCCTGAGTCCCGCCGCCCGGGGAATGCGAGCCCCGCGCGCGGCCCGCCCGTGAGCCATGCGCCGGAGCCGGCCCCGACGAGGGAGATCCCCCGCCACGCGCCGGTCTCGTCCGCGATCTCGACATCGTCGGCGATGATGTGGCCGCCGAGGTGCAGCGCGATGGCCGGGCCGGGCGACGCGATGCTCGCGATGAAGAACTCCTGCCCTCCCGCGCCCTGGACGACCGTGCTGTCGGCGATCACCTTGCCCTTCCTGTCCAGCCACAGGCCATAGACGGATTTCCCCGGGCTCACCTTGCTTAAGTCATTGGTAAACTGGCCCTGTAGGAAAGTGTGCGCGTCGGGACCCTTCGCGCGCAGCAGCGCCGCTGGGGAGAAGGGAAAAATCGCGGCCGATGCGGGGAATTTGATCACGGTTAACAGACTAACCATAAATCGCTTAGGGCGCAATGGGACTGTTTTGTTGCAGCATGCCTTGACGATAACCGCAAAGAGATTACCTATGCATCAGTTAATTTTTCCACTTCTCCCGCCTAGCGGGAGTTTTGGGGTAAATAAGAAAGCAAAGGCGGGCCGTCTAGGGGTAGGCGGCCCGCCACTTTTTTTGCCCGGATTCCGCGGTCGATACGGGCGCGGCGGTAAAATCCCTTGCGGCCCGGCGCGATGCGCGCTTCTTCACCTGACCCCATGCAAAGAACCTCGGACATCAACGTCGTCGAGACGCGCCCGCTCCCCTCGCCCTCCGCGCTGCTGGACGAGATCCCGAAGAGCGAGGCCCAGGCCGAGTTCGTCACCCGCTCCCGCCAGGACATCCACCGGCTCATCTTCACGGACGACCGCCGCCTGCTCCTGATCGTCGGGCCGTGCTCGATCCACGACGTCGGAGCCGGCCTCGAGTACGCGAGGCGGCTCTCGGCGCTCGCCCGCAAGGTGTCCGACCGGGTGATGATCGTCATGCGCGTGTATTTCGAAAAGCCGAGGACGACGGTCGGCTGGAAGGGCCTGATCATGGACCCCCGCCTCGACCAGTCGCACGACATCGCGGCCGGGCTGCGGATGGCGCGGGGCTTCCTGCGCGACGTCCTCAACCTCGGGCTCCCGACAGCGACCGAGCTGCTGGACCCGATCACGCCCCAGTACATCGCGGACCTCGTCTGCTGGTCGGCCATCGGGGCGCGCACGGCCGAGTCCCAGACCCACCGCCAGATGGCCTCCGGGCTCTCGATGCCCATCGGCTTCAAGAACGGGACCGACGGCTCGGTGCAGACCGCCATCAACGCCATCCGCGCGGCGTCCCAGCCGCAGACCTTCCTCGGGATCAACGTGGAGGGCGCCGCGTCGGCGGTCGTCACCTCCGGCAATCCCAACTGCCACATCGTCCTGCGCGGCGGATCCTCCGGCCCGAATTACTCGCCGAGGCAGATTGCGAGGACGGAGAAGCTGCTCGAGGCGGCGGGGCTCATCAAGTCCATCCTGGTCGACTGCTCGCACGACAACTCCGAGAAGAAGCCGGAGCGCCAGCCCGAGGTGATGCGCGCGCTCCTCAAGCAGATCGCGGCCGGCAACACGTCGATCATGGGGGCCATGATCGAAAGCAACCTGCGGGCCGGAAGCCAGCCGTTTCCCCAGCCCGTGAGGAAGCTGCACCGCGGCGTCTCGATAACCGACGGCTGCATTGACTGGAAGACGACCGAGGCCCTCGTCCGCGAGGTCCACGGCGCCCTGGCAGGCCGCTTCGGCGGCGCCTCCAAGTGAACGTTTGGCACCTGGCCCTTGGGTGCCTCGTCGCCGGCAACGCCGCGATGGCCGAATCCCCGCAGGGCGACCCGGGCATCGCCGCGCTCCTTGGGCCGATCCGCGAGCAATATGGCCTTCCCGCGCTCGGCGGCGCGATCGTCGACAGCGGCGGCGTCAGGGCCAAGGCCGTCGTCGGCGTGAGGAAGAGGGGCTTGGACGCCGCCGCGACCGTCGACGACCTTTGGCACATGGGCTCCGACACGAAGGCCATGACGGCGACGATGATTGCCTCTCTCGTGGAGCAGGGAAGGCTGTCATGGGATGCAACGCTCGCGGGCGTCTTCCCGGAGCTGCGGCTGCCGGCTACCGCCGGGGCGATCACGCTTCTCCAGCTCCTGAGCCACAGGGCGGGCCTCCCGCACGATGCCGATTGGGACAGGATTTCGCACGCGGGATCGCTTATCCATCAGCGCCGCGTCGCGGTCGCCCGCCTTGATTCCGTCAAATTCCTGTCGAGCCCGGGTACCGAGTACCACTACTCCAACTGGGGCTACGTCGTGGCCGGCGCCATGGCGGAACAGGCCACCGGGCAAACCTACGAGGAGCTCATGAAGGCGATCGTGTTCGATCCGCTCCACATGGAGAGCGTGGGCTACGGGGCGGCCGGGACGCCCGGCGAGACCGACCAGCCATGGGCGCACACCGCCGGCGGCGAGCCAACCCAGGGCGACAACCCCCTTGTCATGGCGCCCGCGGGGTGCGTGCACTGCTCGCTCGACGACTGGGGCAGGTTCATCGCGGACCAGCTCCGCGGGGACGAGGGCAAGCCGGCGCTCCTGAAGCCGGAGAGCTACTCGCGGCTCCACTCCGCCCCGTTTGGCGGCGACTATGCCATGGGCTGGCTCGTGGCGGACCGACCCTGGGGCGGAGGCCGGGTCCTGACGCACACGGGGAGCAATACCATGAACATGGCTGTCGTGTGGATGGCGCCGGCCCGGGACTTCGCGGTCCTCGTGGTCTGCAACCAGGGCGAGAGGGACAAGGCCTGCGACGATGCTGCCTGGAAGCTCATCCAGCTCCATCTGAATAAGGCGGCGCCGTAAGGCAGGTCGAGTCCGCGGCTTGTAGGCGGCCAAAATGGCGTCCAACATGCCCCACCCATGAAATCGCCCCGCTCCGACAGCCCCGTTTCCCGACGCCGGTTCATCGGCCAGCTTTCCGCCGCCGCGGCGGTCGCCCTGGCCACCCGCGTCAGCCGCGCGGCCGACGCCCCCCCGACGTCAAAGAAGCTCGGCGTCGCGCTCCTCGGCCTCGGCAGCTATGCGACGAACCAACTCGGGCCCGCGCTGCGAAAGACCGAGCACTGCCGCCTCGCCGGCGTCGTCACCGGCGACCGGGAAAAGGGGAAGAGGTGGGCGCGCGAGTACGGCTTTCCGGAGAGGAACGTATACGGGTACGACACGATGGCGCAGATGGCCGGCAACCCGGACATCGACATCGTCTATGTCGTGACGCCGAACAGCATCCATGCCGGCAACTGCATCGCCGCGGCGAAGGCCGGCAAGCACGTCATCTGCGAGAAGCCCATGGCGACTTCCGTGGCCGAGTGCGACGCCGTCATCGCGGCGTGCCGCGAGGCCGGCGTCCGGCTGACGGTGGGCTACCGCCTCCACTACGAGCCCCACACCGCCGAATTCTGCCGGCTGGCGCGGGAAAGCGTGTACGGCCCCTTCATGAGGATCAGCTCGGACAACGGCTTCAAGATAGACCCGGATGCCAGGCCGTCGACCTTCTGGCGCCTGGACAGGAAGCTCGCTGGCGGCGGGCCGCTCATGGACATGGGAGTCTATGTCATCCAGGCCGTCTGCATGGCCAAGGCGGAGGCGGCGCCGGTGGCCGTGACCGCGAGTTTCGGGCCGGTGACACTGCCCAAGGTCTTTTCCGAGGTTGAGGAGTCGATCAGGTGGACGATGGAGTTTGCCGACGGGGCCGTCGCTAAGTGCTACGCGACCTACAACGACCAGCTGAGCAGCATCCGGGCCGAGGCCGACAAGGGCTGGGCGGAGCTGGAGTACCCCGCATTCTACTACGACGAGCCGATCCTGAAGACGTCGCAGGGGAAGCCCTACTTCCCGAAGGTCAACCACCAGGTGGCCCAGCTGGACGGCATGGCCCTCGAGCTGATGTCCGGCCGGCCGTCGATCGCGCCGGGCGAGATGGGCCGCCGAGACATCACCGTCACCGAGGCGATCTATGCAGCCGCGAGGAGCGGCGGGCGCGTCGAGGTCAAGGCCTGAGGCGGCCGTCCGGCGCCAGTTCCGGGACTGGTGCGGCGACCCGACCCGATGAGCCTCCTTCACGAGTACCTGTTCCAGGCCGTCTGGCTGGGCTGGGCCGCGTACTGGTTCATCTCCAGCTTCTCGGCAAGCGCGCCTAAGCGGGTGCAGGACCGGTCGTCCCGCCGCCTGCACCGGCTGGAACTCCTCCTCGCATACGCCCTGCTCACGTTCCCGGAACTGGGCGTTGGCTGGCTCGGGCTCCGGATTATGCCTCGGACCGAGGCGCTGTATTGGTCCGGCGCCGCCATGCTGGTCCTCGGAATGGGCTTCGCGGTCTGGGCCCGCGTCCACCTCGGCGAATACTGGAGCGGGCATGTCACGCTCAAGCCCGGGCACAGGCTGATCCGCACAGGGCCGTACGCCCTCGCCCGCCATCCGATCTACACGGGGCTGCTCCTCGCCCTCATCGGCAGCGCGGTCGCGGTGGACGAATACAGGGGCGTCCTCGCCGTGATCATCGCGGCGCAGGCCTTCGTGCGAAAGCTGCGCCTCGAGGAACGCTGGCTCACCGAGGAATTCGGGGCCGAGTACGACAAGTACCGCATGGAAGTGAAGGCCCTCGTGCCGGGGATTGTGAGGCGCCCCTCCCCACGGGTCCCGGGGCTCCGGGGCCTCATTCGAGCAGGACGGTCACCTGGATCTCGACGGTCGCGTTGAGCGGCAGCCCGGCGACCGCGACCGCGGCGCGCGCGTGCCGGCCCTTCTCGCCGTAGAGCTTCACAAAGAGGTCGCTCGCCCCGTTTATCACCGCGTGGCTCAGGTCAAAGCCGGCAACGGCATTCACGTAGCCGAAGACAAAGAAGATGCTCTGCACACGGTCGAGGCGGCCAAGGGCCGCCTTAATTGACGCAAGCGCGTTCAGCGCGCACATCTCGGCCGCCGCGTAGCCGGTCTCCACCGTCTGGTCGCGGCCGACCTGCCCCGCGTGGGTCAGCTTCCCGTCGCGTATGCTGATGACCCCCGCCAGCATGAGCGTGTTTCCATTGATGCGGTACGGAATGTAGCTCGCCGATGGCACGAGCGCCTCGGGGAGCGTCAACCCGAGCTCGCACAGTCTTTTTTCGATGGGATCCATGTGCTGCCCTTTTGAACGACCTCCGCCCGTTCTCAATCGAAAATTGCCTCCGGCAGGTACGCCGAGACCGTCGTGATCGGCATGTTCACCATCTGGCTTATCTTCAGGTCAAGCACCACGCTGCAAAGGACAAGGGCAAGCTCGCGCGAGAGGCCGAACCTCTTGCCCAGGAACTCGATTGCCCGCCTTACCGCGGCGCGCGCCGCCTCGCGCGGATCCTCATGCGACTCGATGAACACGTGGAAAGGCTTCTTCAGGTAGCGCGCCGGAACGAGGGGCGAAGGGGCGACCGCATAGGGACCTGCCAGCCCCGCTCCCTTTCGCAAATGCACGCGGAGCGTCGCGGTCATCGGCGCCTCCATCGCGTTGATCGATACCTCGCCGTCGCCCTGTGCCGCATGGGCGTCTCCCGCGCACAGGCCGGCCCCGAGGGTGAACACGGGAAGCCAAAGCCTGGCACCTACCCCCAGATGCCTGACATCCATGTTTCCCCCGAAGGGCCCCGGGGGCCGCGTGCGGAATTCGCCGCGCTCCGCCCGTTGCACGCCGACGATGCCGCAGAACGGATGAAGATCGAGCGTGACGCCCGGCATGCTTCGGGTCTGACCTCCCTCCAGCTTCCAGAAATGCAGGAACGGCTCGGTGAATTCGTCGCCCAGCGCCCCCATTCCCGGGAAGATGCTCGTCCACGCCCAGCCCTCATGCTCGAACCCGAGCATCTCAATCTCCAGGGCGTCGCCCGGTTCGGCGCCGTCCACCTCGATCGGCCCGGTGAGCGCGTGGATGCGGGTCTTGTCGATAGCCGCCAAATCCGCACTCGTCATTCCGGGCCTAACCTGACCGTCGCTTGAATCCTTGAGCGCAAGCGAGACCGTGTCGCCTCCCGCGATGGTCAGGACCGGAGGGTAGTCGCGGTTCCAGCGGTTGCAGGTGCGCGAGGTGTCGATGTGGTGAAGCACGGCGGCGGCCTTTTCAGGCGGGGCCTCGCAACGGCGCGAGCGCTCCAGAAATCCATGGGGGGCGGGACCTGGGTACGTTCATTGGTCTATCCAGGAGGAAAACCGCTCCCCCTCGTACAGCGGGGCTCCCAGGCGGAATGTGGCGACGACGTCCTCCGGCGTGACGCGCGTCACGACCGAGGCGGGGATGTGCCGGCTTGCCCGCAGGTGCGGCTGATGGAAATCGATCACGACAAATGTAGCCGGAGACCCGGGCTCGAGGCTGCCATGATGGTCACCCCCAAGGAGGGACCGGATGTTCGAAGTGGCCATGCGCAGGATGACCAGCGGATCCGGGCGGACGGCGTCCCCATACTGGCTCTTCGCCAGCTTGTACGTGAAGTCGAGCTCCGCGAACATGTTCGGGCTGTTTAGAAGGCCGTTGTCGGTTCCGAGGAGCAGGTTGGCGCCGGACTCGATAAGCCCGCGCACCGGCGGCATCGGCAGTCCCACGTTGGCGTTCGCCCGCGGGTTGAGCGCGGCCGACTTGCCGGAGGCCGCCAGCATCGCGATCTCCGCCTTGTCGGCCACGGTCATGTGGACCACCAGTTGCGGGTCGTAGATGTCGAGCGCACGGGCGAGATCGCCGCGCGCCGTGCGTCCCAGGCTCACGTCCCGGTAGCCGGCGTTCTCAAGGCAGTGGATGGCCCGAAGCTTCCCGTGCTTTGCCGTGGCCTCGCGGACCTCGCGCCACGCCGCGTCCGTGAGGTCATTCATCGTGCTTTCGCTGAAGCCGTCCGCCACGGACAGGATTGCGTCGAGCTCCCCGCGCGCGGTGGCGGGCAGCGGCGCGACGTTGGCCGAAAGCTCCGCGCCGTCGAAGGGAACGGACGAGAATTGCCCCAGGATGACCGACTCAACCCCCGCGATTCGCGAAGCCTCGCGAAGGAGCTCGCTCCCGGCAGGACCCTGCTCGCGGAAATCGATGTGGCACACGGTCCCCGTCCGCGCCATGTAGCGGAGGTGGTTGACCACGTGGGGCAAGTGGCTCTCCCGGGTGACCGCCGCCAGGCTCCTGTACTTGAATCCGTCCGGGCGGAAGAACCCCTGCTCAAGGGTCAGGCCCGTAGCCCCGTCGGGAAGGAACGAGTCGCCCATGTGGGTGTGGCTGTTGTACATGCCAGGGATGACGACCATGGCACCCGCCTCCACCGCGAGCACCGGCTCGACCCGGTCGACCAACGTGATCGAGTCGCCCTTCCACTCGAAGCGGCTGCAACGCCATGGTTCGAGCCCAGGACCCAGGAGGACGATGACGTCTCGCAGCGATCCCATTTGGTTCAGATCCTGCAGCGGGCGCACGTCGGCGCCCGGCCGAGGCCACCCATAAAATCCTTCGCCGGGCATTTCCTCATCTCAGGAATTGGAATTTAAGCCTGCCGATTGGCGCGCCGAGGTACGCGGAGCGGAATTCGGCCTCGTCGCTGAATTTCCCTTTGGGAACATCGCGGCAAGGCACCTCAAGGCGAAGGACGTCCGTGTCAAAGGGAAAGGGCTCGACGCGATAGGTGTCGTTGCCGAGCGGGGAGCACAGAAGGCCAGAAAGAGTGCCGTCCCGCCGCGGATGCCTGTGCTGCAACGCGATGGGCCGTGGAAAACGGACGCAGACGGCCAGCGAGAGACTGTCGCAGGCCTGCAGGAACTCGAAGGCGCGCAGGAGCCGTTCCGGCGCGACGGCGTCGGCGGCCACGCGCCCCGCGGCAACGCCGATGAGCTCAAGCTGGCGCCGGCGCTGGCCGTCGATGAAATCCCGGTGAAGGGCCCGGTCGGACTCGGTGAGCCTGCTCAGGTCGGCCTGGCGCGTGAGCAGGTCGACCGTGTGCCTGGAGATTATGACCGCTGCGTACGGGTTGTCCGCGGCAACGGCCTCGGCGGCCCTCCCACGCACGGCAAGGTAGTCCGCGAGGTCGATCTCCTCGAAGGCGCTGTATTTTCCCACGAGCTCCTCGGAGAAGGCGCTCGGCCGGCCCTCGCGGGTCAGGCGCGGGTCGGAGTCCCGCGCCGCCCAGGCATCGTCGTGGTGGAACACCGCCTCGAGGATGTCCGCCCGCGGCTCGGGCGCCGCGAACTCCGCGTTCCCCCAATGTGCGGCAAGCCGGCCGGCAAGGCGGGCATGCTCGCGATGCTCCACAAGGGTCCAGACCGCGTCTGTCTCAATGCGTATCATCGAATGGCGCCAGCAGGGTATGTGCCACCGGAAATGTACCGTCGATCCCTTTGTGCACCCATGATGCCCCCGTGTCGCTATGCCTTCGGCCAGGACTCCTGCTCGTCGTAGTGCGGAAGCGGCCGCTCGCCAAGGGTCTCGCCATGGATGAACCTCCGCGGGCTGAAGGGGCGGGCGAGGAGCTGGTAGAACTTGCGCTCGGGGAAGACGACCATGTCGGCTGGGGATCCCTGCGCAATCTGGCCGTAGCCCTTCAGCCCCATGATGGCGGCGGGGCCCGTCGTCACCAGCGACGGGGAGAACGCGAGGCGTGTGTCGAGATGGGCAAGGCGCACGCTGAGCACGTACACCTCCATCATGTCGAAGTCGCCCCATCCTATGAACGCGTCGCGCACATTGTCCCCCCCGCAGGCGACCGTGACCGCGGCCTCGATGCACTCGTGGAGCAGCGTCAACCCCCTCCACTGGGGCGTGCGCGGAGGGCCGAAGGCCTCACTGGGCGGCACGGGGCCGCGCAGGCGCCCCTGCAGGTGCAGGTTTGCAATGGGCAGGGCGATCACCGACACCCCGGCCTCCTTCACCAGCGCAATTGTCTCCCGCGCGCGCTCGGGATCCTGGACGGAAAGGGAGCAGTTGTGGCCGCAGGCCACCGGAAAGGGAAACTTGTTGCGCAGCACCGCCTCGGCGGTCGCGCGCAGGCACTCGGCATGGGCCAGGCCGCTCTCGTCCACGTGCAGGTCGAGGCCGATGCCGAGCTCACGCGCCGCCGCCATCACGCTGTCGAGCTGCCTGGGCAGCTCGGGTTTCGGCTGCGGAAACCCGCCCATCGCCGTGGCCCTGTGCCTGGCCGTGAGATCGATAATGGTCGCCGCGCCCCCGCTGAAGAACTCCTCGAAGCTGAATAGGCTGGCGGTCTGGAGCTCCATGCGGCCCCGCCACTCGGTCCTGAGGCGCTCCATCGCGGCATGTCCGCCGGCGCCGGCGCCCCTGCGGGTGTCGATGTGCGTCCGGAGGGCGCAGGTGCCGTGGGCCCAGGCGGTGCGCAGCGCAAAATCCGCGCGGCGGTAGACGTCGTCCTCCGTCCAGCGGACGCTGTCGGCGCCAAGGATCCCGCGGGACTCCCAGAAGTCGCTGTGGATTCCCGGCGCGCGGTCCCACGTGTGGCACTTGTCCAGGTGCGTATGGGCCTCAAGCAGCCCGGGGAAGACCAGAACGCCCTCGAGGTCGGTGGAAGGTACCCGATCACCTTCCTCCAGGGAGCGCAGCGCGGAGTCCCGCACCGCGGCGATGCGGCTGCCTTCCACCAAGACGTCGCACTCGCGCCAGGGCTCGATCCGGGAGTCCGAAATGCCGTCGGTCCCGTTGAGCGGAGGCGGAAGGCAGGCCAGGGGAATGCGGGCGCGTCGGAACAGGTGCATGTTTCGGATATCTGCGGATCAGGGAATGACACAGGAGACGCGAAAGTCCGCCGTCTGCGCAGCAACAAAAAAAGGCGGCCATTGGCCGGCAGCGCGGAGCGGGTGCGTACGCCGATGGGCGGAGCACAGAGATTCGCCGGGGTAAGCTGGCGCAGATTTTGCTGTAGCGCCCCCATTCATCCGAAATTTCCCGGCCTTTGCCGTGCCCAGATGGTCCACTGGTTCCTTGGAATGAGCGAAGGAGCCTCGCTTTGCCGTTGGTTTTTCAACCCTACGGTTACATCGGGGGACTCGTCAGCCCCAGCCTCCTTCAAGCGTGGCCCGACGCAAACATGGGATGATTCGGAGACCACCTAAGAGACATCACCATGCACCGTCCCGGCGGAACCGCAGCGGTCCCGCCGGATTCAGATAACCAATGCCTTATGAAACAGACACCTTGCAATCTGCCCCGGACAATTCCGGCTTCCATTCTCGCGTTCGGGATTCTGTGTGCGGGACTTCGCGCGCAGACCCCGGCGCCGACCCCCACCCCGACGCCCACGCCAACTTCGCCTGGGCCGGCGATCGCCACCTCGGCGTCCTCGACCGAGGAATCGACCTCCACGGGTCCGGTCACCACCCTCGAGAAATACACGGTGAGCGACGTCCCCCTCTCCGACCAGGTTCTTCCCACCGTGCGCCCGGTCGGCGACGTCATGGGCGACGACCGGAACATCGTCGACATCCCCCGCTCCGTTTCCAGCGTGAACGCGGCGTGGATGCAGGACCGCATGGTCAAGAACGCGATGGACTTCAGCCAGTTTGCGCCCGGCGTCTACGCAGAGGCCCAATTTGGGATTCCGGGAGTCCCGTACATCCGCGGCGACCTCTCGCAGGTCTACTACGGCGGACAGGTCTCTCTGTACTCGCTCAACTCGACCCCGCCCAGCCTCAACGGCGTGGACTCCTTCGATATCGTGAAGGGACCCGGATCGGCCGTCTACGGGCCGCAGGGCGAGGGTGCGGGCGGCTACACCGACTTCGTCATGAAGCAGCCCTACTTTGACGCCCAGCACACCGAAATCAGCGCCACCCTGGGCTACTGGGCGAGCGGCCGCTCCTATTCAAACCCCTCCCTGACGATCGATACGGGCGGCCCAATCAGCAAGAAGCTCGCCTATCGCATAAGCTACCTGAGCCGGTACGGCGACGGATACTACATCAATGACCATGACCAGACCCAGGATGTGTACCTTGCCCTCACGTACCTCGTGTCATCAACGATGAAGATCGAGGCTTGGACCCAGTTCTTCGAGGACCGCACCAACGAGGTTGTGGGAGCCAACCGCGTGTCCCAGCAGTTCATATGGAACGGGACGTACATCGGGGGGCCCGCCTCGCCCGTCACGACCGGACCGAACGCCTATTTCGGCTACGACATCATAGCGGCGCCGAACCCGCCCCCCGGCACCTTTGGGACCTATGCCGACGGCACCTATGTGCAGGTCAACCCGGCAACCGCATACACCGTGAAGCTGCCGTCGTACTACGCGCTGATAGGGCCGGGTGACACCGCGAGGTCGATGCTCTCCCAGACACAGATAAAGACGACCCTCGAACTCGGTCCGGATGCATCCCTAGTCAACCGCTTCCTGAACTATGTCGGGCACTCGGACAAATTCGAGGCCTCCAGCTACAGCGAATTTGTCCCGAGGCAGGATTCGGTGCAGGACCGGCTTGAGCTGCACGACAGCTTCACGGTCTGGAAAATCGACAACAGCCTGATCACGGGCCTGGATTTCCGGTTCACGGGCATGAGCTCGTACCAGGACTACCAGACGCAGCCCTTTGGCTACTACGATGTCTATGCGACCGTGAACACATTCTTCTATCCCGGATACCGCTACGAGGGCAACACGTTCGGCGGCGGCCTGCAGGTTCCGGGAGCGCCGGGATTCAGCGCGACACCGGGGAATGACGCGAACCAGATTTCGAACGTCTACGACACGGCGGCATTCGTTCAGGACGACATCAAGCTGACCTCCCGGCTCTCGGTAACCCCGGGTTACCGCGCAGACCGGATAGAGGCATACGCCGAGAATCCGTCCTTCGTCCAGGTCGGCTATTACGACAGCAATTTTCAATACACTCCCCTGGCGACGCCGATCTACATTCCCGCGGGCGGCTCAAGCCCGTACACGCCCGGCTACAACACTAGCGACGCCGTGACCGACCAGAGCTTCTTTCTCAGCGTGAACCTCAAGATGGACGACTCGTCCTCGTTCTACCTGACCTACGACCACGTCGACGCCATCCTTGGGACGAACAACTTCGGCGGTGTGAACGGGACCGCGCTGCAATCCTCGCTGACCACGAAGAGCACCCTCTACGAGCTCGGTTACAAGAAGAGCTTCCTAGGGAACACGCTCTATTTCAGCTCGGACGTCTTCCAGCAGCTGAAATACGGCACCCAGTTCACGGGGCCGGCCTTCCCCATCAAGGACGAGGGCCTCGAGCTGGACCTGGTATACCAGCCCAACAAGCAGTGGACCTTCAACGCAAACTTCACCTACCAGGACGCCACCGCGTTCGGAACCTACTTCTACCAGCAGACGGGCAATTACCTGGATTATTACGCCCCGTCGACGATCGTGGACGGGCAGCCGGGGACCGGCCTCGGTGGCCTGAACTTTGACGGCTATTCGCCGCCGGACGGGCGCATGCGGGCCCCGGGCATTCCCCAGGTGCAGGCGAACTCCTTCCTGGAGTACAGGAGTCCCATGGGATGGGGAGGAGGCATTGGACCGCAGTTCATCGGGCGCCAGTATGCAAACGACGAGGAATCCCTCCATATCCCCGGCGAGGTCGAGTACGACGGCTATGTCTTCTATGGACGGCGCACATGGGATGTGCGTGTCAACGTGAAGAACATAACCAACAAGCGGCTCCTCGACCCGATTGCGGTCAGTTTTGCTGGCAACGACCTGATTTATGTCCGGCCGCCGATCGAAGCGTCCCTCACCGTGAGGTTCCACTACTGACCGCCCGGGGCGCGGGTCCAGGGGCTCGCCGCCGTCCTACCCGCGGCGGAAAATCCCGGGTTGCGTCGATGGAGACGCGCCCCGGGGTCGGTTCACGCCGTCGAGCCGGTCGCCGCGCCCAGCTATTTTGTTCGATTATGTCGAAAAGTCCCCCAAGACCTGCGGCAGCACGAGCTTTGTCTTTCACCGAATGAACCCCCCAAGGAAGGAACCCAAGCTCCTCGTCCGGAATGCGTTGCTTCTCACGGGGACTCCTGGGTTCGAGCCCTTCGTCGGCTACATGGCGGTTGGACAGGACGGGAGGATTGGGGCAGTCGGTCCCGGGGAGCCGCCGCAAGCGGCGGCAGCGGACCGCATCATGGACGCGGAGGGCAAGATTGTCGCGCCGGGTTTCATCTCGGCTCACAGCCACCTTTTCCAGAGCCCGCTTCGCGGACTGGGCACGGACCAGACCCTCTATGGATGGCTCAGTGTCATCAAGCTGCTGGTGGAGCACGCGACGCCGGAGGACATCTACTGGTTCTGCCTCCACGGGTCCGTCGATTTCCTTAGGAGCGGCATCACGACGGGATACGACTTCACGTATTCGGGCGACCTGGGGGGCGGGCAGCGCTCAATCGGGATCGGGGAAAACGTCGGCTCGTCGCAGGTCAACCAGGAACCCTTCGAGGAGGCCCAGATCCGCGCCAAGCTTGATGCTGGCCTGCGCTTCATCAACAGCATCAGCATCGTTCCCCTGGGCACGGAGCGGGAGATCGAGGAGCGGGTGGAGAGGATCCTGCACTATGCGAGCCGGTTTTCGGACAACCCGCTGTTCCTGAAGATGGCGATCAGCGGGTGGGTGCAGAGGGCGTCCGGTATAGAGAGCGCCTTTCGGGAGGCCCGCTTCATGAAAAAATTCGGCCTCATGAACCAGGCCCATTTCCTGGAAAGCCCCGAGCGTGTCCCGGAGCAGCAGGCCAAGTTCTCATGGTACCGCGACGCGGGCGCCCTCGGGCCGGATTTCGTCTTCGGCCACTTTATCCACACCACACCACAGATCGTGCGCGAGACCGCGGAGAGCGGGGCCTGCATGTGCTGGCAGCCCGCGGCGAACGGCAGGATAGGCTCTGGAACGGCCGACATACCCGCTTTGCGCAAGGCCGGGATCAAGATTGGCATCGGCCTTGACGATCAATCGTGCAGCGACCTCTCGGACCCGTTCCAAAACCTCCGGATGGGACTCTACTCCATCCGCTCGCTTTACAAGGACGCGACCGTCCTGTCGGTGAGGGACGTGCTCCATTTCCACACGCTTGGCGGGGCCGACATCCTGGGGGTCGCATCGAAGGTCGGGAGCCTCGAGGTCGGCAAGTACGCCGACTTTGTGGTCGTGGATCCGCGTTGCCCGGACACCGGGCCCGTACACGACCCGGTTGCCACCTACGTCCTGGCGTGCAGCCTTCGCAACCTGCAGCAGGTCTACGTGGGCGGGGACCTTGTCGCTGAGGGATCCCGTCTGGTGGGGCGCGACGAGGACCGAATACGACTCGAGGTCGACACCCGGGTCGCCCGGCTGAAGGCCGCCCGCGACCGCACGGTCCCGACCCTCGACCTCACGCAGGCAGAGCAAGGCTAACGCCCGGCGAGATCCTGCAGGTCGGCCGGCAGATAATCGAAGCTCGCAAACTGGTCGACGGCGATCGTTTCGGACAGGAGGCCCAGCCGGCGCAGAATCGCAACCTGGGCCTCCAGCCTCCGGCGCGTGATCAGGCCGATGCGCTCGCCCTTGGCGAAATCGCCCTCGACGATGTGCGCCCTCCTGAGCTCGGACCAGCTGTAGGCAAGGACGGCCGGCGAGCTGTCGGGATAATCGCGGGTGATGAGCTCGTTTGCGGGAGAAGGATCCAGCCTGAGGCAGTCCTGCCATCCGCGGATCGAGGCGCGTATGAAACCCCTCACGACATCCGGATGCGCGCGGGCGAAGTCGCGGTGGCAGAAGAGCACCCGGTACGGGTCGTAGCCCGAGTCCGCTATGAGCATGGACCGCGTGGGCACCTTCAGCTGCTGGAACACGAAGGGTTCGGAGGTCAGGAATCCCTGCTGTATGAAATTCTTGTCCGCGATGAACTGGGCTATGCCGTAGTTCTCGGGTATGGTGTTGATGTGGATCGAGAATTTCTGCTCCAGATACGTGATCCAGGCTGAGCCGGGTTCCGCCATGATGCTTTTTCCGTCCAGGTCACGGAAGCCGGTTACGCGGCTCTCGGCGTGCACAATGATGACCTGCGGGTCGTGCTCGAGCTGGGCGGCGACGATCAGGACCGGGATCTTCTGATGGGCGGCCAGCATGAGGTCGTCGCTGCGGGCCAACGCGAACTGAACCTGCCCGGCGGCGACCTCCTGAACGGGATAGGCTCCCGGCCCGCCCTGGATTATGTGGACGTCGAGACCTTCGTCCCGGAAATACCCCTTGGCCAGCGCCTCATAGTAGCCGCCATACTCCGCCTCGGCATACCAATTTGCCTGCAGGACCACGGGCGTGAGGCCATGAGCCGCGCCGGAAGCCGCCTTCTCCCTTGAGCACCCCGAGAGCAGCAGGGCAACAGCTGCCCCTACAGCGACCGCCTGCCTTCCCATGGGAACCATGGCCCCAATCGAGCACACCCGGTGCCAAACAGGGGAAAGGTGCGCCCCTCCCTCCGACAGCGGTCGGTCCGATGCCCTCTGGCGCCGCGGAAGCAGGCAGATCACTTCAGCTTGTCCAGGATGCTGAAATCCACGAGTTCGTCCGCGAGGCCCTGCGGAAACTTGAAGACGTCGCAGCTTTTTTTCCAGGTGGACATGCGCATGCTCCCGAGGTCGGGCGACTCCAGGGTTGCGACACGCTGCACCTCGCCGAGCGCCTTTTCCTGGTAGGCCACGTCTCCGTTTTTCTTCATGAAGGAGTCCACCACCATCACCGCCGTCTCCCTCGGATGGGCGAACGCATCGCTCCAACCCCGGTTGGTCACCTTCATGAACGTCACCAGGAGGTCGGTGTGCTTGAGGAGGAAGTCCTCCGTTGCGTAATAGACCTGCGCATAGGTGACGAAGCCGTTCTCGGATCCCGGGAAGACCACTGTGGGATGGCCCTTGAGATCGATCGCCACGGGCTCGTCGGTTGAATACGCGACCTGGGCGTCAATCCTTCCCTCGATCAGCGAGGTGAGGTCGTCGCCTATGTCGACCGCGGTGACGTCCTTCTCGGTCATGTGGTTGAAGGCCAGCATGAGCCCGAGCTGGATGTGGTCATACGAGTGCAGGCCTATCCTCCGCCCTGCCAGGTCGTGGAAGGAGTGGACCGGCCCCCGGCGGAGCGCCATGATGCAGAGGGGCGAGGCCTGGAGCATCGTGGCGAAGGCCTTCACGGGCTTGTGGTCGGCGCGGGCATTGAGGAGCACCAGTCCGTCGGCTATCCCGATCATGTTGGTTCCCTTCAGGACGGGCCCGACCGAGGTGGCCATCGCCTCGAGATCGATCTGCCTGATCGAGACGTCGAGGCCCGCCTGCTCGTACCAGCCCTTCTGCTTGGCCACCAGTACTCCCGCGAAGGTCACGCTGGGCACCCAGTCGAGCTGCACCGTGACCGGCGTCCCGGCCCAGCAGCCGAGCGCACCGAGCACAGACAGGCACATGAACGGGAGCGTCCTCCCGGCGGGTAGCATGGTTTTTCGGGAGCAGAAGGCATGCCACGCGAACGCCGTTGGGCACTCTTCCCGGCGCGTCATGGGAGCCGTCACATCGTCCCAAACTTCAGGCCCACCTTTCGCAGCCATCCGCGGTAGGCGACCGCGAGGCCGTCCGATGGCACCGCTATCTCCTGTCCCATGTCGAGCGGAAGCCGCTGGGGGCGCTGCGACTCGACGATCGGGATGTCCTGGGCCGCGAGCGTGTCCTGGTAGCTGATCAGCTCCTCGTCGGATTTTCCCGTGGGGTAGTTGAAAGCCATGATGCTCCAGACGAGGCTCTCGCCCTCGTCCACGGGGGTGACCGTATCCAGCATGGAGAATCGCTCGCTTCCGTAAGACTTGGTGTACTGGCCCGTCAACGGCCGCTCCACCCGGTAGGAGTAGACGACCCCGACCTCGCCCGTGCCGCCCGGGCCGTCCCGCCAGATCCGACGCACGGCGATGTCCTCGGAGACGAGGCCGGAATCGGTCTCCCTGACAACATATCCGCGCATCTCGAAGTTCCTCGAGCCTCCCATCTGGCCCGCGTGAACAAAGGGATAGTGCCCGGCATCCAGGAAATCCTCCAGGACCCGGGTGGCATAGGCTTTGAAGCGGTAGGGCCCCGCCGGGACCTTTTGGTAACTCGGGTCGTCCCATTCGCTGAAGGCCGGGACGTCCGCCGTGGGAACACCCAGGCAAACCCATATCAGGTCGTAGCGAATGCGCGCCTGGAAGACACGGGCCTTCGCGCCAAATGAGGACGTCTGGGCCGAGTGGGCCGGGACCAGGGTGCACGCGCCCGAGCTGTCATAGCACCACCCGTGATAGGCGCAGACGAGGCGTTCGTCCCTCACCGCGCCCAACGAGAGCTTGGCCCCGCGATGCCGGCAGACGTCGAGCCAGGCATGGATTCCACGGCTGTTCCTCCACAGGACAATGTCGGTGCCCAGCAGGCGCGCTGCCCTCACGCTGTCCATCCCCAGCTCGGAGGCGCGCCCGACCACATGCCAGTCATTCAAAAGGACGGGGTCGTCTATCATCTTGCGACCGGGAGCATGGGGTATGCCACGGCCCAGACACCAACCGAAACGTCAGTCCGACGGGCGCCTTGCCGGCGGAAGGAATCCCTCGGTGGCGATGCCCGATGCCGGAAGCGTCGGGATGAATCGACCGCGGGCACATTACCTGCTGACCTCAACTGAATGACTGCGACGCCCAAGGTCGCGCCCCAGAACATCAGCAGCAGCCTCGTCGATTCGTTCGCGGACGTTGTCCTCGAGCCGGCCGTGGCGGCACGGATGCGCGACGGAGCGACGCTGGTGGCGGACGTCTACCGTCCAAGGGGGGACGGTCCCTGGCCGGTGCTCCTGATGAGGACGGCCTACGGGAGGGACATTGCATCGAGCCTGGTCTATGCCCATCCGGCGTGGTTTTCGCGGCACGGGTTCATCGTCGTCGTCCAGGACGTCAGGGGCCGGGGGGACAGCGAGGGATCCTACTACCCCTTCAAGTACGAGCGCGAGGACGGCTACGACTCGGTCCAGTGGGCGGCGGCGCTGCCGGGAAGCAACGGCTGCGTGGGCCTCTACGGATTCAGCTACCAGGGCGCCGTGCAGCTCTTCGCGGCCCTTGACCGCCCGCCCGCGCTCAGGGCGCTCGCGCCGCACATGACCGCCTTCGATTTCTATTCGGGCTGGTTCTACCGCAACGGGATCCTCGAGCTGTCGACGATCTTCAAGTGGGCGAACCAGATGCTGCGGGACGACTCCCGGCGCCTGGGTGCAAAGAGCCGGGCCGCGCTCGACGCCTCGTGGCTCGAGGTCGGGCGCCTCTACCAGCAGCTTCCGCTGCGCCGGGCCGCGCCGCTGACCAACGAGGACCTTCCGCGCTACGCGTCGGACTGGCTCAATCACCCCACGTTCGACGCCTACTGGGAGCCGCTCAACCTGCTTAGGAGGATTCGCGAGCTGGGCTATCCGATGTTCCACATGTCGGGCTGGTACGACATCTTCCTGCGGGGATCGATCGACGGTTTCAAGGCGATGGCCGGGGCCCGCGACGACCAGTTCCTGCTGGCGGGGCCCTGGGTGCACTCGCCGTGGGGCCGGCAGATCGCGGGCGTCGACCTCGGTCCGTCCGCGGCGCCCGGCGTCGACGAGCTCGTCGTCCAATGGTTCAGGCATTGGCTGAGGCCGGAGGGGCCGTCGGGGCCCTGTCCCATGCAGGGCTGCCGCTATTTCTCGCTGGGTGAGAACGCGTGGCATTCCGCGGCGACCTGGCCTCCGCCGGGTGTCCGCATCGGGTCGTTTCACCTGGCCAGCGGGGGACGCGCCAACTCGCGGTTCGGCGACGGCCGGCTCGCCGAGGACGCCCCCGGCGGCCCGGAGGACACCCTGAGCTACGAGCCGGAGTTTCCGCTCGCGTCCCCTTCGGGAAACACAAGCGTCCCGGCCGTCTTCGGTCCCCACGATCTGTCCGAGCAACAGCAGTCAAACTCCCTCCTCGTCTACACCTCTCCGCCCGTGACGAGACTCCTGCGCATCGCGGGACAGCCGAAGTGCGTGCTCCATGTCACGGTCACTTCGCCCACCGTGGACCTCGTGGTGCGACTCTCGAAGGTAGGGTTGGACGGGCGCGCCATGCTCCTCTGCCTCGGCGCGGTCCGCGCGACGGCGCCGACGCCTACAGAGGTCGCGGTTCCCCTCGACCCGGTCGCCGCCTCCTGGGCGCCTGGTGAATGCATTCGCGTGGACATCGGCAATTCCGCCTTCCCCCTTTTCCCGCGCAACAGCGGAACGAAGGCCGACGCCCTTGATGTGGGTTCCCCGGGCGAATTCAGTCGCGCCCTGGTCATTGTGAACCACGACGCGCAAAGGCCCTCGTGCATATTTCTCCCCATTCTCGGCGAGGATTAGGGCCTCGGGGCGCGACTTGTCGTGGCATGGCAAATGCTTTTTCGCGGAACGCCCAATGATCCCCACAAGAAAGGCCTGCGTTGCCTGCGCCTTGAGCCTGCTCGCCTCGCTCAATGGCGAGGCAAACACCGCGGTCACGGTCCAGCTGGACTGGGTATCCAACGTGCAGTTTGCCGGAGTGCTGGTGGCACAGGACAAGGGCTGGTACGAGCAGGCCGGCCTGGACGTGACGGTGAGGCCGATCGATCTCCAGGCGATGGGCACCTCGGTGGGCCCGGTCCTGAGGGGGACGAACATGATCGGCATAGCCGACGGCCTGGTACTCCTCAACGCCCGCGCGGACCACAAGCCCGTGAAGGCCTTCGCTACGATGCTCCAGGCGTCACCGCTCTGCATCCTTGTGCTTCGCGACGGGCCGATCCGCGGGTTTCGCGACCTTGTCGGAAAGACCATCGGGCTGCACGCGTACGATCATGTCCAGCTGGACCTCATGCTGGCCTACAACCACATGAGCGAGAAGGACGTGAACGCCGTCGACATAGGCGACGACCTGACGTCCCTGATCGACCACAAGATAGACGCGCAGGTGGCGTACTCCATCGACGAGAAGGTGGCGATAGAGCTGAAGGGCCATCCAACCGTGACGTTTCCTGCCTATGAGAACGGATTCGTCACGTACTCGCAGGTGTACTACACGACGGAGTCATTCCTCCAAAGCGACCTGGACGTCATCGCGAAATTCCTGGCGGCGACCAACCGGGGCTGGCGGGAGGCCTTCGCACACCCGGGTGACACCGCAAGAATGGTGGTGAAAACCTACATGAAGAACGGCGACGCGGACTATCAGGAAAAATCGCTGATCGAGCTGCAGCACTTCGCCACGCTGGAGTCGGGCGACCTCGGGAGCATGCGCATGTCGACCTGGAAAAAGAGCTGCGACGTCTTCAAGCTCCCGCAGGGCCTCGCGGACGAACTCGTGGATTTCAGCATCCTGAATGGGGGAAAGCCATAGCTCGAAGACCTGCTCGACCACGGCATCGCGCCGCCCAGCCGGGATCGCCGACTCCCGGGAAATTGCGGTTTGCCACAGATCTAGTTTCGAAGCACAATAGACTCTATGCTCGTCACGAAGCAGCCCCTGCTGAGGAGATTCTGGTACCCTGTCATCCCGGAGGTCATGCTGAAGGACGGCCCCAAGCCTTTCACGCTGCTCGGGATCGACATCGTGCTATGGATCGACGGTGAGGGCCGTGCGGTTGCGATGGACGACCGCTGCCCGCACCGGCACGCGCGCCTTTCCAAGGGCTGGATCACCGATGGGCAGCTGCAGTGCGGCTACCACGGCTGGACCTTCAACGGGGAGGGCCGGTGCACCCGCATTCCCCAGAAGGACGATGATGACCCTGCGGGAATCTCCGTGCCCCGATACAGGACGGCGCAGCGATACGGCTACGTCTGGGTCGCGCCCGAGGAGCCGCTCACGGGTCTGCCCGAGATAGACGAGGACGGGGACAGGACCTTCCGCCGGATCTACGAGTTCTACGAGCCGTGGAAGTGCAGCGGCCTGCGCCTGATGGAAAACTCGTTCGACAACGCCCATTTCAGCTTTGTCCACCGCAACACTTTCGGGAAGTTCGACTCGCCAGCCCCGAGCAAGATGAACCTCCATCCCTTCGAGGACGGCTTCGGGTTCACGATGGACACGGTCGTGCCCGTCAAGAACGTCCCGCTTTCGATGAAGGCGCTCAACATGGCGACCGCCGAAACCGTGCGAAACAACACGGGGACCTGGTGGATGCCGTTCTTCCGCAAACTGCGCATGCGGTATCCCACGGGCCTTGTTCACACCATCATCACCGCCGCGACGCCAATCAGCGACCATTCCTCCCAGATCATCCAGATCGCGTACCGCAACGACACGGAGGCGGAGGCGAAGGCCTCGGACATCATCGCATTCGACAGGGCCGTCGTCACCGAGGACCGGGAGGTCCTGGAATCGACAACGTTCGACACGCCGGTCGACCTGAGGCGGCGCGAGGAGATGCACATGGCGTCCGACCAGCCGGGGCTCCTGATGCGAAAGCAGCTGCTCGCGAAGTTCCACGAGCACGGCGAGGAGGAGGCCCATGCCTGGCGCGGCGAGCAGACCCATGCGGTCGCGGACCAGTTCGGCGCGAATCTCCCGTTTGCGACGGAGGCCATGTGCCTGGAGATGACTTACAGCGGCTCCGCAGACCAGGCGGCGCCGCAGCAGTCCGAGCGGGAGGCAGCCGCCGAGGCAAGGCACTGACCGGGCTTCGCCGCCCGTGGCACCGAACGTGCTTCACCGCTCGTCGTGCACAAAACCCCGAGTGAAGCTCCGCCGGCGCCCGGGAACGCGCCGGAGGGGGTTGTGCTCCGCCGAAATTACCTGTCTGCCATCGAGAACGTTGCCCAGTCGGTGGGCACCATGGGACCCGTCGCCACGATCGGCACAGTGCTGCCGCTTCTCATCTACAAGTCGGGCAACGCGACCTGGCTGCTTATCCTAGGGGTCCTCGCGGTCTTCTGCCTCATCTCGGCAAGCATCAAGGTGTTCGCCTCAAGGTTTGCCTCCGCTGGCTCCCTCTCGGCGTTCGCGGAGGCGGGACTCGGGAGCTGGGCAGGCAGCCTCACGGGATGGTCGTATGTCGTGGCGATGTTGTTCGTCGTCACCAGTTCCGGCGTCTCCAGCGCCTTTTACCTCGCGATGGTGATAAGCCACTTCACCCATCATGCGCTCGGACCGGTCGGGCTGGTCGTCCTTACCGTGCTTGTGGTCCTGATGGCTTGGTGGCCCTCGCACCACGACATCAAGCTGTCGACGAAGATGATGCTGGCGGCGGAGTCCTTCTCGGTGCTCCTGATCGTCGTCATCCTCGGCGCGGCGATGTTCGCAACCCACAGTTGGGTGGACCGTGCGCAGCTGACGCTTCAGGATGCGAGCTTCACGAAGCTGCAACTTGGCTTCGTGCTGGTCTTCATGACTCTTTCCGGATTCGAGAGCACGACCGCGCTCGGCGAGGAAGCCAGGACGGCCACGAGCACGCTTCCGCGGGTCATGTACCTCTGCATCCTTCCAACCGGCGTCTTCTTCATAGCGGGCATCTACTGCCTGACTTCGCTTTCCCACGGCCGGAACCTCGCGCTGGATCAGGCGGACGCCCCGTTGGACGTGCTTGCCCAGTCGGTCGGCCTTCCCACCCTGGGGTGGATCAGCACCCTGGGCGTTGCGGTCAGCTGCTTCGGCTGCGCGCTGGGGGGATTTAACGCGGGATCGCGTGTGATTTTCTCCATGGCCCGGAGCAGGCACCTGTGGCGCTACTTCGAGGCCGTGCACCCCGTGAACGGGACCCCTTACCGCGCCCTGGCGCTGCTTGCGTCAATCGCCCTCGTCGTGCCCTGCGCGATGCTCGGATTCGGGGTCAAGATGTCGGAGATCATGGACTATCTGATGCAGATCGCCTGCTTCGGATTTCTAGGCGGCTACCTGGCCGTCTGCGTGGCGGCGCCCGTCTATCTCGCGAAAAGGTCGGAGCTCAGTCCGAAGGCGCTCCTGATCGCCGCCGGCACCGTTCCGGTCATAGGCGCGGTGTTTTTCATGAGCCTTGTTCCCGTTCCGGACGCGCCCTGGCGCTACCTCCCCTATATCTTCGCCGGCCTACTTGCCGCGGGCATGATCGTGTCAGCATGCGTGCAGCATGGCCGGACCGACGGGACGGCGCAGACCGCCCCGTCGCCAAAGCACGCGGGCTAGCACAGGGCGGCGCCCAAGGGATCTGCCGCCTCACTCGGTCCTGAGCGCCTCGATCGGGTCGATTTTCGCCGCGCGGCGCGCCGGCAGGTAGCAGGCGGCCACGGCCACGGCCGCGAGGAGCAGGGAGACCAGGAGATACGCCCAAGGATCGGTGGGCTTGAGCTCGAAGAGCATGCTCGCCATGTAGTGGCTGAGAATCGCCGCGCTGACGAGGCCCACGACAAGGCCGACGCCGGTCTTCCAGAGGCCCTGAAGCATGATGAGCCCCACGATCTGCCGGCGGGTGGCGCCGATCGCGCCGCGGATCCCGATCTCACGCGTGCGCTGCGAGATGTCGTAGGCGAGGACGCCGTAGATGCCTATGGCCGAGAGGAAAAGGGCCAGGGCCGCGAACCCGCCGAGGAGCAGCATCACGGCGCGCCGGCCGTCGACGGAGCCGTCGATCGCCTTCTGGACGGTGCCGGTCTCGAAGAGGGGGATCGAGGGGTCGATCGCGCGCAGTTTCTCCCGGATGGCAGAGATCAGGTCGGCTGTGGGCCGGGTGGAGCGCACGATGATGTTGAGGCCGCCCAGCGTCGACGTGGCCATGGGGTAGTACACGAACGGATTGTCGCTCTTGTCCTCGACGCCGTTGTGCGGGACGTTTCGCACGACGCCCACGATCACCGGCCAGTCCTTGTCCTCCTTCGGCGGCCCATTGAAGGTGAAGTGACCGTCGACTGCGGACTTCCCCGGGAAGTACCTCTGCTCGAAGCGCTCGTCGACGACCCAGGCCGACCTCGCGTCCTTCGCGGTGTCCGTCTCCTCAAGATACCGGCCCTTCATGAGCTGTATCTTCAGCGTCTTGAAGTAGTCCAGGGACACCCCGACGAGGAACGCGCCAGGCTGCGGCGAGTCGCGCGGGAGCGTGCTGTCCTTGAGCGTGAGCGCGAGGACAGGCAGGCCGCCCTGGAACGGGATCCCTGTAGTGAGCGCTGCGCCTTCCACCCCCGGTATCTCCTTCAGCGCCTCGGTCAGGCTTAGCTGGAACGCGGCCGCCTTGGCCTTGTCCTGGTAGGCGGCGGGAAGCGCGATGCTGCCCACGACCAGGTTTTTCGGGTCAAAGCCGGGATTGACGGAGATGGCGTTCGCAAAGCTGTGGATCAGGAGCCCGGCGCCGCAGAGGAGGACGAGCGCAACGGCGACCTGGCCCGTGACGAGGATACTGCTGAGCGCCCGGACTCCCCTGCCGCCGGACGAGCTCCGCGAGCTGCGCTGGATCACCTGGGCGAGGTTCGATCTCAGGATGTGCACGACCGGCACGATTCCGATCATGAGGCCCACCACGACCGCGACCGCGACGGTGCAGCCGAGCACGCTGGCGTCGATCGCGATCGGCAGCATGTTGGGAAGCAGCTTCGCGGTGAAGTGGTTGATCGCGCGGACGGCGCCAAAGGCCAGCCCGACGCCGACGGCCGCGCCCACAAGCGTCAGAAGGAGGCTCTCGACGAGGAGCTGCCGCGCGATCGCCCCCCGGCCCGCGCCGAGCGCGGCCCTGACCGCAAGCTCGCTCTGCTGGCCGTTGGCCCGCGTGAGGAGCAGGTTCGCCACGTTCACGCAGCCGATCAGGAGGACGAAGATAACGCCTCCCTGCAGGAGGTAGAGGTCGGACTTGACGGGCTCCACCCGCTCGGCCTGGACGAGCCCGACGCCTATCTTGTGGCCGGTGCGGTCCAGGAAGGTCTTTTGCCCGGGGTCGGCCGTGTCATAGTAGCGTTGCTCAAGCCCGGCGCACTCGGCAAGGCCGCGGCTCACCGGGACGCCGGGCTTCAGCCTGCCGTACATGGGAAGGTAGCATCCGTACCGGCCCTGCGGGTTGATGTCGGCTGGCTTCCATGAGATCGGCCTCAGGAACCGCGCCTGCGCGTTGAACGCCTCCAGAGCCCGCGGCGCCACGCCGATTATACGGTAGGTCTCGCCGTCGATCCGCATCGTCTTGTCCAGCACGGCGGGATCCTCGTTGTAGTGCGACTTCCAGAAGGATTCCGTGAGGACGATCACCTTGTCCTCCCCGATCCGGCTGTTCTTGAGCGTGAAGAACTGGCCGATGATGGGCTTGAGCCCAAGGACGTCGAACATCTCGGCCGTGCAGTCCGCTCCCTGGATCCGCTCGGCGGATCCCGGCTCGCCGACCATCACCGTGCTCTGTGAGAAGACGCCGATCGAGTCGAAGGACGGGGCGTTCGCCTTGAAGTCCGAGTACTGGACGAGGTTGGTCGGGAAATGGTTGAAGCCCGCCTTCGGAAAGGCGTTGAAAATCTCCACGATCCGGGTCGGCTCCGGGAACGGCAGCGGCTTAAGCACCAAGGCGTAGACCATCGAGAATATCGCCGTGTTGGCGCCGATGCAGAGCGCCAGCGTCAGGAGCGCCAGCGACGTGAACCCCTTTTCCTTGAAGAGGCGGCGGCCCGCGTACCTCACGTCGCCGGACACGCCGGCCGACACCCTCGAGACCCACGAATCGCTGGCCTGGGTTGGGAGGGCGGACATGGGGTGGAGACGGGATCGCCGCGGACGCGGGCCGGGCGGACGGGCGATTCTTCCGCCGCGGCAGAGGGCGATGCAACGAGATAATGGAGGCGGGCGCCGCGGCGGGGCCGTTCGCGGCGCCGGAAATTTCTTCCGTGCGATCGGCCGCGCAATCACTACATTGCCCACTCCCATGAAATCCCCCCTTCGCGTGGCCGTCACCGGCGCCGCCGGCCAGATCGGCTACTCCCTGCTCTTCCGCATCGCCTCGGGCTCGATGTTCGGCCCCGACCAGCCGGTCATCCTCCACCTGATCGAGGTCGAGGCGGCGCTCCCGGCCCTGGGGGGGGTGGTCATGGAGCTCCAGGACTGCGCCTTCCCGCTCCTGAAGGGGATCATGCCGACGGCCTCGCTCGACGAGGGGTTCAAGGGCGTCAACTGGGCCCTCCTCGTCGGCTCGGTGCCGCGCAAGGCCGGCATGGAGCGCAAGGACCTGCTCGGGATCAACGGCAGGATCTTCACCGGCCAGGGCCAGGCGATCGCAAGGAACGCGGCCAAGGACGTGCGCATCCTCGTGGTCGGCAACCCCTGCAACACCAACTGCCTGATCGCGATGAACAACGCCCCGTCGGTCCCCGCCGACCGCTGGTTCGCGATGACGATGCTGGACCAGAACCGCGCCGTCACCCAGGTCGCGCTCAGGGCGGGCGCGGACACGACGGCCGTGTCCAACCTCGCCATCTGGGGCAACCACAGCTCGACCATGTACCCGGACTTCTACAACGCCAGGGTCGGGGGCCGCCCGGCGCTTGACGCGATCCCCGACGAGGCCTGGTTCAAGGACACCTTCCTGCCGACGGTGCAGCAGCGCGGCTCGGCGATCATCAAGGCCCGTGGCTTTAGCTCCGCGGCCTCGGCGGCCAACGCCGTCGTCGACACCGTGCGCGGCTTCACGACCCCGACCCCCGCGGGCGGCTGGTTCAGCGCCGCCGTGTGCTCGGACGGCTCCTACGGCATCGAGAAGGGCCTCATCTTCTCCTTTCCCCTGCGAAGCGACGGATCGATGTGGCAGGTCGTGCAGGGGCTCAAGCTCACCGACTTCTCCAAGTCCAGGATCTCCGCCACCGAGAACGAGCTGAAGGAGGAGAAGGCCCTCGTCTGCGACCTCATCCCCGGGCAGGTCAAAGCCGGGACTTGAGGGCCCTCGCGAGCGCCAGGGCGGCCTCCACGTCGGCGCCCTGGACCGTGAAGTGGCCCATCTTCCTGCCGGGCCTCGGGTTCGGCTTTCCGTAGAGGTGGAGCCGGGCGGCCGGCTCGGCAAGGATGGCGGACCAGTCGGGCTCGCCCGTAACCTGGCCGCCCCGCCACGTCCACGCGTCGCCGAGGATGTTCACCATGACCGTTGGGCCCCGGGCGCCCGACGGACCGAGCGGAAGGCCGCAGACGGCGCGCACGTGCTGCTCAAACTGGCTCGTCTCCCCGCCGTCAATCGACCAGTGCCCCGAGTTGTGCGGCCTCGGGGCAAGCTCGTTCACCGACAGGACGCCCCCGGGCTCGAGGAACATCTCGACCGCGAGGAGCCCGACGACGCCGAGCTTCTCCGTGATCCGGACAGCCAGGTCCCGGGCCTCGGCCTCGACGGACGCCGGTATCCGCGCGGGCACGATCGAAACATCCAGGATGTGGTTCGTGTGGATGTTCTCCGACACGGGGAACGTCCGGGTCTCCCCCGCCTGCGTCCGGGCGCAGATGACCGAGATCTCGCGCTCAAAGTCGACCCAGCGCTCGACGACGCAGCGCCGGCCGCGGAAGATCGCCGCGGCCTTCGCGAGGTCGCCGGGGCCGTCGATCCGCATCTGGCCCTTTCCGTCATAGCCGAAGTCGGCCGTCTTGACGACGCACGGGAGCCCCAGCTGGTCCGCGGCCGCCCCGACGTCGCCCTCGAGCGCCTCGGCGTAGCCGGCGTGGGGGAAACCGTTCCCCCTGAGCCAGGCCTTCTCGCGCCACCGGTTCTGGCAGACATGGAGGACCCCCGGCGCCGGGTGGAGGGCGACGATCCGCCCGATTTCCTCCAGCGGCCCAGCCGGGATGTTCTCAAACTCGTACGTGACGACGTCGACCGACCTGGCGAACGCCTCCAGCGCGGCGACGTCGTCGTAGGGCGCGATTGTCTCCCGGTCGGCGACAGCGCCGGCGGGGCTCGGCCCGGACGGCTCGTAGACGTGCACCCGGTAGCCGAGCTCCTGCGCCGCGTGGGCGAACATGCGCCCCAGCTGGCCCCCGCCGAGGACGCCGATCGCTTTTCCGGGGCCGATCACGGAAGCCGGGCGCCGAGGACCTTGCGCGTCTGCGCGAAGCGGCGGGCCGCGAGCGCCCGGGAAAGGGCCGGGTCGCCCAGCGCGAGGATGGAGGCCGCGAAGAGGCCCGCGTTGATCGCACCCGGCTTGCCGATGGCAAAGGTCGCCACCGGGATGCCCCCGGGCATCTGCACGATGGAGCAGAGCGAGTCCAGGCCCTTGAGCGCCGCGCTCTCGACCGGCACCCCGAGGACGGGCAGCGGCGTCAGCGCGGCCGTCATCCCGGGCAGGTGCGCGGCGCCCCCGGCGCCCGCGATCAGGACCCGCAGCCCCCTCCCCGCGGCGCGGGTCGCATACTCGAACATGAGCCTCGGCGTGCGGTGCGCGCTGACGACGCGCTTCTCATAGGGGACGCCGAGCGCCTCGAGCGTCTCGGCGGCGTGGCGCATCGTCTCCCAGTCGGAGGTGCTGCCCATGATCACCCCGACGAGCGGGGTGCGCCTGGAACGGGGTTTCTTGGCCGCTTTGCGATTGGGTGCCATCGGGAGCACCGCCATCCTGCACCGCCCGGCGGCGGGAGTTCAACCGCCTTCCGTCAGACGAGCGACGCGCCCCTGGGCAGGCGCACCACCAGCGTCCCGGCTATCTTGTCGTGCCAGCCCTGCTTCTCAGGGTCGAACGCGATCCAGATGAAGCCGAGGCCGACGACGACGGCCGAGAAGAAGCACGCCAGCGCGCGGACGACGACGGTCACCCATTCCATGGCCCCGCCGTCCGCGCGGACGACCTTGAGGCCGAAGATGATGTCGCCGATGGTCGCGCCCCTGAGCTTCCAGAGCAGCGCGCCGTAGATCGCGAGGACCACGGGGAACCAGTCGTGCATACGCGTCACGATGGCCACGAGGATGAAGTCGACGAGGAGCGCGACCATCCGGATCCAGAAGCCCGCCCGCGGGAGCGCCGCCTCGGAGGCGGGGTCGAGCCGGGCTGGCGCCGGGACCACACCCGCCGGCGCAGCCAGGGGCGGCGGCATTGCCGTGGCGAGCGCGGGAGGCGTGGCCGCAAGCTCGGCGGCCACCGGGGGCACCTCGGAAGGCGGCACGGCTGACGGGGGCACCGAGGGAACCGGCGCGGCCGGCGGGGCGGCCAATGGGGGCGCCGGCTTCCTCGACGTGAAGAGCGCCGTCACCGCGCAGGCATAGCCAAGGAACGCCATGATGACCCAGAGCAGGCCGCCCACAAACGGCACAAGGTAGAAGCCGATCACGATGCCCACGCCGAGAAACACCGCGAGGACCGGATGGGCGCCCTTTCCCAGGATCGAGCGGCCTATGAGCGCGTAGAGGGACGCCTTCCCAAAGGTGACGCACGCCATGACCCCGATGGGAAGGACCACGAAGGCTATCGGGATACCGACGATCGTCACGCAGAGGAGGATGAAGACAACGGGGAGCGCGATGATCGCGAGGATCCCGGTCAGGAGCGTGATCCCGGGGCGCTCCACGAGCACGTTGCCGCACTTCGTGACGCCGCCCGGGAAGACCAGGGCGAGGAGGATGTAGAGGCCGACCGTGCATATGCTGAGGAGCCAGAATGCGGTCAGGTGCGGGCCGAAGGCCAGCGGGCGGCCCCTCCGGAAGGCGCGGTCCCACCAGTCATGGGCGCCGGGATTGTCGGCGAAGTTCATCCCCCCGCCCTGCTGCACCACATTGCCGCCAATGACGGCGCCCGGCTCCTTGATGACGATGCCGACGCCCGCGACGGCGTTGCCGTCGATGCGGGCGTGGGGCCCGATCCTCATCGTGCCGAGGATGACGACGGCGTTGCCGTGGACGGTGCCGTTGATGGTGTTCGAGCCCATCACCGAGACGCAATTGCCCTCGACGGTGCCGTCGACGGTCACGGGGCCCATCACCGCGACCGCGTTGCCCTCGAGCTTCTCGTCCGGCCCGACGTAGGTCGAGTCCCCGACGGAGACCCGGTTGTGATCCTCGTCGTCGAACTGGTGGACGACCGTGTCCGTCCTCATGACCATGGCCCCCGCCGGGGTCGGGGTCGGCGAAAGGGCCGGCGTCGGCGTGGGCGCGGCGGCGGCGCCGATCTCGTGGAGCGGCGCCTCGGGCGCGGGCGCGGCCGCATCCTGCGGCTTGGCCGGGTCGGCCGCGAAGGCGGCGACCGCAAAGGGTATGAGCGCCGCGAGCAGGCGGGCTGCCCGGAGGGCGCTGGATGTGGGATTCATGGGATTAAGGGTTTCAGGCGGCCTGGCGCACGGGCGAAAGGGCGCGGTAGGTGGCTGCCCCGGCCGCGGCGACCGCGGCGTAGCAGAGGGCGATCATCGCGGCCCCGCCGTAGAGCCAGAGGGTGGGGATCGCGGCAAGGAAGGACCTCGCCTTGGCGCCTGCGGCGGCGAAGAGGTCGCGGGAGATGACGATCCAGGCGCGGGCCGATGAGATGCCGCTTGCGACCTCGTGCGCCCCCGTGCTCTGGCTCAGGACAAAGAGGCCGGCCACGAGGGCCGCGGCGGCCAGCCCCGATCCCACGAAGAATCCCGCGCGGACCGCCGAGGGCCAGTGGGCGAACGACTTCCTCCACCACGGGAGCAAGGAGCGCCTGCCGATCTCGGCGAGGACGCGGGCCTCCAGGCCCGCGGGCGCCTTCCTGTCGGGAAGGTTCCGCAGCACGCGGTGGATCGATCTTTCCAGCTTGTCTGGGTCTTCAGGGTTCATGTGGGATTCAGCTGGCCATCGCCTCAAGTGACGCGCCGCCGCGTGAAAGGATCTTCGCCAGGGCCGCCCGGGCGCGCAGGATGTCGGTCTTGACCTTGGCAAGCGAGACGCCGAGGCGGCGCGCGATCTCGTCGTAGGGGATGTCCTCGAAATGGTAGAGGACCAGCGGGACGCGCTGGTGGTCGGGCAGCTTGGACAGGGCATCCTCGACCCAGGCGCGCCGCTCCTCCGAGTCGACGCCCTCGAAGAAGGTGTCGGGCGCCGCAAAGTCGACGGCGGGGGCGTCCTCGTCGGACGAGCTCGTGAATTCCGAGAAGAACTTCCAGCGGTTGCGGTAGCGCTGGAGGTGGTTCAGCGAGAGGTTGGTGGCCACCGTCTTGAGCCATCCGCCGGCGGTCGGGCTCGTCGCGAGCATCGTGAAATGCTCATGGGCCTTGATGAAGACCTCCTGGGAAATGTCCTCCGCCTGCGCGTCGTTCCTGACGAGTCGCGCCGAGGTTGAGAAGACCATGTCCTGGTATTTGCGCATGAAGGTCGTGAAGTCTGCCGGCGGGGCTAGCCCCGGTGGTTGGGTTTGCACTGGAGGTTCATCGTTCATGTGCAAAACACCCTTGAGGGGCCCAAAGTCGCATAAATCGCGGCAACAAAGAAGTCCGCTTTTGCCGGCGGGCCCCGCGCCCCGGCTGGCCGCTTAACACGATGGACGTAACCCCCTTCCCCACGCCCGGTTAGCTCCGGGGCCGGGCCCCGGGAGGGTGCGCGGCCAGACGGGGCTGCGCGGCGGCGGCTTACCGGGTCGATTAGGGCCCATTGAATGATCCCTGCCGCGCTTGGCGCCCTTGCAAACACATGGGCCGCCGCAGACAGTTTTTTGGGGGTCGGAATCCGGCCCGCCGGACCATGACACCCGAAGCCCAGTTCCTCCAGCCAGAGCCCGCGATCGAGGCCTCGGCGCGCAGGATTGGCGAGGGCCTGTTCCGGCTGATGGACGCCCACCCCTCGCCGGGCATCCTCTCCAGGAAGGGCGCCTACGCGCGCATCATGGAGTGGTCCATGAAGGACCCCGCCTTCAAGGCGCAGCTGTTCCGCTTCGTGGACGTCCTGCCCTCCCTGGGCTCGTCGGCGGAGATCGTCCGCCACCTCCAGGAATACCTCGGCGACAAGGCCGTCGAGCTGAGCCCGGCGATGAAGACGGGCCTGGCGGCGGCGGCATTCGCCCCGGCCCTTGTCGCGGGGCCCGTGAAGGCCAACGTGACCTCGATGGCGGCCCAGTTCGTCGCCGGGGCCACCCCGGACGACCTGGTGAAGCGGTTCAGGGCCAACGCCGCGGCCGGGATCGCGACGACGATCGACCTCCTCGGCGAGACCGTCGTCAGCGCCGCCGAGGCCGACGCATTCCTGCGCAGGAACCTCGACGTGCTGGACACGGTCGGGAAGGCGATCGGCCGGGACGCCAAGCCCTGCTTCAGCGACATCGGCCCGGACGGCCCCCTGCCCCGCCTCAACCTCTCCGTGAAGGTCTCGGCCCTCACGCCGGAGGTCCACCCGGCCGACCCCGGGCGCTCGATCGGGGCCCTCAAGGAGCGGCTGCGGCCGATCCTGCGCCGGGCCCGCGAGATCGGGGCCTTCATCAATTTCGACATGGAAAGCTACGGCCTCAAGGACCTGACGCTCTCCCTCTTCCGGTCGATCCTTTCCGAGGAGGAGTTCCTGGGGCAGCCGGCCGTCGGGATAGCGATGCAGGCCTACCTGCGCGACAGCGAGCGGGACCTCCGGGACCTCATGGCCTGGGCGAGGAAGTCGCGGCGCCAGATCGTGGTGCGCCTCGTCAAGGGGGCCTACTGGGACTTTGAGACGATCCTGGCGCAGCAGCGGGGCTGGCCGGTGCCCGTCTGGTCGCAGAAGCCCGAGAGCGACGCGAACTACGAGAAGCTCTCCCTCCTCCTGCTCGAGAACGCCGACGTGGCGGCGCCGGCATTCGCCTCGCACAACGTCCGCTCCTGCGCGTTCGCCATGGCGCAGGCCGAGCGCCTCGGCATCGACCCGAGGGCCTACGAGTTCCAGGCCCTCTACGGCATGGCCGACGAGCTCAAGGCCGCGCTCGTGGCGAGCGGGCGGCGCGTGCGCGAGTACTGCCCCGTCGGCGACCTCCTTCCGGGGATGGCCTACCTCGTCCGCAGGCTCCTCGAGAACACCTCGAACGAGGGGTTCCTCAGGGCGAAGGACGCCGACGGCGCCACGCGCGACGCGCTCCTGCGAAATCCCGTCGAGCTCCTGGGCGCGCGGCCCCCCTCGCGGGCGGCGGCCGCCCCGCCCCCCTTCCGGAACGCCGCCAACACCGACTTCAGCCTGGAGGCCAGCCGCGAGCGCATGCGCTCGGCGTTCGAGTCCGTCGCGGCGGGCCTCGGCCGGAAGCACCCGATCGTGATCGGGGGAAAGAGGATCGCCGACCGCGAGATGGTCGCCTCGACCAATCCCGCCAGGCCCGGGCAGGTCGTCGGCCACTGGGCCAGGGCCACGGTCGCGGACGCGGACGCCGCCGTCGCCTCCGCGCGCGCCGCGTGGCCCGCGTGGGCCGCCCGCCCGGCGTCCGAGCGCGCGGACATCCTCGACCGGGCCGCCGCGCTCATCGAGGCGCGCCGCTTCGAGCTCAACGCCCTGGAGGTCTACGAGGCGGCCAAGCCCTGGATCGAGGCGGACGCTGACATCTCGGAGGCCGTGGACTTCTGCAGGTACTATGCGTCCGAGATCCGGGAGCTCGAGAGGCCCCGCGTCACCCAGGACGTCCCGGGCGAGCGCGACACGCAGGTGTGGGTGTCCCGCGGCGTCGGCGTCGCGATCGCGCCCTGGAACTTCCCTCTCGCGATCCTCTGCGGGCTGACGGTCGCCCCGCTGGTCGCCGGAAACTGCGTCATCATGAAACCGGCGGAGCAGACGACGGTGATCGCGGCCGCGCTGATGGACATCCTCGCGGAGGCGGGCGTCCCGCCCGGAGTCCTCAACTTCGTGCCGGGCCTCGGCGAGGACGTCGGCGCGCGCCTTGTCGCCCACCCGGGGGTCGACTTCATCGCCTTCACCGGCTCGCGCGCGGTCGGCTGCAGGATCTGGGAGACCGCCGGCAGGACTCAGCCGGGCCAGGCCAACCTGAAGAAGGTCGTCTGCGAGATGGGCGGCAAGAACGCGCTCATCATCGACAACGACGCCGACCTGGACGAGGCGATCCCCGCCGCCCTCTACAGCGCGTTCGGCTTCTCCGGCCAGAAGTGCTCGGCGCTCTCGCGGATCATCGTGCTGGACGGCGTCCACGACCACTTCGTCGAGCGCTTCGTGGCCGCCTGCGCGTCGATCCCCGTGGGCGACCCCGCCCTGCCCGGCACGCTCGTCGGCCCCGTCATCGACGCGGAGGCGCAGGCCAAGATCCTCGGGATGATCGAGCGGGGCAGGAAGGAGGGGCGGATGGCGTTCCAGTCCCGGCTGCCCGCCGCCCTCGCTGCGGCCGGCACCTACGTTCCGCCCACGGTCTTCGCGGACGTCCCGCCCTCGGCGGAAATCGCGCGCGAGGAGATCTTCGGGCCGGTGGTCGCGATCCTGCGCGCGCGCGACCTGGATGAGGCCTTCCGCATCGCGATGGACGTCGACTACGCGCTCACGGGCGGGCTCTTCTCGCGCAGCCCGAGCGCGCTTGAGCGCGCGAAGCGCGAGTACCGGGTGGGCAACCTGTACCTGAACCGCGGCATCACCGGGGCGATCGTCGAGCGCCACCCGTTCGGCGGATTCGCGATGTCCGGCGGCGGCACCAAGGCGGGGGGAAAGGGCTACCTGGAGAACTTCCTCTTCCCGCGGGCGATCGCGGAGAACGTCATGCGGCGCGGATTCACCCCGCCGGCGGAATAGGGGGGCCTACAGCTCCGTGTAGAGGCGGTAGAGGGCCTGCGTCCCGAGCTCATCCCAGCCCTTGGCAGCCACCTCGTCGTAGAGCCTGCGCGCGCAGTCCAGCCCGGGGAGATCGAGCCCCATCTCCTCCGCGGAGGCGACCGCGATCCCGATGTCCTTCCTGATGTGCTTCACGTAGAAGCCCGGGGCAAAGTCCCCGGAGAGGGCGCGCGGCCCGAGGTTCGTGAGGGCCCAGCTGCCGGCCGCACCGCCGCTGATGCTCCCGTGAACGCGAGAGGGGTCGAGGCCCGCGCGCTTGGCATAGGCGAGCGCCTCGACCCAGGCCACCATGCCGACCGCGCACGCGATCTGGTTCGCCATCTTGCAGTGCTGGCCCGCGCCGGCCGGGCCCTGGAGGGCTATGTTCTTGCCCATGACCGAGAGGATCGGCTGCGCCCGCTCGAATGCCGCGGCATCGCCGCCGACCATGATCACGAGCCTCGCCTCCCTGGCGCCGATGTCGCCTCCCGACACGGGAGCGTCGAGGGCCGCGAGGCCTCTCTCCGACGCGGCCGCGGAAATCCTCCGGGCCAGCAGCGGGCTCGACGTCGTCATGTCGATGAGGAGCGCGCCCTTCCGGGCCCTCGCGATGATCCCGCCCTCGCCGAGGTAGGTCTCCTCGACGTCGCGCGGGAACCCGAGCATCGTCACGACGACGTCCGCCTGCGCCGCGGCCTCGCCCGCCGAATCGTGCCAGCTCGCGCCCGAGTCCAGGAGCGGCTTCGCCTTGTCCCTGGTCCTGTTGAAGACGTGGAGGGCGTGGCCCGCGGCCATCAGGTGCCCGGCCATGCTGCGGCCCATGACTCCCGTCCCTATGAATGCGATGGCCGGCTTTCCAGGCATGGCGCCGCTCAGTGCTCCCACGCGTCGGACGAGTCCTTGATCAGCTGCTCGAGGACCGGGAAGCGCAGCTCCCCGTAGTTCATAGCGTAGCGCAGCTTGCCGTCGCGGAAGACCCAGGTCGTCGGGATCCACGAGATGGGGAGCCCGAGGAGCTCCGACACCTTCTCGCCGCCCTTGCGCGATCCGTTCGGGTGGAGGAGGAGCTGGAAGTTCCCCTGTCCGCCGACGCCGTTCCTCTCGAGGAGCTCCCGGCCGTCGGTGGGGTTCCAGATCGTCACGAACACGAAGTTGACGTCGGGGTTCGCGCCGATGAACCCGCTCCACGCCCCGTTGGCGAGCTCCGCCTTGCAGTTCGAGCACCACGGCGCCCAGAAGTGGACCACCGTGACCTTCGCGGACTTGGCGATGTCGGCCAGCTGCTGCTCGATCGCCGGGGCGTCGGAGGCGCGGACCGCGCAGGACACGAGCGCCGCCGCGAAGGCCGTAATGAGGATTCTGCGGAACATCCCGCAAACATGGCACATTTCGCGCGGGAACGCCAAGCCTAGCCGACGCCCACCCATGCGAAGCCCGCGCGTATCCAGAGCGGGCAGGTGATCAGCCCCGCGGCCGTCGTCGAGAGGACGACCTGGACGGCCGTTAGCGGCTGGCCGCCGTAGTAGCGCGCCATGATGATCGGGAAGACCGCGGCGGGCATCGCTGCCTGGACGACCAGCACGCGCTTGAGCTCGACGGAGCACGGGAGCCAGCGCGCGAAGCAGAGCATGAGGACCGGCATGACGGCGAGCCGGACGGCGCATGCCGCGAGCGCGATGTTCCGGTGGAGGAGCCTCGAGGGCTCGTCGAGGTAGTCGGCGAGGTTGGCCCCCGTCATGAGGAGGCCGAGCGGCACGGCGCAGACGCCGAGGGAGCGGGCCATGCTCCCGACAAACCCGGGGACATGGGGGGCGAGCCCCGACACGTTGATCGCGACCGCCACGAGTAGCGTGACGAGCATCGGCGTGACGAGCTTGCGCCACCCCTCCCGAGGCGAGGCGCCCGTGAGAACGAGGAGCCCCACCGACCAGAGCGCCAGGTCGACCCCTAGGTTGTGCACGAGAACGAGGCCCTGCGCCCGCTCGCCCCAGATGCCCCCGACGATGGGGAGCGGCAGGTAGCTGTAGTTGCCGATCCCCGCGGAGACCGCGAAGGTCCTGAGCCCGGTCCCCTTCGCGAGCCCGATCGAGCGCGCGGCGAGGTATGCCACGCCGAAGCCGGCCGCGGTCGTCACGAATCCCGCGAACGGCGGCAGAAGCAGGTTGCCGGGCTCCCTCAGCGAGGCGTTGCCTACGACCGTGTCGAAGACGAGGCAGGGCATGCACACGTAGACGACGAGCCGGAGCATGCTCGTCTCGGCCGTCCCCTCGACCCAGTGGAAACGGCGCAGGGCGACGCCGACCGCGATCAGCGCGAATACGGGAAGTATGAGTCTAAAGAGCTCCCCAATGGTCATCTCGCGCCTGCGAGCGATGACGCAATCGCGCGCGAACGCACGCCGAAAAACTGGCCCTGCAGCCTAGCTGGTGGGCGTGGGCGTCGGGGCGACGTTCTGTCCGCCGTTCTGGCCGCCGCGCTCTCCGCGCGTGGGCAACGTGTCGAAGATCGCCTGCTGCGCAGGGGTGAGCAGCGCGCGGATCTGGCCGCGGGCTGTCTCGATGATGGTCTTCATCTTCGTGCGCTTGTCCTCCTTAGCGATGGAGTCGTCCTCGCGGAGGGCCTTGAGCTGGCCGTCCGAGTCGGCGATGACGGCGCCGACCGATTTCTGCTCGTCTGCGGTGAGGCCCAGCTTCGCGGTCAGCTCGCCGAGCACGAAGGCCGGGTGCATGCGCCTGTGATGGGGGGGCGGCGTCTGGCCGGCGCCGGGCGAGGTGTCCTGGCCGGCGGGGGCCGGCGGCGGGACCGGGGGCGCGGACGAGTCGTCGGCCCTGGCCGGGGCGAGGGAAAGGGCGAGGCCGGCTGAAATCAGCGAAAGCGAGAAGAGGGGGGAGGTTTTCATTGCTGGATAAGACGCTTAGGACCGCCTTTGGTTTCCCGATATCGCGCCGATGGACTTGCCCCCCGGGCCGCAAGCCCGCAGCGTTCCTGCCGATGATTGAGGTAGAGGCGCTTACCAAACAGTACGGCAGCTTCACGGCTGTAAGCGGCCTCTCGCTGACGGTCAGGCCGGGAGAGGTCCTCGGCCTCGTCGGCCCCAACGGCGCGGGGAAGACGACCACCTTGCGGTGCCTCGCGGGGATAATCCCGTCGACCTCGGGCTCGGTCCGGATCGCGGGACATGACCTCGCCGCCGATCCCGTCGGGGCGAAGCGCGCCCTCGCCTTCTTCCCGGACGAGCCCCGGCTGTTCGACTACCTGACCGTGCGCCAGCACCTCAACTTCGTCGCGCGGATCTACGGCGTCGCCGACTACGAGGAGCGGTCCAGGCCCCTCCTCGAGGAGCTGGAACTCGCCGAGAAGGCGGACGTCCTGCCCGGGGAGCTCTCCCGGGGCATGAAGCAGAAGCTCGTGATCGCGTGCGGGCTCCTGCACTCGCCGACGGTGATGTTCTTCGACGAGCCGCTGACGGGGCTGGACCCGCTCGGCATCCGGCGGATGAAGGACTCCATCGTGCGCCGCGCGAAGGAGGGGGCGTCGGTCATCCTCAGCTCCCACTTGCTCCATCTCCTGCAGGAGGTGTGCACGAACGTCCTCATCCTCAAGAAGGGGGTGAAGGTAGCCGACGGCACCCTCGCCGAGGTCGAGGCGCAGTTCAGCAACGGGGAGGCCAACGTCAGCCTCGAGGAGATCTTCATCCGCGCCACGGGCGGATCCGAGAGCTGACGGGCGGCGCCCCGCCAATCCCGCGATGTTCGGCGCCTTCCTCTACCTCCGGGCAACCTCGCTGCGCAACCAGGTCGTCCACCGGCTCGGCAGGCTGCGCCAGCCAAAGTACCTCCTCGGCGCGCTGTTCGCAGGGGCGTACTTCTATTTCTTCGTGATCCGCCGGGTGAGCGGCGTCGGCGCCGCCGCGGCGCTCGCGCCTGGGACGGCCCAGACCGCGGGGATGCTCGCCGCCGGCTTCATCTGCGCGGTCCTCTGCCTCATCGGCCTGCTCCGGGTCGCCTATGCGTGGATCGCCCCGCCCGAGAAGGCGGGGCTCGTGTTCACGGAGGCGGAGATAGCCTTCCTCTTCCCCGCCCCGATCACGCGCAAGGCCCTGATCCACTTCCGCCTCCTCTCCACCCAGCTGGCCATCCTCTTCTCGGCGGCCCTCATCACGATCGTGTTCAATCGGTCCGGCTACCTCGGCGGCCACCGCGTTCTCCACGCGGTCGGATGGTGGATCATCCTCTCGACGATCGACCTCCACGTGAACGGCACGAACCTGATGCTTTCGAGGCTGCGGGAGAGGAGCGCCCACTTCCTGCTCTGGCGCATGGCGGCGGTCGCCGCGATCATCCTGTACGTCGCTGCGGTGTACCTTGCCGCGTCCGGCCTCGCGGATTCGTTCCTGAACGGCACCGGCGGGATGTCGGACAGGGCGGACCGCCTGGTGCGCCACCTGCACGACTCGGCGGCGCTGTACTGGCTCACCCTCCCGTTCAGGATCGTCCTCGGGCCGTACCTGGCGACCGGCTACCGCGAGTTCGCGGTCGCGATTTTCCCGGCCCTCGCCGTCGTCGCGCTCCATTACCTCTGGGTGTCCAGCACGGAGGCCCGGTTCGAGGAGGGGTCGATCGCGATCGCGGAGAAGCGCGCCGCCATGCGGGCCGCGGTTCAGCGCGGCGAGTCGCCGAGGATCGGCGGCTCCAAGCTGAAGGCGCTGGCGGGCCCGTTTCCGCTCCCGCCGCGCGGGCTGCCGGAGGTCGCCTTCCTCTGGAAGAACCTGCTCTCGTTGCGAAGCGCGGTTTTCGGCAGGAGGACGCTGGTCATCGCGCTTGGCGTCGCGGGATGGGTGTATTTCGCCATGAAGCCGGTCATGCGCCTGCGCTCGAATTCCGGGCAAGCCAACGCGATAGGGGTCTTCGTCCTCATGGGCTGCGGCATTGTCGCGGCCTACACCCTCATCCTCGGGCCGCAGATCGCCCGCCAGGACCTCCGCAACGACCTTCCGAATGCGGACCTCCTGAAGACGTTCCCGCTCGAGGGGTGGAGGCTGGCGCTGGGGGAGCTCCTTGCCCCGACCGCAATCCTGACGGCGATCATCTGGCTCACGATCATCGGCGCGGCGGCGGCCCTCGATCCAGGCGGCGCTCTCGCGTGGCTGACGCCGGTTGTCCGCGGGACGGTGGTTCTCTGCCTCGCGCTCGCCGCCCCCCTACTCTGCATGATCCAGCTCATCGTCCCCAACCTGGTCATGATCCTCATGCCGGCGTGGTACCAGTCGTCGAGGTCGCGCTCGGCGGGCGTCGAGATGTTCGGGCAGCGCCTCCTGTTCGGCGTTGTCCAGCTCCTTTTCGCGCTCCTGGTCGCCGTTCCCGCCGCGGGCGCCGCCGTCCTCGTCTACATCGCCTCGTACTGGCTCCTCGGCATCAGCACGGGGGTCGTCCTGGCGACCGTGGCGGTGGTCCTCATCCTCGCGGGGGAGGCGGCCGTGGGCCTCTGGTTCCTGGGCGAGAGGTTCGAGAAGTTCGACCTCTCGGGCGACACGAGATGAGGGCCTCGCGGCTTGCGCAGATCGCGTCCGAGGCGGTCGCCGCGACCCAGCGCGAGCTCCCGGCGGAGATCCTCGAGGTCGCCCGCTCCGTCCCGGTCGTATTCGAGCCCGCGCCGGCCGCGGACGTCCTGGCCGAGGGCTTCGAGCCCGACATCCTCGGGCTCTTCACCGGGAGCCCCCACGGCGAGCGGCGCTCCGGCGACGACCCCATGCCGGCGCAGATCCACCTCTACACGGCCAACCTCTGGGACTACGCCGGGGAGGACGTCGCGGAGTTCCGCGCGGAGGCCCGCCTCACCTACCTTCACGAGCTCGGGCATTTCCTGGGCTGGGACGAGGACCAGGTCGCCGCCCGCGGCCTCGACTGAGCGCCCGAATGTCGCAGGAACCAGCGCCAATCCGCGCTTTCCAAGTCGTCATCACCCTGTTTTAACCAATGCGTCGGTCCCTGAGGGCCGGCGCCAGCCCATCCTATGAATCCAGCCATCAAGAAGCTCCTCTTTTTCCCCCTCGCCGCGATGTTGGGAGCCACCACCGTGCTCGCCAACGACGCGAACACGCCCCGCTCGGACCTCGTCGTCCGCGTCGAGAGCTGCGAGGCGATCGTCAGGGAGTTCATGGCCAACCCCAACACCGCCATCCCGCCGGCCGTCTGGCAGCGGGCGCGCGCCGTGATGATACTCAGCCAGTTCAAGGCGGGCTTCATCTTCGCCGTGAAGGGCGGCTACGGGGTCATCATGGTGAAGAAGCCCAGCGGGCGCTGGAGCCTTCCCGTCCTCATCGACGCAAGCGAGGCCAGCCTCGGCCTGCAGCTCGGCGCGAAGTCGGTGGACACCGTCTGCATCCTCACGGACGACGCGACGCCGCGGCTCCTCTTCGCCAGCCGTTTCAACATCGGCGTCGACGCGAAGGCGGTCGCCGGCCCGAGCTCGGCCGAGTACGAGAACGACGCCAAGAGCACCTTCATCGCGCCTGTCATCGTCTATTCGAAGTCGGTCGGGCTCTACGCGGGCGCGACGGTGAAGGCCGGGCACGTCCAGCGCAACGACATCGCCAACTTCATACTCTACAACACGAGCTACACGATGCCGGAGCTGCTCTACAGCGACTGGGTGACGGCGCCGAACGAGGTGCAGCCGCTCATGTCCTATATCGCGCAGCTCGCCCCCTGAGCCAGCCGGCAAGGGCGTCAAAGGCCGCCTCGGCGACGCGCTCCTGGACCTCGACCCGGCTGAGCCCCGGGCAGTCCACGCGGCCGCGGGCGAATGAAAAGCCCCCCCGGGGCCCGCGGCGGGCGAGCGCCCACCAGGCGAACGGCGCGGCCACCCTCCACTGCGCCGAGGCCTCGGCGTAGCCCGTGGTGGCGACGCCGACGTCCGCCCTGAAGAGGATGCAGGCGCCCCTGGCCATCTGCTCGGCGACGGCCCCCGACACGCTGTTCACGGCCGCCGCCCCGGCGCGGTTGACGCCCAGGTGGCGCACCTTCTGGTCGAGCGAGTAGGCGGTCACGCCGCCCAGGAAGAAATCGGACGCCCCGGATATCGCGCCTATCCTGGCCTGGAGCCGCCCGCACGTGAGGCTTTCGGCGACCGCAAGCGTGAGCCGCGGTTCCCTGAGCATGAGGGCCTTCAGGTCGCTCATCCGGATCGGGCCTCGGCCTCGCCGAGCCTCTTCAGGTTTGCGAGGCCCGCCTCGAAGTCGGGACCCACGAGCCTGTCCATGAAGACGCCGAACCAGCGGTGGAGGGGATTGTGCCCGAGGTCCCCCTCCATGGCCATCGTGACCTTGGTCGCGCCTCCCGGGCCCGGCGCGAGCGCCATCGTGCCGCGGGAGACCATGCCGACGTCCGAGAACTCCATCATGTACTCAAAGTCGTCCGTGGGGTGGACCGCCGAGATCGTCATCCTGCCGTCCCCCTGGCTCTTGCTCGTCCACCGGCTCCAGGCGCCGACCTCGGTCGTCGCCGGAGAGTACTCGATCTGCATGGCCGGGTCCCTCGCGAACCAGACGCCCCACTTGCGCCACGCCTTCAGGTCCCCGACGAGCGGGAAGATCGCGCCCGGCCTCGCCTGGATGACGGTCGAGCGCTCCACCCTGTAATGCCCCGGCAGGACGAAGCCCACGAGGACGAGGATGGCCCACACCGCGACGAGGACGCCGAAGATCTTTATGAGTAGCCTCACGGCGGTGATGCTGCCCCGTCGGGGCGCCCGTGGCCAACCGTAAAACGCCCGGTGGTCAGCCGATTTCGAGGCCGACAGGGCAGTGGTCGCTGCCCATCACCTCCGGGCTGATCCAGGCCCTCTTCAGGGCCGGGCGGAGCTTCTGCGCGGCCACGAAATAGTCGACCCGCCACCCGACGTTGCGTGCCCTGCAGTCGCCCATCTGGCTCCACCAACTGTAGTGCCCGGGCCCCTTCTCGAACTCGCGGAACGTGTCGACGAAGCCGGCGTCGAGGAGCCTGCCGAAGCTCCTGCGCTCCTCGTCCGTGAACCCGGCGTTGCGCCGGTTCGTCCTCGGGTTGGCGAGGTCGATCTCCTTGTGGGCCACGTTCAGGTCGCCGCAGAAGAGCGCCGGCTTGCCCTTCGACTGCAGCCTCTTCAGGTACCTGCGGAACGCGGGGTCCCACCTCCCGACGCGGTAACCGAGGCGGGTCAGTCCCCGCTGGGAATTGGGCTGGTAGACGTCCGCCAGCCAGAAGTCCGGGAATTCCAGGGCCAGCACGCGGCCCTCCGTGTCGTGGACGGATGCGCCGATCCCGTTCCAGACGTTGATCGGCCTCACGCGGGTGAGGACGGCGGTCCCGCTGTAGCCCTTCTTCTCGGCGCTGTTCCAGAACACCTCGTAGCCCGCCGGCCACTTCACGTGCTGCACGTCGCCCGGGTGGGCCTTCGTCTCCTGGAGGCACAGGACGTCCGCGCCGCTCCCCTCGATGAAATCGAGCAGGCCCTTCTTCAGGGCGGCCCGCACCCCGTTGACGTTCCAGGAGATGATCCTCAATCTCTTATCGCCAGACGGCGAGGATGGCGCCAAGGGCCGTGCACATGACGACGTCGTGCCCGGCCACGATCAAGTAGTGCTTAAGGGACCGCATCTCGAAGATCGCGTTGGTCGCCTGGCGCGCCGCGACGAGGCCCGCGCCGACAAACAGGCCCAGCTCGGCGCCCTTCAGCGGCGCGGAAGTGTGATGTGCCGCGACCAGCACCGCGAGCGTCAGCGTCGAGACGACGGTGCACAGGAACCCGCCGCCCATCATGAGAGGGATCTTACCCTTGCTGGCGGCCTCCGCCTGTTCCGGGGTGAGCTTCATCTCGGCCATCCACGCCTTGGAGAAGAGCATTGGGGAGAACCAGACGGCGCCGATGGCGAATCCTAGGATCGAGACGACGAAGACCGCGAGGGGGCTGAGACTTGTGATGGCTTGGATCATTTGGGGTATGGGTTTGAACTGGACGCGGGGACGCTAGCCGGGCCGGCGCCCAAAAAAAAGCGCAATCCAAGGCGCGCGCATGACACGCTTGGCGCAAGCTTCCGGTTGCCATGGGCGCGGGCGCGCCAACACTCGCCGGCTGAATGCAGGCATTCGCGCACATCCCCCTTGGCACGCCCATACCCGACAGCCCGCACGCCGTCTCGTGCAGCCTGCCGACCATGGCCGCCGTGCGGGGGTATGAGGAGAAGGACCCGGAGGTCACGGCAAGCCTGCAGAGCGGATACCCCAGGTTCGTCGTCCATCCCTTCGCGCGGCGCCTCGCCTCGGTGCTCGCCGAGAGGAACGGGCTCGGCCGAAGGACGCTCTGGCTCGCCTCGTCGCGCCGCATGGCCGGCAGGCTGCTCGCCCACCTCCAGGCGTCCGGCCCGGCCGGAACCGCCGCGGCGTCCTTCGCGGGCGAGGGCGTCTTCGGCGTCTCCCATCCCGAGTCGAGGGAGCTCGCGCTCCTCGCGAAGCTCTACCTCCAGAACATCGGCGGATACCTCTCGTCGCGCGAGGCCGAGGACCGCCTCGCTGCTATGGGGGCGGGGCCCGTTCCACGCGAAGAGGAGACCTTCGCGGGCGATGCCCGCGGCGAGGTCCTGAGGGTCCTCAGGCCCATGTTCTCGGGGACGACGGACGCGGACCTCTTCCTGGCGAACAGCGGCATGAACGCGGTCCACGCGGCGTTCCGCTCGGTCAACGACCTCCAGGCCTCGAGGGGGAGGACGGGGTGGATCCAGCTCGGCTGGCTCTACCTGGACACCATAGCCATACTGCGGAAGTTCACGGCCTCGAGGGAGGACTACATCCACGTCCCGGACGTCATGAACCTGGCCGCCCTCGAGGGGCTCCTCGCGGAGCGCGGCTCCCGCATCGCCGGCCTCGTGGCGGAGGTGCCCACGAACCCCCTCGTGCAGACCCCCGACGTGGCCGCGCTGGCCGCGCTCTGCCGCCGGCACTCGGTTAAGCTCATCCTCGACCCGTCGCTCGCGTCGGCGTTCAACGTCGACTGCCTGCCGCACGCCGACCTCGTGGTGACGAGCCTCACGAAGTACACCGGCAACGAGGGCGACGTGATCGCCGGACTTGTCGCCGTCAGCCCCGCCGGTCCCGACGCGGACTTCCTGCGGCGCAGGATATCGATCATCGTCGAGGCCCCCTACCCCCGCGACCTGGCGCGCCTCGCCGCGCAGATACGCAACACGCGGGAGGTCCTGACGAGGATCGAGGAGAGCACCCCGAGGGTGGCCGCGTTCCTGGCCTCGCACCCGGCCGTCCGGACCACGCACTGGGCGCACGAGCCGGCCTCCCGAGCCAATTACCTGGCGATCTCAAGGTCGCCCGGCGCGACGGGCGGGATCATCTCCTTCACGCTGCGCGGGAAGCTGGCGGCGTTCTACGACAGGCTGCGCCTGCCCAAGGGCCCGAGCTTCGGCATGAGGACGACGCTCATCTGCCCCTTCATGTACCTCGCCCACTACGACCTGGTGACGACGCCCGGGGGCCGCGCCGAGCTCGAGGCGAACGGCCTGGACCCGGAACTGCTGCGGCTCTGCGTGGGGACCGAGCCCGCCGACGAGATCATCTCCGCGCTCGGCGAGGCGCTAGGCGGCTGACGCGCGGGTCAGCCGGATGAACCGCAGCCCCAGCATGACCGACGCCGCGGCAAGGCCCGCGGCAAGGCCGCTCCAGATCCCAGCGGGCCCGAAACCGCCGCGTATCCCGAGGAAGTACCCCAGCGGAAGGGCGATGACCCAGTAGGCGACGAACGTGATGGCGGCGGGCACGTTCACGTCGGTCATCGCCCGGAGCGCCGACGAGTTGATCACCTGGTTGCCGTCAAATATCTGGAAGACCGCCGCCACCAGGAGAAGCGTGGTCGCGGTCGAGATGACCCTCGGGTCCGCGATGAAGCCGGAGGCGATCGCGCGGCCGAAGGCCAGGAAGACGGCCGTGATCCCGAGCGCCTGGGCGAGTCCCATGGCCGCGCCCCCCGCCCAGATCGTCCGGAGCCTCGCGTGCTCGCCCGCCCCGACGGCCGCGCTCGCCCGCATCCCGACCGCCATGGCGAGGCCGAGCGGCACCATGAACGTCATCGCCGCGCAGGATATCGCGACCTGGTGGGCCGCCAGCGAGACCGCGCCCAGCCAGCCCATCATGACTGTGGCCGAGGCGAAGGCGCCGCCCTCGAAGAGAAGGCAGCCCGAGGCGGGGAGCCCGACCGAGAGCATGCGCCGGAGACGGTCCCGCGACACCGGCGCGAGCCAGCGCCGGGGCCACGCGCCGCGCACCGCCGGGTCCAGGCGCAGCCAGGCGAATATCGCCAGGGACCCGAGGGTGCGCGAGATGAGCGTCGATATCCCAGATCCCGTCAGACCCATGCGCGGCATGCCGAGGTGCCCGTAGATGAGGACCCAGTTCAGCACGACGTTCAGCGCGACGCCGCCGAGTACGATCAGGACGGGCACCCACGGCCTGCCCATGGACTCCGCGAACTGCCGGAGCGCCAGGTAGGCGAGCGAGGGCAGGAGCGAGAACCCGATCAGCGTGAAGAAGGGGTTCATGGTGGCCAGGACCTCGGGCGGCTGCCCGAACCAGGCGAGGTGGGCGCCGAGGAGGAGGATGACCCCGACCTCGGCCACGCCCGACACCAGCGCGATGAGGAGGCCGTGCCTGAGGTATTCGCCGGCCTCGTCGTGGCGCCCCGCCCCCCTCGCCCTCGACGCGAAGATCGCGACCGGCGTCAGGAGCCCCACGCCGACGATGAAGAAGATGTTGAAGATGCCTATGCCGAATGACGACGCGGCGAGGGGGAGCGTGCCCACCCGTCCGACCATGACGCTGTCGGTGACCCCCATCAGCATCTGGCTCACCTGCCCGATGGCGATCGGTACCGCCAGGAGCAGGGTCGCGCGCGCCTCCCTGTAAAAGCCATGCATCGCCGAGTGTTATTGCGAACCGCCGGACGAAGTCCAACGCTACCTGCGTTGAATGCCCGCCGTGCCATGTCCCTGCTCGTGAGCGCGGCCGCCACCGCCGCGGCCCTCTGGGCCTACGGCTTCCAGCCGCGCAGGGCGCATCCCGGGCCCGCATTCGTCCCGATACAGGACGGAAAGACGATCGACTTCTCGGACGGCTCGCCGGCCGTCAAGGACAGCGCCGCCGACAGGGCCGCGATCGACGCGGCGGTGAAGGACATTGACGCGGCATCGAGGGACGTGTCGTTCCCCGCGGAGCCCCCGCCGAAGAAGTAATCAGCGGGCCCGGCGGACCCGGATCGAGTACTTCCTGGCGGCCAGGTCCGGGGCCGTGAAGCGCATGACCTCGGTCGAGTCCGCCGCGATTGCCAGCGCCTGCCACTTGGACTCCGCCCCGACCGGCAGGCCCTCCTCGCTGAGGAAAGCGCACTGGACCAGCACCTTCACCGGGCTGGCGCCGCTGTTCCTCAGGTTCGCGACGACCTCAAGCCGCCCGTCGGCCAGGGCCCTCTCCTGCAGGCCCGTGCAGCTGACCACGGCCTCGGTGGCCGAGTCGAGCGCCGCGAACCGCACCGTGTTCTCGACGGTGAACTTGGTCGTGTCCTGCGGGGCCTGGGGGGCCGGGACGCTGTCGCACCCGGCGAGGAGCGCCAGGGCGCAGCACGCCGCCAACTGGAGAAGGTGAGGCCTGGTGGACATCAATGTTAGGTATGTTATGAGACTGCGGCGGAGCGAGCATGTTCAGCCATTCTTGCGGCTGGGTCGTCAATCGTTTGCGTCGCCCGCGGTGCTTGCGCTGCCCCGCGCGGCCTGAGAACCTCGGGAGACCCCGCAATGAGCCGCTGCGTCCTCGCCCTCGACCAGGGCACGACCTCCTCGCGCGCGATCCTGTTCGACAGGCGCGGACGCGCCGTCGCATCGGCCCAGGAGGAGTTCCGCCAGCACTATCCCCGCCCGGGCTGGGTGGAGCACGAGCCCGCGGACCTTTGGGACACGACGCGGCGGGTCGCCCTCACCGTCCTCCGGAGGGCTGGCGTCAGGGGGGGCGACGTTGCCGCCGTCGGGATCGCGAACCAGAGGGAGACGACCCTCCTCTGGGACAGGGCAACGGGCAGGCCCCTCCACCGCGCGATCGTCTGGCAGGACCGGCGCACCGCCGCGGCGTGCGCCGCCCTCGAGCACCGGGGACTCGGGCCCCTCTTCAGGAGGAGGACGGGGCTCCTCCTCGACCCGTATTTCTCAGGCACGAAGCTCGCGTGGCTCCTGGACCACATCCCGGGCGCCCGGCGCCGCGCAGCGCTGGGCGAGCTCGCCTTCGGAACGGTCGACACATGGCTCCTCTGGAAGCTGACGAGCGGGCGCGTCCATGCCACCGATGTCTCGAACGCGTCCCGGACGCTGCTCGCCGGCCTGAGGACGGGCGAATGGGACGCCGGCCTCGCCCGGGCGCTGCGCATCCCGGCGAAGGTCCTCCCCGTGATCCGCCCCAGCAGCGGGGTCTTCGGCGAGATCGACGGGATCGCGGCCCTGCGCGGCGTGCCCGTCGCCGGGATCGCGGGCGACCAGCAGGCCGCGCTGTTCGGCCAGGGGTGCTTCTCCCCCGGCATGGCGAAGAACACCTACGGGACCGGGTGCTTCATGCTCATGAACACCGGCGACCGCCCCGTCGTTTCCCGCAACCGCCTCCTCTCCACGATCGCATGGCGCATAGCAGGCCGCACGGAGTACGCCCTCGAGGGGAGCGTCTTCGTGGGGGGCGCCGTCGTCCAGTGGCTGCGCGACGGCCTCGGCCTCATCAGGCGCTCCTCGGACGTGGAGGCCCTCGCCGCCCGGGTTCCCGACAACGGCGGCGTCACGATCGTGCCCGCCTTCGCGGGCCTCGGGGCCCCCCACTGGGACCCGGGGGCCAGGGGCGCGATCGTAGGCGTCACGCGCGGCACGACGGCGGCCCACCTCGCCCGCGCGGCCCTCGAGAGCATCGCGTTCCAGACGGCCGACCTGATCGGGGCTATGGAGGCGGACTCGGGGAGGAGGATACGCGGGCTGCGCGTCGATGGCGGCGCCAGCGTCAACGACGCGCTGATGCAGTTCCAGAGCGACCTGATCGGCGCGGCCGTCGTCCGCCCAAGGGTGACCGAGACGACGGCGCTCGGCGCCGCCGCCCTCGCGGGGCTCGCCGTCGGCTTCTGGAAGGGCCTCCCGGAGATCGGGAGGCTCGCGGGAAAGGACCGGACCTTCCGGCCGAAGCTCGGCCGGGCCGCCCTCAGGGGCCTGCGCGCGTCGTGGGCCCGCGCCGTCGGGACCGCGCGCCACTGGTCCGCGCCGGATCGCTGAGACCCCCAATTATGAAAAGATTCCTGATCGCCCTCCTCCTCGCCGCGCTGCCCGCGGCGCTCCGCGCCGGTGAATTCTTCGGGGAGGAGAACCTTGTCGCGCGGCGCGTGCCGTGGCTCATGGGGCACGTGCGCTTCGAGAGGCTCGCGGGGGCCGGCACCGACGCGTTCGAGCTGCGGCCCGACGGCGCTGGCGTCATCGTCGCGGCCTCGGGCCCCAACGCGGCCGCGGCCGGCCTCGGATGGTACCTCAAGTACTACTGCCACCGCTCGATGTCGCATATCGGCGACAACCTCGGCCCCGTCGGCGCCCTGCCGACCCTGGCGGGCCCCGTCCGGATCGATTCCTGGGCGAAATTCCGGTACGCGCTCAACTACTGCACCTTCAACTACACCATGAGCTTCTATTCCTGGAAGGACTGGGAGCACGAGCTCGACTGGATGGCGCTGTCGGGGGTCAACCTGATGCTGGTCGCCAACGGCGAGGAGGCCGTGTGGCAGAACACCCTGAAACGCCTCGATTTCTCCGACGACGAGATCGCGAGGTTCATCCCGGGGCCAGGCTACACGGCGTGGTGGCTGATGGGCAACGTCGAGGGCCTCGGCGGGCCGATGTCGCAGGACATGATCCTGCGCCGGAGCAAAATCCAGCGCATGATGATCGAGCGCATGCGCTCCCTCGGCATCGAGCCCATGCTGCCGGGATTCTACGGGATGGTGCCCGCCGCATTGAAGGGAAAGCTGAAGAAGGCGCACATCGTGGACCAGGGGCCGTGGGCGGTCTTCACTAGGCCGGCGATCCTCGACCCGACCGATCCCGAGTTCGCGCGCGTCGCCGGCATCTATTACGAGGAGGTGCGCAAGCTGTACGGCCCCGACCTTCACTTCTTCTCGGGAGACCCCTTCCACGAGGGCGGCATCATGGAGGGCGTGGACCTCGGCCGCGCCGGCGCCGGGATCCAGTCCGTCATGCAGGCCAATTTCGCGGGGTCCACCTGGGTCCTCCAGGGCTGGATCGACAACCCGCGCAAGGAGCTGCTCGCCGAGACCGACAGGTCGCACATCCTCGTCCAGGAGCTCTTCGGCGAGAAGACCCACAACTGGGAGACCCGCCGCGGGTACGAGGGCACACCCTTCGTCTGGTGCTGCATCGACAACTTCGGGGAGAGACCCGAGCTCAACGGGGGGCTGCAGCACTTCGCGGACGAGGTGTACCGCGCCCACGCCGGGGAATTCGGGAAGTTCCTGCAGGGGACGGGCGTCATGCCCGAGGGAATCGACAACAACCCGGTCGCCTACGACCTGGCGCTCGAGCTCTCATGGCACGGCGAGCACGTCGACGCGGGACGCTGGCTGGACGGCTACGCGGCGTACCGCTACGGGCGCGCCGACCCCGACATCAGCGAGGGCTGGGCGCTTCTCCTGAAGACGGCCTACGGCCCATATGAGGGGGCCCCGGAGATCGTGCTCTGCGCACGGCCGGCTATGCCTCCCGCCCCGGTCACCCACTGGGGCAGCCTGAACGTCTCCTACGACCCGGCTGTCTTCGCGCGCGCGGGCGAGCTCTTCGCCCGGGCGTCGGACCGGTTCAGGGACAGCGAGACCTACCGCCTGGACCTCGTGTCATTCCGCCTTCAGGCCTTGTCCAACCAAGCCCTCGGGGTCGCCGGAGAGGTTTCCGACGCCATGGCGAAGCGCAACCGGCCCGCGTTCGAGGATGCCGCCGCCCGGTTCCTGCGCCTCGGCGGCGCGGCGGACGAACTCCTGAATTCCGAGCCGTACTACCGGCTGGGCGCCTACAGGGTCCAGGCGCTTGCCTACGGGAGCACCGAGGCTGAGAAGCAGGAATGCCTGGCCAACGCGATGGCGCTGGTCACGTACTGGGGCGGGAGCGACAGGAATGACGACAAGCTCCACGACTACGCCTTCAAGGCCTGGGGCGGCATGATGGACACGTACTCCATGGGGCGCTGGAGGGCATACTTTGACCACGTCCGCGCGACCTGGGACGGTGCGAACGCCCCCGCACCCGACTTCTTCGCATGGGAAAGGCAGTGGGCCCAGAAAAACGCCGGCGTCGGGGCCTCCGGCATGCCATAGGTAATTGCGGATTGTATCCGATTTGAAACGCGCTTTCATGCCCTGAGGTTCCACCGACCATGAACAGATCCATCCGATTCGGAGTCCTGCCGGTCGCCCTTGCCCTCGCGGTCACCATGCGCGCCGACGACAAGGCCGCGCCGGCCCCGCCGCCCGACGCCCAGGCGTCGCTGCGGGCGGACAACAAGCAGCTGTCGGACGAGCTCGCGGCCGCGTGGAAGGAGTCGGCCGACCTCAAGTCCAAGGTGGACCAGCTCACCGCCGACTACGCGACGCTGAGCCAGCAGCTCGACGCGGCGAAGGCCCAGATCGCCGCAAAGCCCGAAGTCGCGCCGGCACCCGCTGCGCCGGCGCCCGACACCGCCGCCACGGGCCAGCTCGCCGACGTCCAGGACAAGCTCGCGACGTCGCTTCGGAGCTTCACGGTGGTCCAGGACGAGAACAGCCAGCTCCAGGCCTCCCTCGACAAGCTGACGAGCGACAACGCCTCCATCGGCCAGCAGCTCGACGCGGCGAAGGCCTCGATCGCAACGCTCCAGGTCCAGGCCGCGCTCACCTCGCAGATAGATCCCCTGCGCAACGAGCTGAGGCAGGCGCAGGACGAGAACAGCCGCCTGGCCGCCGAGAACGAGATGCTGAAGACCCGCCTCGCGGTCCAGGCGCCCGGGCCGGGCTCCGCGAGGCCGATTCCGATGCGCCCAGGTACCCCCCAGGCCGTGAGCGCGGCGCAGCCCCCGCCTCCCGCCCCGGCGCCGCCCCCGCCCGCGGCCAAGACCTACGTCGTCGCCGAGGGCGACACGCTGACAAAGATCTCGCGCAAGTTCTACGGGACCTCCTCGCGCTGGGATGACATCCTGAAGGCGAACCACGGCGTGAACGAGAACAGCCTCGTGGTCGGCAGCACGCTCACGATCCCGTGAGCGGGGGGCCGCTCCCCGGCGAATAAGGGAGTTGCCGCAGGGAGCGGTGCCCCTAGAAAGGGGAGACTCTCCCCGCATGCCCGGCGTCGCCACACAGTTCAACGGAGTCTCCGTCGTCACCAAGGCCAACGTCTATTTCAATGGGGACGTCGTCAGCTACACGCTGCTCCTCCCGGAGGGCGAGAGGAGGACGGTGGGGCTGATCCGGCCCGGATCCTACCACTTCGACACCGGCGCCCCCGAGCGGATGGAGATAGTCGACGGGGCGTGCCGCGTCACGATAGACGGCGCAGCCGGGGTGAGCGTCCACGGGGCGGGATCCAGCTTCGACGTCCCTGGGAAGAGCGGGTTCCGAATCGAGGTTGAGGGCGGCCTTTGCCACTACATCTGCTCATTCCTGGGCTGAGGCGCCTCGCAGCCGCGTCGCTCCTGCTGCCCCTGGGGGCGGTGGCCCAGGAGGGCCCCCCTCTTCCCGACGGACTCTACGCCGAGATCTCGACCCCGAGGGGCGTGATCACCTGCGAGCTCGAGTACGCAAGGGCGCCGCTGACCGTCGCGAATTTCGTAGGCCTTGCGGAGGGCACCCTCGGGCCGGCGCCCCGCAAGCCCTTCTTTGACGGGCTGACGTTTCACCGCGTCGTCCCGGCCTTCGTCATCCAGGGCGGAGACCCGCTCGGCACCGGCGAGGGCGGGCCCGGCTACGAGTTTCCGGACGAGTTCTCGGCGGCCCTTGGGCACGACGCGCCGGGCGTCCTATCGATGGCCAACGAGGGCCCGGACACGAACGGCTCGCAGTTCTTCATCACGCTCGCGCCGGCCGAGCGCCTGAACTTCCTGCATACGGTCTTCGGCCGCACCGTGCGAGGAACGGACGTGCCGGCCAGGATAGCCCAGGGCGACGTCATGCACGTGAGGATACTGCGGGTCGGGGATGCCGCGAAGGGGTTCAGGGCGGACAAGGCCGCCTTTGACGCGCTCCTTGCTAAGGCCTCGAGGTACCAGGCGGAGAAGGAACCGGGCCCAAAGGCGCATTTCGACGATCCCGACAAGCTCCTGCCGACGGATCCACCGCGTGCGCTCAACTTCACCTACAAGCTGGCTAATTTTGAACGTGCAACTGGGTTGCGAATATACGCCCGGGTATTCGCAAAGTTCACACCGGGATCCGCCGGCCAGACTCCCGATGCGTTTGCCGCATCTCTTGCCCGTGAGCTCGGCCTAGCGGACAACGGCGTGCTCGCCGTTTACTTTTCAGATACCGGAAAATGGAACCTGAGCGTTGGAAAATCCATGTCCGAAAAGTTCGCAAGACCGGCCTCGCCGGCTCCTGGGTCGTCAAAAAATGAGCAATTTGGGCTCAGTATAGACATGTTTTTTACAAACGTTCGAAGCAGGGAGGCGAGATACACGGCCCAGACGGCGGCGACTTTACCAAATTTTTTACAAATTCCGGGGCAGAAATTGAAGATTTCCGTGGACGCCGTTTTGGATGAATTGCTGGCAAAAACCTCTTTATGAAAATCACTTACATACATTTTGGGATTGCGGCAATGGGCGGACATCTCCTAAAACGACCCGTCATTGTAGGGTCTGGCCCTATGACAACCCCAACCGGACTTTTGATTTTTACAAATTTTTCCCAATTTGTTGCACACTAAGGTGATCTCCGCGTGCCTTTGCCGTTCAAAAATGACATGTTTGTAAGGCCGACAAGCGCGGCTTATACATCATGAAGTTTTCATCCCCTGCCGCTTCCCGGGGGTTTACCCTGGTAGAGATAATGATAGTCGTAGTCATCATTGGCCTCCTGGCCACGATGGCGATCCCGGCATTCCAGCGCGTGACGCAGGCTTCGCAGGACAAGGCAGTCCTCAACAATGCCCGCCAGCTGTCGGCTGCGGCGGACCAGTACTTCCTCGAATCGGGCATCTCCACGGCGGCGCTGACCGACCTGATTGGGCCAACCCAGTACATCAAGGCCCTCAATTCCATCGCGAGCGAGACCTACCCGTCCAATTACACCCAGGCGACGACGATTACCGTCAACGGAGTCGGGGGCACGCGGACCATCACTTACCACATGTGACCCGGCGGGCGGCTAGCGCCGCCAGTTGAAGTTGGTCGCCCCGAGGCCGGAGTCGTCCTCCCCGCGGTTGAAGACCCGGACGGCGGCCCAGGCGACGAGAGATATCGTGAGGGCTAGGGCCCCCAGGGAGAGCGGAACGGGGAAGTAGAAGACTCCCAGGACCGATCCGCGCATGAGGTCGACGGCATAGGCCACCGGGTCGAAGTGCGCCGCGACCTGCATCCAGGCGGGCGCGGCCCTGAGCGGGTACAGGCCGCCCGAAAGGAAGAACATCGGCAGGAGGACGGCGTTGCTGACGATCGGGAAGACCGTGGTCGAGTTGAACCGGCAGGCGAAGCCGACGCCGATCGCCGAGAACGTGAGCGAGGCGAGCGCCATGGCCCCCACCATCTCGATGCACTGGCCCAGGTTGAGCGTGGCGCCGGCCAGCGGCGCGAACGGCAGGAGGATGAGCCCCTGGGCCAGCGCCTGGAGGGCCCCGGCGATTATCTTCCCGAAGGCTATCGCGGAGCGCGGCACCGGGGACACGAGGATCGCCTTGAAGAACCCTATCTGCCGGTCGAACACGATCGTGATGGCCGCGAACGTCGCCGAGAAGAGCAGCGACAGGCCCATGGTCCCTGGGAAGATGAACCGCCTGTAGTCGCCCCCGCCCATCTTCACGCTGGCGCCGATGCCGGCGCCAAGGACGAAGAGGTACAGGAGGGGCTGGATCAGGCCGGCGATCAGGCGCGCGCGATCGAGCCAGAACCGCTTCAGGTCCAGGATGACGATAGCAAAGATCGCGCGCATCATGGCTTGCCCCCTCCCCCCTCGAGGCCCCGGCCCGTCAGCTTGAGGAACACGTCCTCGAGGCTCGGCGCGTGGACCTCCGCCCGGTCGACCCGAACCGGGAGGTTTCGGAGCAGGTCCGGGATGATGGCGGCTGGGTCGGCGTGCACGATCGTGATCGCCTGGCCGCCCGCCTCGGGCGCGAAGCCGCGCCCCCTGAGCCACTCGCGGGCGCGCTCGTCGTCGGCCGTCCTCAGCGTGACGACCCCCCCGCCGACGCGCGCCTTCAGCTCCGCCGGCGTGCCGAGGGCCACGATGCGGCCGGAATCTATGAGGGCTATCCTGTCGGCGACCTCGGCCTCCTCCATGTAGTGGGTCGTGAAGAAGACGGTGCGCCCCTCGTCCGCCAGGCCGCGTATCTGGCCCCAGAACATCCGGCGCGCGTCGACGTCGAGGCCGAGCGTGGCCTCGTCCAGGAAGAGGATCCGCGGGTCGGTGACAAGCGCCCGGGCGAGCTCGAGCTTCCTGCGCTGGCCCCCGGAGAGCGTCTTCGCGAGCCGGTCGGCCGAGTCGGCGATCCCGAGGCGGGTGAGAATCTCCGAGGCGCGCCTCTTCGCCCCGGCCAACGTATGCCCGTAGAGGAGCCCCATCAGCATGAGGTTGTCGCGGCCGCTCAGGCGCTGCTCGATCGCGGGCTCCTGGAAGACGATCCCCATCTCGCGCCGAATCGCGTCGCGGTCGGCGACGACATCCAGCCCGAGCACCCTCGCCGCCCCAGCCGTCGGCGCGCGCAGGGTCGCCAGGATGGAGAAGAGCGTGGTCTTGCCGGCGCCGTTCGGGCCCAGGAGCGCGAACATCTCGCCCTTCCCGACCGTGAGGTCGATGCCCTTGAGCGCCTCGACCTTGCCATAGGCCTTGGCCAGGGACCTGACCTCGACCGCGGGCGTCCCGGCGTCTTCGGAGGTGGAGGGGGCGGTCGGCATCGCCGCTTGTGAAAGGCAGCGCCGGGAGGATGGCAACACGTCTTTTCCGGAACTGGCTTGTTGCCATCCCGCCCCGAGTGCCTTTGGTGCATCGGCAGCCCCATGAGGAGCCCCTTCTACCTTTTCCTGCTAGGCGTCGCCCTCCTGACCCTGGCGCTGGTCGTGCGCTCCGGGATGCTGGCGAGCAAGCATCCCGACGAGCCGATCAACAGCGCGATGCGGGCCGCGATGGCCGAGACCACCCCCCAGCTGTCCACGGAGGACGCCACGCTCATCAGGAGGGACTTCCCGACCGCCTACACCACGCGCTCCGGCCTCATGTACATCAACAGGGACCCGGGCACGGGGACAGCGACGCCCGGGATCGGCGACACCATCGTCGCCAGGTACGCGGGCCGGCTGCTCGACGGGACGCCGTTCGACAGCTCGAGCCTCCACGGAGGACCCCTGAGGGTCCAGATCGGCGTCGGCGGCGTCATCAAGGGATGGGACGAGGCTTTCCTGACCATGAGGAAGGGCGCGAGGCGCACCCTCATCATCCCCTACTGGCTGGGCTACGGCGACGCCGGCAGACCGCCGTCGATCCCCCCCCGCGCGACGCTCGTGTTCGACGTGGAGCTCGTCGACTTCCGCTGACGGTTACTCGTGGTAGCGGGTGATCGGCGCATGGAGCCGGTCCACGAGCGTCCGGTCGAACAACCGGAACCTCGAGTCCGTCTCGGCAACCCCCAGGTGGGTGACCGCGATGCCCGCCGCGAGCAGCGTGCTCTGCGCGAGCGCGCGCACGATGCGGCGCCCCTTCCCGGCGGCGGGGCGCCTCGGCCTTGCCGGGCCCTTGGCCGGCGGGTTCTCGGTCTTGCGTGCCATGGACGAGTGGTTGCTCGCCTCTACGACACAGCCCCCCCGCGTTCGTTCCGTCAGAGTCCGGCGTACCCGCCGTTGCGCTTGATCCAGGCCTCGGCCTCGCGCCACCCGGGGCAGACCTCCTCGACGCACGCCCAGAACCGCGCCGAGTGGTTCATCTCCCTCAGGTGCATCAGCTCGTGGTGGATGATGTAGTCCCGCACGGAATCGGGGGTCAGGATGAGCCGCCAGTTGAGCGAGACGACGCCAGCCGCCGTGCATGAGCCCCATCGGGAGCGCTGGTCCCTCACCGACACCCGGGTGACGTTCATCCGCGTGTGGGCGGCGAGCTCCCATGCCCGAGCGGGCAGCTCCACCTTCGCTAGCCGCAGGAAGCGGGCCTCGAGGACCGGCCGCAGGTCGCCGTCCAGGCGCGGGACGCGGAAGACGTCGGACCCGAGGCACACCGCGGGCCTCTCGCCGGCCGCCGCGGGGCGGATCTCCGCGAACTCCCCGCGCCAGAGGACCGCGGTGCCCGCCGCCCAGACCTGCGCGGCCCGCGGCCGGCGCCGCTGCCTCTCGCGCGCCCGGTCAAGCCATTCGCGGTTGAGTTCCACGAAGCGCTCCGCCTCGCGCATCGACCCCCGCGCGGGGATGGTCGCCGTGGCGACGCCGTCGCGGCCGAGCGAGAGCCGGTAGTTCCGGGCGCTCGCGCTTCGCCTGAAGACGACGCCCCCGCGCCCGTCGCCCGCCTCGGGCGGGGAATGGTGCACGCCGGGAGACGGCGCGAACTGCCCGAACCAGTCCTCTTGCCGCTCCTCGCTCACGTCAGGTTCACCGGGGTGGATCGCATCCTTGGCTTTCTGGGGGATTTCCGGGGCGCTGGCAACCGTCCGCGGGAGGAGGGCGGCGGGCTTGACATTGTTTAGATGATTGTCTAATTATCTAACGCTTAAATGGACCTGCTCTTCAAGGCCCTCCAAGATCCCACCCGCCGCAGCATCCTCGAGATGCTCAAGAGGCGCGACCTGAGCGCGGGCGAGATCGCCGACGCCTTCAGGATGAGCAAGCCGAGCATCTCCTACCACCTCGACCTCCTTCGGCGGGCGAACCTGGTCTCATCCCGGAGGGACGGGCAGTTCATCCTTTACAGCCTTGAGACGACGGTCCTCGACGAGTCGATCGGGTGGATCATCAAGCTGATCGAGAAACGAAAAACCCATGCAAACATTGCGCTGGCTGAGAGAAAACTGGCTCCAGGCCGCCATACTGGCCATCCCCTTTATCGTGGTCGCGGCGTCCTGGGATAGGTTTCCCGAGAGGGTCGTGGTCCACTGGGGCGCCCAGGGGCAGCCGAACGGATGGGCGGGAAAATTCCCAGGGCTCTTCGTCTGCCCGGCACTCAGCGTCGCGCTGGCGATCTTTCTCGGCTGGATCCCCAGGCTTGACCCGAGGCTGCGGCGCGACCCCGACGGGAACGGGCGGTATCTGGCTGTCATCCGGCTGTCCACAACGGCCCTCTGCTCGTTCGGCGGGGTCCTGATCGCGGCCGAGGCGCTCGGCCATCACTTCAACATCCCGGTCCTGACGGTCAACGCAGTGCTGCTTCTCTTCCTCGTACTCGGCAACTACTTCGGAACGGTTCGCCCCAACTATTTCGTCGGCATCAGGACCCCCTGGACCCTGGAGAGCGACGAGGTGTGGCGGGCGACCCACAGGAACGGCGGACGCGTATTTGTTGCCGGCTCCCTCGCGCTTCTCGGCCTCCAGTTCGTCCTCAGCTGGCCGCACCTGATGGCGTGCTTCATTGTCTTCGTCTTCGGGGCGCCCGCGTGGTCGTACCTCTACTCCTATTGGAGCTTCCGGTCTGTCGAAGCCAGACCCGAGGACCCGGACCGGTAGCGCCCCTCAGAGGGTCCTGCGAGCGGATGGGAAAACCGCGGGGCTCGCATGGCCTGCGGTGTTGAACGCCTCGAGCCCGAAGATGAGGTTGTCCTTGGAGGCCCCCGGAATGGTGACGCGGTTCACGTCCTTGCCGACGTCCATCGAGTGCTCCCAGAAGGGCGACGTGGTCTCGCGCCAGACGATCCGGTAGCCCGCGAGGTCCGCCTCCGCGTTCGGGGCCCACCTCAGCGTCGTGTCATTCTCGAGGCGCGCCGTCTCGATCTGCGCCCCCGCGGGCGGGGCCGGAGCGCGCGCCAGGACCGCGAGGGCGGCCGCGTTGACGCGGGCGACGTCGGCCGTGTACGCGAAATCCACGTGGTCGGGCGTGTCCCCGTACTGGACGCCCTTCTCCTCGCGGACGTCCTGGTGCTGCCTGCGGAAATCCTCCGCGGGCTCCGTGAACCCCACCGCGGCATAGCCGCGCTCGAGGAAGGGCAGGTGGTCCCCTCCCCTCAGGTAACGGTCCGCGCGGTAGACCACCCGGACCTTGAGCGAGGGGACGTACTGGGCGGCGATGTCCTTGATCGCCCGAGCGAGCTCGCGCGGCGGCGTGTCGTTCTCGCCGCCCGCCCTGAGGAGGGCGAGCTGGGCGTCGTCCGGCTTCGCCGTCGGCGGGACGCCCTGGGCGAAGAGCCGGACCGTTCCCCGGTCGACGTCGCCCCTCTCGGAGCGGCTGCTCCCTATGATGTCGTTGTCCAGCATCGCCTCGATGTCGGCGTTCCTTTCCCTGGCCGCCTGCGCCCAGTGGGTCGAGCCGTTCAGGCCCTGCTCCTCGCCCGCGACCGCGAGGAAGACGATCGTGGCCGCGAACTTGTAGTGGGACATGACGCGCGCAACTTCCAGGACCGCGGCCGTGCCCGAGCCGTCGTCGTCCGCCCCCGGCGCGGCGCTCGTCGCGTCAAGCGGGTTGGTCGCGCGTGAATCGTAGTGGCCGCTCACGACCAGGATCCTGCCCGCGGGGTCGGGATCCGTCCCGGGAAGCGTCGCGACGATGTTCGTGATCTGAACCTCCGCCGGGATCCGCGGCGGCGCGGGCGGCTGGTCGAAGGTGTCCAGCTCGACCGTGAGGCGGCCCCCGGCCTCCTTCGAGACCCTTTCGAATTCGGCGCGAATCCAGGACGCGGCCCCCCCGATCCCGTCGCCGCTCGGCAGCGGGTCGGACAGCGTGTGGCGCGTCTTGAAGCTCGAGAGGACGTAGATCGACCGCTGGATCCTGTCGGATGATATGCCCTGGACGATGGCCTGGATGTCCTGGTCCGGGGCCGGCGCGGGGGCGTCCGCGGCAAGGATCGGCGACGCCAGCGCTGCGGCAAAGAGTATCGGGGCCCCGGAACGCATGCAGGCCCCAGTGAGCGTTGCCGTCAGGGAGAGTCAAGTAGGCCTTGGGCCGAGCGGCGCCAAGAAATCTGGTGACGAAACCGTCTTTTCCTATACCGTCGGAAGGAGCCGATGGCATTCCTCCCGCTCACGTCCATTGCTCCCCGCCCGCACAGGGGCGTGCGTGGGGCGGCGCGTCCGGGGCCGGGCGAGCCTCAACCCTGACCGCCCGCAAATGCCCGCCGACGCGATCACCGAGCAGCCGACGACCCTCTTTGACGACGACATCTGGGAGGACCTCCTCAATTACATAGAGGAGAAGCGCGTGATCCCGATCGTCGGGCCGGAACTCCTGAAGGTGGACACGGAATCCGGCCCGCGTCTCCTCATGGAGCTCCTGGCCGAGAGGCTCGCCGCGCGCCTCGGCGTCGACACGGGGCCCCTGGCAAAGCCGCTCTCCCTGAACGACGTCGTCTGCAGCTACCTGACCGGCCACGGCAGGCGCGAGGAGGCCTACACGCGGCTTAGGAGCATCATGCGGGAGGCCGCGTTCGCGCCGCCGCTGCCGCTGCGCCAGCTGGCCGAGATCACCGACTTCAACCTCTATGTCACGACGACTTTCGACCCCCTCCTGGAGCAGGCCGTCAACATGGTCCGCTTCGGCGGCGCGGCGAACACCGAGGTGCTCGCGTACGCGCCCAACCGGGTCGTCGACCTGCCGGTCGAGCGGGAGGACCTCCAGCGCCCCGTGGTCTACCACCTCCTGGGCCGGCTCTCGGCGTCGCCCACGTACGTCATCTCCGACGAGGACATGCTCGAGTTCATCTGCGCGCTCCAGAGCGAGCACCTGACGCCCGAGAAGCTCTTCCACGCCCTCGAGCACAACCACCTCCTCGTGATCGGGAGCGACTTCTCGAACTGGCTCGCCCGCCTCTTTCTCCGGATGACGAAGCGCCGCCGGCTCTCCGACCCGCGGGACGTGGGCGAGATCCTCGCGGACAGCCATAGCATGCGCGACGTGCGGCTCGTCTCGTTCCTCCAGCAGGTGAGCGTGCGGACTCGCCTGTTCTCCGGCGCGGAGGCGTTCGTCGCCGAGCTGCACCGCCGCTGGATGGCCCGCAGGAGCGCGGGCGGCGGAGAGGGGCTGGCGGCCCCGGCGCGCTTCCTTCCGCCGGCGCGCGAGATGCCAGAGAACGCCGTGTTCATCAGCTATGCGCGCGAGGACCTCCCCGCCGTCCAGAAGCTCAAGGCGACCCTGGACGCCGCCGGGATCACCACCTGGTTCGACCTCGACCGCCTCGAGAGCGGCGACGACTACGACCGAAAGATCCGCGGCAACATCGCGCGGTGCTCCTTCTTCGTGCCGGTGGTCTCCGCGACGACGCAGCGGCGCAACGAGGCCTATTTCCGGCGCGAGTGGAGCTACGCGGTCGACCGCACCCGCGGCATGGCCGACGGCTCCGTCTTCATCCTTCCCGTGTGCATAGACTCGACCACCGAGGCCGAGGCCATCGCCCCCGAGAGGTTCAAGGCCGTGCACTTCGCGAGGCTGCAGGGCGGCGAGCCCACCCCGGAGTTCGTCCAGCGCCTGCAGGAGCTCCTCAACGGCCAGCGCGCATGAAGGAGGCCCCACCCCTGGCGATGGTCGACGCCCAGAACCCCTGGCTCGGCCTGGTCTCGTTCACGGAGGAGACCCGCGGCTACTTCCACGGGCGCGAGGAGGAGGTCGCGGAGCTCGGCCGGCGCGTGCAGCGGAAGCTCCTCACGATTCTCTTTGGCCAATCGGGCCTCGGCAAGACGTCCATCCTGCAGGCCGGCCTCGTGCCGCGGCTGCGGCCCGAGGGATACTGCCCGGTCTACGTCCGGCTCGACTACGACCCCAAGTCCCCGCCGCCCGCAGAGCAGATCAAGCGCGCCCTATTCCTCGCGACCGAGGCGGCCGGCGCGTGGACCCAGTCGGGCTCAGCCGTAGCGGGCGAGACTCTTTGGGAATTCTTGCACCACCGCGACGACGTGCTCAAGGATTCCGCGGGCAAGACACTCACTCCGATCCTCATCTTCGATCAGTTTGAGGAGATCTTCACCCTAGCGCAGTCCGACGACGCCGGCCGGCGCAGGGCGCAGGAATTCCTGGCGGACCTCGCGGACCTGGTCGAGAACCGGCCGCCCGCGGATCTCGAGGGAAGGATCGAGCGCGACGAGACCGACGCGGCGCGCTTCGACTTCGCCCGCGCCGACTACCGCATCCTCATCTCGCTGCGCGAGGACTACCTCGCGCACCTCGAGGGCCTCAAGGGCCAGATGCCCTCCGTGACCCAGAACCGCATGCGCCTCGCCCGGATGACGGGTGCCCAGGCGGTCTCGGCCGTCGTGGCGCCGGCGCCGCACCTTGTGAGCGAGACCGTGGCCGAGGCGGTGGTCCGCTTCGTCGCGGGGGGTACCGACCTGGCGAGGGCCGAGGTGGAGCCGTCCCTCCTCAGCCTCATCTGCCGCGAACTCAACAACGCGCGGATTGCCCAGGGCCACGCGGAGATCTCCGCGGACCTGCTGGCGGGTTCGCGCGACACGATTCTCTCCGAGTTCTACGAGAGGGCGCTCGCCGACCAGCCCCCTGGCGTCCGCGTGTTCATCGAGGACGAGATGCTCACGGACTCCGGCTTCCGCGAGAGCGTGGCCGAGGAGCGTGTGCGCAAGGGTTTCGCGGCAGCCGGCGCGGCGCCCGACGCCCTCGCCGTGCTCGTGAACCGCCGCCTGCTCCGGGTCGAGGATCGCCTCGACCTGCGCCGCGTTGAGATCACGCACGACGTCCTCTGCAGCGTCATCGCGGCCAGCCGCAGCATCCGCCGCGAGCGCGAGGCCCTCGAGGAGTCCAAACGCCAGCTCGCGCTCCAGAAGGAGCGCGAGGCGGCAACACAGCGCGCCCTTCGGCGCGCCCGGACGGTCGCGGCCGTCTGCGCCGCGCTCATGCTGGTCGCCGCGGGCAGCGCGGTCTTCGGCTGGATTAACCTGCGGCGCGCCCGCGACGCCGAGGCGAGGACCCGGGCCGCCCAGCTGCTTACGGAGAAGGCGCGGAGCGAGGCGGAGAAGCTCATTGGGTTCCTCCTGGAGGATTTCTACGAGGAGCTTCAGCCGACCGGCCGGATCGAGATCGTGGGCAACCTGGCGGACAAGGCGGTTGCCTACTATGACAACCTGCCCCCCGAGCTCATCACCAAGCAGACCCAGCTTTACCGGGGCATGGCCCTCATCCGCAAGGCCGGCGCCCTGGCCGCCGGGGAGCACACGGTGGACGCGGTGCGTGTCGCGAATGAGGCCGGCGCCATCTTCGAGCGGCTGCGCTCCAATGGAGACACAGGCGAGGCAACCTCGCTCGGGCTCGCCCTCGCAAAGTTCACGAGATCCATGGCCGGGTTCACCACTCGGAACCAGAAGGACTTTGAAGAGGCGGCCGGCCTCCTGCGGCCCTTCGTGGCCTCGGGCCAGGCAACCCGTGCCACGAAGCTTGCGCTGGCTGACACGCTCCAGTTCCTCGCCCTGGAGATCAAGTCGGACGACGGCATCGCCGATTGCGAGGAATCCCGCAAGATACTCTCCGACATGGGCGCAACCACTCTTGCCGACCTGTCGGCTGCCTCGCTTTACGGCGACGTGTGCGACACGGAGTCGCGGCTTGCCCTCAGCCTCGGGCGGCTGGACGAGGCCGACAGGCTGTCCCGGAGCGTAGGGGAAATTGCGGAGAAGGTCCTGGCGAAGCGGCCCGGCGACCTGATTGCAATGAGGGACTTTTTCGAGTCGCCCGACGTGCAGGGCAGCGTGGCCAGGGCAAGGGAGGACTATTCCAGCGACGAAGCCTCCCAGCGAATGGTGATAGAGAGGGCTAAGAACTATATCCTGTTCAACCCGACCGACAGCTACGGCTGGCAGACCTGGTCCCGGGCCAGCAACGTCATGGCAGCCTCCATGATGGACCAGGGGCGTGTTGGCGACGCGCTCAAGCAGTGGCACGCGACCACGGAGATGGAGAAGGATCCGCGCAACACCACGGGCTCCGCCGGGGGGATATTCAACGCCTGGAGGGGAATAGCCGAGACGGAGGCCCAGCTGGGCCAGCTGGACGACGCCAAGAACGCCCTCGTCGGGATCCGCCGCATGTCGGCCAAGTTCCTGAAGAACGAGGGCGCCGACGAGGCCTTCGTCCAGGTGGCCTCCGTCTGGGACGAGATCTACGAGCTGGATATGCTTGCCGCCAAGGGCGACTACGACGCCATCCATTCAAGGGCCGCCGCCCTGGATGATCGCCTCCAGATGGTCGTGCCGAAGAACGCGCTGACTCGAAACATCAGGATAGCCGCACTCAGGCAGGACCACTTGTGGTTCCTCGAGTCCTCCCTGCGGACCGGACGCCATGAGGAGGCGCTCTCGGCTGCAAAGGCCGCCGTGGATCACCCGATGGTCACTCCAACCGATGAGAAGACGATGGTCGACTCTGTTGTGGCAAAGGCGCAGACACGCCTCGGGCAGGCCCTCATCGAGTCAGGGCGCAGGACCGAGGCGCTCGCGGCGCTCTCGCCGGCGATCACCTATTATCGCTCCCGCCAGGCCAAAGGGGCGGGGTCCACGTCGTACAGGCAGGATTTCGGGAGGGCCCTCTACCAGGAGGCGCTGGCACAAAGCGACGACGAGGCGGGACGCATCCAGAGGCGCGCCCTGCTTGACGAGGCGCTGAGCGTGCTAGCGGGGCTTTCCCAGGAGGCCCAGCAGCTCCGCACAAGCAAAGAGCTGATTGGATGGGTCTCGGACGCGCGGGCGAATCCGGGCGGTTGACCCGGCGGCCTGCCGGATACCGACGCGCTACTGCGCCGCGCGCCCTGCCGGCTCGTATTCCTTCAACAGCTCCGCCGCGATCTGCGCCCATTCGGCATCCAGGCCGCAAGTGGGAACCGGGCGGCCGGCGCGCCTGTACCAATAGCCGGCGTTGCCCAGGTCGCCTTCCTTTCGGTGGAGGTACGCGTGAACCCACGCGCCTTCCTGTATTTCCCCCTCCTGCGCCGCCTGGTGGGCGCCGTCCCAGTCGCCTCGCGCGTCGCGCAGGAGCGCAACGAGCGGCGCAGGCAGGCCAGAGGGCGGCCTGCCACTGGCAAGTTTTCTGAATTCGTCGACTGACATTGGCGGTCGGACTCTAGATGGGCTCCAGCCTCTTGGCAAATGGGGCTGCGCAATCTAGGACACCACCCGCGCAGGGGCAGCGACCCAACCTAATTTGCGCGCCATCGGCCTAGTCCTTTGAACCGCGGGTCAGCAAGACCACGATGATCACCACGAGCAGGACCACAATTAGCCCGCCTATAGGCGCCCCGTGGGGGTGGTGATGGTAAAAATCCTGAAAGTACATTTGGGTAAACCTAATAAAAATCCCGCAATCGCCGGGCACGAGGCGCAAACGTAGTCGCGGTCGGTCCTGACCACATACGGACACTTCCCCGGCCCAATGGTGGCAGCCTAATTTGAATTTATCACCCCCAGGAGTGCCCGTGGAATACCAGGCCGAGACGGGGGACCGCCGCGCCCTACCGGATGGCCCTCTTCAGGGCCTCGAGGTAGCTGTAGCCCCAGATGGTGTCCGGCAGGAGGCAATGGTCCTCGGTCCACTCGTTCCAGGCCGAGATGTAGACGACCTTGGACTTGTCGTCCGCTACGAAATGCCGCGCGGCGCGGACGAGGCGCTCGAACTGGTCGGGGCTGCGGCCCACGGCCGGGTGGGAGCCCAGGCCGAAGCGCGGGCTGTCGTCGAACCCCACGGGGCAGTCCGGGAACGCGGGCACGTCACACTTGGCTCGCAAGTCCTTCCAGGCCTGGACCGAGGCGGCCGCGCCCTTTCCGTAGGCGTCGGTCGAACCGCCGGGCTTTGTGTAGGTCCACGCCATGGTCTGGTAGGTGGTCGCGCTGTCGATTCCCAGCTGTCGAAGCCTTCCCTCGAGGCCGCCGTGTCCGTTGTTGGACTGGATGTGAAGCTCGCCCAGGCCCGCCTTCATCACCGCGGCGCGCATCTCCTCCAGCGCCCGCTTGGTCCCGTCCTCCCCGAGGAAGCCCACGACCTTCGACAGGTCGAAGATGCCGAAGACAAGCGCACCGTTGAGGCGCCAGTAGTTGGGTTCCCCAAAGTACCGGTCGATGCAATACCGCGTGACGTTCCTGAAGTCTTCCAGGCTGTGCGCCTGCGGCAGCAATAAGGCGGCATCGTTCGGGTTCCTGGCCGGGTACACGTTTTTCCAGTCGTGGTTCGCCCACATGAGGGCGAACTTCAGCTTTTTCCTGTTGGGAGCGCGCAGGAAGCCGCGCTCCAGCTGCTCATGGTAAAACTGCAGGCCGTCGTGCCAGTACCAGTCGATCATCCACGCGCTTAGGCCGTGGTCCGCCGCAGCGTCGATCTCCCTTGCGGCCCAGGCCGGGTCGGATTCGTCAAAATAGCCCCACAACGGGAACTTCGGCCAGAGGTGCCCCGGGAAGAGCGGCCGCGACTCCTTGAGGGTCTCAAACTCGGTCCACCCCTTCCCGAAGCGCTCCTCCATGAACTTGCTCGGGTGCCAGCTGGGGAAATTGTACGCGACCGCCTCGACGCCATCTGGGGCGCGCAGCGCGGGCACGCCCAGCTCGCGCAGCGTGGCCTCCTCGGTGAAGTATTGGGAATCCGCCGAACCGTCGCCCATCGCGCCGAAATCTCCCGCAAACGGGAAGCCCGATCCATTCCCGGCCTTGGCCTCGGCTCCGAAGCCCAGGCGCAGCGAGCCCAGCAGGCCGGCGGCTCCCGCGGCGCCGATGAACGCCCGGCGGTTCAACGATGGGGTGGCCATGGTCCCTGCTTAGCGGGGACCGCCGTGGGGCACGAATCCAAAATTGCGTCGACGGACTCCTGCCGCGGGTAAAATCCGGAGCACCCCCGGTTTGGGTTGGGCGCGCCCAGTGGATGCCGCACTAGAGCAGGACACTACCCTTCCAATGGTAGTGTCCTAATTTGAGGTTTGCTGTCTATGGCCCTATTGTCGTTTATGACAAGGGTGCAGCCAATCCCGACCCAAAAGGAGATCGCTTTTACGGCCTCCGTTGAGGACCCGGATTATTATTTCGCGACCCGGCTGATCAGCCAGGTGCAAAGGGACTTACAGCGATCTAACCGGAAGCATCTCATGATCGCCAGCCGTTGGCTGATTGCCTACGAGTATTTGAAGACACTTGAGGAGAGGCTTCTAACCCAAGAATCGCCCATGGAGCGAGAAAAGCATTTTTTTGATGCCACCGTGGCCGTAATGCTAGGCCTTGGCAGATTGCTTTTGCATCAGTTGGCCGCAGCAGACGATAAGGTTTCCTTGGATTGCTTGGGCCTCAGTTATGAGGATTTGGCAGCATGCGTTTCCGAGTTAGAGGAAATTGAAAGATCTTCACACCGTGAGTGGACGCCGGGAGAATTAAACAAGCTTCATGCCGCCCTCGGAGCGCCAACCGGGTGAAGACCAACGGATAAAGCTGCTCGGGTTACTTTACACCTATAGCACTTGTCCAGAGGACGAAAAGGCTTCGGCAAAGGTGGCCTTGGATAGGGCCGTTGATGAGTTTAGGTCGTCGCGAGGAAACACGCGGCAAGAGGTGGTAGATTACCTTCGTACATTTCACTTCAGGGATTACTATCGGATGCGTCGCAGGCAAGAACGCGGCGAAATGTAGATTTCATCGGAAGGGGCCGAAAAATGGCTTGGCGTCGCTCCGAATAACTACGGGCTAGATTGGGCTATCCGTAACGGCCTCAGTTTTGAGGTGTGTTTTTTCGTGTCTTGAAAACGCCATGCAAATTCGCGGGCATCATTTCTGTCCCACAAAAATGCTGGCAAGATTGCAGCCCCTGCCAGATACCTGTTGACAAATTCCAGCATGTGCTGGATTTTTGCCGGACCAAGCCATGAATCCGACCGTAAACGTCCTTAAAGCCGAGTCCCAGCGCCTGCGCGCCCTGGTGGCGAAGATCGACGCCCTAATCCTTGAGATCGAGGGACCCGAGAAGGCCCCTCAGCAACAGGACCCTTCCGATCTATTTGTAAGGCGGTCCCCCTTGTTAAGGCCTGCTGGCGGGGAATATTCTAAGCTCACCCAAACCGAAGCGGTCTTGAAGGCCATTGGGCACGGCCCCGTGCGCCTCAAAGAGCTTTACCTGCGCCTTCACTCCGGTGGAAGCAATATCAAGAACGCCCGGTATGTCTCGTCTGTCATAGCCAGACTCAGGGATAAGGTCCAGCGCGGCGACGACGGCGTTTATAGCCTAAAACAAAACAGCTCAACAACTTCCGATTCTTAACAATTTCCAGTTCTTGAGGCAGAAAAAAGCAAGGAGGGGTCGGGCTACGTCCCTCGTACGGACGTAGCCCGGACCAGAACCCTCGGCGCAACAGATCTCACATATCTGCTGACCCTCATCCTGGCGGCCCTCATCCCCATTTGTTACGGGGGTGAGGGTTCGTTATTTTCCTAGAGGCCTTTCGGCCTCACTTTCTGTATTACTTAATGTCTCTAGGGCCTGATTTGTCAAGGCTATCCTAATCCAGCCTTGGATGCCCAAGCCCTCTCTTTCGGCAGCTGCTTCGTACAGCACCCTGTCTTGCTGCGAAATGCGGATCGCAAATACCTTCTTTTTGCTCAATTCAGAACTCCTTGGTCTTCCGGTTTTTGCGCTCATTTATAAAAGTAATACAAAAAGTAGTTGATGTGGCAGAATATTTATGTATTACTTTAAGTCAACCCTATAAGTCCCATGGCAAACAACCTTTCAATTGATAAAAAAACTGCGGCAATTGGCGCCCTGATGGAGGGGGCCAGCATTCGCTCAGTTGAGCGTATCACTGGAATACATCGTGATACGATCATGCGTCTTGGCGTGCGTATGGGTGAAGGCTGCAAACGCATCATGGATGAAAAGCTTCGCGGCCTAGATTCCCGCGTCATTCAAGTTGACGAGGTGTGGGGCTTTGTGGGTATGAAGGCCAAGACCGCCAAACGCTCCGGGGTTGACAGCCCCAAGTGACCTGACGTACCAGAACTGAGCCATTGCGAATGAGGGTCTGGGCTCCAAGAAAGGAACCCAGATGCCAAAAGGAAAGAAGCACACGCCGGAGCAGATCGTAGCGATCCTGCGCCGGATCGACGGC
>Ga0302324_100000212_pt1 | contig 156190 bp, 118 predicted proteins | sample Palsa_T0_1_FD_201949 | JGI IMG/M metagenome (GOLD analysis project Ga0302324, IMG submission 201949) | Peat permafrost microbial communities from Stordalen Mire near Abisko, Sweden - Palsa_T0_1 | ecosystem: Environmental > Terrestrial > Soil > Palsa > Peat permafrost | place: Sweden: Abisko...
AACAAGTTGCGGCGCTGGGACTTCTTCGACCGTGACTTCTCCGGTGCGCGCATGCTGCAGGACTTGCTTCATGCGGTTGCCGCCTGCTTCGGCTGAATCAGGTCAGCCTCAAACTTGCGCGCTCCACCGTCCAGAAACGTCTGCATCCATAATTCCAGCGTGAGGAATTGCCACAGTTGCATCGACCAGTCGTGACGGCCACGGCGATGCTCCTCGACATATCGCTCCACAATTTCTGGACGAAACAAACCGCGCTTGCGCACTTGAGCCGGGTTCAGCAGATCGTCCACCATCGATTTCAAATCGTGGGCCAACCAATAGTCTACCGGAGCGGCAAAACCCGCTTTCGGTTGCTGCAACACTTCGCGCGGAAGCATGTCGCGCATGGCACGGCGGAAAATGTATTTCGTCGTTGGACGGAGCCGGTCCTTCAATTTCAAATGCGGCGGAACGTTCCAGGCCACGAACTCAGCGAACTCGCGATCCAGAAACGGAACCCGCACCTCGACCGATGACGCCATGCTCATCTTGTCGTTGTAGGTGAGGTTGAGACTGGTCATGAAAATCTTGCTGTCGAGATAGAGCATCTGGTGAAGGAAGTCGGCGTGGGCGACTGTTTCGAAGGCATCGAGGTGCGCTTGCGCCGGATCGGGCGCACAGGCTTCGGCTGCGAAATTGGCGGCGTAGAGTTCTGACTTCCTGCATTGATCGAGATATGTTGCATTCGCGATGAAGCGTTGGCGCGGATCGAGTGAAGCGCTGCGCGCCATTTTCTTCGCCAGACGGATTCCGCCCTTAAACATCGTGCCGCGAAATCCGGGCAGAGCGTCCATTCCGGCCTCGGCGAACTTGCGCGCCACTGACGGCATCCGCCGGTACATTTCCGCCCAGTAATGCGCAACGTGCTTGCGATAGCCGGCAAACAGTTCGTCGCCTCCCACTCCTGAAAGCAGCACCGTAGCCTGCTTGCGGGCTTCGCGGCAGACAAGATATGCGGTAATGATCGCCGGGTCTGCGGTGGGCTCGTCCATGTGCCAAATCAGCCTGGGCAGCAGTTCGGTCACGTCTGGTTCCACCACGATGCGTTCGTTCTCGCAGCCCAGATGCTGGGCGAGCCGCGTGGCGACTTCCGGGTCGTCGAGAGTGGTTTCGCCGACGCGATATTTTCGCGGAAAGCTGATCGTGTAAGTTCGCACGGGCTGCGTCGTCGCCTGGCGCATCATGGCGACGATGCTGGAGGAATCGAGCCCTGCGCTCAGAAATGCGCCTACGGGTACGTCGCTGATCATCTGCAATTCGACGGAGCGGCGGAAGCGTTCGCGAATCTCTTCCGCAAGGTCTTCTTCCGATCGTGAATACGCTCGATCCGCGGGCGGAAAAGTAAGATCCCAATATTGGGTAATCTTCAGCTCGCCGTTGCGCAATATCGCATGGTGGCCGGCCGGAAGTTTTCGGATGTCCCGAAACATCGTCTTCGGATCGGGAACCCAGAGGAATGTCAGGTACTGATGGAGCGATGCGGGGTCGAGTTGGGCTTCGACTCCCGGCACCTGCAACAAGCCCTTAATTTCCGATGCAAACGCAAAGCGGGTCCCGTCATGCAGATAGTAAAACGGCTTGACTCCAAAATGATCGCGCGCCAGAAACAGCACAGGAGTGGATGAACGCAGGTCGCAGATAGCGAAGGCGAACATTCCATTCAGCCGCTTGACGCAATCCGGACCTTCCTGCTCATAAAGATGAAGCACGACCTCGGTGTCGGTGTTTGAAACGAAGCGATGGCCGCGGCTCTCGAGATCGCGGCGCAGGTCGGCGAAATTGTAGATTTCGCCGTTGTAGGTAATCCAAAGCGTGCGCGCTTCGTTGCACATGGGCATGTGGCCGGCAGGCGAGAGATCGAGAATGGCCAGCCTTCGGCTCCCCAGTCCGATGTAGGTGCCGTCGGGAAATCGCCGATCCCACACGCCGTGATCGTCAGGTCCGCGGTGCGCCTGGACAAGCGTCATGCGCTCCAGGGTTTCGCGATCTCCGCAATTCACCACCCCACTGATGCCGCACATTTGCGATCACTTCCCCGGCGAACTTAGGCTGCGCCCTTGGACTTTAGCTCGTAAATCTTGGCCTTGGTGTGAAACATTTGTACCGCCTGAAAACCGCAATAGATCAGGCCGGGAATGCCGTCGAGAAATCCACCGCGAAACAAATAACGATAGAGGAAAAGCAACACCGGCGAGCCCGGCAGAGCATAGAGATTCTTCTTGAGCCAGCGGCGCCGCTGCGCCTGCGTGCCGAACAACGACGGTGGCAACTCCGCGCTGTTCTCGGGCCCTTGCAGCAGCACGCGCGACTCCCAGTTGGAGTACTCGTCGTGTTTGCGGATGTAACGCGAAAGCGACTCTACGTTGTGATGAATCAGCGAGTCTTCAAGGCGGGCAGTCGCGCCGTCGACCACCACGTGCTCGTGAATTTCCATGTCGGCCATCGACGAATCCTGATCTTTCAGTCGGCATTCGTAGCGGCCCTTGCCGCGGCGAAACAGAGACAGCTTCCAAAAGCCGGCATCACCGTGGCGCAGCACGCGGCCAAGAAAATACATGCGCAGAGAAATGTAGTAGCCGTTGATGTGTTCATCGCGGATGGCACGTCCGATCTCCTCCGCCAGCTCCGGAGTCAACACTTCATCCGCATCCAAAAGAAAAATCCAGTCGAAGGCCAACGGCAGATTGTCCATGGCCCACTGACGCTTCTTCGGCCAACCTCCCTGATAGTGAAACTGAACCACCTTCGCGCCCAACGACCGGGCAATCTCCGGAGTGGCGTCGGTGCTGCCGGAATCGATTACGTAAACTTCTCCCACATCGCGCAATGCTTCCAGGCAGCGGGGAAGATTTTTCTCCTCGTTACGAGCGGCAATGATTACGCTGAGCGGCAGCCTGGCCGTCGACAGAGCGGAGCCGTGCACCGCGATTCCTTGAACCTCTTGCATAGAAAGCTGAGTCACAAATGAAGTTCGCACCAGCGCTGCAGCACATACAGAGACCACGGGCGCGACCAGGAAATCGACCCGCCAAGAAAATCCCGCCAAACTTTGAACACTTCCCTGGCGTTCAGAAACTCACCCAGCGGCCCGCTCGCGATTCGCTTTTCGTTGAGTACGGGCTCAATCTCGGGGCGAAGTTCCTGGCGCATCCATTGCTCAAACGGCAGCGTGAATCCGCGTTTTGGGCGGTGCACAATTTCATCGGGCAGCGAACCGCCGAGCGCTTCCACCAGGAGCGGCTTGGGCGACTGGCCAAGTTTCCGCTCTCCGGGAATCTTCAGCACTGCCTTGGCCAAACGATGATCGATCAAGGGAACGCGGACTTCCAGCCCCTGCGACATGCTCATGAAATCGGCATCGCGCAACAATGTATTGAGCATATAACAGCGCGACTCGAGATAGGAAACGCGGTTGACGCCGTCGAGCCCGAGCGAGCGCCGCAGGCGGTCGCGCTGTGACGCCGCAGCGCAGGCAGAAATGGCCGAGTCCACCTTGCGAAGCAAGAGATCGCGCTGCCCAGGCGTGTACAGCATGCGCGCCAGAAAATAGGGATGCAGAATGCGCCCGTTATCGCTCGCCAGTGAGGCGAGCTTTCGATTCTGGTCATTGGCTGGAGCCAGCCCGCGAAAAGCCGAGACCAGCGGAGAACGGAGCGAGCCCGGCATCCGCTTCCAGAAGTTAGAAAAGTGCTCCATGCGCGGAACCGTACGGAACGTGGAGTATCCGGCGAACACCTCGTCCCCACCCAGGCCCGATAACGCGACCTTAACCCCAGCTTTGCGCGTTTCGCGCGATACAAAAAACGTATTGACCCCGTCCATTGTGGGCAAATCCATCGCGTGCAGGGCATCGGGAATCGCCGCTAGAACGTCGTTCTGGTCGACATTGATTTCGTGATGGTCGGTATGAAATTTTGCTGCGACCGCGCGCGAGTGTTGCGCCTCGGAAAAATCTGCCTCACGAAAAACGATGGAGAACGTGCTTGGCCTCACGCCTCCGCGGCTGACAATGCTGACCAGCGCGCTGGAATCGATGCCGCCCGAAAGAAAGACACCGACAGGAACGTCGCTGACCAGTTGCAGGCGGACGGCCTCTTCAAGCAGCGGCCGCAGCTCGACGTCCCCGGGAGCTGGTTCCGGTGAATCGTCCACCAGATCCCAGTAAGACGATTGCTTCAGCGAACCGTTCTCCCAGGTCAAGCTGTGGCCCGGAGGAAGCGCGCGGACGCCTTCGATCGGCGTGAGCGGATCGTAGGCTGAACCGAACGTCAGATAGTTCTCGAGCCCTGCCGGATCGATGCGCGCAGGCACCAGCCCAGTCCCGAGCAAGGTTCGCACCTCCGATGCGAAAACAAAATACGAGCCTGACTGCGTGAAGTAGAGCGGCTTGATCCCCATGGGATCGCGCGCCAGGAATAAACGATGCCGGGCCGAGTCCCAGATTGCGAAGGCAAACATTCCGCGAAATTTTGTCAGGCAGGCTTCGCCCCACAGCGCATAGGCCTTTAAGACGACCTCTGTATCGGAGTGGCTGACGAAACTGGCCCCGGCGCGTTCCAATTCACTTCGAATTTCGCGGAAGTTGTAAATCTCGCCGTTATAGACGATGGAGTTGCCGGTTCCGGCGTCAAGCATCGGCTGATGGGCGAGCGGTGAAAGATCGAGAATGGCCAGCCGCCGGTTGCCCAATCCGATTTCAACCGGCTCAGGTGCGGAATCGTGCAGCAGAATCGTTCCCGAATCGTCAGGCCCGCGATGCGCCAGCGATGCGGTGGCGCGCTCGAGCAGACCGTCGGGTACTCGCGTCTTATAGGCGGCGATGCCGAAGATTCCACACATGCTGATTTCTCTTAGCCCGCAGCCGAGGCTAGTTCTGAAACGAAGCCTGATTCACTACATCTGGTTCGCTACATCCGGTTCACTGCACTTTTTCAATTTGTACATGCACCGCATAGCTGGCTTGCCCGGCGGCGCAAGCGGTGTAGGCCGTCGAGTAAGTAATTGCCGCCTTCCCCGACGACCACACCAGAACGTTCCCGGTTCCAAAGCTCGTGGATTGCCCCAGCGACAGGCTGTTACCGGCCACTACGCCGGTTCCGGTGAGCGGCACGCGCAGAGATCGGGGGCTGCTCTCATCGTTCCAGCCGATCGTAAATGCGGTCGCCGCGTTCCCCGATTGCGTGCAGGCTCCGCTTGAGTCCAGGTAATAACTCACGCGATACAAACCGGCGCCGCACGCCGACGGCGCACACAGGCTGGTTGTGGCGATGGCCGCCTTCTGTCCACTCCGCGCAACATTCCATTGCGAGCTTCCTGCAGACCCAGTTCCACAGCCCTCACACTTTCCCGTCACTCTGAGGTTCCCGTTGATGGTCACGGGAACGTTGAACGTTTTTGCCGCGGCAGACAACTTCTCCTGAGGATTTCCGTCCGGAAACTTTCCAATGTATTCGCGCATTTCATTCTGCGCACGGCTGTATGAAGTATCGATGTTGCCTTCGTAACCCATATCGAGATCGTTGGCATCGGCGGGCGGGCGATGACTCGCGGTCGCCCATGTCTTTCCCCAATTGCTGTCTCCGAGCGTAATGATGGGGGTAAAGCCGCTGGCGTCTCCGCGATGCCCGAAGTTCAGCCGGCCTTTGTGGCCGCTCGGCGAAGTTTGCGGCAGGTTTGAGGCATTCAGAATTGTGGCTCCGGGAAACGGGGCGATCCCGCTGGTATGCAGGGCTTCGATATTCGCCGCGGCCGGCGGCGTGGCGGGAGAGCCAAACAAAGTGCCTGCCTCCGCGCTCACAGCCCATGAGGGCAGTGTTGAAACGACTGAACCGACTCCTAGCTGGTCGGCTTGAATCGGCAATACGGGAACGGTCATGCTCGCGCTCGTGGCGTCATCTTGCGGACTGTATACGATCGCGCCCGGCCAGAAATCGAGACGCGGCATATACACACTCGCAGCCAGATTCTCAGCCGCGTTGGTGTAGGAAGACAGCGATCCGCCGCTGTCGGTGAAAGAGCACGTCAACGTCGCGCAGGAGCTTTGCGGCACCGTCGTAACCAGGTAATGGCCTGTTCCTTCAGGATACGGACGCGGAATAGAATTCCGATCCCAATCCATGCGAAGAACCTTGTAGCTGGATGCTCCCGCGATCTTCGGGAATGTTCCGGTCACGTTTCCGGAGCCGTTGTTGTACGCATGCCCGGCCGGCAAGGGCACACCTTCGCCAAACTTGGCATGAACCGGCACCACCCAGTACAACCAGTCGTGCGAACCGGATTCGGCTCCCCAATTCGGATAAATACCCATGGGACTATTGGCTTCGAGTCCGCCGATTTTCACCTGCACGCCCTCGGCGATAATGGCCGCGCTGCCCACGTTGCCGTAAGGACTCGCGTCCTTGCACCCGCCCGACGGTTCAAAGTAGACGTTGTCCGTGATCAACCCGGCATATCCGCCGCGCTGATTGCTGACGCGCACGCCAAACACCGACCAGCCCTGGATCACGCTGTCCGAAATGCGCAGGCTGTTGCCTGAAAGCCACTCGACTCCTTTGCCCGCGCATTGCAACGAAAGGTTCAGGTTCTTCAGCCAGCCGACGGCGGACCATTTATTGAAGGGCCCCGGCGCGCTGATGAACGCGCCACAGTAGCTGGGATTGCAGGTAATGGCGGAGCCGCCCAGGGATATGTCCATGCCATCGAGCAGAAAAGCCTGATCGTCATCGACCTGCACATAGGAACCGAAGCTGGCGCCCTTAGGCGAAGGCCAGCGCGTGCTCACGTTGAAAACCCGAGTCTGCATGGCGTTGACTTCGATGAACGGCTTAGTACTCGCCATCACCATAGGCCGCCCGCGAGGGCCCTGCAGCGTGATGTTCTCGAACCAGTTGGCGTTTTTCGGATCTCCCACAAACAGGCAGGCATCGTTCGCGGTATAGCAATTTAACACTGAGCCCTGAAACTCCAGGGTTTGATTGGAGGCGCGAATCGAAATGGGAGCGAACACTTCATACTCTCCCGGCGGAACAATCACCCGTCCAGCCTGCAACTTTAACTGTGGATTGCTTGGAGAATAACGCGCTGCGATGGAAGCTTCCTGGATTCCGCTCGACGCGCTGCCGATCACATAGCCCAAAGGATGAGAACTTGCGGCGACAAATTCCAGCGTGCCTGCATGTCCGTCGCCCTTGCAGCTTCCGCCGGTCACCCGGACGGCTTCGGGCGTGCCCGTACCGGTGATGTAGACGTAGTAGGCGGGCTCTGTGGCGAGGACTCCAGGCGGGCAAGGATTCAGCGTGAGAGAATTTTTTCCCGTCGAGGTGAGCCCGGCGTCGGGACTTTGCCGCCAATCGAAATCCCGCGCGGAACGTACTGCGCTGGTGGCCGGCGGGCCGGAATCGGCAGCGGTCGCGTCGGGCCCGTAATGCACGGCAAGAACCATACCGATTGCCAGCACAACAATACTGGCCGCAGCCGCCCACATCCGCCGATGCGAACGTATGGCCTGAAAAAGTCTTTCGCGCCTTGAGCTGAAATCAACCATGGTGCCTCTTGTCTTGGAGCTTTGGGGAAGTAGTGGATTTTACTCTACGGCGCGGAAAAGAATTTTTCCAAACGCAGGTTGGCGACGGTTCGGTAGAGGCGCGGTTTGAATCTCGCGCGTTTCGATTTTCCCGAATGCCGATTTTCGATTTCCGATTTCCGATTTTCGATTTTCAATTGCCGATTTTCGATTGTTGAACTCTTGAAACTCGGAAACTTTGAAACCTGCTCCTCGAAACCTTGAAACCTTGAAACTTGCCCTTTTCGCTAAGTTGTTGAAAGTTGGTGTAAGTCGTTGAAAGTTGGTGTAAGTCGTTGATTTGTCGTAGAACGCGTTTTAAAGGCCCTCTGGCGAACTTTAACCGGCCTCAACGTGGTGGGGGCCAGTCGAGTTCTTACTATCGCTCTACGGGCCGCTGTTGACGCAGCAATGGGCATTCTACAAATCGACCGGGCCGGCTTTTCCGCTTCCCCTGGCGCGAAGGGGTATATTTTCTGTCCCAAAATGGGAATTAGCGCCAATAATGTACGTTAATATATGTACGTCATTGTACATTTATTCGTTATTACTACAACGGTGTACGTACAGCACTCTTGGCCGTTTCTTCGCCCCGGCCACGACCTCCGGACCCAAGAAGTGCGTGCGCAGAAGACCCTTCGCTCGGGTGCAGTTGATGCCTTCGGCGGGTCTGTTGTATCGTGCGTCTTGTCTGCTTTTTTTCAAGAGCGTGTGTGAGATGCGCTTCCGGTCTCCCGGTAAGCGGTAGAATCGTCCTCATGCCAATTGCCGCCGATGTGGTTTTGGGAAAGGGAGTAAAAATCTTCCAGCCCGATCTCGTCAACCTGTACGGTTGCACGGTGGGCGATGAAACCAAAATCGGCGCCTTCGTCGAGATTCAGAAGAACGCGTTCATTGGCAGCCGGTGCAAGATCTCTTCCCACACTTTTGTCTGCGAGGGAGTGACGATCGAAGACGAAGTGTTCGTGGGCCACGGAGTAATGTTCATCAACGACCTTTATCCGCGAGCTACGTCGGATGGGCACTTGCAGTCGGAAAAAGACTGGCAGGTGGTGCCTACGCGGGTAAGGCGGGGAGCGTCGATTGGAAGCGGCGCGGTAATTCTGGCGGGTGTAACGATTGGCGAAGGCGCGCTGGTCGGCGCGGGAGCCGTGGTCACCCACGATGTGCCCGATCACGAGACCGTGAAGGGCGTTCCTGCGCGGCCCGCCCGCGCAGTGTCCGAAACACAGGCGTCGTAGCGGAAGCATTCTGAGATGGAGGAACGTTGATTCGAATTGGCGTGGTCGGATACGGTTACTGGGGCCCGAACCTGGTGCGGAATTTCTGCGATGCCGCGGATGCGGAAGTCGCGTGCGTGAGCGATCTGCGAAATGACCGGCTCGCGCTGGTGGCGGCGCGCTATCCCAGGGTGAGGACGACGCAGAATTTTCGCGATCTGATCGAAGATCCTTCCATCGATGCCGTGGCCATCGCCACCCCGGTTTCCACCCACTATGAACTCGCGCTGCGAGCCTTGCAGGCGGATAAACACGTGCTCGTCGAAAAGCCCCTGGCTTCGGACACGACGCAGGTGCAACGGCTCATGGATCTGGCGCAGAAGCGGAATCGCATTCTGATGGTCGATCACACCTTCGTCTACACCGGCGCCGTCCGCAAGATTCGTGAACTGGTGGAAAGCGGCAGCCTGGGCGAGATTTACTATTACGATTCGGTGCGCGTGAATCTGGGATTGTTTCAGCACGACGTCAACGTGCTCTGGGACCTCGCCGTGCACGATCTCGCCATCATGGACTACGTTCTTCCCTTCCGTCCCTGCGCGGTTTCCGCGACTGGACTGAGTCACGTGCCGGGTGGAACGGAAAATGTCGCTTACCTGACGCTGTTCTTCGAAGGCAGCCAGATCGCACACATTCACGCGAACTGGCTGGCTCCGGTAAAGTTGCGCCGTACACTGATCGGCGCCAGCCGCAAAATGATCGTCTACGACGATCTGGAGCAAAGCGAGAAAGTCAAGGTCTACGACAAGGGCATCACGCTGACCAATCAGCAGAATCCGGAAAAGCTGTATGAGATTCTGGTCGGCTACCGCACCGGCGACATGCTGGCCCCGAACCTCGATACAACTGAGGCGTTGCGGCGCGAAATCGACCACTTTTTGCACTGCATTCGCAATCAGGAGGAGCCGGTCACGGCCGGCAGCGCCGGATTGCGCGTGGTAGAGATTCTGCAGGCGGCATCGCTATCGATAGCCCAACGAGGCAGGCCGATCGAATTGCGCTCGACTACTTTGCAGGCAACGGCGTAGCGCGACAGTTTAATTGGAAGAGTTCAATGGCCGACGTCAAAGTTCCCTATCTCGATTTGAAAGCGCAGTACCGCAGCATCAAGCCGGAGATCGACGCGGCCATCGCGCGCGTTCTGGAGAGCTGTCAGTTCGTTTTGGGTCCGGAAGTAGCGGCGTTTGAGCGCGACTTCGCGGCGTATTGCGGCGCCTCGGAGTGCATTGCGCTGAATTCCGGGACCAGCGCTCTGCATCTGGCCCTGCTGGCTGCCGGAGTTGGGCCGGGCGATGAAGTGATCACCGTGCCGTTTACGTTTGTGGCCAGCGTTGCGGCCGTTCTCTATACCGGGGCGCGGCCGGTGCTGGTGGATATCGATCCGCGGTCGTTCAACATGGATCCGGCGGCGATTGAGTCTGCGATCACGCCGCGCACCAAGGCGATTCTGCCGGTACATCTCTACGGGCAGACTGCCGACATGGACCCGATCCTGGAAGTGGCCCGCCGCCACGGGTTGATCGTGATTGAGGATGCCGCGCAGGCGCACGGAGCAAAATATAAAGGACGGCCCGCGGGTAGCATTGGCGATATAGCTTGCTTCAGTTTTTATCCCGGCAAGAATCTGGGAGCGTACGGCGAAGGCGGGGCGGTCACCACTAATAACTCGGAGTATGCTCACCCCATCCGCATGCTGCGCGATTGGGGCCAGGACCGCAAATATCACCACGTGCTGCGCGGATTCAACTTTCGGATGGAAGGCTTTCAGGGCGCGGTGCTGGGAGTGAAGCTGCGGCATCTGGATGGCTGGACCGAGGCCCGCCGCGCCGTGGCCCGGCAATACAACGAACTGCTTTCCGGCTGCGACGTGCAAGTTCCCGTGGAGATGCCTTACGCGCGGCACGTATATCACGTCTACACTTTGCGCTCGAGCGATCGCGACGGTCTGCAGGCGGCCCTGGCCGCGGAAGGAATTCAAACCGGCATCCATTATCCTGTGCCCGCGCATTTGCAGCCGGCCTACGCCGATCTTGGATATGGCCGTGGGTCGTTTCCGCAATCGGAGAAAGCGGCGAATGAAGTCCTCTCGTTGCCGTTGTTTCCTGAAATGACGGACGCGCAAATCCAGGCGGTCTGCCGCGTGGTTCAGTCGGGAGTTCACGCGGGCTGACGCCCAGCAACCGTGCCCACCAACAAAGTACCGAAAACTCGGGTCGTCAAAGCGGTCCACGGGCTGAAGAAAGACGCGCCCGACCCCGAGTTCGAGCTCGGGCTCGCCAAGTTCTTATCGCGTGCCCACAGCCGCGAAGCCCTGCTCGACCTGTACCAGAAATTTTCCGGCGGAGAGGATCCTTTCTCTCTGCTGATGCGGCGAACCATCTTCCGCGCGATCTTTCACGCGATGGGGCGGCGCTGTGGTCACGGGCTGACTGTAGGTCCGAACGTCGGATTCAAGCACCTGGAAACCTTCGAATTCGGCAACAGCGTATTCATCGGCGCGGGAGCTTACCTGCAGGGACGTTTTGACGGCCGGTGCAAGATTGGCAATCACGTTTGGATCGGCCCGCAGAGCTATTTCGACGCTCGCGAACTGGTGATCGAGGACTTCGTGGGCTGGGGGCCAGGCGCGAAAGTGCTTGGGTCCGAGCATACGGGGATTCCGATCGACGTTCCGATTGTGCAAACCGATCTCGTCATCAAGCCGGTGCGAATCGGTGCGTGGGCCGACATCGGCACCAACGCCACGATTCTGCCGGGAGTAACCGTGGGCAAGGGTAGTATTGTAGGAGCCGGCGCCGTGGTCACTGCCGATGTCCCCGCTTATGCCGTGGTAGCGGGCGTGCCCGCGCGCTTCCTGCGCTGGCGAGACGAGATGCGATCCGCCCCGCACGCATCGGCAAAGGCCGCGGGACGTGGGCGCGCGAAAAAGTAATCAGATCATCGCGGATGAAATGGGCCGACCCGAACTCAGCATCGTGATTCCGGTGTTCAACGAAGAGGCGGTGATCCCGGCTTTGTTGGAACGCCTGCGCGGAATCGCGAATCAGCTTTCGCCTCTCGCGGTTGAGATTCTGCTGGTCGACGATCATTCCTCCGATCGCTCGCCCGAACTCATACGCGCCATAAGCCTGCAAGACTCGAGATTTCGGTACGCGCGTCTCGCCAGGAACAGCGGCAGTCACATCGCAACCCTGGCTGGGCTGGCGGAATCGCGCGGACAATGCGCGGTTTTTCTTGCCGCCGACTTGCAGGATCCTCCGGAGTTGATCCCACGCATGATTGAGTTGTGGCGCAGCGGACATCACATTGTGTGGGCGGTACGGGAAGAGCGCGAAGGCGTATCGAAGCTCGACGTATTTCTTTCCGACACGTTTTACCGGTTGCTGAATTTGATGGGGGAAGTGAACCTGCCGCCGCGCGGATCGGACTTCGCGTTGCTCGACCGTAAAGTCATTGATGCGCTGCTGAAGTCGACGGGAAGCCATCCCAGCATCATCGGCGAAATTGCGCGGTTGGGGTTCGCGCCGGCGCAGATCGGCTATACCAAACAGCGGCGCGCTGCCGGCACAACCAAGTGGACCCTGGGACGCAAGCTGAAGGCCTTCGCTGACGCGTTCGTACTATTTTCGTACACCCCGCTGCGAGCCATGTCGTATCTCGGAATCGCCTGCAGCCTGTCAGGCTTTGCCTACGCGCTATTGGTCATTATTGTGCGCCTGCGCAGTTCGATTCCGGTGCAGGGGTGGTCATCGCTGATGGTGGCCGTGCTGGTTCTGGGCGGCGTGCAGATGATGATGCTGGGAGTGCTGGGCGAGTATCTGTGGCGGACGCTGGAGGCGGCGCGCCGGCGGCCGGTTTACTTCCTGGAAGCAACATCGGACATGGATTCGCCGCCTGCCCTGCAACGGCCGCAACCCGTGGAGCATGGCTTTGGCACGTAGACTCGGGCTGCAGTCGGGCCTGGTCGGGCTGCTCATCGGCCTGGGATGCCTCGCGATCATCCTGCGGCAAGTCGACCTGCGACAATCCTGGAATGCGCTCGCACACTTAGACGCCAAGCTGCTGCTGATCCCGCTGCTGGCTTTCGTTGTGAACATTCCTTTGCGCGCCTGGCGTTGGCAATTGATTTTCCCGCCGGCTTCGCGTCCGCGGTTTGGATTGTGCCTGACGGTGCTTGGCATCGGCAACATGGCAAATTTTCTTCTGCCGGCGCGCGCCGGCGATCTGGCTCGCTGCGTTCTCGCGGGCCGTTCGGCGTCTCTCACGGACAGCACGCGTACTCTGGCCACTCTTGCGGTCGAAAAGGTTCTGGACGGGCTGGCGCTGGTGGGAATGCTGCTGCTGTCTTTGTCGGCTCTGCATCCTCCGATCTGGGTAACCGGCCTTCTGCGAGTGGCGACGCTCATTTTTGTGGGCGCGACGTTCTTGCTCATCGTTCTGCGTTATCGCGCCACGGTTTTTCTGCACTGGCTTCGCGCGGCGTTCCGGCGACTGCGTCTTTCCTCGCTGGAGGAAAAATTTGACGGCCTGCTCACAGCGTTCGTGGATGGGCTTTCCGCCGTGAGCTCCGGGGGACGGGTGATGACTCTCGTTGCCATCACCATGGCAATCTGGGCCACGGAAGCGACTCTGACCTGGGGGCTGGCAAAAACTCTCGGCTTGGGTGTGACGTTGAGTTCGGCTACGATTGCGTCGGCGGTGCTCGGCCTGGGTATGATGATTCCCGCGGCCCCCGGCGGATTAGGCACCTATGAACTGCTGGGGACGGAAGTCTTCAAGCTGACTGGCGTGAGCGCCAGCAGCGCTCTAACCCTCACCGTGGTGATCCACGCGTGGGTATTCTTGACGAATGTGGCGTTAGGGATCATTCTGCTTGCGGTGAAGGGCCTCAGCCTGGCGCAACTCAGGAAGCGGCTGGATGTCAAGCCTGTCGACGGCACGGACGCCGGCTCGGACACTGGCTCGGGACTGGGAACTTTGACTTAGGCTCTTTCGCGCAGGCTCAGGCTTGGTAGAATCTTTGTTCAAATCGTTCATGGAAATTTCGGAGACCTAGTGCGAAACCAGCGAATCCTGATTACCGGCGGGGCCGGATTGATCGGATCACACATCGCCGATCTGGTGGCGGAGCGCCCGGTGCGCGAAATTGTGATTCTCGATAACTTTGTGCGCGGCCGCCTCAAGAATCTTGAGCGCGCCATGTCCAGCGGCCGGGTGACGCTGGTAGAGGGCGACATTCGCGATCGCAAACTGGTGGCCGAAGTGATGCACGGCATCGATATCGTTTTTCACCAGGCGGCGATTCGAATCACGTTGTGCGCGGAAGATCCGCGCCTGGCGCTCGAGGTTTTGGTGGATGGCATGTTCAACGTTACCGAGGCCGCGGTCAAAGCGAAGGTCAAGAAGATCGTAGCCGCATCGTCGGCGTCCATCTACGGCATGGCGGAAGAGTTTCCGACCACCGAGAAGCAGCATCCCTATGCCAACCGCACATTCTACGGAGCTGCGAAGGCGTTCAATGAGGGCATCCTGCGCAGCTTTTGCGATATGTACGACCTGCCCTATATCGCGTTGCGCTTCTTCAATGTCTATGGGCCGCGCATGGATATTTTTGGCGTCTACACCGAGGTGCTGATTCGCTGGATGGAGCGAATCGCGGCCGGCAAAGGTCCTCTGATTTTGGGCGACGGCAAACAGACCATGGATTTCGTCTATGTCGAAGACATCGCCCGCGCGAATATCGCGGCCGCGGATTCCGACATCACCGACGATGTGTTCAATATCGCCAGTGGCACCGAGACCAGCTTGAACGATCTGGCGCACGCTCTGTTGCGCGTCATGGGATCGAATGCGCCTCTGGAGTATGGACCGGAGCGCAAGGTCAATGCGGTGGCGCGGCGGCTGGCTGACGTTTCCAAGGCGAAACGGATGTTAGGCTTTCAGACGCGCGTTTCGCTCGAAGAGGGTCTGCGAAGGCTGGTGGCGTGGTGGCAGGCAGAACGCGAATCTGAGCTGGAAACAAAAGAGAGCCAGGTTGCCTGATCGACCAACGCGCGAAGCGGCCACCGGCGCGTCTCTGGCTCCCATCGCAGATGCTTCGCGACCATAGATTCGCCAGATAAGATTCGCCAGATAAGATCCGCCGGATAAGATCGAGGAAAATCTCCTTTCATGTCGAAAGAATTCGTGCCGGTTGCACGGCCACATCTTGGCGAAGAGGAAGTAGCCGCCGCGGGGCGCGCGATCCTTTCCGGATGGGTCACGCAAGGGCCCGAGGTTGCAGCCTTCGAGCGTGAGTTTGCCGCTTTTGTGGGCGCACCCTACGCATGTGCCGTTTCGAGCGGCACCACGGCGCTGCATCTGGCGTTGTTGGCCGTCGGCGTAGAGCCGGGCGACGAAGTCATCACCGTCAGTCATTCCTACATCGCTACCGCAAACAGCATCCGCTACTGTGGAGCGCTGCCCGTCTTTGTGGACATCGATCCTTCGACGTTCAACATGGACCCGTCGCAGATCGAAGCAGCCGTTGGCGACAAGACCCGAGCCATCCTGTGCGTCCATCAGATGGGCATGCCGTGCGATCTAGCAGCGGTCATGGAGATCGCACGCCGCCGTCGCCTGCCAGTCGTCGAAGACGCCGCCTGCGCGGTTGGAAGCGAGATTCATTGGGAAGATCATTGGGAAAGAATCGGCAAGCCCCATGCGGATGTGGCTTGCTTTTCATTCCATCCACGTAAGCTGCTGACCACCGGCGATGGCGGCATGTTGACCACGGCGAATGCCGAACTTGACGGCAAATTCCGGCTATGGCGGCAACATAGTATGAGCGTGCCCGATACGGTGCGGCATTCCTCCCCGCAAGTGGTGTTTGAATCGTATCCGGAAATCGGCTTCAACTACCGCATGACTGACATTCAAGCGGCGGTCGGACGCGAGCAGTTGAAGCGGCTTCCGGAAGCGATTGCGCGGAGGCGCGAATTGGCGGCGCGATACCGGCAACTGCTGGCGGATCTTCCCGGGCTGGTTCTGCCCGCCGAACCGGAATGGGTCCGCAGCAACTGGCAGAGCTTCTGCGTTCGGCTCCCCGAGAATGTGAATCAACGGGAGACCATGCAAGCGATGCTGGATGACGGCATCGCCACCCGCCGCGGCATCATGAATGCCCATCTCGAGTCCGCGTACAGCCGTGCAGGGACTTGGCGATGTGCACAACTGGGCTGCGAGCCGGGCGCAAGCTGCCCGAACCTGCGCGAGGGCGAACGAGCGCAGGCGCATGGCATCATTCTGCCGTTGTTCACGCAGATGACCGAGGCACAGCAAGAACACGTTGCTGCAGGGCTGCGCCGGGCTTGCGTGTCAAGCGTCGCCCCTTAACACCCGAGGCTGCTTGAACTGTCATCTCTTGTACGATCATTCCTTGTACGATCATTCCGTGCAAACCGTGCAAAATCATCCATCGTCGCGAACGCATTGGTTGCTGTTTCTCAGCGCGATCGCTCTCATTCTCGGCATCTATTGCTACCCTGCTCTGAAAACGACCGCCAGCACCGGATCGCGGGCACTGCCGCCCATGTCCGCTCCCGACCCGAGTCTTTACCTGAATATCAGCACGATCCAGACCAACGGCAATGGCCAACTGATGGACCCATTCTATGGAGTCCCGCTGCCGGAGGCGCGGCTTGGATATCTGAAGTTCCGGTCGGCGTTTCGTTTGTTCGGAGCGTTCAATACTTTGCTGCACGGGAATTTGTGGTGGGCTTTGCTGCTGTGGAATATGTTTTGGTGGGGATCGCTCTGCGTTCTGGTCTGGTGGCTGTTTCGGCAGTTCCTTCCCGACAACTCGCCGTTGATCGTCTTTGTGGGGGTTGCGGTCGTAATGCTGTTCAATTTCGGCGTGCTGCAGAGCGAGTTGGCTGCCTGGATCCATCTGCCTTCGCTGCGCGGCTTCCGGGATGTGGAACTCCCCTACATTCGACCGTTCTTTCCCCAGGTTCCGATTCCATTGGTGGTCTTATATCTGGGACTTCAGATCAAGGCTCTGCAGAACAGAAATCGATGGCTCTGGGCGGCGATGGCGGTCACGCAGCTCTTCGCGTTTACGGTTTTTCCTTATGCAACGCTGATGATGGCTGGCATCACGGCTGTTGCGATTCTCGGAATGCTGTTGGCAAGAATCGCCGTCTCGTGGTTCACGCTTGCGTTTTATGGAGTTGCCTGCGGACTCGCAGACATAGTTTTCTTTTTCCACGGCAGCCAGGTCGCGCGATCGGGCGCTCCCGGACAATACTCGCTGGTTCACCTGCAGCTTTCCGTCTTGCCGCACAGAATTGGCGGCATGTGGCTGATTCTCGCGGCGCTGACCGCTTGCATCTTTTTTATTCGCGACATAGCGCCGGAGATCCGCTGGCCGCTTGCAGGCCTCGGCATGAGCAATCTGTTTCTCTTGCTCGGCGACGTATTTTTCTCGGAGACCGCGCTGCAGGTTTCTCACCATGGCGGATATTTCGTTCACCTAAGCGCCGCGATTCTTTTGGTTTTCATGCTATCGGCCGTGTTTAAGCGCATGGTACAAGCACACCGGGCCTGGCGTTATGTTCTCGCCGGAGTTGTCGCTTTGCTGGTGGTGAACGGAGCGCTGGTGGCCGAGTCAACCTACCGCCAATTCCTGCCCGCGAATGAGGAAGAAGCCGAACTGGCGCACTATCTGAAGGCTCAACCACCGCAAGCGCAGGACCTGGTGATCGCCCGCTCGTTGCTGGTGGATGACGATTGCGCCTGGGTGCCGTTGATTTCCGCGTCCCACGTACTTTACTGCCGCAACGTGCAGGTCTTGCTGAGCCCGGAGCAGAACCAGCAAGTGCAACGTTTCCGCCAGGCGCTTTATTTGTACTTTACGGGCAAAGATGATGCATGGGTAGAGCGCGTTCTAGACAATCCCAGCGCCGTCTCGGAATTAACGCGCCTGATGTTTCTGGGTCAGGTAACGACGGATGCGGCGACTCGGCAGAAAGGTGTGGACGCGGTTCGAACCGAACTCATTCCTCTGCTGGCGAAGGTGCAGAAGCAGGATCCTGCTGTGCGCGCTTTCTTTGCGGGTTATCGGCGCGTCCTGGTGATCGACAATATTTCGAATCCCTACTTTGATGAGTCGCGGCTCGCGGCCTATTTCGATGTGCAAGAGCGGCAGAGTTCCGGGGAACTGTCGATTCTCGTGTGCATTCCACGCAACTAAGAAGCCTCGGCTAGTGTAGTGCGTCGAAAATGGCGATCGTTAGGTTGCGCCTCGATCCGGCGTAAGTTTTGGTGTTCGACGAAGAGGTCAAGGGCGTTCACCACAGAGGGCACAGCGGATCACAGAGGAAACCGAGGATAAATAACCGTCGATCTGTTTGACGCACTACTTAGGAAGCAACGCGCCTGCTTCCCCTGACTTCGGATGGCAGATCGTCTACGGAGGAAGCACGCGACAATTCCAGGTCTGAAGCTACGACGCTTACGACATCCCAGGCCAATGGAGTTGCGCCGCAATCCAGTTCCAGCACGGACCCGTCTTCGCTTTTCTGGGTTTCGATGAAACCGCATTCCAGCAACGCTCTCAGCAACACGCCGTTGCGCGACGACTTGCGATAGGGGGCAACGATCTTTCTATAGCCTGAGGTCCGCGCCATGATGATGAGCCAATGAAACCACGCGTTCTCCAGTTTCTTCTGCGCCACGCGGCAGGACAATACAAAATCCTTGAGGGTGAGCGCCTCTTGAGCCGCAACGACGGAGGCGAAGCCAACGATTCCGTAATCTCCAAAACGGTCGCGGCAGGAAGTGCACACACTCATCATGCCGCGTGTTTCTAGAAGCTTAAAGAATTCCTCTCGGCTGTAGCGATAGGTCGACAGATTCAACTGATTGGAACGGTGCAACAGCTCCAAGCAGCGTTCCACCTGGTCCGGTTCACGGGGGCGGAACAGCGTTGCTTCCATTTTGCAGGTTCGCAAGAACGTCTCGTAACGGTCACCGTATTCCAGAGATTCTTTCTTGCGCTCCGATTCCGCCACATAAAATGTTCGGCGCTGCTTGCTTTCGCTGGTGATGGGGACGTCGAATTCAGGGCGATCGAGCAGGCTCGGTACATCGGAATCTGTCAGGACCCGAATACCGGGAAGTTCGTGCGCCACCTCGGTTCGCTCGAACGGGGAATCATCGATGAACACGCAGCTATCCACTCCAATATTCAATGACGCGACGATGCGCCGGATGCTCGCGCTCTTGGGATCCCAGTTGATTTGCGGATAGAGGAACAGATCGGCGATGCCCAAGCGCTGCAGAACGCTCCAGGTAGTTTCGTGATCGTTCTTGCTGGCGATGCTTAAGAGGATTCCGCGCTCGTCGAGGGAGATCATGGTTTTCAATACCTCAGGACGAAGAGAAACTTTATCGGGATCTTGCTCGCCCAGAATGCCATCCCATGCAGTCTGATCCAGATCCCAAATCACACACTTGACTTTCGGCGCCGCCTGCACAGGGCCGGGAGGCGCTTGTGGCATCGCGGCAGAAACTTTGCGCGGCTCACGATATTTCACGAAATCAAGCCAGGAGAAAACCAGGTGAGCCTCGGCGTCATTCTCCGGAAAAACGCGAATGAAACCCATCGTTCCATGAAGATCGACATTCATGGCCGCGGCGGGAATTCTTTGCATGGTTCGTCCCGGCTGCAGATGGATGGAGGTGCGAAACTTCGGCTCTTGCTGCCAGCATTCCAGAACCAGCCGAACCGGCCGGGAATCGAGATTGGAGACTTCAACGACAAATTCGTCATAGATCTCGAGGCGATCGCGGGTTTCGCGTTGCAACCAGCGCTCCCGCAGGACCGCATAAGCGCCATTGATGCGATAGTTGGGACTGAGCGGGCTTAGCAGCGAGGAGACGGGACGAATCGCATGCAGCAGGCCACGATCGATCTGGTCGAGGCGGCGCAGGGTTTCGGGCTCGGCAGAACCGAAGCCGAAAGTCGATTCCAGTTTGCCCCAGCGGCGAAACTCGACTTCCGCGCCGTAAGGAAACAAGCCCGGATACTGCGGATTGGGAACGATGCCGTTTTTCAGTCGCGCGCATTTGCGGTCGCGCCTTTGTACGTACAGAGGACAGAGCGCATAGCAGTCGGGCACGGCACACTCGATGCAATGCTCGTTCCAGAAAAGAAGATGAGTGGCGCCGATCTGAGCAGGATCCAGCGCCGAAACCTGCGCAGTTCGCGGATCCCCGGCTTCGCGCGAATTCTGAGCCCAATCCGTCTGCCACATATTTAGTCTGCCCTACAAGGCTTTATAACTCACCAGCGCAACGTCATAGGAGAGCCGTTGCGGCCAATCGCTCTCCAGCAATGCCGATTCGTCACCACCCGGCGCCGCTCCCGGATGGGTCATGAGTTCCACGCTGCCCGACGCGGGACGTTCTGTTTTGCAACGATGCACGAACGTGACCAGATCGGTAAATATCCGCGTGGTCCGAAATCCACTGGTGCGTAAGGCAAGATTGTAGACCCGTTTTTTCGCCAGCAAAACCTGTGAGGGATGCTCCGAGGGGCCGTACAGGTTTCGGCTGATCCTGATTTTATCGATCTTGTAGCGCCGCCGCAGGGCGGCCAGCACAGGCAGCATCTGCGGAATGGTGTGCACGTGATGGTGCGCATCCAGATGAGAAGGTTGTACTCCCAAGCGCATGAGGCGTTCAATCTGGCAGCACCATTCCCGGAAGACTGCGCGCAAGAGCGACAGACCGATGCGAATCTCGCGGATGGAGTTTCCGTTGAAACAGCGATTCTTATTTAGAATTGCCGACAGATCACGAAGGCTATCTGGGCACAGCGGCGAGAATTCGGTCAGATTCAGATGCACTCCGAAGGAACAATTGGGGAAGAACTGCAAATTCTTCGCGGCTGACTCGACCGCGGGGCCGTTGGCGATCATGGTTGCCGAGGTCACCGTTCCGCGCCGCATGGCTGCGAAAATAGCGTCATTCACAGATTCGCTGATGCCGAGATCGTCGGCATTGACGATGATTTTCATGGCTTTCCGGGCGAATGGTCGGGTAGGAACGTCGAACGATTCCGGTATGGTAGCACAGCCATATCAGGATTCTTGCGCGGTTGGTGCGCGTCATTGATTGCCTTCGTTGGCAGAGTCTATCGACGAACTGCACACCCCGAGAAGTCTCTCGACATGGGCTTTCCATGAAAACTGCCGCGAGCGTTCTCGTCCAGCCTCAGCCATAAGCTTTGCCTTTTCCGGCGACTGCACAATTCGAGCGATATTCTCAGCCAGTTCCTCAGAACTGAACCTGGGGAAATAGACACCGGCATCTCCGCAAATTTCCCGGTGCACAGCGAGGTCGGAGGCGACCACCGGCAGTCCGCTGGCCATGGCTTCCACCAGCGGATGCGCGAAGGTTTCAGTGTAAGCCGCAGTCACGTACAAATCCGCTCTGGCGTACACGTGATGAAGCTGCTGGTACGGAATCGTTCCCAGCTCGACCATCATGTCCGACACATTGAGGTTCCTGATCAGAGCCGCCGCTCGATCGGGACGATAGGCGCCGGGATTGCTTCCCGCGACCAGGCTGCAGGTAAGAAGGAGCTTGATGGAGCGCCCACCCAGCAGTTTCCGCAACCGGGGCAAGGCTCGAATCAGAGTTTCAAAATTCCGATAGTAGTTATAGTGGCTCACAAAGAGCAGCTTGACCGATCCCTCTGCCGCGCGCAGCCTGGTCTCGATCGCCGGCGGCAAGGGATTGGAATCGCGCACGAACGAGTCCCGATCAAACCCGTGATGAATGGCGATCACATCCTTTCCCGTCCATCGCCTGAGTTCCGCAGCAAAGGCTTCACTCGGAGCGATGGTGGCATCGGCCCATAGAATCGAACGTTTGGCGAGGGCAGAGCGCAGGCGCGTCTGGGTCCACATGCGATATTCGTGGCGCGAGAGCAAATCGCGATAGTAGTCGGGAGAGGTGTAAATGGAGTTTCGCGACAGCAAGACTTGTGGTACGGGTGAGTTTTTCGTAGCGAAGTTTCCGGTCGAGAGCAACCCCTCGGCGCCGCAACGCCGGATTAGTTTTGGAACTTCCGATTGCTCATAACGGAAGCGGCGCGCCGCCGGTACATCCAACTCAAGAAAATTGATATCGCGATAGGCGGAAAATTCTTCTCGCAGGCTCGCGCTCAGAGCAATCGTCACCCGCAAACCCGGCGTGCCGGCCAACAGCGGAACCACGTTGCGGATGTAGGTAAGCCCTCCGCCGGCGCTGGCGGCCAGAGCATTGACGAACAGATGTTTCATCGACTCGGGGCCAGCGTGTGCCATTGCCGCGCAGCCCGGACCCGCCAAAACAGCAGGCCCAGCCAATCCGCCATTGCCATCGTGGCCACCTGATCGACAAATACGAATGCCAGGCTCCAGAAGAAAACACAGAGATAATAGCCGGGGGCGAACAGCCAATCCTCAAACGATGCATGAATCATTCCAGCGAGCAGTACCATCGCCAGAGGAACGGCAGGATGCGCGGGATTGCCGGCCTTAGCCATCCGGATAATGGTTTGCAGAACCCGGGCCGCCAGCCCGCTGAGCATCAGGAAAAAAGGCAGAACGCCGAGCATCCCGACCCAGGCGGCGATCGCAAGATAACTGCTGCCATGCTCGCTGGAAGCCTCGCTGGTGGTGGAAAAACTGCCGAAGCTTTGCGTATTTTCCCCGCCCAGGTCAGAGGTTCCAAACCCAGTGCCGAACCAAAAGTGGTTGCGGATGGCGTCCATCGTGTCCTGCCACGGAGACGAGCGTGAAGCCAGAAGTCCCGCGCGCGGGTCTTTGCCTTTAAAAACAACGTCCGCGGTAATCGAAGAGACGGTTTTCGAAAAAGATTCCGGCTGAATAATCGCCGAGGCAGCGGCGATAATGGCGAGAACCATGACTCCCTGGGCGAGTAATTTGAATCGGCGTAGGGCGATACAGAGCACCGCGCAGGTCACGAAAGCGGCAAGCATGGCAGCGCGGGCATGACTGGAAAACGTCAGATACATGGAAGCCAGAAACAGTATCATTCGCCGGTGGTGGGTAAAACGATCCCGGCTCATCAAGATGCCCCACAGGAGGAGGGGAGCCGCAGCGACTCCCATAACCGCGCCGAGAGAGTTGGGGTTGCCCAGAATCTCCATGCCCGCCAGATAGGCCAGTGCGATCGCTCCCACCGTGATCTCGCACCCTGTCATTAATCCAGCAAAGAACCGTCCTTCCCGCCCTCTTACCGCCACCCGGGCACCAGTTGAGGCATAGACAAAAAGCAGAAAAAGACTGAGAGCTTTCAAAAGAGAAACACTGTTGTACCTGGATACCGCCGCTGACGCCACAGCGGCCAACACGGCGAGAAATCCGAGCACATGAAAAAAACCGAAGCGATAGCCTCGATCTTTGAGAACGAGGATCGTGCCCACTGCAGCTCCCGTTGCCAGCACGGGCCAACGAGCCACAGTCCAGATCGAACTGAGCGGCAAATCGACGCCTGCAAGCAGAAAACTCACGATGACAAACGGAAAGAAAACGCGCCGGTACATTGCCATCGCCGCGGCCAGAACCTCCAACAGCAGCAGGCCGCCCAAATAGGTTTGCCCATTGAAGTAACCCGGCCGGGAATACGCGAATGCAGCCAATCCCGCGGCACTTACCGCGAAGACCGCAGCCACCCAAACCTTGGAAGAATTGTCAGTCATGGGATGCCCCGGCAGTTTCAAGCGCGCGGACGATCCCGATCGACCAATGTTCCGGCGAGTACTCTGCTATGCGTTCCCGGCTGTTGGCGCCAAACATTGCGCAGAGTTCCGGTTGGTGGGCAAGATCTTCCATAACCGATGCCAGAGAAGAAACATCTCCGGGATGAATCAACCGCCCATTCCAGCGGTCTGAAACCAGGTCGGCGGCGCATCCCGCCGCCTCACTCACAACTACTCCTAATCCGCAGGCCATCGCTTCGTTGACCACCAATCCCCAGGTGTCGGTATAGGTTGGAAGAATCAGCATGTCGGCAAGCGCATAGTAATGGGCCAACTGTTCGCGCTGGGCAAAACCGGGGAAGCGTATGGTCGCGGGCAAAACTTTCTCCGATTCCGCTTCCAGCGCTGGGCGGGCGGCGCCGTCCCCGGCAAACACCAGACCTACCCGGGATCGAATGGGTTCACTTAGTTTGGCATAAGCCGAAAGCAAATCAAACACTCCTTTTTCTTTGACCAGGCGTCCCGCGAAAAGAAAATAGCGGTTCGGCAGTCCATGCGCGCTTCGCAGTTGCAATGCGTTCTGCCCAGCCGCAACCGCTGCCGTGGCAAACCGCGCGTTATCCACGGCGTTGACCGCGGTAAAGATGGCGGCGTCTTTGAGTCTATTCGCGCGCAGATATTCGCGGGCCGACTTTCCCGGCACCACAAATCCATCGCAACGGCGCAGAAACTCCGCCTTGGCAAATTCGATGAGCGCGCTGCCGGCGCGCAAATCCTGCCGCGTGCTTTCCGACCAAAGAAAGAAAGGTATCCCGCGACTTCGCGCCCATAACAGAGCCTGCCACGATGCCGGATAGTTGTAACCTCCGCAAATTACCACCTCGGGACGCGCTCCGGCTAACGCGCCAGCCACCTTTGCATTGAGCAGAAGATTATAGCTGCCAATTTGCTTCCGCCAGGAAGGCAGCACTTCATAGGAAAAACGAATCTCTTCCCGGTAAACCTGCCACCGGCGAAGTTCAGGATCCGTTTCCGCGAGAAAAATCACGTGCAAGTCTACTTCAGGATGCCGCTCCAGAGCATTGAACAAGGGAATTCGATAGGGAGAAATGATCTCCGTAATGATGACGAGCCGGCGGGTCACGCGGCGCTCTCCCGGTAGATACGCGAAAGCGTCTCAGTTTGATGGCTCAGAGTCAGCCGGTCGAGAATCGTATCGCGTGCAGATACCCCCAACCGGGCGCGCAGGCGGTCATCTCGAAGCAGCATGGCAATCGCCAGCGCCAATTCCCTGTCGTTGTCGGCTCCGACCAGGAATCCGTTGGCTCCGTGCTGAATGATTTCCGCGATGCCCTGGCCGCGGCAACCGATCACGGGCTTGCCCGTAGACATTGCTTCCAGGTAGACGCAGCCCAGCCCTTCATACCGGCTGGGCAGGGCGAAAACGGAGCAACGCCGCATTGCCTCCGCGATGCGGTCGCGAGATTGACGACCGGGGAACCGAACGCGGTCCGCGATGCCGCGTTCCCCGGCGAGCGCCTGCAAGCGCGAGAGTTCTTCGCCGGAGCCTATGATTTCCAACGTTAGCTCGGGAAACTCGGGGCTAAGCGATGCAATGGCGCGAATCAGCACGTCGTGCCCTTTGATGGGAATGAGATTGCCGACGCTCAGAACACTATGTTTGCGAACGGACGAATCACTTCCCGGCGAGAACATCTCCGGATCGACGCCGTTGTAGACGACCGAAGTCCGGCATCCGCCATCCGAGCCCTCAAGAACCTGTTCGCGAACTTTCTCGCTGACGCAGATCACTCTCTTCGACTGGCGATACACGCGCTGACAAATGCGCCGGCACCACTGCCCGGCGCGACCGCGCACTTGCGTCGTCGCGTATGCGTCCAGACCGTGCACGGAGACCACGTATGGCAGTCCAAGCTCATGGCTGAGCAGCATGGCGGCATGCCCGCACGGCAGCGGAGCATGGGCATGGATCAAATCAATTCTGTGCGACCGCTGCATCTCTCGGACCAGCGATACGATCCGCCCGAAGACGAATGCGCCGGCAGTGGGAAGTCCTATCCCGCCCGGCAAGGAGAAATAGCGGAGCCACTGCGCTTCCACTCCGCCCGAACGCGGGCGAACCTTCTTTCGGTAAAACGGCTGCATGGCAAACACCGTGTTCACCACGCCCGCTTGCGCCAGCGCCTCGACCTGCTCGGCGATAAAGCAACCAAACACGTCGTCGTTCGCGCTGGGATAGAAGGGCGTGAGGGTGAGCACGTGCAGAGGCTTCTTTATCCTAGGCGACGTGTTCGATTGCGGCGTGCCGAGAATTGGCGGCAATTGCGGAGTGTTGCTCATGCCGCCGAGACCTCGCGGCAACGCCGGCTCAGCACCAGCCAGCGGAAAAGTTGGTCGCTGCGGTCCGCTCCCGCCTGATGTTCGTGGAACATTTGCCACGCTGGCTCAAGGTCAATCATGCCGCGCAGTGCAGCAGGAAAGTCGCGCAAGGCCTGCTCCATTTGCGGCCGGAGCGTGGTGCGCAGCCATGTGGCGAGGGGCGGAGTAAATCCGCGCTTTTCGCGCCAGCGAATCTGATCGGGTACCCAATCCGGCAGCGCCCGGCGCAGCAAGGCTTTGCCTAATCCTCGCTCAAAGTGATAGTGCTCAGGCAAAGAGCGGACGAACTCCATAAGATCGCGATCCAGAAATGGTGTGCGGCATTCGAGCGCCGATTTCATGCTGGCGCGATCCACTTTGACCAGAATCTGCTCGGGAAGATACCCGGCCGTCAAAGACTCGATGGCCGATTGCGGATACGAAAGCCTGGCGTGGTGCTGCGCTTCGGTTCGCAATTCTTCCAACCCCTCTGCGGCCAAAGCGGCGAAGGGATCGCGGAACATCTTCAGCAAACTGTTCCTCTGTGGTTCGGGATAAAGCAGCTCCCAATCGGAGCACGCGAGAAACGTCCACAGGCCGACGCCGCGCCACGACTCCTTCCAGCGGGCTCGTACGAACTTTGCCGCCGAATTCATCCCTGGAAATCGCCTGATTCCATGCCAGGAATAGTAGCGGAAGAATTCGCGATAGCCGGCAAAGCACTCATCGCCGCCGTCGCCGGAAAGCATCACTTTGCCGTGCTCGCGCGCAGCCCGGCAGACGGCGAAGGTCGGGAACATTGAGGCGTCGCCAAAGGGCTCGTCGTAATGATCGATGAGCGCGTCGAACGAATCCAGAATTTGCGGCGTGGTGAAATGAATCTCATGATGATCCGAGCCCACGCGCTCGGCAATCATGCGCGCATAGGGCGCTTCATCGAGCTCCTCGTCGTCAAACGAGGCGCAGAACGTGCTGAATCTCTGTCCCGGCATCAACTCCCGCATGGTGGCGACCACATACGTCGAGTCGATTCCTCCCGAAAGAAATGCGGCGAGGGGAACATCGCTGCGCAGCCGCAACCGCACCGACTCGCTCAAGCGGCGCCGAATTTCGCGAACCGCATCCGGCTTGCTCGGAGCATCCGGCGAGGGATGAAGCGGCCACTCCGGTTGCCAGTACTGCCAGCTGCGGATATTCCCTTCCTCGGCGACGAGCGCTTCCCCGGCCTTCAACTTGCGGATTCCCAGCAAGTGGGTTCGCGGAGCGGGAATGTAGCGCAGCGCCAGGAACTGCGCGATGGCGGCAACGTCGAGTTGCTTATCGACCGGAAGCGGCATCAGCGCCTTCATTTCGGAGGCAAATGCAATCCCACTCGGCCCAATCTGCGCCCAATACAGCGGCTTCTCGCCGAAACGGTCGCGCGCTAACAGCAGGCGCTCATTCTTTTCGTCGAGCAATGCAAACGCAAACATTCCGACCAGGTCATCGAGTAAGGCAGTTCCCTTTTCCTCGTAAAGGTGCACCAGAACTTCACAATCGCTGTGCGTGCGAAAGCGATGCCCTTTGGCGATGAGTTCTTCGCGCAGTTCAATGTAGTTGTAAATTTCGCCGTTACACACTACGCTGACCGTCTTGTCTTCATTCCACAGCGGCTGGCGTCCGCCTTCAAGATCAATGATGGAGAGCCGCGTGTGACCCAGCAGGCAACGCCCCTGCAGGAGCTCCTCACAACCCCGGTCGTCGGGGCCGCGATGGAGCAGCAACTCCTGGGCGCGCCGCGACCATTCGCGCAGGCGCTCATCCAGTGGCGATCGTGGATCGAAGATTCCGTAAATTCCGCACATAGCTAATGTCTGCGCCGCTTCGCCACGACCTGCTCAAACACGTCCTGCCATTGTTTTGCAATCACGTCCCAGTCGAATTGATTCGCATGCTCGACCGCGGCCAGCCCCATGGAGCGTCTCAATTCCGGCTCGCGAATGAGCAAGGATAACTTCTCGGCGAGTTCGCCGTCGGTTTCAACCAGGAAGCCGGTTTTGCCGTTCACTACATAATCGGGTCGATAGACATTCATCGCGACTGCCGGCAAGCCGCTGGCCGCTGCTTGTCCCAGGACCTGTGGATGGCCTTCGATAGCGCTGGGAAATAGAAAAATATCGGAGCGGCGCATCTCGTCTCCTAATTGCGCCAAGGTCAGATGCCCGAGAAATGCGACGTTCTGACAATTGCGATCCGCGGCAAGCTTTTTGCAAAGCTGATCTTCTTCTCCGGTTCCGGCAATACGAAATGTCACGTTCGGCCGTTGTGCGGCTTGCTCTACCACCAAAGGCACACGCTTGTACGGGCGCAGCGATCCGGCATAGAGCACCGTCACGCGCTCCAAGGACGCGGACCTTGCCGCAGGAGGAAAAAAGTATCGGCGATCAATGCCGTTGTGAATGGTTGCCGCGACGATTCCCATCTTGTCCCGCAACAGCTCGGCAAGATATGAGTTGTTCGCAAAAATGGCATCAGCCTGTCGAATATTCCGCTCTCTCGCTGCGGCGTAAGGCTGCAGGTACAGGCCGCCGGAGACAATGTGGACCACCAGCGCCGTCGGCAAGCCCAGCCAGCGGCGCAGATTCAGAAAGGCAGAATCTAGCGGACCTTCGCGAGGAAAAAAATAAACGTCCGGAACGTGGGTCAGCAGATGGGCCGCCGTGCGCAATGTATTTCCGTGTTCGCGCCATCGTATGAGCCGCGTGTTGGGTCTGGCAGCGATGCGCGGGTCAGCAACTCCTTCATGCAGCATGGTCACGGCAAAGCGCGCGGGATCGAGGCGGACCACGATTTCCTTGACTGAAAGATTTTGTGCGTTCGTGTCGGCTTCGTCGGCAAACGACGGCGTAAAGATCGTGATCATTCGCGGTGCAATGGCGCGTCGCAGTCAGGAAGCCACTGGAGCGTGATTATGTGCTGGTTTTTTCCATTCTAGCCGAAGATCGCGTAACTGCGCTTCCACTCGCGCACGCAGGTTCCGGTTCGCCGCCGATTGGGAAAGATGTTCGCGAGCAATCTCCAGCAAGCGCCGGCGAACCTGCTCGTGCACGCTCGGCCCCAGAGCAGCGTGTTCGTGCGGGTCGGCATCGAGATCATAAAGTTCAGTTGCGAACGGATCGAAGTACAAGAGCAGCTTGAAGCGCGATTCCCGCACGGAAAGCACGCGCGGGCCGAGACGATTCTCACGGCGAAACGGATTGGTGCAGCCGGCGACGGATTCTGAAATGGCAACGCCATCAAACTGACCATCTCCTGCGAGTTCGTGCCAATGGCTTCGCCCACGAAACTCCCGGGGAGCGGACAATCCCACCCCATCGAGCAAAGTCGGGGCAAGATGCAGCATGCTGAACGGAGAACTTGTCAGTTGCTTCTTCGCGAGGCCGGGAACCCGCAACAGTAGCGGCACACGAATTAGCTCCTCCATGAGCCGTGAGGGAGGATGATAGCGGCCGCCGTGATCGAGAAATTCTTCGCCGTGATCGGCAGTGAAGGCGAAGGCGCAATCGTCCCAGCGATTCAAGGCTTGCAGCGCTTTGCAAAGTTTCTCCATCTGCACATCGACCCAGCGAATGCCGGCGTCATACAGTGAAACAATTTCTCCGCGACGGAGCGCCAGTTGCTTGGGCTGCAAATCCGAGCGATTCCAGAACGAATTCAGATATCTCGCTTGAAAAGGCGTGAGCGGCTTATCGCCCATCAGGGAAAGCGCTTCTGCTTTTGGATAGTAAGGCGAGTGCGGATCCATCAGATGCAGCCACAGAAAAAACGAAGACTGGCTCTGCGACTTCAGCCACGTGCACGCCTCGTCCACAATCACATCCGCGGCGGGAAAACGGCGCAGGGGATCGAGTGAGCCGGGCACCGGAGTCACCCGCTGGCAATATTCGAAGTAGAGTTGCTCGTATGCAGATCGCAACGTCCCCGACTTAGGAAGCGCGTTCTGCAACCTGCGATTGAACCGGCCCGCCCAGCCTGCAGCGGCGTTCGCCGTCTCATTCGTCAGAGGAGCAGGCTCTTCTTCCAGAAAATCGCGGAAGGTATCGAAGCCGCGCTCATAGCCGAAGCGCGAGGAAATATAAGGATTCGCGGCTGCGAAGGATGCGGTCGCGTATCCTGACTGCTGGAGAACCGATGCCAGAGTGGGCTCGGCGGGACCAAGTCCCAACACGTCACGCCCCAACGCCAACGGATAGCGCGATGCCATGATCGCGGGTAACGAATAATAGGTGGGAGCGCCAGCGACAATCGCGGCGGGGAATACAAAACTTTCGCCAGCCAACGAATCCAGGAAGGGTGTGGTCGGGCGCTCGTATCCCATGAAGCCGACGTGGTCGGCCCGCAGACAATCCACCGTTACTAATAGGATCGATCGTTTTCTATCCATCGATGTGCTGAGAGCGCGCGAATCCAGCCTTGGTGAAATTCCGCTTTTTCACGTTCACCTGAACCCCGCTTGGCTGCGAAGAATATTCACCATTTACCACCAAGTCGTGAAGATCTTCACTGTGAAGATACAGCAGGCCGGAGTGTTTCGACTCAAGAGCCGCGAGGAATTCGTCGAGCAGTTGCAACGAGCGGGTGCGAAAGTCTCGCACCGCGGAGTGGAAATTGATGGAATGCACTGAGAGAATGGCCGGAATACCGGCGGCGAAACAACGCTCAGCGTGGCGCAGGCAGGCATCGACTGCAAAGGCGGGATCGACCGCCGGTTCAAACTCCACCGTCCGCGAAAGGTGCAAAATTTGGTTGCGGTCGAAGTGTGGCGGTGTGACCGATCCCGGTCCGTTTTGCGCTACACGAATTCCATGTTCTGCCCAGGCGCGGTGAGTATCGTCGTTCGCGCGATATCCCGGGGCACATGCCGAGCGCGGCAGTGAAGAAAACAATTTCGCAAACGCACCCACCGCATCGCCGATGAGTTCGCGTTGCTGATCCGGCGGCAGAAATCCTTGCTCGTCTGTCTTCTCCGGATCCCAATATTCGTATCCGATCCAGGGCATGCGCCAGTGAACGTATGGGACGCCTGCTTCCCACAGCGTGCGCAGGAGCTCGCCTCGGTCGGTTGGCGCAGCGGCATGCCGTTCCACCGCCGACCGGCAGAAGTGCGTTATTCCATGCAGAGCCGGGGCAAAGACTTGGTCCGCGAGTCCCATCTTGTAGCCCTCGATCAGGTTCGGGCGTTTCCAGCCCTGCGGGAGTCCTTCAGCCAACGGCAAAAGATGCAACCGCCCTTCGCCATCGGCTTTCATTTGTGAGAAGTCCAGGTTGGCAACAATGAAATTCATTTCAAGGCACGGATGGCGTCCGGCAGAATCGCGATGCTTCTTTAGCACGGCGGTCAGAGCGGCCAGATCTTCCGCGGTCTCCAGAGAATAGAAATCGTAGGGCCGCTCTCCTAATTTGATGCCAGCCGCTTCGAGTCGCTGCACAGTCTCTTGATCGCGCAGCCCAGCGCGGCCCCAGTCGTCGCTCTGCAGAAGCAGCAGCGGGCGATCGAAATGAAACCCGGCAACAGGCAGCAAATCCCGCCCACGTTGCCAGATTTTGCGAGCCAGATTCATCGCAGTCTACTTTCGGGCGCAGACGCTGTAGTTTGCGGCCAATTGTTCATTTGCACTGTGGGCCAGCAGATCCAGCAGTTCTCCGCTCAGATTCACCAGCGGAAAGACGCTCCACCGAAATCCGGCGCGAACTGCAGGATAACGGGCAAAGACGTTCAACCCGGCGTTGATCATCCGGCAGAAGCCGATGACGCTGCCGCCTTCCGGCACAATCTCCACATCGCAGAAAGCGCGCAACATCTGGCGCAACGAAGGGGGAAGAAATCGCCAGTATTCTCGGTCCGAATCCCGAATTCCAATTGCGGGCGCACTCAACAACAACCATCCGCCCGGTTTCAATACGCGATGGATTTCCGCGATTACCGCCGCAGGCTCAGGCACATATTCCAGAACCTGCGTACAAATGACCAGATCGAACCGGCTGTCCGCAAGCGGAAGTTCCTCGCCCCGCCCTACTATGTCGACCAGAGGCGTGCGGCGCACATCCATCGCAACGTAGCCACGGAGCCGCCCCTCCAGCAGCGGACGATAGGGTTGAACTCGTCCTCCCACATCGAGCACATCCAGACTCTTGCCGTCCCTCTGGGCCAGCCATCTGCAGAAGATTTCCCGCCGCCTGCGTAAGACAAGCCAGCTGGGGTTCCCAAGGGAGGGATGCAGCCGTTCCCTTCCTTCGCGCTGAACCGCCTCCAGGGTTTCCATGTTCGTGTTCGATGATTCCGCCGGATGCAACGGGCCTCAACAGGAACGCGCGGGTGAGTCAGAGATATCCGAGGTCCCGCAGTCGCTCCTCGACCAGCCTTTGCTCGGCTTCCTCGGCCTTGGCGGATTCATGCCGCAACAATTCACGCAGCACGAACGCCAGAAATTCTTCCAGGGTGCCGAATCTATCCCCGAATCTGGCTTCGGCAGCAGCACACAGATCGGAAGGCAGGCGCACATCGCGAGTGTCCGTCATGCGTCCGCCTTGAAGCCGGCAAGCGCGCCGCGAAAACGCGACCGAAGTGCGGATGCAATTAACCGATCATCGGCATCCAGACCGGAGATGAGGAGAAAAACGGACGTGAAGGCACAGTATGCAAGCCCAAGCGCGATTCCGACAGCAAGCCAGTCGTGATGGAATAGCAGCGCATATCTCTTCAGCAAAACGATTATGGCTAGCGTTGCAGCAGTCGGGAAGACGAGGTGCCAATAACTCCGATTGTAGGGAGAAATGCCAAGACCCTTCCGCACTTCCAGAAGATTCCACGCATTCGTTCCGACGTTGGTCAGCGCTGCGGCTGCGGCTGCCCCAACCATCCCCAACTTTGGAACCATAATGACGCAGGCGAGAACCGTCAGCGCCGCCATCGCAGCCTGAACCTTGATCAATCGTTTCTCGTTGCCCGACATAAGCAGCAAGTAGCCCACCGAACCGACTCCGCAGTTTACCAGTTGTCCGGCGGTACCGATGATCAAGATCGGCCAACCGGACTCGAAGTCATGCCCAAAGATCCGCATCAGCGGACGGGCGAACACCATGACCACCAATGCGAGCGGCAGCGTAAGCCCCAACACCCATTTGGTAAGTGACTGAAACAGGCGCGCCAATAACTCGTGCTCTTTACGAGCGTGCAGATCGGCAATGGTCGGGGCAAAAATCTGGTTCACGGAACTTAGAACCAGGGGAACGTAAACCACCAGCGCGGCCGCAACCGAGTAAATCCCCACTTCGCGCGCGCCCCGGTAAGAACCAAGGGCAATCTTGTCTACCTGAGCCGTCAGAAATTCCAGAAAGCCAACCCCCAGCATCGCTGCCGAGAAGGACCAGACCTCGCGCTTTGGAAAAGCACCTGGCTGCATGAATCGCGCCGCGACAGGTGTAAAGCGAAAAACCGCCGCCAGCAGCAAAATCGAAATGATGGCGGCGCTCAAGATCTGAGCGATAAGATATCCCCGAAGGCCGGTGCCCGCGGAGAGCAGCGTGATCGCAATCAACATGGTCAGCGGGCTGCCAATGAAATTTACGATCAGCGTTCTGACCTTCAAGTCGCGGTAGCCGGTGAGCACTTTGCCGTAGAACCCGCTCATCGCTCCGAACAACATGATCAGGGCGAACCAAGGCAGATTCCGGGCGAGAGCTTCTGAATGGTAAAGGTGAATGGCGATCACCTTGCCAAAGATCAGCAACAACACCGCCAGCACAACATTCGCTGCCACCAGCAATCCCGCGCCGCGCCATAGCAGTGCGTGCAGTTCCCTGAACTTTCCTGCAGCCAGGTAAGCCGCCACGAAGCGCACCGCGGTCTGCGGCAGCCCGAGTGTGTTGAAAATCCCGATAAAACCCACCACCGTCATGCCCAGCGCGTAAATCCCCAGCGCTTCTGCTCCCAGCACTCGCGCCAAATACACTTTGAAGAAGTAGCCAAGCGCGGCTGTGAAGATTGTTCCCGCAAAGAAGACTCCCGACTGGCGTGAGATATGTCCCACCTGGCTGCGGAACTGCTGCGCCGCGTCAGCAACCTGGACCGGCGGCGCGTTGCTGGCAACGTCGTTCATGAGGCGGACCTCACGCTGGCCGGCGAGCGCTCAGTCAGCCACCGCCGCAACCTCTCAGGGTCAACGGGTTGGGAAAGTTCAAAACGCGAGGCAGGTCTGGCTTCACAATCCGCTAACCGGCGCGGAATGCTTTCCATTTGGCTGGCAGAGTCGAGCACTTCTCCCACTCCGAAGCGGGCATACTGTTGCGCGTATTCATACGGCGAAAGCGAAAGCCATCCGCATAAGAAGCAGCACACGCCGTTGACGAGGCAGTCGATCACAGTTGTGGATTCCACCGTAAGCCCGAACCGCGCCTGCGCCAGCAGTTCCTGAGTAAGCGGCCCGTCAATGACACGGACGCTCCTGCTGTTCTCGGAACCAAGAACTTCGCGGACAATTTTCTCGCGCTGGGCGGGGCTCTCGAAGGGATGCAGTTTCACGCTGAGGCTAAGCCCGTTCCCGCGACAGACTTGCAGCAAGGGCGGCAGGATTTCGCGATAGACCTCATCGGCACGCATTCCGGCCACTTCGTATGGTTCCGAAAAAAAGATTGCCGAGGGTCGATTCGTGTCTCCGATCTTTCGCGACGAAACCGTTGTTGACGGCGCGCCCAACGCCACTCTTTCTGCTGGAAGCCCACACACCCGCAACAAATAATCGCGCTCCATCTCGTTCTTGGCGAGATACAGATCGCACGGCAGTTCTTTGAGCAGATAGCGGCCATCGAACGCGCCGTGATGAAAATCCACGGTTGGAATGCCTCTGCGTGCGGCGAGCAGAACGGGCAGCCGGGTGAACAGATTGCTGTCATCGCCGCAGAGAACGCCGCAGACGGGTTCGCGCTCGAGTACTTCGCGCCAGGCATTACGCGCACACAGGCCATCGCGAATCCAACCGGGAAAACGATTCAGAACTCCCGCTCGATCCAGTAAGCGCAACTCCGGCACGGACTGCAAATCAGCTTTCAGATTTGTCCAGCGAGCCAGGAGCGCTTCGATCTCGCCCGCCGGAAACTGTCCCTTGGCGTAAGCGGCGAGATCACGGACGCTGATATTGGCTGCTACAGTGAATCGCTTCGCACTTTCCCGTGTCGCGATCATCAGGAAAGCTTGCGAAGGAAGCATGTGCGCATAAGCGGACACCATGCGCGACACGTTTCCGTACGCGCTGGGCAGCAGCACGACCGGCTTCGAACACTTTTCAGGCGGAGCCGACAATCGCGACCGCCATTGATAGCCGGAATCATATTTATCCAGAAGAATTTCAGTAAATTGCGCCGCTGAAAACCGGCGCAGCAGGCTTGCATAATGCGCGGTTCGCGATTGCATCCGATCCCAGGGGCCGCTTCCGAAATTTCGAATCGAAACCTTGAGCAGACATTCCAGCAGGGTTACAGACTCTCCGCGGCGCGTCGCCCATATTTCCGATTTGGAATCGAGGGCGGCCGCCAGTCTGTTGATCGTGAGCAGCGAAAGGACTTCCGGCGCAATCAGCAGAGATGTCAAATCCCACCAATCGATGCCTTCTTCATCAAGCAACTGTCCGCGCCCGAAGGAGAAAATCTGCCGTACCGCCTTCGCGTCCGGCACTCTGGCACGGAAAGTTTCCGCGCGCAGAATCGGGCAACCGCACCGGCACGACCATTCTTCTTCCGAGAAGAGAGAAGATTTCCCGAGGTCCACGATCAGGTCCCAGCGCTGGCGGGACCATGGCCCGCGCAACGGCGAATCCTCCGGATGCAGCAGAAGTGTGCGCATGATTAGCCGTCGCCACTCAGACGCGGGCTGACGCCTCCTCCGCGTGCACAGCGCGCGGTAAGGGTACTGCACCGCCGATGGCTTGCCAACCCAAAATCCGCCGTCGCACCAAAGAATAGCGGCGCTGGAAGCCCGCCTTCTCAATACCCCGAACCGAAGCGACATTGGTCGCGGCGCTGAAAATCCATGGCTGCTTGCCTCTTTCAATCATGAGCGTCGCAATGAGCCTGATGGCTTGGCCATAAAAACCTTTTCCTCTTACAGACGCGGGAGTCCAGCAATCGAACAGCATCACGGATTCCGGCGAGGGAGCTTTTACGCTGTCATTCAATTCCGAAAGAAAGAAGCCCTCGAACCCGGTCACCCAGGCGAAGTGCACGACAGCGCTCTCGGCATCGAGCAACGCAAACCCTTCCGACTTGCCTTCCCGCAGGCGTGATGCAGCCCGCAGCAGGTAGTCGAGCGTAGCCTGGTCGTCAACGTACTGCATAACCGCGGAAGTCAGTAGCGCCAGATCAATCGACTGCAGTTGCGCGCGGCCAGAGTTGGCGGAAGACACGCCACAGCCGTCGAAAAAGAAAACTTCTGTTTTTGAGACAACGGCACTTCCGCATCGCATCGCCAGGTCGACAAGCGCCGTAACCGCGCCGCCGGCTGTTGCCTTCGCGCGAAATTCGCCAAGGCGCTTAGCGCTCGCGCGAACCGCCGCTTCCAGCCCGGGAGAAGCCTTCACCAAATTCGCAGCGTGGTATCGCAGAACCTCGCGAATGTGTTGCGCCCCCGAGGCGCGCAACGTCACATACAAGGTCTGCCTCATCTGGTTGGCGAAGCGTTCCTTGTACTCTTCCGCGCCCAGACCGAGATCGACGATCTGGATCGCGGCGTCTTCGGAGGCTTCCTCGATAAGCTTGGCCAGCAAACAAAAGCCGGGCGAGTATTTTTCCAGATCGCTGTCGAAGGTAGGCTGGTACCAGAACCATGTGCCTTGAAATTGAAACCCGTAATTCCAAGCGAAAGCCCGGTCCGTGATCATCCGTGTCAGAGCGATGTAACCGCGTGTGGAAAGCAGTTTCGCCAACTCCTGCAGAAAGACGCGCCGTTCGGGGCGCGCCATGTTGCTGATACGTCCTGTGAGCAGGAACCGCGCCACGTGAGCGCGGATAAATTCCGGCAAGATGGACTCGATCGTTTCCCAGGATCGCGCATGATCAAGCCGGACCGGAGTCTCGCGACCCATGGCGTTGAGAAAGCGGCGCAACATTTTTTTTCGCGGGAGCATGGGCTGCTTTTCTCCCGGACGCCGCTCCAGCCGAGCGAGCACTACCTGCGCGCATTCATAGGCCGTACGGGCAAAACAGTGATATCCATTCCGGCTCGCCGCCGCCGCGAGCGCCGCCGCCGTGCCGGAGTCAGCCGGCAGGTTGGTCAGCGTAATTTCTTCAAGACCTTGCGTGCTCAGATCCGCGAGCACAGACAAAACAAACTCCATCTTGTGCTCCGGCAGGCTGAGAAAATCGCAATAGTCTCCGGTCGTGGCGCACAGGAACGAAACTCTGCGCTCGGAGTCGCGGGCCAGTGCGACCAGACCGCACAAGGATTCCGCCTCGTCATATGCCAGATAGAGGAGCGGATGAAGCGTCCGGTGATAAGCACGATGCACCGCTAACGCCCACTCGTGCGTGTAGAAAACCTGCGTCTGCGGGATGCTCCGCGCCAGAGCATTCCACTGCTCAGAGAACTCTCCATCCTCCGGGATTTCCTGCAGCAGGACGAGTCGCACGGTCCGGTCACTACCTGTTGAATTCACTTGCTCAAGGTCTTCGCGAATACGTAATAGTACCAATCGGTGGCATAAGGATGACTTCGCTCGGCGTGATCGTCATCCAAAAGATCGTCGTTCAAAAGATCATCGCCTAAAATACGAACCAAACCAAAGTTCAAGCCGGTCAACTCGGCCACTACGCGATCAGGAATCCAATAGTGCGTCAGCAGCCCTCCATGCGAGGGATCGATTAGGATTCCCTCTCCGCGCCAAAACGCGCGCGTAGGAAGTCTTCGAAAAGCGCGTTTCAAAGTTGCCCATCCCGATTGGCCGAACGATACCGCCCCTCGAACGGAAATTAACAACCAGGCCAGCGCCGCGCACAACAATTCTGAACCTGCCGAGAATTGCCTCGCTAACGCTCGCAGCCGTTCACCATTTCCCCGCACGCGAATCAGCACGGCACGCGGGTTATGCGACGAGAAAATTACCACCGCACCCGGCCTTAAGATCCTGAGAATATGTTCCAGACATTTTTTGCGCGCCTGGTCGGGGATGAGGTAATCGATGCCGTTGAAGGCAAACACCACAGCGTCGAACGAATTTTCTGGAAAGGCCGACAGATCCGAGGCATCTCCAACCGCAAACTCAATTTCGGGAAATCGTGCCCTGCAAGCTTCGATCATCGCCGGCGCGTAATCGACGCCAACATACTTCTTTGCCCTTTGCGCCAGATATGCGGTGGTTCGGCCTCCGCCAACGCCGAGGTCGAGCACATCGCTCTCAGCCGGAATGTAAGTCTGAAACAAAAGGCGCTCGCACGGGGTCAGGTAATCGAGCGCAGCATAGTGAGCGGCAACTTGCGGAGCATTGTAGATCTGCAGATTGGGATCGCCGCTGCGCTCCATCATGATTGCCGCGATGCGGAAGTGCGCAACACCAACGCCGAGTCCCGGCCGGCGCGTTTCTGTAGCCGTCCATAGAATCCCGAGACGTGCGCTTCCAGTTCCGCCGGACTCATGTCGGCCGTAACATGAATCCGCGGCATGGCGAATGCCGGCAAATCCGCGCCCAGTCCGCCGCCATAATTGAGGAATGCGGTTTGAAAGCCAGCAGCTTCGGCCATCGCCAGCACCTCGGAAGTTACGGAGTGTGGATCGCCAAACGGATAGGCTAACGCCCAAACCGGCATCTGCAAAACGGATTCCAACACGGACTTGCATCCGGAGATTTCAACCCGCGCAATTTCGGAAGGCGCCTGTGACAACACAGGATGACTAAGAGTGTGGGCGCCGATCGTCATGCCGGCAGCAGACAGCTTCCGAATTTCGTCTGCGGTCAGCAATCCGAATCGGCGAAATGAAGGCAAATTCTCCGCCTCGAAATCGGGGCGTACGTCCATCGAAAGCCGTTTGCGAGCCGCATCCACAAACAATTCGCGCGTCTCCCGGTCGATTTGCGACAACCGTTTGACCGCGCTCCACCAGATCGCACGCCGCTCTGGTTGCGACCGAAGCTCACCGTGTATTTCGACTCCCGCAGCGGAAATCTCGAAGGGCACCGCCGGCGCGCGGAAGAAAAGCAGAAACAGTTCTTCATACCACAACATCGTCCGCGCATTCCCAGCGGATGCGCCGGTTACGAAGAAGAGGCAACGCACATCTTCCCGCTGCAGCACCGGCAGCATGTCCGTCAGACAATTCACCAGTCCGTCGTCACACGTCAACAGCACGGCCCGCGGGGGCAACTCTTGGCGGCCTTCACGCCACGCCAGCACATCGTCCGGCGCGACCAGGTTGTAATGCGACTTAAGCAGGCGCAGTTGCCGAATGAGCGACTCAGAGGGAATCAGATTCCCATCGAAACCTGGGTCCACCGGTTCATAGCCTTGCGGAATCACACCGTGATAAGTCACCACCGCAAGCCCGCCGTCCGCCCCGCGGCGGAAAGCTCCGGCTTGCGATAACGCCGGATAAAGAATTTTCTTCAGGAAGGGACTGACAACTCTCATCGCTGGACCAAGTCAAAGCTTAGCGGAGTTCCGCGCTCAATGTCGCATACGGCGTGCGCGCCCAGCACTTCCGGCAGGTGCCGCGTATGCAAACCATGTCCGGGACGGATGGAACGCACATTTTCCGCGGTGAACAATTCTCCGCGTTTCACATTCTGCACCACGAATAGCGACCGGCGAAACACCCGGCTCTTCGCTTCCTCTGCGCCGCATCCCAACTGAATTTTGCCCAGAGCCTTTTCGCCCACGCGCACCGCTTCGGCCAGGGCTTTGAATTCCTGCGGCTCCAGCGAGAACGCACTATCCGGTCCCGGATCGTTGCGCGATAAAGTTAAGTGCTTTTCGATGATGCACGCTCCCAACGCAACCGCGGCGACTGGAACCGCAATCCCCATCGTGTGATCAGAAAGGCCCACCGGCACGCCGAAACGCCGCGCCAGTTCCGGAATCGTCCGTAGATTCATCTCCTCCGGCGGCGCCGGGTATGCGCTTGTGCACTTGAGCAACGCAATCTCTCGGGCGCCGGCATCCCGCGCGGCGCGCAGCGCTTCTTCAATCTCCTCGATCGTCGCCATGCCTGTCGACATAATCAGCGGCTTGCCCGTTCGCGCAATTTTCTGAATAAGGGGAATATCGACCAGTTCGCACGAAGCTAGCTTGTACGCCGGGACTTCCATCTCTTCCAGAAAATCAACGGCCGTGACATCGAATGGAGTGGAAAATAAATCGATCGCAAGATCGTCAGCGATTTTCTTCAACCGAGGCTGCCAATCCCACGGAGTGTAGGCTTCTTTGTAGAGCTCGTGCAGATTCTGGCCATCCCAGATGGTGCCGCGGATAAGAAACTCCGGACGGCTGCTGGCCATCGTCATGGTATCGGGCGTGTAGGTCTGCAGCTTAACCGCGTCGGCTCCGGCGTGTTTCGCGGCATGAATGATCTGCACCGCCCGGTCGAAATCCTGATTGTGGTTCGCCGATACCTCGGCAATCAAATACACCGGATGACCGGGTCCAATGCTGCGCCCTCCGATTCTGATTTCTTCTGTCATTTCTCAGTCTCAGACAATCGCACGGAGCGAATGAGCTCGAAGGCCTCTGCCGCTGCGCACCCGGCAACGCTGCCCCAGCGCATCGCGGTGGCGCGCAACGCCTCAGGCGAGCGCGGGTGAGGAAATGCGCGCGCCTCGCTCTCATAGCATTCCATCGCTGCAATCTTGGCTTCAAGCCCGCGGGTCACGTCAACGAACACGTTCGGGCGAAACACCGGTTCGATGCATCGAAATGCCCAGTCTGTGGAAGACGGCACCTCAAACGCATAGATCTCTCGTACCGGACATGCTGCCAGGGGACGCGTGGCCGTCAATACTGCGCGGGCCACCACGCCATGATCGATATTCAAATCGCCAGCGTGATGCGTGTAGATCACCGCGGGCGCATGCCGATCCACTAGTTCTTCGACGATCTTCACCACCTCCAACAACGGCAGTGTGTCCAGACGATTGTCGGGCAGTCCGTGCAGACTCAGGCTGTTCACGCCAACCTTCGCCGCCGCCGCATGGGCATGCCGGCGCAGATCCTCCAGTTGGCTCGCCGCTGTTTCGGTGCGGCTGGCATGCCGCGAGGTCATCCCCTCGCCCAGAATTGCGAAGTGCACTTCGTGGCCTTCCGCCACCAGACGAGCCGCCGTCGCACCGCAACCCAGAATCTCATCGTCCGGATGAGCCGCGATCACCAGCACTTTCACTTGCGCGACTCCTTGCCATGCGCTGGCGTGATCGTGACATCGGCGACAATGCGTCCGTCGTAGAGCGCCGCCCGGCTGAATTCGAAGCGGAACCCATTCTGCTCCAGAAACGCACGCGGATATCCTTCCGCGTCCAGCATGCGAATCCGGTCGTAAAGCTTTTCCAGGGAAGAGAGCTTGCCAACCCTGCTCTGCTCCGGTTTTCTGCGTTTGAAGTTCACGGCTCTGCCTTTCTGGGGCAGCGGTTTTGGCTCCTGACGGACGATCCGTTCCATCATCGTAGCCGACAACTGTCCCGCACGCAGGTAGATCTCCTCCGCGTTCCCTTCCAAAGAGAGCGGCTCCTTCCCATAGACAGGGCCGGCGTCGAACTCATTGGTCATGTGCATCGCGCTGACTACCGACTTCTTGTGCCCACGCACAATCAGGTTCTGCAACGGACTGCCGCCGCGCCCATACGGAACGTCAGCCATGTGAAAGCAAACGCACTCAAAAGCATTCACGATTTCGTCCGGCACTTTCCATGACCAATGCAGAAAGAAAACATATCGCGGCTGGATGGATCGCAAGCGAGCAGCGGTTAATTCTTCCCGCGAGCCGGCGAAATGCCACTCGCCTTCGTACCCGCTTACCACTTCATCGAACAGCCGCCGATTCCAGGGCCGGCAACCGGCCAGCACGTACGCCTTGGAATTCGGCCTTGCCAGTGAGTCCTTCACAACGATGCCTCGCATGCAGCCGGCATCGCGCGCACCTGTTCTGCAGTGAAGGCAGGCCCGCGTCCACTGCGCATAATCGAAGCCGCTTCCGGACCTTTATTCAATAGCAGATCCAGCACCGAAGCATGGGACGCGAACGGAGGAAACCGCTGCTCATATTCCGGATGAGTGTAGTTTTGAAACCAGACTCCGAGTCCGTTTTCGGCGAACATGCCGAGATCTTCCAGCAAATACAACGCCGAGCGCGGCGACACGTAGTCTGTAGCGCCTAGAAGCTTGCACATCGACACCAGCCGCTCGGACCGCTTCCCTTCCACACCCAGGGTTGACGATCGCACCATCTCTGTCTGCACGCCGAGTTCGCTCGCCAGCCACTGGATGAGCGTTAGGTTCAGGTCGATGAGCTTTTCCCTTCGCCCCCAGGTTTCGACAATTTGCTTCAGCACTCCGAAATAATGGTCGAAGTACGGCGTTCTGCCATAATTCACCTCCACGGCGCGGAGATGCTTCTCGGCGAATTCCGTCTCCCGGATTTCCGTCTCCATCAGCGATTGCCCGAACCTGCCGCGAAAAACAACCGGCACCGTCAACCACTGGAGTCCCGCCGGGCCTTTGACCCGGTTTCGATGATCCCAGGAATGCCGGACGAACTGCGCATCGTCAAGCAGAACGAAGCGGTCCACCTGATCGATAAGGTCGAAGAATCCGCTCCACGGCAGATATCCCGGCTGTGAAATTGCAACTTTCACGGTTTTTCCTGCAGCAGCACGTAGCGTTCACTCACTTTGCAAAAACCCAGCGAAATCCAAAGCGCCTTGGCGCCCTCGTTTTCTTCCATCACTTCGAGTTGAATCTTCGATGGCGCATAGGATTGCAACTCCGCGATCGCATCAGTCGCACAGTGGCGCGCCACGCCCAGGCGCCGGAACTCCGGCGCCACATAGAGTTCATAGATCATTCCCGTCAGCCGCGGCAGAAAGCGATGCTCTTCCACGCCGAACAGCATAAATCCCGCGCGCTCCCCATCCACTAGAATCCATCTCGCCAGCGTGCGCGGGCTGGCGAGAATCTTGTCGAAGTAATGTTGACACCAGTCCGGCTCCGGCACAAAAGAGGGATTCAGCCCTCGAAAATGGCGCTCCGCCATCTGCAGGAAGGCCTCGCGATCCGAGTGCGTAATGGGCGTCATGGTCACTGTCATGGCAAAACTCAGATTGAGCCGGCGAGCAGGTCAGCGACCCGCTTGGCGCCCTCTCCGTCCACCTGTTCCCGGCCCAGCGTTGCCATTCTCGCACGCTCCGAGTGCGAGGAAGACAGCTCGTCCATCGCTTCCGCGACTCCCGCCGGCTCCATGGCTCGTGGATCGCCCAGGTGACGAACGATTCCGTGAGACTGCAGAGCATCCAGAATGCGTCGCTGCAAGGGATCGCGGCCAAAGCTCAAGACCGGGCACGCCAGATACAACATCTCCCAAAGTGTGCCCCCTGCCGCAATGATGGCGAGATCGGCATTCGATATCAGTTCCGGCATATTGAACACGCTTCGTTCGAGACGGATTTTCAAGCCGTCCGCAGCTGCGCTTTGCCGCTGTAGCTCTTCAAAATGAGGATTGCTCCCTCCCGCAACCACGGTTGCCTGCCAATCTGAAATCTTCACCATTCTTAGCGCGTCAATCACCAACCCCGTAACATTGTCAGGATCGCTTCCGCCCATGCTGACCAGAATTTTCCGCACTTCCGGAGACGCTGCACGCCTCAAGGTGCTCCATGCTCGAAACTCCCTGCGCAAAAGCACGAAGCGTAATCCGAGCAGCAACCGCGTGTGCGGCGCGCGCTGCGGGTACATGCTTTCGGACGCGTCGAAGTTCTGATTCAGGATGAAATCAGCCTGGCAAAGCCGGTCCAGGCCGTCATCCGCCAGCCAGAGCAACTTGAGTCCAGCAGATTTGATGGCTTGCTCGTAGGCCCCATCGAAGTGGTAGCCATCCACCGCAACCCAGGCGGCATCCTGCTCACGCGCAATGGCAACCGTGTGAGTGGCGTCCTCAACTCCTCCCGGCGTGCCCGCAACAGCAGCAATTTCACAGCCTTCGGACAACACCCTCGCGCGGATGGTTTCCGTAAGCTCTGCCGCAGCGACGACTGCTTGTCCGCCCGCATCCTGCCAAGCTTGCGCCAGCGCCAGACATCGCATTACGTGGCCGGTGCCCATGGCGACGCTGGCATCGGCGCGAATTAGTAACTTCCCCAGCATCAGCCGTGCAAGGCCTTCTGCATGACATGACGATTCAGTTCCATCAACTCAGGCTCGCGCTCCACCGCGGCGAGAACGTCGCGCCATGAGAAATCCGGCTTGTTGCCCAGACGCGTATAAATGGCGCGAACCAATTCCAGGTCTTCCGGCGTATCCACGGTCCACCGATGAGTGCTGAGATCGTCATCTCCCTTGACCGAAAGAATCTTGAAAATTTCCGGACGCTCATAAATGTAAGGCGTGACGTGCTCCCGCTCATACGACTTCCGCGCTTCGCTCCAGGCTCGCGCCAGAGTATCAAACGAAAAAACTTCCGTATCCAGACCGCGCGGATAAGTGCGCTCCAGCGCGTTGGAAGCGTAGTCTGGGCGCGCCTCCAGGTAGGCCGCGATCGTTTTGTCAGTAACGGCGGGATCGATCAGCGGACAATCCGACGTGATGCGCACCACGATTTCTGCCTTCGTCAACTGTGCAGCACGGTAATAGCGATCAAGCACATCGTCCCGATCCCCGCGCGCAACCTGCACCTGGCACTTCCGGCATTCCGCCACGATCGCATCGTCCGGCGGCATGTCCGTGGTCGCGACCAGAATTTCGTCGATCCCGCTACACCGCCGCAGACGATGCACAACCCGCGCCAGCACGGTCTCGCCCGCAAGGTCCAGGAGCACCTTGCCAGGGAGGCGCGTACTTCCCATGCGCGCCTGAATGATGGCGACGATTCTCAATCGTTCTCCCCCGACCGTCGATAACTTCCTGCCACTTTCGCGACGGCCTGAATCACGTCTTCAACATCTTGGTCTTTCATGCCGTGAAACATCGGCAAACTGATCAGCCGCGCGTACGCGTCTTCTGCAACCGGAAATTCTCCACCCTGGTATCCGAAGCGTTCCCGGTAGTACGGATGCAGGTGCACCGGAATGTAGTGAACGTTCACGCCGACATTCTCAGCCCGCAGCGCCCGAAAAATCTGCGCGCGATCTACCGTCAGCTTTTCCAGGTCCAGCCGGATGGGATACAAATGCCACGCCGGATTCGATGCCGCACGCACGACCGGCGGAATCACGCCCGGAAGCGAGCGGAACGCTTCGGTATAGCGCGCCGCGATTTCGCGCCGCCGCGCCAGGTTCGCGTTCAGTTTTTTCAACTGCTGAATCCCCAGCGCGCAAGCTACGTCCGGAAGACGATAGTTGAATCCGAGCAGAACCATCTCATAATGCCACTGCCCTGCACTCTGCCGCTGCCGCGCCTCGCTGGAGATTCCATGATTGCGAAAGCGGCGCATGGTTTCGGCAAACTTTTCGTTGTTCGTGGCGACCATACCGCCTTCGCCGGTCGTAATGTGCTTCACCGGATGAAAGCTGAAGACAGTCATATCGGCGATTCCGCCAACGCGCCGTCCCGCATACTCAGCGCCCAGAGCATGACAGGCATCTTCAATCACGATCAACTCATGCCGCTTGGCAATTTCCAGAATCGGCGTCAAGTCCGCCGGATGTCCGGCATAATCGACCGGGAGAATCGCACGGGTGCGGGAAGAAATTTTCGCCGTGAGTCGTTCGGGATCGAGATTCAGAGTATCCGGGCATACATCCGCGAACACGGGAGTCGCTCCCTGATACAGCACGCAGTTCGCGGTCGCAGCGAAGGTCAGCGTGGTAGTGATCGCTTCATCCTCCGGTTTCAATCCTGCCGCGAAAGCGGCTGCATGCAACGCTGCGGTGCCGGAGCTGAAACTTACGGCATGCTTCGTGCCCACATAAGCCGCGAAGGATTCTTCGAACTCCGCGACCTTGGATCCGGTAGTCAGCCAATCCGAGCGCAGCACGTCCACCACAGCTTGAATGTCGTCGTCATCGATCGACTGCCGCCCATAAGGAAGAAAGGTCGAACGAACCGGCGATCCCCCATCGATCGCGAGAGTCTGCGGGCTGACCGAAATCGTACTCATAAGGATTGACTAGGCGGGAATTCGTAACGGGACCGGCGCTTCCTCGCGCACAGAGGACGCCGACGCCGACCCGATCAGTGCCTGCAGTTCGCGATTCGAAAGCCAGTGTTCGTTGGTATCGCTGGCGTAGCGAAAGCCTTCGGGCAACGGCGTGCCGTTGACCCAGTTCTCGCGCTTCCACCAGGGATGCGAAGGCTGAATCACGTAGCGGTCTTCCACTTCCAGCGTGTTCCGCGCTTCGTCCTCCGACACCAGAACTTCGTGCAGCTTTTCGCCGGGACGAATGCCGATGGTTTCGATCTCGCATCCGGGCGCGATCGTCTCCGCTAAGTCGAGCAGCCGCATGCTGGGAATCTTAGGCACAAAGATTTCTCCGCCGTGCATCTGCTCGAGGCTGCTCAGCACAAAGCGCACGCCCTGTTCGAGCGTGAGCCAGAAGCGGGTCATGCGCGGATCGGTCAACGTGATTCGGCCGGTTTGCCGCTGCTGCTGGAATACGGGAATCACGCTGCCCCGGCTTCCCACCACATTTCCGTAGCGCGCACAACTGAATCGCGATTCCTGCGCCCCGGCATAGGCGTTGGCCTGCACAAACATTTTTTCCGCGCACAGTTTGGTCGCGCCGTAAAGATTGATGGGATTGACCGCCTTGTCCGTGCTCAACGCCAGCACGCGGCGCACGCCCTGATTGATGGCCGCGTCAATCACATTGCGGCCGCCCATGATGTTGGTCTGGATCGCCTCAAACGGGTTGTACTCGCACGCCGGCACCTGCTTCAGCGCGGCCGCGTGCACTACCACGGTAATTCCGGCGAAGGCGCGCTCCAGCCGGGACGCATCCCGCACGTCACCCAGAAAATAACGCAGGCTGGGATGGTCCAGGCCGGCCGATCGCATATCGTGCTGCTTAAGTTCGTCGCGGCTGAAGATCACCAGGCGCTTGGGCCGATACTCGGCCAGCATGATTTCCACAAATTTCCTGCCGAACGAGCCCGTTCCGCCCGTCACCAGAACAGCCTGTTCCGACCAATTCATCCCCTCGGCCTCATGACTTCTTGTGAAATTAAAAGCGTGCGCTCCGCGGTTGCAGGCTAGTATAGCGGAGTTTCGCGCGAATCGATCCGCACTCGCGCGAGATTAGAATTGCTTGGCCAAATTTCGCCCGCATTTTCCTCAGCCAATGCTAGAATGTGCAGCGACTTCCAGTTCCTTTGAATCGATAACTCCCTGCGCGATAGACCAGCCTCTTCGACCCGGGACAAACTTGTGGTGTGCAATACTGGCCTTGTTAGGCCGGGGCGGTAAGAAAACGTTGAGGAGCAGGCATGGATTTCGGGCCCCTCGTTCCGGCGAGTAATCCCATTGTTCGCGAAATGCAACCGACCCAGCACCAGGACTCGGGCCGGCCTTCGCGCTTTTACCCCGAGCTTCCTTCGCAGGAGTCCGCACTTGGGGAGTCTTTTCGTATCCTGCTGAAGCGTAAGTGGATCGTCGTCGGCTGTCTGGTCGCCATTTTCTCCGTGGTCGCCATCGCCAGCCTCCGGATGACCAAGATCTATGAGGCCGGCGGCACAATTGAAATCAACAAGCCCGATGCCAGCCTGAACTTTCAGAACTCGGCCACCTTCAGCCTGGACTATTACGATCCCACCGAACTGGAAACCGAACTCCGCATTCTGCAAAGCGATCTGCTGGCCATGCAGGTCATCCGCGAACTCAGTCTCGATCGTCAAGCGGCATTCGGCGGCGGTGCGGCGCCCCCGGCTCCCTCTTCCCTCGATCTTTCCCCCGACCCGCTGCAGAGCGATCCCGCGCGGGCCGCAGCCATGGTGGGCAGCTTCAAAGGCGGGCTGCGCGTGGCCCTCAGTCCGAACACCCGCATCATCGAAGTGCACTATCGCAGCGCCGACCCGCAGATGGCGGCCAACATCGTCAACACGCTCATGCAGACCTATGTCGAGAACAATTTCAAAGCCCGCTTCGAATCGACCATGCAGGCTTCGGATTGGCTCTCGAAACAGCTCGTGGATCTGCAGATGAAAGTGGAGACCTCGCAGGAAAAGCTGGTGCGCTACCAAAAAGAGCACGAGATTCTGGGCACCGACGAGAAGACCAACATCATCACCGCCAAGCTGGACGAACTCAACAAAGAGCTGACCTCGGCCGAAAGCGACCGCATGGATAAGGAAGCCATTTACCGCATGGTGGAGTCCGGAGATCCCGAGGCCATTGTCTCCAACGTCGGCGGCATTCAGGACACAGGCTCGCAATCGCCTTCACAATTGCTCGAAACCCTGCGCGCCCGTGAGGTGGACCTGAAGATCCAGGCCGCCGATCTCAACACCCAGTTCGGTCCGTCTTATCCCAAGCTCAACGGGATCAACAATCAGCTAAAAGAAATCGAGTCGCAGATTCAGGCGGAATTGAAAAAGATTGTGAGCAAACTCCGCGGCCAGTACACGGCCGCGCTGCAACGCGAAAGCATGCTCCGTGACGCGCTCGAAAAACAGAAGCAGGAGGCCAACAAGCTCAACGAAAGTGCCATCGAGTACACCCTGCTCAAGCGCGACGTCGATACCAATCGCCAGCTGTACGAAGGTCTGCTGGAAAAATTGAAACAAGCAGGCGTCTCCGCCGGCTTGAAGTCCAACAACTTCCGCATTGTCGATAGCGCCCGTCCCCCGCTTGGCCCGGTCGAGCCCAACATCCCGCGCAACCTGATGTTTGCGGTGGTGCTTGGCCTGGCCTCCGGTATCGGCTTGGCGTTCCTGCTCGAGGGCCTCGACAATACAGTACGCACCACTGAACAGGCGCAGATGATTTCCGGCCTGGCGTCGCTGGGAATGATTCCTCTTGGATCCAAAATGGCGCGCGAAGGCCCGCAGCCTAAGCGCCTGGTGATTGCAACTTCCAAGGAATCGGTGGAATTGATCACGCAGGTCCGCCCCCAATCGCAGATGGCGGAATCCTATCGCGCTCTGCGAACTTCTCTGCTGTTGTCGAACCTGGGCCATCCTCCCAAAGTCATCATGGTCACCAGCGCCTTGCCTCAGGAAGGCAAGACTACCACCAGCATCAACACGGCAGTGGTGCTGGCGCAGAAAGGCGTGCGCGTGCTGTTGATCGATGCCGACCTGCGCCGTCCCAGCATTCACAAAACCCTCGGCATGGGGCCGCACAGCGGACTCAGCAATGTTCTGACCGGCAGCATCACCATGGAGCAGGCGATCACGCACAGCCCTTTGCTTCCCAACCTGTTCATCATGCCGGCGGGAACACCACCGCCCAATCCCGCCGAACTGCTGGCATCTGCCAACATGCGAGACGTTTTGGCGCAACTGCGTGAGCAGTATGATCACATCGTCATCGACACTCCGCCGTCGCTCTCGGTGACCGATGCGGTCGTGCTCTCGCCGCGCGCCGACGCCGTAGTGCTGGTCATCCGCTCCGGCCAGACCACCAAGCAGTCGCTGCGCCGCTCGCGCGATGTGCTGATGCAGGTCAACGCCAAGGTCGTGGGCGTCCTGCTCAACGCCGTCGATCTCACATCCCCGGACTATTACTACTACTACGAATATCAGGGCAAGTACGCCCGCTATTATCGCGATGAAGATTCTTCCGGCGAGTCGTCGGGACATGACGATCACGAGGATGATGAGAACGATGCTGAAGGCCATTCTCCATCGTCGAGCAGCGCATAGCTTGCAGGGTCAGCGTTAGCGCATGAATGTTTCTCTCAAAACTCCCGCTCGCAAGCGGATGCTATTGGCCGTCAGCGCCCTCGCGGCTTTCGCTTACGTTGCCATGGCATGCGTTCTATTCGTCGCCGCCTGGCTGGGAAGCCAGGCCGAACGCAGCAGCCTGGAGCGCGCGGCCTGGCTCGATCGCGGCAACGCCGAATATCGCAACCATCTCGGCCGCTACTACGACCTGGTAGCGCGCGATCCCGCTTCCGCCGTCGGCCAGTACCGCGCCGCGGTGCAACTCAATCCGCACTCCGCGCGCTATTGGTTCGATCTGGCCAGCGCCTACCAGGTGCTTGGGGATATCAACAATCAAACCTCGGCTCTCGAACATGCCATCCAGGCTGATGCCATGACGCCCGACGTGGCCTGGGAAGCCGCCAATCTCTACCTGGTCCGGGGCGAAAACGAAAAAGCACTGCGCGAGTTTCGCGTCGTGATTGCCAACGACACCTCGCTGGAAGATGCCGCGCTGCAGTTCTGCTGGCGCATCAACCCTGACGTCGACTCAATTCTGCAGACCGTTCTGCCCGTGCGCAGCGATGCCTTCGCGAGTTTTCTCAGCTTGCTCGAAGCGAAAGACGAAACCGCCGGCACAAAGAAAGTCTGGGACGCGCTCATCCAATCGCATCAGCCCTTCGACCAGAACACGGCCAACAATTACATCCGCTATCTCATCCTGCACAAGGAAGTCGACGAGGCTGTGTTGGTTTGGCAGCAACTCGTCAATCGCTTCGGGTTCGGATCTTACCTGCCTTCTCCGTCGAACCTGGTGGTGAATCCCAATTTCAGTCTCACGGTCCTAAACAACGGCTTCGACTGGCGCTATGAAAAACAGTCCGGCGTCGGCCTGACCTTCGACAATAGCGACTATCACAGCGGACGCCGTTCCCTGCTCATTTCGTTTGACGGGCCGGGAATCTCCGATGCCGGCATCTATCAGTTCGTCGCCGTTCAGCCCGCGACCGCCTATCACTTCACGGCTTACTACAAGAATGGCGACACCGAGGGCGCCGGCGCCGCGCACTTCACCATTCAGGATATGTACACGCAGGATATCTATTACGAGAGCGAGGAGTTGAAGGACGCGGGATTCTGGAAGTCCGCCGACGGCGACTTTACCACCGGACCCGATTGCAAGCTCGTCGTGCTCCACCTTCGCCGTCTGCCGGCGGGCAGTCCTATCCGTGGTAAGCTCTGGGTCGGCGATTTCCATCTGACGCGAAAACCCGACGCGTCGCCTTACTGATGAAACATCACTCGCACAGAACTCGAACGCACCACCAGAAGGAAGAGACCTGGGACCGGCGCGCATTTGCGCTGCATCTGGACAATGTCGTTCTCTATGGGACGTTCGGACTGCTCATGTGCGGTCCCCTGGCTTTTGGGGCGGTTGAACCGTGGTCGATGTTTTTGCTCGAAGTCGGCGCGGTCGTTCTGGCTCTGCTTTGGCTGGCCAAGCAGTGGCTGGAAGAAGAAATCAAGATTCTGTGGAATCCGCTGTTTCTTCCCATGGGCGCTTTCGCGCTGCTCATCCTGGTGCAGTTGCTGGTCGGTACCAGCGCCTACCGGCACGATACGATCACCCAGGCCATGTTGTATTGCGCGTACGGACTGCTGTGCTTCCTCGCCACGCAGAGTCTCTTGCGCAGTTCGCAAGCCCGCAAGATTGCCGTGATTCTGGGTATCTATGGGATCGTGGTCGCCGCCTTTGCGCTTCTGCAGGGCATTTCGCCGAACGGCAAACTGTATTGGATTCGCCAGCCCAGCATGGGCGGATGGATCTATGGTCCGTATGTGAACCACAACCACTACGCCGGCCTGATGGAGCTTCTGGTTCCGATTGCGCTGGTCATCGCGCTCGGCCATTTGACGCACGAGAAAGAGCGTTTTGTGGCCGGAGTCGCCGCCGCCATCATGACCGGCACAATCTTTCTCTCGGGCTCCCGGGGAGGAATGCTGGCCATCTTCGTCGAGCTTGTGGTTCTGGCGGTTGTGTTCTTCCGCCAGCGAAAACGCGTTCGCATCGCCATCGGCGTCGGAGCCTTTGCCGTCGTCCTGGTCGGATTGCTCGCCTGGCTGGGAGGCAAGGAACTCGCGACCCGGGTCACCAGCATCTCCACGGAAACGCGCAGCGAAATCTCCGGCGGCATGCGGCTTTCCATTGACCGCGATGCCCTGGCCATGTTTCGCCGCAAACCCGTGCTCGGCTGGGGCCTGGGAACTTTTCCCACGGTCTATCCGCAGTTCCGCAGTTTCTACACAAATTTCTTTGTGAATGAAGCGCACAACGACTATTTGCAGTTGCTGTGCGAAACCGGCGTGCTCGGCTTCGGAACGATGCTCTGGTTCCTGGCCGTGGTGGTTCGCCGGGCGCTGGGAAAGATTCGCAAGTGGACATCCGACGTAAGCGCGGCCGTCACCCTGGCTTGCCTGCTGGGACTCACCGGCATTCTGGTCCACAGCTTCTTTGACTTTAATCTGCAGATCCCCGCCAACGCGGCCATCTTCTACGTTTACTGTTCGATCGCGGCAGCCCCGCCATTGCTGCAACGCTCGCGCAAGCGCGCAGTCGAGACGGAAGAAGAAGAACCGGTTGTCCCTGCTTCAGAGGTGGTGTGACGGTCAGGAATGTCCTGGGATTTCTCCGCAAAATAAATTTGTGTCGGGTCGCCAACATGCTTTCATAAATTCCCAAGACGCGGTTGCCCCACCCTTCCCGCGTTCTGTGCGGGAGGGTGGGCCTCGGCGAACCTTATCGGAGCGCCCAGTCGTTCCCGCTTCCGCGCCGTCCACTGCGATTCAATCTGCACCGGGCCTTCGACGCCCGTCGCGTAGTGGACGAAACTGCTCCACTTCCAATCTTCGGGACGGCCGACCAACCCACGGCTCACCGGATTACGATGGATGTACTGGAGCTTCTCAATTCGTTTCGCTTCGCTCCACACCGGAAAATCGTAATAGCGAACCTGCCAGAATCGCCGCTGACCGGCCGCCTTTAACTTCCGTGACGTGATCTGTTTCAGCATCTGGATGACGAGCGAAAGTTTCCCGCGCTCCGGTTCGCCGATCAGAAGGTGGACGTGCTCGGGCATGACGACATATCCGGTGACAAAACAGCCGTACCAGCTGCGGACGCGCTCCAATTGCTGCTCGAAAGTGTCCCGTGCCGTGACAGAGTCAAGCAGTTGCAATCGCCGGTAACAGCTGAAAGTGATGAAGTGCAGACAGCGCTGGTTCTGATATCGGACTGGCTTGACGTGCATTTACCGAGATTGTAGTCGCCGGAAAGGCCCACCCTCCCGCAAAAAACGCGGGAAGGGCGGGGCAACCCTATTTTGGGAATTTATGAAAGGATGGGGCAGCCCCCCGAGTTCTGAGCCGGTCCTAAGGGTATGACGTCAGGCTGGATGATGTGCCACGGCGCGGGTTTCAATCACCCGATCACTCAATCACTGAATCGCCCGCTTAGGGTTTGGTTGGGCTGGCGGGATTGTCGTTCTTCACCAGCACCCAGGTCGTAATGCCGATCACGGCTGCCGCGCCTCCGGCAATAGCATAGGGAGAACTCAGAATGCCTCCCGTGGCGGCTACGGGGGCGCCGCTCTGCTGTTTTTCTTTCTTCTTTTTCTTGTCTTTGTCGGAGTTGGGGGAACTCTCGTCGCGCGTGGTTTCCTGGCCTTGCTGCAGAGTGACGGTCCCGTTGTCATCGGTGACGTTGAGATCGCCCTTGTTGGCCGCGATGCGCACCGTGCCATCCACGTCAGTCACGTGGAACTCCGTCCAGGCGTTCGAGGCGGGCATCACTTTCACATCGCCGGCGGTCGTAGCAACTTTGGCCGAAGTGGAAACGCCGACCGCGCCGTGTTCGATGCGCACCGATGTACCTTCGAAGCGGATCAGGGAGTCGGAAAGAATCTCAATGGTCGAGCCCGGCTGGTTGATGTTGGCCACGGAATCGGAACGGGTTTGAAGAAGATCGCCGGCGAAAATTGCCGAAGACGGACGCGGAACGTGCGTGCCATTGATCCAGGCAGCGCCATTGGTATAAAGCATGGCGGCGTTCGAATCGGCGGCGACAAGCGAACCTGGAAGCAGAACTGCAAGCAAACAACTAACCAAACCGCGTAATGCGGACCGGCCCATGCCCACGCTCCGTTATTAACTACGTTGGTGACCTTTCGGGAATCCTACCCTCCTATTACCTTGTGCGTCAATGACTTTTATGCTTGAGAAATGGGTTTGCAGTGGAAAACTTATTTTCGATTCGGTCACAGCTTTGCTGCAGCCGGTTTAGCGCCACCGTTCTACGGCATTCCACCAGATCAATCTCATCCACTCATCGAGGCAGGTCTTGGCCCACTCGCGATGCGTCCACCAGCGCGTTCCAAAATGCCTGGCATCGTGCGAGGCGGCAACCGAAAATGACCGTCCCGGCAACTCGCGGCGGAAGATGCTCAGCGCGCGCCGGGTATGGAAGTCCGAGGTGACCAGCAAGACGCTGGCGCCGGGTATCTGGGCCAGGCACTTCTCCACGTCGTGCGACTCCTCACGCGTCGAAAGGCCTTGACTTGGGCAAATCCGCACCGCTGCAGCCTGCGGAAGCTGCTGCGCATATTTCTCGGCCAGCTCAACCTGCGTCCATTGGTAAATACGATTCGCGGCGGGAACATCGATCACGACTTGCCGCGCATATCCTGCGTCCAAAAGATGCAGCGCGAGCGCCGGACGGGAGCTGGTTTCTCCAGCCAACACCACAATCACATCCGACTTTTGCGGAGCGTCCACCACCAGCATGTTGCCTGCATTGGCGGCGAACACGAGGAGCAGCACCACCACCGCCAAAAACACCAGCAGCCTTTTTCTGGTCAGCACTTTCATGTGGGACGGGTTCCTCCCAGAATGGATCGGCAAGGGATGGATCGGCAAGGAATCAGCAAGGCGGGCGATTTTATCATGATAAAATTTCCTGTTCTCATGTCTATCTTGCTGGATTCCGAGGCCCTGTGAGCACTTATTCTGCGCCTGAAGTGACCGTGGAAGAACTCAAGAGCAAAATTCAGCAGCGCCAGGCGCGCATCGGAATCATCGGCCTGGGCTATGTTGGACTCCCGCTGGCCCTGCTTTACAGCGAAAAACAGTTTCGCGTGACCGGTTTCGACATCGACGCTCGCAAGGTTGAGACCCTGGCGAAGGGCGGTTCCTACATCTACCGCATTACCCCGGAAGAAATCCAGGCCGCGAAGGCGCAGGGCTTTTCAGCCACCGCCGACTATTCCGAAATCAGCCAGATGGACGCGATCATCATTTGCGTTCCCACGCCTCTGGATGAGTACCACGAACCGGATCTCAGTTTCATCACCGGCACCACGCATGCCATCGCGCCGCATCTGCGGGCCGGACAGCTGGTTGTCCTGGAGAGTACGACTTATCCCGGAACGACCGAAGAAGTGATGATCCCGATTCTCGAGAAAGAAAACAAGAACGGCCTGAAGGCCGCGCGCGACGGCGTCTTCACGGGAAAAGAATTTTTCGCAGCTTTCTCTCCCGAACGCGAGGACCCCGGCAACACCACGGTGGCGCGGCCCGATATTCCCAAAGTTGTCGGCGGACTAGACTCGCAAGCTTCCGAACTCTCTCGCGCGCTCTATGGCGCCATTTTCAATCGTACGGTGCCGGTTTCTTCTCCGGCCGCGGCGGAAATGACCAAGCTTCTGGAAAATATTTACCGCTGCGTCAACATTGCGCTGGTCAATGAACTGAAACTGCTTTGCCTGCGCATGGGCATCGACATCTGGGAAGTCATCGAAGCCGCATCCACCAAGCCGTTCGGGTTTCACCCGTTCTATCCCGGCCCCGGCCTGGGCGGACACTGCATTCCCGTCGATCCCTTTTATCTTTCGTGGAAGGCCAAAGAGTGGGATTTTCGCACGCGCTTCATCGAACTCGCCGGCGAAATCAACACCAACATGCCTTACCACGTCATGGCGTCGGTGAGCGGCGCCCTGAATACTCACAAGAAGTCAGTCAACGGTTCCCGCGTGCTGGTGCTCGGCGTGGCTTATAAGAGGGACATTGACGATCTACGCGAATCTCCCGCTCTCACCATCATCGAACTGTTGCAAAAAGAAGGGGCTCAGGTCAGCTACCACGATCCTTACTTTCCGTTTATCGGCAAGGGACGCAAGTACGATCTGCAGATGAAATGCGCAGAATTGAGAGATCTGGGCCAGTACGATTGCATCGTGATCGTGACCGACCACTCCGACTATGACTACCGCCTGATTGTGCAGGAAGCAAAGTTAGTGGTCGATACGCGCAACGCCACTCGGGGCATCGACAGCGCCAAAATCATCCGCTGCTGAGCCGCCCTGCCTATGTACCGGAAAACCTTTCTCGATCTTATGTACTTTTGCCAGCCGGAGCACCGACGACGATTCGTCCGGTCACGGGAAGCATTTCTAAGTTATTGATTGTAAGTCTATTTGACGGCGGGACGAAGGCGTCTTAGTGGTCCCTTTCGTGCATCTAAGCGAGCGGGATAGTACACTTGAGGTGTGTCCGGCCAGCCACTGTTCCCTCGTACGCAAGTGGCTCGGCGGGAAACTTTTACCCCGCGACTGGTGTTGGTAAGGGTGCTGCAACCCGTATGACGTCTCCTGCCTTGGAAACCGGCTTGTTCTCGTCGCTGCCCAGATGGAAGGCGCCGTGGGCCAAGTTTTTGCTCAGCTACGGATTTCAGGCTGTGGTCATCGCTATTTTCGTCTGGGTGTCCCTGGTGCAACCCAGAATTCTCGAAAGCCACGCCAGGGATTATCTGGCCATCACGTTGGTTCACGCGCCGGTCCCGGTGAATCATGAACCGCAGCGCCAGCTCAAACCTGTGCTGCAAGCCAAACTTGACGATCCTCCGCCAGCGGCACTGCGTTTGCCTGCGCCACTGCCGCGTCCGAAGGTCGAGGACACGCCCGCTCCCGAAATAAAAGTCGAAACCAAGAAAATCGACGCATTGCCCACGCCGGCCGTACCGGCGATGCCGAAGCAGATCATCCGCACCAATGTGTTTTCGACGGGAAGCTCGGCGCCGCAAACCATCGAACGTCCGCCTCACCAGGTGCAGACCGGTGGATTCGGCGATCCTAACGGCGTACCCGCAAAGTCCACTCAGACCCGCGCCGTGAACATTGCACAGGCAGGCGCATTTGACCTGCCCACTGGACCCGGCAATGGCAATGGAACCGGCGGCGCGCGCGGCACGCCCGGCGTGGTCGCCAGTACAGGTTTCGGCGGCGGAGTGGCCACTGGAAATGCCCGCACCGCGACTCCGGCGACTGCGGCTCATCCCGCGGGATTCGGCGATGCCGATGTGCCAGCCCCGCCTACGGTTCAATCGCGTCCTGCGGAACAGGCCGCCCGGCTTACACCGGCGGAAATTCTCTCCAAGCCAACGCCCGTCTATACCGACGAGGCACGCGCCCAGCATATTCAAGGCGAAGTTCTTCTGGAGGTCGTGCTCGAAGCCTCCGGCAATCTCCGGGTGTTGAAAGTGGTCCGTGGTTTAGGACATGGGCTGGATGACGCTGCGGTTCGCGCCGCGCAGCAGATTCGCTTCAAGCCCGCTTTGAAAGACGGCCAGCCCTCCGATTCGACGGCGGTCGTACATATTGTTTTCCAGCTTGCGTAATGAGTTGCCAGGTCTTGAACGCCCAGAAGGATGTTATGCACATGGCAGGTTCCGCTTTCCGATGGATCGTCGTCTTACTCGCTTTTTCCTTTGCGGCCGTAGCCCAGGATTCTCCCTCGACTACGCAGCCTCCGGCTGCGGCTCCTCAGGTTCCATCCCCAGCAGCGCCGGCCCAGAACACTGAAGCCGCCCCGGCGGTGACGCTCAATGATGTGATGGACCGTGTGGTCGAGCGCGAGCACTACTTCATGGCGCAGATGCGCCATTTGCATCCCATGGTTGAGACCTACCTTCAAGATCTCAAGACCGAAAAAGATGGGAGTTCGACTCCGGTCAAGGACCAGTATTTTCTGGGCCGGCTCGATATGAGCGACGTGGAGGATGTTTCCTTTATCGGCCAGCCCGGCTTTGGCCACCGCATGCTGAACAAGCTCACGGGAATCTACCTGCAATTTAATCCTCTGGGTTTCGCGCAGATGACGGTGGTGGACACGGACTTTCAGAAAAAATATTACGACTTCAACTTTGTCCGCCGCGAATTCCTGGGCGAAATCCGCTGCCTCGTGATCGACGTGCAGCCGAAAGAGGGCCTGAAATCTGCTCATTTCAAAGGCCGCATCTGGGTGGAGGATCAGAACTACAACATTGTCCGCTTCAACGGGACCTACGATCCGCAGCCCAAACTGGACTACTATTTCCACTTTGACAGTTGGCGCTTGAATATGCGGCCCGGGACATGGCTTCCGGCTTACGTCTACACCGAAGAGGCCAGCATGAAAACCGGTCTCACGAAACCTCTTCACTTCAAAGCGCAGACTCGCCTTTGGGGATATGACCTGACAGGCCTGGGCAAGAAAGAAGAATTCACGCAGATTCTGATTGACTCTCCGGACTCGGTGAAAGATCAAAGCGATGCGGCAGCCGATGCTACGCCGGTGGTCGCCGAACGCATGTGGCAAAAACAGGCGGAAGACAATGCGCTCGAGCGCCTGCAAAGAATTGGCCTGCTCGCCCCGCCGGGAGAAGTCGATAAGATCATGGTCACGGTGGTGAACAATCTGCTGATCGGTAACAACATCGACACGCAAAGCGATATCCGCTGCCGCGTGCTTTTGACTTCACCACTTGAATCGTTCACCATCGGCCACACCATCGTCGTCAGCCGCGGGCTGCTGGATGTGCTTCCGGATGAGGCCTCATTGGCCATGGTGCTGGCCCACGAAGTCAGCCATATCGTGCTGGGACATCCGTTTGACACCAAGCTCGCGTTCAACGACAAGCTGTTCTTCCCCGACGAAAAGACCTTCCAGCGCATGGATTTCAAGCGCAGCCAGAAGGATGAAGACGCGGCCGACGCCAAAGCTATCGAACTGCTGAACAACTCTACGTATAAAACCAAGCTGGGCAATGCTGGACTCTTTCTCAAGGCGCTGCAGGAGAAGGCTCCCGATCTTCCCCACCTGATCCGTCCGCATCTCGGCAACAGCTTTGCCAGTGCCAAAAGCGTGCGCATGGCCGCGCTGCTGACTTCGGCTCCTGCGCTGGATGATAAGAAACTGGATCAGATTGCGGCTCTGCCGCTGGGCGGGCGCATCAAGGTGGAACCCTGGAGCGATCAAGTCGAACTCTCCAAGGCCAAGCCGGTGGCTTTGGCTTCGGCGCACGAAAAAATGGAGTTTGAGATTACTCCCTTTTTCCCCTACCTGACGAGGCTCTCGGCTGGAGGCGACAAGGTGGCGCTCACCACTTCCCCGCCGCAATCGCAGAATACCCCGAAATAGTCAGGAAAAATTGGACACGGGATTAAGCGGAATGTCCGAAGATATGCAGGACTGCCGCCGAAACGGCATCGAACTTCCGGATTCTATGGAAGGCGCAAACTACTGGATCGCACTGCCAACTTGAGAAAACACGTTGTTGGCGTTCGACCCGATGAGACGGATGGTCCCTACCACGATCACCAGAATCACCGCCAACATCACTGCGTACTCGGCGATATCCTGACCGCGCTCATCGTTCCAAAGCTGCAACAGATGTTTTGCCACGGGTTCCTCTTTCTACCGTCTTTCTCCACGGCCTGTTTGATTTCCGGCCAGATGAGCTCAGACAGTTCACCCAAACTAATCCGTATGAAGCACCACTATAAATGCCCGGCTCCCGCAAGCCAATGGCACCAGTGTGCTACCACTACTAGGCGATGCTTTTGATGGGCAGCGCCTGATTTACGGCAAACAGGGCCAATTCCAGGCGCGTGGACACTCCCAGCTTGTCAAAGATATTGCTCAGGTGGTGCTTGACCGTATCTTCGCTGATTTTGAAGTATTCCGCTATTTCCTTGTTGGAGTACCCCGCCACCACGGCAGAGACAATCTCTAACTCGCGCGGGGTTAATCCGAACTTCCGCTGGCGGGCTTCATCGTTGGAAGACTGCATGAGGGTGCGCAGATATTGCACCAGATTAGAAACGCTCTCACGCCCCACCCAGTACTCGCCGGACATGACCGTCTGAATGGCTTTTAATAGCAACTGCGTCGCGGAATCTTTGAGCACGACGCCGCGCGCGCCCAGTTGCAGAGCTTCCACGATCTGGCTCTTTTCCGCGGCCGCGGTCAACAGAATCACGCGCACCGGCGTAGCGTTGGCGGGCATGCTTAGTTCGCGCAACGCTTCCAGGCCAGGATGTTTCGGCATGGCCAGATCGAGCAGCAGAATATCCGGCTTCAACTGCCGCGCCAGCTTCACCGCTTCGGCGCCGTCGGAGGCCTCTCCCAGGACCTTCAGGTCCGGTTCCGCTTCCAGCAACCGGCGCAACCCGTCGCGAAAAATTGGATGGTCGTCAGCGATCACCAAACGAACTTGTTGTGACTTTCTAAAGTTCATGTTGTCCATCCCCGTTCCGAGGCACCATAACTTCCAGGCGCGCACCTTGCCCGGGAGTTGATTCTATCGTGAGTTCGCCCGCAATCAAACTTACCCGTTCCCGAATGATCATAGGCCCGGTGCCCGCGTCTTCCATCTGCCGCCGATTATACCGGCCTTCAAAAGGAAACCCCTTGCCGTCATCTTCAATGGTCAGGTTCCACTTATCCTTGTTGGAAGCCAGCCGCACCAGCGCGTGGCGCGCGCCGCTGTGCTTTCTTATATTCACCAGGCCTTCCTGCACAATGCGCAAAACCTCGCGGCATATACGCTGCGGCATGTCGAGCCGGTCCAGATCGGTCACAAATCGCGCCGTGATCCCGGTCTCCCGCTGGAAGCGTTCCACCGTATCCCGCAACACTCCCAGCAGACGCTGGGCGTCGACGTCGATGGCCTTCATCTGCTGCATGAGTTCCCGGAGCTTGAGCACTTCCTCGCGCAAAAGGCCCTGGATTCGGCCCAATTCTCCGTCGATGGGCCGGTTCGCGGCGGCTTGCCGCCGCAGCACATCGACTTGCAATTCCACGCCAATCAACGACTGCACCGCACCATCGTGCAGTTCCCGCGCGAATTTCGCCCGTTCCGCCGCCGACGCTCTCCGCCGCAGCCGGTGCAATAGATATACGTTGTACACCGCCGGTCCCACCTGCCGAATCAGATCCTGCACGAACCTCAGTTCTTCCTGTTTCTCTCCCCGCCACGATGGATCGAATAGGAATACGCGGCCCCTCCACTCGCTTCCGAAAAGAAACGCAACCGTAACCACAGAGTCGAAGGTCTGCAACTGCCGGAACCGGGAAATGGATTCCGCATTGGTTCCCGGCACCGGATGGCCGGCAGCATCCAGCGCCACAATCGTCCAGCGGCCTCGATGGATCGAGGCGTAGCAAACGTCCCCGGGAATGCCCTCCATATACGCCTGGCCATCGCGCAATCCGGACTCCATCCAGCGAAATTCAGCGGTCGCCGCTCCTTCGGCTCTAGTCAACTCCCCGGCAAAAATGCGCTGACTATGAATTTCCTGAGAGACGACCATGATTCGCGACGGGCCATACATCGAAATCAATGCATGGAAAATCTGTTCGATCGTGCCTTTGAGTCCCGCTTCCACACGGATGCGGGAAAGAATTTCAGTCACCACGGTCTTTTCCGCCCGCAGATGTTTCTGCCGTTCTGCCAGATAGCCGAGCAGCAGGCCCATCACGATCAAATAGACCGACAACATGAACAAACGCTCGGGTTCAAACTCCCTGGTGTTGATGTGCAGTCCGATCAGAGCCCGCAGGGGCAACGAGCTTCGCGGCCAAACGTGCAGCAGGACGAACCTCTCCACCCACAGCAGGCCAGCCTCAGCCACCGCCGTGCCCAGCGTCTCGCGAAAACCCCAGCGATAGGCCGCTGCAGCCAGCGCGAAAAAGAAAAACAGGAAAAACGGCGTGCGCGGGCCTTCGGCGAAAATAGAGATCACGGCCGGCCATACGATGTCACCCGCATGCACCATCACGCGGAATGCCGCCGTCGATTGCTGCCGCCGCCGCAGCAGCATCAAGATCAGAATGCCGTTCGCCATATAAAAGACGAACAGTCCATACGCGGCCCACGAATGGCCCAGGATTTCCGTGGGATCCATGCGGATCGCGACCAGTGTCGAAACCGCCAGAAACACCCGCGCCGTGGCCAGCCAGCGCTCAATGCGGCGAGTCTCGCTCGGGTCCTGAGGAATTCTCAGCCTCCAGGACTTGCGGTAACGTTCAACGCTCGGATTCAAATGGGGCTCTTTCTACAGGCGCGGCGGGTTTCCCCTGCCAACTTCCGCTGCACATTATTGAATAACCACGTCTAAGGGGCAAGCCCGAGAAACATTTCGTTTGAAATGGTGGTGAGATTCATGGTTACTTCAGTAATTGCTGCTCCGACCGCACCCACATCTAAAATCGATTAGAGGAATCTTTTGACCAAGCGATCCGATCTTTGGCTGGCTGCAGTCGCAGCGGCAGTCGCGGCGCAGATCGTGTCCGCTCTGGTTCTAAAGCACTCCTTCGGCTTAACCGCGTTTAGCGATTTGCTGCAGTGCTTCCTGCTGCTCTCCGGCACCGCTGTTTTCATTCCTCTCGCCCTTCGTGCCCAGGGACGCATGCGCCTGTTCTGGTCGCTTATGGTACTGGGAGCCGCTCTATGGCTGGTTTACCAGTCTCTATGGACTTACAACGAAGTGGTTCGGCACATCGATGTTCCCAACCTTTGGTACTGGGACGTAATTCTGTTTCTGCATATCGTGCCCATGATGGCGGCATTGGCCCTGCGTCCGCATGTGCCGCGGGACGAATACGCGCGCGTCGGCGAGCTGGACTTTCTTCTTCTGTTGCTTTGGTGGCTCTATCTCTATGTTCTGACGGTCATGCCCTGGCAATACGTTGCCCCGGACGTCGATGTCTACAATCACAACTTAGCCAGCGTGTATGCGGCCGAGAAACTGGTCCTGCTGGCCGGCTTAGTCGGCTGCATGCTCACCAGCAGGGGCGGCTGGAGAAAACTCTATGCCGCAATGTTTGCCATGACGGTTTGTTATTCCGTCAGTTCCACGCTGGCGGACTGGGGCATCGCCCACCACACGTACTATAGCGGCAGCCTTTATGACATTCCGCTGGTCGTCGCCATGGCGTCGCTCACCTGGATCGGTCTGCGAACGCGGGTGGAGCTGCCGGAAAACGCCAAGCGCGAATCTCCGCCCGTCTACGGCATCTGGGTGGCGCGCTTCAGCATGATTGCTGTATTTTCTCTGCCGATTTTCGCCGCCTGGTCGCTTTCGGAATCAAGTGTCCCGCAGCGCATTCGAATCTTCCGCGTCATTCTAACCATGGCGGCCGCATTTTTCATGGGCGTCCTGGTATTTTTGCGTCAGCGCCTGCTCGACCGCGAACTCCTCCGCCTGCTCAACCATTCCCACGAGTCCTTTACCAATCTGAAATGCTTGCAGGCAAAGATTCTGCAGTCGGAGAAAACCGCCTCCATCGGCCAGTTGGTCGCCGGAGTCGCGCACGAGATCAACAATCCGCTCACCGCCATGCTGGGCTACTCCGATCTTCTGCTGAGCACGCCGCTTACCCCCGTGCAGCGGCCGCTGGCCAACAAGATCGGCCACTATGTGCGCCGGACCAGGTCCCTGGTGGCCAGCCTGATCAGCTTTGCCCGCCAGGGTCCCGTGGCCAAGACATCCGTCGACCTCAATGCGCTGGCGCGCACGGCCGTCAAGCTCACCCAGCCGCAATGGGAGGGTTGGCAGATCGAGGTTCGCCTCGAACTGGATAGTGTCCTGCTCAAGGTTTTCGGAGATTCCAACCAACTTCTCCAGGTCTGCCTGCAGCTTATTGGGAATTGCCTGTATGCCATGAGTGAAGGCGGCAGCCGGAGCGTAGCGGTTCGCACTCGCCGTCAGCCCGACGGCTGCCTGTTTGAAATCGCCGCCGTGCCCGCTCCCAGTCCAAGTCCGGTCACAGAAGACACACCCTCGCTCATCAGCGGCCTGGGTCTGAGCGCTTGTCAGGCAGTTCTCGAGGAACATCAAGGCCGGATCTATCAGGAGTATCGCGCAGATGGGTCGTTGCTATTGCAGATGCACTTGCCGGCAGCCGAACCCGTTCCTGCAACCAGCCCGGGAGCGGAAGCTACGGCGCCGATCCTGTGGCAATCTCAACCGTACGCTTAAGCTGACCGCAGGCTGCGAAAATATCCCGGCCGCGCGGACGCCTGACGAAGGCCGGAATTCCGGCGCGCACCAACCCCTGCTGAAACGCCGCCACCCGTTCTTCCGCGGGCGTGGAAAAAGATATTCCAGGCCCCGGATTCAGCGCGATCAGATTCACTTTCGCCCGAATCCCGCGCAGCAATTCCACCACCTGCCCGGCATTCTCGGCAGCGTCGTTCACTCCGTTCAGCAGAACATATTCAAACGTGATGCGTTCCCGATGGCGCAGCGGAAACTCGCGCGCTGCCTGCATGAGACTCGCCAGGTTCCACTTGCGATTCAGCGGCATCAGTTCGGTGCGCTGGGCATCGTTCGAGGCATTCAGGGAAATGGCCAGCTTGGGACGAACCTTCTCCTGACCGAAATCGTAGATGCGCGGCACGATCCCGGCGGTGGACACCGTCATTCGCGACTCCGCCACTCCCACTTCTTCCACCAGCAGACGCACCGCCTTCATGAAATTCTCGTAGTTCAGGAACGGTTCGCCCATCCCCATAAACACCAGATTGATGCGATCCTCCGGCGGCGACACGCCCTGATCCTTCAGCACAGCGCAGACCTGACCCACGATTTCCCCTGCGGAAAGATTTCTTTTGATCCCCAGCAACGCCGTCAGGCAAAACTTGCAATCCACGGCGCAGCCCACCTGGCTGGAAACGCAAATCGTAGCCCGATTCCAGCCTCGCCCCTTACTGTCAGCGTCCGGCGCCTCGCCTCCAGCTCCCGCCTCGCTGCCATCTCCCGCTTCGCCACCATCTCCCTCCGGCATCCACACGGTCTCGACGCTCTGCCCGTCGGCGAACGCCAGCAGATAGCGCACCGTGCCATCCTGCGAAACAAATCTCTTCTCCATCCGCGGAAGGCCAACCGAGACGCCCATCTCCGTCAGCTTCGCCCGCATTGGCCGCGACAGGGTTGAAATCTCCTCGAACGATTCCACCCGCCTGCGGTACACCGCCTCCAAAATCTGGCTTGCGCGGTACGCTGGCTCGCCCATGCCCTCCACGAGCGGGGCAAGTTCATCCCGCCCCATGCCCAGCACAACGATATTGGAGTCATCCGCCATCTCAATTCCGACTTCGCCAGCCTGGATCACAAATCACGCAATTCGACTCTAACCCTATGATTCAAAACAACTAAACTAAATTTCGCACGAGCGCCGCCGCTATGTAAGAATAATACAGGTTCCCTTCCCCGATCGCGCCCTAAAAGAGGTTCGTTCATCAGTAAGCAGGTAGTGTTCATGGCCCAGGACATCAAAAATACTAATAAAGAAGTCCGCAATATTCGCCGGCAGAAGCTCCCTAACGGGCTCACCCTCATCACGGAGCAGATGCAGCACATTCGCTCCGCGTCGATCGGAATCTGGCTGCAAACCGGTTCCCGCGACGAAGACCCCGAATGGAACGGCATCTCCCACTTTATTGAGCACATGGTCTTTAAAGGGACCAAGAATCGCACGGCGGAAGAAATCGCCCGCCAGGTCGATTCCATCGGCGGCAATATGGACGCATTCACCGCCAAGGAATGCATCTGCTTCAACGTTAAAGTCCTGGACGAGCACCTGCCGACCGCGCTCGACATTCTCAGCGACCTGGTTCTGCATCCCGTGTTCGACGCCAATGACATTGCCCGCGAGCGCGGCGTGATCCTGGAAGAAATCAAGATGGACGAGGACAATCCCGACTATCTCGTCCACGAAATCTTCACCCAGAACTTCTGGAAGGACCATCCGCTGGGCAAGCCGATTCTGGGCACAAAAGAAACCGTACGGCGCTTCGACCGCGATCCCATCCTGGACGCCTACGGCCATCGTTTCGCCCCCGGCAACATTATCGTCTCCGCCGCCGGGAATCTCGATCACGATCAATTCGTCGACCTGGTGACCCGGCACTTCGAGCACATGAAGCCGCGCAGCAACGGCTTCCACTCTTCCGTCCCCAAGATCGTCTCCCGCATCATTCTGCGCAACAAGAAAGCGCTGGAGCAGGTGCAGCTCTGCGTTGGAGTGCCCGCCCATCCCATTGCCCACGAGAAACGCCATGCCGGCTACATCCTCAACACGGTGCTGGGCGGAGGCATGAGTTCGCGCCTGTTCCAGAACATCCGCGAACGGCAGGGGCTGGCCTACTCGATCTATAGCGACCTCAACCCCTACCGCGATACGGGATGCCTCGCTGTCTATGCCGGAACGTCTCTCGCGTCGGCCGCCAAGGTGGTGCAATCGGTGGTCAGCGAGTTTCGCAAGCTGAAAAATGAGCCTGTACCCGAAGAAGAACTTCGCCGCGCCAAAGCGCAGTTGAAGGGAAGCCTGATGCTCTCGCTCGAATCGAGCACCTCTCGCATGTCGAACCTGGCGCGCCAGGAAATGTATTTCGACCACTTCTACGACCTGGATGAGCTGATAGCAAGAATCGAAGCGGTAACTGCCGAGGATTTGACGTCGTTAGCGAATGAGTTCTTCAAGACCGAATCCGTAGCGGTCACGGCTCTGGGGAACCTGAGCGGCCTGAAGCTCACCCGCGATCAACTCGCATGCTAGAAAGCTTGCTTTTTCATCAATCGAAAACGATGGCGTCATCCCGAGCGGAGCCGTCCTTCAGGCGGAGGGAGGGATCTCCCAGCATACGCGTTGTGGGCCCGGGAGATTCCTCGGCCCAACGGTGAAAACGCGGCCCGTAGGAATGACGCCGCAAAGGTCCTTGCTCAGCCGCGCTAGTTTCGTGTAACTTTCTTCCTGCCCATTTCTCTGATTCCCTGGCCGCAGCCAATCCCTGTCGCCAACCAACCCAATCCCATTCCAAGGAGATCCTATGAAAAAACTGTTCGGCACTCTGACCCTGGCCTGCATCCTGGCCGCATCCCTGGCCGCCTTCGCTCAAGACACCATGAAAAACGACACCATGAAGAAAGACGATTCGCAGACCCAGACCGATCAGAAGAAAGACAGCAAGAAGACCAAGAAGGTCGTCAAGAAAGACACCACCAAGAAAGACGACACCATGAAGAAGGACGATACGATGAAGAAGGACGACACCATGAAGAAAGACGAGATGAAGCAGAACTAGTGGCGTCCGCACGGGCCCCGAATGTTGGTCCGCAAAGCCCCATTCTTCGCGCGTTCCGCGCGCAGGAAATGGGGTTTCTTGTTTCCAGCAGCTTGAACTCGACCTTGCAGACAGCGTTGGAAATGCCACATCCCCAGAAGCGGAGCAACTAGAACTAAAAGGCGTTAGAGGTTTTGTTTTTCGACATTTCCGATCCCCTGCTCAGGCGAAGGCTCGCTCACAGTCCGATCGGGCTTTGAGTACATTTCCAGGAGCGCAGCGATGTCAAGATCAGTAGCGGCGCGAGTAGCGAGCCGAACGCGAACCTCTTCGGGCAAAGTCATGGTTTTTCTCCTGCCTCGAATTTAGGCCTCAGCGAGGCATGAGAGCTGTTTCATACTGCTCACTTTGGAAAATTTAGGGCACGTTCAGTGGCTCAGTACCGCAGGGCAACGGCAGCAGCCAAGTGGGGGCTATTTATTTTTATTGCGCCGATCTCATGGCGCGTCGCATCACGCCCATCTCATCGCGCGCGTGTCGGGTTCTCCTCGGCGACATCCAGGTCCGCATCGGCATCCGGATCTGCTTCCGGCTTCAGCGAGGCGCTCTGCAGGTATTTCCGCAAACACCGCACGCAGGGAACATAACCTTCCGCGATTGCCTCTTTCGCCGTCAGCGTGCGCAGGTTCGTTTTGTTCTGCACCAGATCGCAGGTGGGCACATGGAAAATCCTGGCATCGGCGGCCACCACCACCACTAAATCCGGCGGAATCTTGTCCCCAGGCTGCGCGTGCGGCGACAAAATACGATGTGCTCCCTGCTCAATGTTCGTCCACTGCAATCCCACGGCAAACAAAGCCAAAGCCGCCACCGGAACCAGCCATGCCGCCCACGTCGACCACTTCCGCCCCGGCACGCGCGCGCCATGGGCCAGCCTTTTCTCCAGTCTGCCGCCGAATCCCGCCGGAGCCTCCAGCATGCGTTCGTCGCTATAGAGGCGAATCACATTCCGCGTCCCCGCCAACACCGACGCGCAACGCGTGCAGGTGCGGAAATGCCCGTCCATGCCCTCCCGCAAGCCCGCATCGACCTCGCCTTCCAGATAATTCGAGATCTCCCGCCACACCTGTTCGCAGTTCACCGTCTGCCCATTTACCATGGTTTTGTTCCCTTCTCGAACGGCAGGCGGCTGAACCACCCCTGCTCCCACCCTCCGGCGAGCAAGTCCCGCAACATCAGCCGCGCCCGCAGCAGCCGTGTTTTCACCGAGGCCACCGAAATACCCAGCGCTTCCGCGGTTTCCTGAATGTTTAATTGCTCCATATCCCGCATCACGAACACTTCGCGATATTTCTGATCCAGCGTGCCCAGCGCTTCGGCCAGTTTCTGCCGCACTTCTTTGCGCTCCAGCGCCTCTGAAGGGATTTCTCTCCAGTCGGCAAAGTCGCGGGGAGTGTAGTCGCCCTCATCCTCACGACGGTCGTCGATCGCTTCCATCATGGCGGTTCGCTCCCTTCGTCGCCGCATCAGCGCCTCGTTCACCGTAATCTGAATCAGCCACGTGCTGAAGCGCGCCTCGGCGCGAAACTGGCGAATGTTGGCCAGCGCTTTCAACATCGCCTCTTGCGCCACGTCTTCGGCATCGCTCTGGTTGTGCAGAATGGCCAGGGCCGCCGCGTACACGCGCCGTTCATAGGGACGCACCAGTTCATAAAACACGTCGTTCTGCCCGCGCTGCACCTGCGCAATCAGCGCCTGCTCGCGCATCGTTCGTGTGTTGTCCGAGTTATTCAAGGCTAGTTCCGGTTCGGCCATTGCCCGCCCGCCGTTTGCCACGATCTAAGCTTATGACGAATCTGCCTCTTTCAATAGGTTCGTCGCCATCAGCACTTGTCATCCTGAGCGAAGCGAAGGACCTATGCAACTTGCCGGCAGCACCTCGACCGCAAGGAGATGCACAGGTCCTTCGCTTCGCTCAGGATGACAAGCCTTGGACTACAGCAAAATGGAGAAACGCTTCAATACTCCGGATCTTTCTTCCATCCCGTCAGCATCGATACAAAATTATTCCACCCGTGCAGAGCCACCATCACCAGATGCCCAAACACAAAGGCAATGATCGCCCACATGATGACGAAGTGCCATATCCGCGCCCAATGAAATCCGCCCATCAGCCAACCCAGCCACGAAAATTGCACCGGCTTCCAAACCGCGAACCCGGTCGCCACCGACAACACACCCAGCCCAATCACCGTGGTGTAAGCGTGCTTCTGCAGCGGATTGTAAGCTTCGCGAACCTCCGGCTTCGGGCCGAAGAAGAAGTAATGCCGCACCATCGGCCACACGCCCGGAATGTCGCGGCGCGTGAACAACACCTGCCGGTAATTCCCGCTGAAAATCTGATAGCCAAGATAAATCACTCCGGTCGCAATGTAGATCCACATAAACGTCAAGTGCCATTGCAGCGCCCCACCCAGCCATCCTCCAATCGCGAATGCCTTTGGCCAATTCAGAAGATCCTTCTGCGGAATCTTCGCGCCGAAACTCGGGAACGCCCGAAATATCTGCAGCCCGCTGCCGATCATCACAAACAGCGAAATAGCATTCACCCAATGGCACAACCGCACCAGCAGCGGATGCTCGTACGCCGCGCGGCCCACCACTTCGGTTTCGTCGCCCTGAGTGCGCGTGATTTCAACGACTGTACCGCTCATAAGATTCCTTATTGTCGATTGCTGATTGTTGATTAAAAACCTTCGCCGCCCAGGGGTTTTAATCAACAATCAAAAATCGACAATCAACAATTTCTATAACCCGTAAAACTCCGAATACCCCTGATCCTCCCAGTACCCGTACTTCTTCACCACGTTCGTCACCTTCAGATCGGTCAGGTACTTGGCCTGCTTGTAGCCAACTTTGGTCGGGATATTCAGGCGCAGCGGCGCGCCGTGCTCACGCGTCAGCGGACGGTCATACATCTCCCAGCACAACAGCGTCTGCGGATGCAGCGCCGTCGCCATGTCCAGCGTTTCGTAGTAATCGTCGGCGCACTCCACATAGACGAACCGCGCCGAAGTGTCCGCGCCAATCATCGCCAGAAACTCCGACAGCCGCGCCCCGCCGAATCGCCCGATCACGTCCCAGCCTTCCACGCATATGTGGCGAGTATTCTGCCGATAGCGCGGCAGCGCCTGAATTTTGTCGAGCTTGTAGTCGCCCGGTTTCTGCACCAGCCCGGTCACGGTCAGCGACCAGTTGTCGAAGTCGACTCCCGGGTCGGCCAGGTCATAAAAATTGAGCGGAAATTTCTCGAAGGGAACCACTTCGGAATCGGCAAACGTCGGAGCCAGATGTCCGCTGCGAAACAGCCGCGCCGAAACCCAGTCGCTGAACGCCAAACCCTTTTTCAGCAGTGACGGCTGCAGGCTGGGGATGGCAAACGCTCCCAGAGCCAGCACCGGCGCAAGCTTCAGCAATTCCCGCCGCGACATGCCGGCAAACCGCCGCGCATCGATGCTCGAAGCCCGCCGGACGCTAGCTGGAGCGACAGGCAGCGGACCTTTCGCCGGCTCGGGACTTGACTCAACCACCTCGGGCGGAGCGGCCTTCTCGTGCTCCCGCAAGGGGTCCGTGACCAACGGCTCCGGCTTCCCCGGATCGCCCTTCGGCTCACTCATCTCCGGCTTTGCATTTTCTGGTTCCATACCGTCCGTCATACCGACTGTCCCCGCTTATCCGATTCCCCGCTTATCCGATTCCCCGCTTATCCGATTCCCCCCTTATCCGATTCCCCGCTTATCCGATTCATGGATGCCGACAAAGTTACGCCAACCCGCCGCCACATTCCAGTGTGTCCCTTTGAGTGTACGCAGTAGGTTCCTCAATGGATTTTCCCCGCCCGTTCGAGGCATACTAAGAACACGCCCCGTCCAAGTTTGCCCCAAGCCGGATTGGTCTTGAGCGAGATCTGTCTGACCCCAGATTCGATCTCAATCGGGATGCGCTCTCACGCTTGGTCGGCACCGAACTTCGTCCAAGACCGGGTAGCGCATGTTTAATGTTAAGACTTCCGATCTCAAGACTCTAGTGGTGAAAACGAGCCGCCGCTTCCTCCAGCCCTTACCCCCTCATCCCGACGCCCCGCGCCAGCGGCGGCTGATGGTCATTGCGTTGACCGTGCTCCTGGTCGGCCTCGCACTCGTTCTTTATTGGAATCGCAATTTCTGGTTCCCCAACTCTTCCGAAGATGAAGTCGAATCCCAGCCCGACGCAGTACAACCCTCTGGCCCGGTGCAATCGTCAAGTCAGGCGCAACACCCGTCCTCGTCCTTTGCTCCCAGGAAGTCCCACGATTCGAAAGCACCGTCGATTGATCGCCCCACCGCCGATCTCGCCGCCAATACCGCGGCCACCAACGCTCCTGCCTCCGACACCACAGACTCGACTCCGCCCATCAGCGTGACCGCCACTCGAACCGTGCTGCCGCCGCTCGAAATCGAAGTGGTCGCCGGCGACGAGCATCGCGCGCTCCCCTCCACCAGCAATCCGGTGCGCGTCGACCTGCAGACGGGCACGCCTCCGCCAACGTCCGTGGATCCACCAGCCAGCCCGGCCGACACCGCCGCCGGTTCCACCGCGCAAGCTGCCGAGCGCGTGGAAATCGCCGCCAGCGCGCCTCCGGTCGTCAGCCGTTCCGTCAGGCCAGACTATCCTCTGCTTGCGCGCCAGATGAAAGTGGAAGGTGCGGTGACGCTGCAGGCGCTGATCTCGCGCGACGGGCAGATTCAGGAACTGCACGTCCTCAGCGGCCCGCCGATTCTGGCCCACGCCGCGCAGGAGGCCGTCCGCCAGTGGCACTTCAAACCGCATTATGTCGGCGCGGAAGCCGTCGAAACTCAGGCCAGGATTAAGGTAAACTTCACCATCTCGACGAATTGATTTTCGCCCAGCCAGAAGTGCTGGGCAGCACAAGCGCTAGAAAATGTAGCAGGAAAATGTGGGCAGGAAAAATGTGGCGCGGGCGCCTCGCCCGCGAAAAGCCGGCGCTCAGCAGAACTGCCAAGATATTCAGCGGAGTCAGCGCTCTGATCTGGAGCTCTGATCAGAAACTCTAAAGAGAAGGATCTTCGCCCCCCCAAAATTTATACGGGCGTTCCAGACGGTAAGTCCGGAACGCCCGGGCAGCCCTCCCCCAGAACTGCTCACTTCGGAAGATAAGGCAAAGACCCCGGTCCAGAAAATAGCCCGTTCGGGCCATCCCTGGCCCTGGGGTGCTAAGGGTTTGTCCTGAAAACCCGGCAGCGTGAAGTTTCCCCCCGCACTGCCGATATCTCCTCTGTCTACACGACCTTGCCGGATTCGTATGTCTTCTTTCGACGATTTGGAAGTCTGCCGGGCCATCCTCGAGAGCCTCCCTGCCGGCCTGTGCGTGGTCGATCTGCAAAAGAAAATCGTGCTATGGAGCGCGGGGGCCGAGCGCATCACCGGCCACCTTCACCATGACGTCGTGGGCCACTTCTGCGTCTCGCAGCCGCTGCTGCGCTGCGACCAGCCGAAATGCGAATTCTGCCGCGAAGATTGCGCTGTCGCCCTCGCCATCAAGACCGCCCAACCCGCCGACGCCATCGGGTTTCTTCAGCACAAAGCCGGACACGAAGTTCCCGTCCACATCCGCGCCGTTCCCGTACACGACCCGCATGGGTCAATTATCGGAGCCATGGAAACTTTTGAGGAGGTCAACCAGGCCGCCCGTCCCGACCGGAGCGAATTTTCCCCGCGTGGTCCTGCTGCCGGCCTCGACGGCATCACCGGCATTGGAACTCACGCCATGACCGAATTGTATTTGCGCCAGGCGCTGGCTAATTTTTCCCAGTCTCGCATCCCGTTTGGCTTGCTCGTTCTCCGCGTAGAGCAACTGCCCCATTTCCGCAAAAACTTCGGACCGGAGGCCGCCTCCTGCTTGTTGCGCGCCATTGCCCGCACGCTCGAGGGGGTTCTTTCCATCAACGATTTCGTGGGCCGGTGGACCGATGATCGCTTCCTGGTCATCCTCACCGTGTGCCGCCCGGAATCGCTCTCTGCCGTCCGCGAGCACCTCCGGCACACCCTCGCCGGCAAGAGCATCGAGTGGTGGGGCGAACGTCACTCGCTTCCCATCTCCATGGGACACGCGGCCGTCAACCCGGCGACACCGCCGAGTCCGTACTGGAACGCGCCCATGCCGCGCTCGATTCAACCTCAACCTGGCACGCCCGCGCGGCCATCGCCGGTTCCCCGGAGAGTTAATTCATGTTCGCGATTATCGGAATCGTCGTGGTTTTCGGTTGCGTGGTTGCCGGCTATCTCATGGAGCACGGCAACCTCAAGGTCCTGCTCCAGCCCGCTGAGCTGATCATCATCGGCGGCGCCGCCGTGGGCACGCTGCTGATCGCCAATCCCCTCCACATCGTCAAGAAAATTGCCGGCGGAATCAGCGTGGTGTTCGGCGGCTCCCAGTTCGGCAAACAGATGTACGTCAACACTTTGAAGATGATGTATGAACTGCTGAACAAGGCCCGCAAAGATGGCCTGATGGCGCTCGAGTCCGATGTCGAGGAGCCGAACAAAAGCACGGTGTTTTCCAAGAATCCCGCATTCCTGAAAAACCACCACATCTGCGATTTTGTCTGTGACTCGCTGCGCATGGCCGTCACCGGCGTCGACGCCTTTGATCTCGACCAGATGCTCGATCTCGACATGGAAGTGCACCAGCATGACGCCACCCAGCCCACTGCGGCGCTGAGCACCATGGCCGATTCCCTTCCCGGGCTGGGCATCGTCGCCGCCGTTCTCGGCGTCGTCATCTCCATGGGCGCACTGGGCGGACCGCCGGAAGAGATCGGCCACAAAGTCGCGGCCGCGCTGGTCGGCACTTTTCTCGGCATCCTGCTCTGTTACGGATTGGTTGGCCCCATCGCCGCCAACATGAGCCAGGCCGCCGAAGAAGAACACGCTTTCCTCTATGTCATGCGCGTTCTCATCGTCTCCTTCCTCAAGGGAACTGCTCCCATCATGGCCGTGGAAGTCGCTCGCCGCGCCGTCCCCGGCCATGTTCGCCCGTCCTTCAAAGAACTTGAGGCGGCCTGTCGTGGCCGCGGAGCCGAAGCCCCGGCCGCGGCCTCCGCCTGATCCTGACGCCATGGAACGCACTCGCCCCATCGTCATCATCAAGAGAAAAGGCGGCCACGGAGCCCATCACGGCGGCGCCTGGAAGGTCGCCTACGCCGATTTCGTCACCGCCATGATGGCCCTGTTTATCGTGCTGTGGCTGCTCAATTCCAGCAAGAAAATTCAGGAGGCCGTAGGCGGATACTTCAAAGACCCCTCCGGCTTCTCCAAGAAACTCGGCTCCAACATGATGGGAGCCGGCGAAAATTTTGTCCTCACTAAAGACAACATGCCGAAGCTGAAAGACCAGTTGCAGCAGGCCATGAAGCAGATGGCTGATTTCGAAAAGCTCAAGAATCACATTGAAATCACCGTGACCGCCGAAGGCTTGCGCATCGAGCTTTCGGAATCGGCCAGTGGCACTTTCTTTGATTCGGGCAGCGCCACGCTCAAGCCCGACGGCACACAAATACTCATGTCCCTGGCCCATGAACTCGGCAAGTTGCCGAACAAGCTTTCCCTCGAAGGCCACACCGATTCCCAGCCCTACTCTCCTTCCGCGGCCTATGGCAACTGGGAACTCTCCTCCGATCGCGCCAATGCCGCCCGCCGCGTGATGCAGGCCAACGGCGTTCGAGCCAACCAGGTTACGCAGGTCCGGGGCTTCGCCGACCAGAGCTTGCGCAAGCCCGAAGCTCCGCTCGACCCTTCCAATCGCCGCATTTCCGTCATCGTGCACTACATCATCCCGCCGGACGACGGGAAGGACGATAAACCTGAATCGGGCCAACACAAACCCGAGCCGGAAAAGTCGCGTTAAAGAGTCCAGTTCATCTGCGCTGGCAATTATCGTTTGTTTATTGCCAGAAGCTTTACGGATCAGGAACCAATGAAAAACCCTCCCGTGGAAAGCGGGAGGGCTTTTCGGGGAAAAAGTGCGAGGTCAGGCGCGGACGACATTGCCTGCCTGAAAGCCCTTGGGGCCTTTGAGCAGATCAAACTCCACGGTCTCACCCTCGTTCAGGGTGCGGTAGCCGTTCTCCTGGATCGCGGAGAAGTGCACAAACACGTCTTCGCCCGTGGAGCGCTGGATAAAGCCGTACCCCTTCGCCCCATTGAACCACTTCACTGTTCCTTTCTCTCTCACGGATGCTACTCCTTTCACTCGTTGCGAAAGATAATCCTCCGGCGTCTTCGGATCGCGCCCCATTCGTCCGAGGCCCCCCTCTGAGGAGCCGGAAAATTTTGGTTGCGTTCGCCCCGTGCAGAGAAAAATCACTCCCAAAAAGGAAAAGACTCCCTGCGTCCCCGAGAACGTTTACGATCAGTGGCACGGGGACTTCTGGAGTCCGACAATTTGGCGCGTTTCCACCACACTTACAAATCGCAACCCGACTACCGGTCTCACCACCGGACCACACCCCGGCAGTGCGCCCCGATAATAAGCACTATTGAAACGTTTCGCAAGCAAAATTAGAAGGAAAAGTACCGGTTTCTTTCGAATGCTTGCGTCCATAACTTTAACAAAGATTAAAGAATGGACCCTTGACCCAGCCCCTAAAATCCAGCGTTCCACCGCCCAGGCCAGGCGCACGGTGCAGTCGCACTGGGGACATTCCCCGTCTCTGGTAGCATTACCAGGTCCATGGAACCATTGTGTGAATTCCGGCTCCGCGCGCTTTGCCGAAAGCCAGAAGCGAAGAGCTGAAAGCTGAAAGCTAAGAGCTAGAAGCTAAGAGCTAGAAGCTAAGAGCTAGAAGCTAAGAGCTAGAAGCTAAGAGCTAGAAGCTAAGAGCTAGAAGCTAGAAGCTGACCCCGTGTCCAACCCTCCCATCCCGCCCGCTCCCTTGGCCGACGCGGAACCCTCCACTCCGCGCGGGCGCCGCCGCCCCGGGCTCGTTCTTTCCACCTTGCAGTACCTGATGCGCACCGAGGTGCACACCTACGCCTTCTCGGTGGCGGCCTATGCCATTCTGTCGTTTTTTCCCTTCGTCATGCTGATGATGACCCTGATTCGCCGGGTTTTTCATTCGCGCGTGATGTACGACGTCGTGGTGCAGTTGCTGCGCGACTACCTTCCCGCAGGACAGGAATTCGTCATCCGCAATCTCAACAGCATGGTCAACTCGCGCAAGAGCGCGCAGGTCGCCTCGCTGATCATTCTGCTGGCCACCTCTTCGGGGATTTTTCTGCCGCTCGAAGTTGCCCTCAATCGCATCTGGCATTTCGAAAACAACCGCTCCTACCTGCATAACCAGGTCGTCTCCTACGGACTGGCCTTCGCCTGCGGCGCGCTCGCCCTGCTCTCCATCGCGCTGACCGCCGGCCCGGTTGCCTCCATGGAATTTCTGCTGCGCGGCTATGGCAGCGGGGTCGTGCGCATCGCCGGATTTCTCATGATGAAGGTGTTCGCCATCGCCGCCAGCATCGCCATCTTCTTCCTTATTTACTGGCTGCTGCCCAACGGCGAGGTCCCGGCCCGATCCGTGATGCCGGTGGCCATCATCATCGGCTTGCTCTCGGAAGCCTTGAAATACGCCTACATTCTGGCTCTGCCCTGGCTGAATTTTCAGGAGGTCTACGGCCCATTCGCGCTCTCGGTGAGCCTGATGATCTGGGCCTTCCTGTCTGGATTGCTGCTCTTAGCCGGCGCCCATCTTTCCGCCGAACAACACCTGCGAAATTCTCCGTGAAACGCCTTGTGAGGAGCGGGCACTCTGTGTGCAGCGGGCGCTCCTGTCCGCTTGCCTGCCGCGCCCAACCACCAGCGGAATTCTCCTGTCTGCAATCTGATTTGTAATCTGAAATTCATCTTCATTTCATCTTTGTGCAACCGGCCCGCAACATCGGCCCGATAACGTCACCTGCATCTACGCTCAGGATCAGTGCGATGCAGCGGCTCGGTTCGTCCGCTGTTTCCAAACTGCCTAGAGCGACAGGAGAATCCTATGATTCAGAAGTTGACGTTTGAAGCCCCCAGAAAGTCGATGGCGGTTTTGTTGGCGCTGGCCACCGCTCTGGGACCAGTTGCTACACCCGCCTTCGCCGCTTCCGGAGACAAGAAACCTTCCCAATCCCCTTCGGCCAGTATCCCTTCGACTCCGATTCAGCACCTGGTTGTGATCTTCGACGAGAACATTTCCTTCGACCACTATTTCGGAACCTATCCCATCGCCACGAACCCCAAAGGCGAGTCCAAGTTCACCGCAGCCGCCAAGACCCCGAACGTAAACGGGCTGACCACCGGATTGCTCACCAACAATCCCAACCTGAACCCTGCCAACGTCGGAATCGCATCCAATCCCTTCCGTCTGGATCCTTCGCAAGCCGTTACCAGCGACCAGAATCACGGCTACACCGCTGAAGAGTCCGCCTTTGACACCGGTCTGATGGACCTGTTCCCCTCCAACACCGGCTACGGCACAACCGAGCCCATGGGCTACTACGACGGCAACACCGTAACCGCTCTGTGGAACTACGCGCAGAATTTTGCCATGAGCGACAATTCCTTCGGCACAACTTTCGGTCCCTCGACCGTCGGACTGCTCAACCTGACTTCCGGTCAGACCAACGGAGCCATCAACATTATTAATGGATACGGCAGCGAAGTGAACGGCGGACCGGACGGCTCCTGGACCGTCATCGACGATCCTGACCCGCTGAACGATGTCTGCGCCAATCCCACGCGCAACCAGGTTCAGATGAGCGGCCCCAATATCGGCACCGCGCTCAGCAATTCAGGAATCACCTGGGGCGGATTCATGGGCGGATTCAACCTCACGCTGGTCAACAGCAACAACACCACCGGCTGCAGCCGCAGTTCAACGGGCCTGGCCGGCACGACCGGCGACTACGTTCCTCACCATTCCCTCTTCGCCTATTATCCGGCCACGGCCAATCCCAATCACACGCGCCCAGCTTCCACCGCGGAAATCGGCAACGCCGGACCGGCGAACCACCAATACGACATCGACGATCTCTTCACGGCGCTTGCCGCGAACAACCTGCCGGCAGTCAGCTTCCTGAAGGCTCCCGCCTATCAGGACGGCCATGCCGGGTACTCCGATCCTCTGGACGAACAAACCTGGATCGTGAACACCGTCAACGCTCTGATGGAGTCAACCTACTGGGACAGCACCGCGGTCGTTATCATGTACGACGACTCCGACGGCTGGTACGACCACGTCATGCCGCCGATCGTCAACACCTCCACCGGTCTTGACGACACGCTCACCTCGGCTGGCTTCTGCGGGACGGCGGCCACCTCGCTTTCCGGCGTTAACGTCACCGCCAACCCCCACGCCCTGGGCCGCTGCGGATACGGTCCGCGGCTGCCTCTGATCGTGATCTCTCCCTGGGCGCAGCAGAACTTCGTCGATCACACTGTGACCGACCAGTCTTCGATCATTCATTTCATCGAGGATAACTGGCTGGGCGGTCAGCGCCTGGGCAGCGGTTCCTTCGACGGAATCGCCAATTCCATCTCTCAGATGTTTGACTTCAAGAAGATGCGCTCCAACGGCGTGCTGCTGCTCAATCCCACCACGGGCGAGAAGCAATAGCAAAGCATTCGACCAACCATCCGGGCACGAGGAACCAACGCCTCGTGCCCGGTTCGATTGTGTAGGAAGCAACGAATGTTGCGGGAACAGCTTCATCTTCGGAGTTGTCATCTTCGGGGCTGTCATCTTCGGAGTTGTCATCTTCGGAGTTGTCATCCTGAGCGAAGCGAAGGACCTATGTATTCTGTTTGCAGCACCCTGCTCCCGGATCGGCAACAGCAGCCTAGATCGAGTGTGCCATGTCTTTCGGGGACAGCACACCAGATGACAGGACTTCTCTGACTCCATGAAAAATATCGGTTCCATGAATCGACGCGAATTCCTCTATAGGACCGGCGCGGCAGCCGCGGCGCTCTCGCACCCCAGGCTCTTGCTCCAGCAAAAAGAGGTCTATGCCCGCCGCCAGTTCGATGCCAGCACTCTTGCCAGGTTCGTAGACCCGCTGCCCATTCCGCCGGTTTTGAAGCCTACTGACTTTCGTCCCAGCCCACCATACTCCGAGCGCAAGGTTCCGTTCTACCGGCTGGCGATGCGCCCGGCAGAGACGAAACTGCATCGCGATTTGAAGCCAACGCGCTTCTGGGGATTCAACGGCTTGTTCCCCGGACCAACCATTGAAGCCCGCGCGGGCCAGCCGGTTCTGGTGGAATGGACGAACAACCTGCCTGCGTCGCACATGTTTCCCCTCGACCATAATCTGGAAGGCGCTGCAGCCGGCAAGCCCGAAGTACGCGCCGTGGTTCACCTGCACGGAGCGCGCGTGCCTCCCGAAAGCGACGGATATCCCGAGCACTGGTTTGTGCCGGGTCAGTCCAGCGCCTGCTTCTATCCCAATAATCAGGAATCCGCCACGCTCTGGTACCACGATCACGCCATGGGCATTAACCGGCTGAATATCTATGCCGGACTGTTCGGCATGTTCCTGATTCGCGACTCTTTCGAAGATGGATTAAATCTGCCCTCGGGCAAGTATGAAATTCCTTTGGTGCTCAGCGACCGCCAACTGGATATGGAGGGCCAGTTTCTCTATCCCGTGTCGCCCGACCCCGAGCGTCCGTGGGTGCCTGAAGTCTTCGGTGACGCTATGCTGGTGAATGGAAAAATCTCTCCCTACTGCGACGTCGAACCGCGCCCCTACCGTTTTCGCCTGCTGAATGGCGCTAACGGACGCTTCTTCCACCTGGCATTCGAAAATCACGAGGAGTTCCAGCAGATTGGTTCCGATCAGGGCCTGCTCGGCGCTCCGGTCACCATGAAGCTGCTGACCATCGGCCCCGGCGAACGTGCCGACCTGATCGTAGATTTCTCCAGGCACGCCGGAGAGAATCTGGTTTTGAAAAGCGATCAGTTGTCTGCAGTGCAGTTTCGCGTTGCGGGAAAATCAATGCCGGTTGCGGTTCCCGCAATTGCAGCGATTCCGCAAACCTTGCGGCCGGTCGTGCGTACGCCGGAATCCGACGCTATCAAGACGCGCGAGTTATTGATTGAAGAAACCCGCGATCACGCCGGCAATCCCACCATCATGCTGCTGGATCGCAAACGCTGGATGGATCCGGTCAGCGAAAATCCCACTCTGGGCTCGACCGAAATCTGGACCATCGTGAATGGTACCGACGATTCCCATCCCATTCATCTTCACCTGGTCCGCTTTCAGATTCTCGACCGGCGTAATTTCTTCGTGCTGCGTTATCTGCAAAAGCGCACGCTGATCTACACCGGACCGCCCCTCCCGCCCGATCCCAACGAACTGGGATGGAAGGACACGGTGCGCGCCGAATCGGCAATGGTCACCCGCATCATCGTGAAGTTCGACGGCTATCCCGGCCGCTACGTGTGGCACTGCCACATTCTCGAGCACGAAGACAACGAAATGATGCGTCCATTCGAAGTGATCGCGCCGAAGTAAGGATGCGCCCATTCGAAGTGATCGCGCCGAAGTAAGGATGCGCCCATTCGAAGTGATCGCGCCGACGTAAGGAATTTGCGGAATATCAAAAAATGTTTGTCATCCTGAGCGAAGCGAAGGACCTATGTATTTTGCTGGGTGCGAAGAAATGCATAGATCCTTCGCTTCGCTCAGGATGACAACGGAACCCTACTTCTTCGGCTCGATCGAAATCAATTCCACTTCAAAGGTCAGAGTCGCGCTCGGACCGATGTCAGTGCCTGCGCCGCGATCTCCATAGCCCAGATCCGGCGGAATGTACAGCTCCCATTTCGATCCCACCGGCATCATTTGCAGCGCTTCGGTCCAGCCCTTGATCACACCGTTGACCGGAAACGTGGCCGGCTTGCCGCGTTTGTAGGAGCTGTCGAATTCTTTCCCGTCGATCAGGTTGCCGCGATAGTTGACCGTGACCGAATCGGTGGATGCGGGCTTGGGGCCAGTGCCTTGCCTGAGAATTTTGTATTGCAGACCGTCGGGCAGAGTATATACGCCGGGCTTGGATTTGTTCGCCGCCAGGAACGCGTCTCCAGCTTGCCGGTTCGCCGCGGACGTTTCACGATCCTTCGCCTCTTTTGTGACCTTCATTCCATCCCGCAGTTTCTGCAGGAGATCGTTCATTTCCGTATCCGTCATCAGGACCTTGCCCGCCATGCTGTCCTTCAATCCGCGCGCCACCATATCCGGATTCACCGGCGCTCCCTGTTTGGCAAGGCCCTCGCCAATGTTCATGCCAAGCGCATAGCTCTCTTTGTCTTCCACGGATTCCGGACCTGAAGAACGCGCTCCAGCCGGCGGCGCCGAGGGCTTCTCCTGCACGCGATGCAGTCCGCGCAAAGTATTTATAAGAGAATCGGTCGCGCCCGCCTCGCGCAGTTGCGCTTCGATTCTGTCGTTCATCTCAAAATCGATGCCATTGTCGCGAGCCAATTCTTCGACCCGGTCGGGAAGCACGTGTCCCTTCAGCAGATCGACAATGTTCTGGACCGATAAGGGCTTCTTCGCTTGAGCCAACCCCGAATGCCAGGGCGTGCCCACCAGCAAGACAAGCACTAGCAGAACCATCCCCCATCTGGACTTAAGAACTTCGCGTCGCTTCATCGACCTTGAGACCCCTGTCATCGCCATAGTTTCCTTTGGTCAGTCCTTCTTTAACACGCGCTGCTCCGCGTTTTTCGCGCTGACCGCGGCGCGAATCTTCTGCTTCAGGATTGCGTCGCCCGGACTGATCTTCTGCCCCTGTTGATAGGACAGGATCGCCTGGGCATACTCGCCGCGGGACATATGCCAATCGCCTTCGGTAATTGCGCCGGTGACTCTCTGGTCTCGTCCTGGCTGGTCTCGCTCCCCGCCCGCTGGCCGCGCGCCCGGTTGACTTGCTCCGCCATTCGCGGGAGGCGCCGGTGAATTACTTGCTCCGGGCCCGGCGGGGTTCTTATCCGGCGCCGCCGATCCTTCCTGCGATCCTTGTTGCGCAGCAGGAGTACCCGGCCCCCCATTCTGATCAGGTTTCGAATCAGCCTTCCCTGCCCGGTAATACAGGAATCCCACGGACACCACGACGGCCAGGATGACCGCCGCGATCATGCCATGGATCGGCCGCAAGGCCCAGCCCGATCGATCTCGCACGCCGGGTGTTTCCATCACTCGCGGCGCCGGCGGTTTCTCAACTGTAGTCGCGACGGCGGACGCCCTTGCTGGCAACTCAGTAACGGGCGGCGATGCAAGAATCCGTTGCAGACGGGTAAGGTCCGCAATCATCTCCGCACAACTCTGATAGCGCTCGGCCTGGTTCTTGGCCAAAGCCTTGTCGAGAATGCCTTGCAGCGCAGGAGGATAGTCCGCGACACGCCGGTCCAAAGCAGGAGGCGGCTCCAGCAAGATCTTTCTCATGGTTTCGGCAGGAGTGGGGCCGGCAAAGGGCAGGCTTCCGCTGAACATTTCATATAGAACAATGCCAAGCGAGAAAATATCCGTGCGATGGTCGACTCCCTCTCCGTTCAATTGCTCCGGCGAGAGGTAGGCCAGTGTTCCCAGCAGCACTCCGGTGCCCGTCATGGTCTGATTGGCAAGGTGGGCAATGCCGAAATCGACGACCTTCACCGTGCCATCGGTGAGCCGCATGATGTTTGCCGGCTTGATGTCGCGATGAATCACGCCCTTGCTATGAGCGTGCTGCAGAGCTTTTGCCACCTGAATGACGATCTCAATTTTCTCGAGGGAGTCGCCCGCCATGCCCCGCGCGAGCAGGTCGTCCAGCGCAGACCCTTCCAGAAACTCCATAGCAATGAATGGAGTTCCAGCCTCCTCACCCAATTCGTGCACCACCACGATGTTGGGGTGCTGCAGTTTGGCCACGGCGCGGGCTTCGCGCAGAAACCGCATGCGCAGTTCGGTGCGGGTCGCCACCTCCGCGGTCATCGCCTTCAAAGCGACCGAGCGGCCCAGCGCCCGGTCGAACGCTTCGTAGACGACCCCCATGCCGCCGCGGCCGAGCACGCGCACAATTTCATACTTGCCGAATTTTGCCTGTGGTTCCACAGCTGCCAAAATCGAGACGGATCTGAAAGTCTGCAAGGATGATACAGCAGGATTCATCGAGCATCGGATGGCGCACGGTTGCGGGAAGCACAAACGTAACGGGAAGCACAAACGTAACGGGAAGCACAAACGTAGCTTGTCATCCTGAGCGCAGCGAAGGATCTATGCAACTTGCCGGGGGCATCGGCGCTGTCAGCGAACTGCATAGATCCTGCGCTACGCTCCGGATGATCGGTTCTATTTCTTCTGGTCGCCGATGGAGAGCAGTTCCACCTCAAAGATCAGCGTTGAGCCGGGGGGGATGTCGCCCGAACCGCGGTCTCCATAGGCAAGGTCTGCCGGAATGAACAGTTGCCATTTGGAGCCAACCGGCATCAACTGCAGCGCTTCGGTCCATCCTTTAATGACCCCGCCAACCTGGAACGACACCGGCTTTCCGTGTCTGTAGGAGCTGTCGAACTCCTTGCCATCGATCAGCGTGCCGCGATAGTTGACCGTGACCGTATCGTTGGCCGTGGGCTTCGGTCCATTACCGGCTTTCAGAATTTTGTACTGCAGGCCGTCGGGCAGAACCTTTACGCCTTCTTTGCTTTTATTCGCGGCCAAGAACGCTTCTCCAGCTTTGCGGTTGGTTCCGCCGACCGCATGCGACTGGGCCTGCATCATCTCCTGCAGCGCGGCTTTCATTTCGTCCGCTGTCATGGCGGTCTTGCCCGCCATGGCGTCTTTCAGGCCGCGCGCCACAATCGCCGGATCGACCGGCAGATCCTGATGGCTGAGGGTCTGGCCAATGTTCATGCCCAGGGCATAGCTGCGTTTTTCCTTAGGCGTAGTCAGCCCACCCGCAGCAGCGGCGGCCGACTTCTTCGCCGCCGGCGCCGACGACTGCGCACCGGAGGGCGCGGAGCCGGAAGGTGCAGAGCTCGAGGGCGCAGAGGAAGACTGCGAAGTTTGCGCCTGGGCCAAGCCGGACATCAGAATGCCCGTGGCGAAAAAGGAGAACACTATTGCGTTAAGCGATTTTTGCATAGAAGTCTATTGTCCCATTGCGCGGAGAGATGGGCAAACCGGCGGGGCCGGGTAACGATTTTCGATTTTCGATTTTCGATTTTCGATTTTCGATTTTCGATTTTCGATTTTCGATTTTCGATTGTTGAATGTTGAATGTTGAATGTTGAATGAAAACCGCCGCGCGGGAGCTGAGGCGTTTCATTCAACAATCAAAAAATCAACAATCAACAATTCTCTCTAATTCTCTCTTGTCCGAACTCTTGAAACTCCGAAAGCTTGAAACCCGTTCCTCGAAACTTTGAAACCTTGAAACCTGGCTTTTTCGCTAAGTCGTTGAAAGTTGGTGTAAGTCGTTGAAAGTTGGTGGAAGTTGTTGATTCTTCGTAAAACGCGTTTAAACGCCTTCTGGCGAACTTTAACCGGCTCCAACGTGGTGGGGGCCAGTCGCGTCGTCCGCGTCGCTCTACGGGCCGTTGTTGGCCCAGCAATGGGCATTCCACGAATCGACCGGACCGGCTTTTGCGCTTCCCCTGGCGCGAGGGGGTATATTTTCTGTCCCAAAATGGGAATTTGTGGCACTAATGTACGTAAATATATGTACTCCATTGTACATTTGTCCGTTATTACTACAACGGTGTACGTACAGTACCCTTGGCCGTATGTTCGCCCCAGGAGGGCAATTTTTCGTGCCCAGAACTTCGGGAGAGGGTTTTTGATTGTTGATTTTTGATTGTTGATTTTTGAATTTAATTGCTGAATGAAAAACGCCGCGTGGGAGCTAAGGCATTTCAATCAACAATCAACAATCTCATTCGAGACTCCTCGCCATTCCCTGCAAACCAAGCCGCCGGGTTTACACAAGCTTTACCGCATGGAGACAATTTCCTCGCGGCAATCGGCGATCCTTGTCTCTGTCGGCGTCGCTTTTGATCGAAGCAGCAGAGTTGCAGACAATTGCAGACCGGCCCGACAAATCGAATTTCACGAATTTACGAATTGGAGACAGTGTTTATGAGCAGATCCCGCATCCCAAGCGGCCTCACCTCCATGATGGATGGAAGTGAGGCTCAAATCCCAGCCGCAAATCAATTCGCACATCTCTTCGCACACCAATTCCGCTCGCTGCGCAGAATGGCCGCCTTGGCGTTGCTGGCGCTGCCGCTGGGCCATTACGCGTCGGCGCAAACCGAAACCGTGTTGCACACCTGGGTGGATACGCTCAACAACGAGAACGGCGGCCCCATTGCCGGCCTGGCCATGGACGCTGCCGGCAACCTGTACGGCGCTACTTATGGCACCGGGTCCTGCGGCGCGGGCTGCGGCGCGGTATTCAAACTCACCAGGAAGGGTGGAAACTTTCAATATCAAACCCTGTATAGCTTCCAGGGCAGCGGGATCGGCGATGGAGAAAATCCTTACGGCGCTCCCATTCTCGACAGCACCGGCAATATTTATGGAACCACGATGGCGGGCGGAAACGGGTCCGGCATCGTCTACAAGCTCGCGCCCGAAGCAAACGGCAAGTATAAGGAGACGGTGCTGCACGTGTTCGGCGCGTTCGGCAGCAATGACGGTACCCAGCCCTTTTCTTCTCTGGCCTTTGACAGCGCCGGCAATCTTTACGGCACTACGAATCAGGGCGGTGGCGGCGTGGGCGGAACTTTCTGCCTGAACGGTTGCGGAACCGTATTCGAACTCTCTCCCAACTCCGATGGATCGTGGACCGAGAGCGTAATCCACAGCTTTACCGGAGACGCGGGCAGCAGCGATGGACAGAATCCTCACGGCGGCGTGGTGTTCGACGCGGCCGGCAATCTGTGGGGAACCACGGAGAACGGCGGCAACATGGAGGCCTGCCTGCAGTTCATCGACGTCACTGGTTGCGGCACCGCTTTCGAGTTGACTCCGCAGTCGAATGGAGAATGGACCGAGAGCACCGTGTTCGAGTTTTCCGGAGAGAATAGTGGATTTAATCCCTGGGATGGAATGGTCATCGACAAAGCGGGCAATCTTTACGGCATGGTCACCAACGGCGGAGGAGGAAATGGCGCGGTGTTTAAGCTGACGCCGCATGCGGGCGGTGGCGTAAACGAAACCATCGTCCACCCGTTCACGGTTTGCGGCACGACCTGCACCGATGGAGCGAATCCGTTTAACGGCCTCACTATCGATGCCGCGGGAAACCTTTACGGCACCACCGATCTCGGCGGCGCTGATCTGGGCGGCGTGGTCTTCAAGCTGACGCGGAAAGCCAACGGCACATACACGGAGGCCATTCTGCACAGCTTTACCGGGGGCAGTGACGGAGGCGATCCGCTGGACGATCACGTTGTGGTCGATGCCTCCGGCAATGTTTACGGCACAACCTTCGACGGCGGCAGCATTGGTTTGTGCCCTGTGGGCTGCGGCGTGGTGTTTGAGATTAAGCCGTAGGCGGCGTGGGTCGTTAAGAGCAGCTTGCCGTTGCGAGCTTTAGGAATATTTTAGGGAACGCGAAAGCGTTCCCTTTTATTTTCACCGCAGATCGTGGGTATTGATTGGGGATTCGCGGGCCCGTTTTGAGAATTGCCAAGTAATCCACAGGCCATTGTGACATCCGTCACAGCATTTTTCTGCCGCGGGTATTATGCTTGTGGCGTTTCCTGGTCGCCCGTTTCCCGGTCGTCCATTTCCCGGTTCACCTCCGAGCTGACGTTCGTCGTTCCATGTGTCGAGGTCTTGCCATGCTCGGGAGAAGGTGTGCGCGTGTGCTGGTGATTCTGTTCCTGATGCCGTTTCCGGCATGGGAGCAGAGTGCCGTTGCCCAAAACAATTCCAATCAAAATAATTTAACGCAGGCCAGCTCAAATCCTGTCTTTAATACTGTCGTCCCGAATAATGTGGTCCCGCTGCATCCCTTCGAGCCGACGAGACCGATTGGCTTCCCGAGCCTGGCGCGCGCGGCGGGAATCATCTTTTCGGGGACTGTGGCCCGCATTGAACCTCGGCCGGCGAGCGGCGCCCAGCCAGTGGCCACCATCGCCATCATCTTTCATGTGGAGAACGCCATTCGCGGCGCGACTCCGGGGCAGGATCTGACCATTCTGCAATGGATTGGAGCCTGGTCGGGCGGGCAACGGTACCGCGTGGGCGAACGCGTCTTCCTATTTCTTTATCCGCCGAGCCGGTTGGGGCTAACCAGCACAGTGGGCGGGCCGATGGGCCGATTTGGAATTGATCCCTGGGGCCGGATTCCGCTGACGGCGCAACATCTTTCCGCGTTCCGCAGCGATCCGATTCTAGGGGGAAAGGCGAGCCTGCGATTCAGCGACTTTGTTTTGGCTGTACAGCGAGCGAGCCCGGAAGCCGGGACAGAACGATGAGGAAAGGAACGATGAGCGAAAGAAAGAAGCGATCATGAAATTTATATTGGCAGTGGCTGACCGCTCGTTCCTCCTGCGTCTGGCTGCCGCCGTGGCTGTCATTTTGGTGTTCACCCTCGTACTGCGCGCCGGCGAGCCGAAAAATGTTGCCGGAACTGCGTATTTTGCATCCTCAATGACCGGCCAGCCGCTGGTGTGGCCGCAGGGACAAATCACGTACTACACCGATCAGGGCAATCTCAGCCCGATTCTGCCCAATGCCTCCGCCAATAGCTTTGTCGCCTCTGCATTCGCCATATGGACCGCCGTCCCCACCGCGGCCCTGTCGATCGCCAGCGGCGGGCAGTTGGCCGAAGACGTCAACGGATCGAACCTCGAGATCAATTCCGAGGGCGTCATCATCGCGCCCGCCGACATCACGCCTTCAGCCACCGGCACGCCGGTGGGAATCGTCTACGATTACGACGGCACGGTCACCGATGTGCTGCTAGGGTCTGGAGCGGGCGAAGCCAGCGAATGCTTCTTCAACGCCGTCTATGGAGGGGACGACAATTTCGGCACGGGAGCGACGTATCAACATGGCCTGATCGTGATCAACGGGCAGTGCGCTCTGCTGTCGTCGCAACTGAACGACGTGGAGTATCGACTGGTGCGCGTGATCGGCGAGGTGCTGGGCCTGGGCTGGTCTCAGCTCAATCTCAATGTGCAGACCGGCGATCCCTATCCCACCTCCGCCGATTACGCCGGGTTCCCGGTGATGCACTACACCGATTCCTGGGCCTGCGTGCCGATCACGCTGTGCTATGCGAATCCATACCAGCTCGCGATGGATGATGAGGCCGCGCTGTCGCGCCTCTATCCTGTGACCGCGCAAAATGTCTCGAGCTTTCCTGGACAACAGATTTTCTCCACCACGACCGCGCGCGTTTACGGATCGGTTTGGTTCACCAGTCCGCAAGGGGCTGAGACTCAGGCCATGCAGGGCGTCAACGTGGTGGCGCGCTGGATCGATCCCACGACCGGGCTGCCATCCGGCCAGTACGCCGCATCCACGGTGTCGGGATTTTTGTTTACCGGCAACGCCGGCAATTCCATCACGGGATTTGACGATGCGCTCGGCAATCCATGGGCCGAGTTTGGGTCGAACAGCCAGACGGTCGAGGGATTCTACGATCTGGCCGGACTGGCGCCTCCCAACAGCAGCAGCGCGCAATATCAGCTCAGCGTGGAAGCGCTCGATCCGGTGTGGTCGGCGGGAGTTGGGCCGTATTCTCCGGGGCCGGTTTCGCCGTCGGGCACGGCGCAGCCCATCACAGTTACGGTGACGGCCGGCAGCCAGATGGAACAGGACATTGTTCTGACCGGGGGCAGCCAGGCGCTTCCGCAAGCTACTTCCTCGTGGACGACTCCCGCGGCCCTGCCGCCCGGCGCGAACTGGATCGCGACGCTGAGCGGCTACGGCGACTTGCCTTATTTCCAGCTGACGGCGCAGGCCAACCGCACCTTATCGGTGGCGGTAACGGCGCTCGACGATTCCGGGAACCCGAGCGAGGTCAAGGCGCAACCGGTGATTGGAATGTGGTCCGCCGGCGATACCCAGGGAGCGGCGCCGCCGGCGTTTACGCCGTCTCCGTTCAACCAGACTCAGTTCGCGCTGACGCGCCTGGACGCACAGATATTTTCTACGAGCAACTTCCTGATTGGCATTTCCGACGTTCGCGGCGACGGCCGTCCCGACTATCGCTACCAGGCTTACGTGCTCTATGCGGACTCGGTAACTCCCGCCCGCATTCCGATCGCCGGCGGAGCGGTCACGATCCAGGGGATTGGTTTTGCGCCCAGCCTGATCCCAGCGATCGGCAGTTCGTCGCCGCCGCAGCTCTCCGTCGATGCCACCCAGATGATTCTCGCCGCGCCCGCATTCTCCGATGGCGCGCAGAACATCACGTTGACGGACCCGATCACCGGCGCTTCGACAACGATGACCGGAGCGCTCACCTACGGCGCGGCGGCCACCGACGCGATTGTTCTGCTGAATGGAGCCAACCCGTCAACTCCGGTGGGAGCGCAGGCGGCGAATCCGGTGAGCGTGCAGGTCCTTGCCTCCGACGGCGTAACGCCGGTGAGCGGCGCAACCATCGGCTGGGCCGCGACCAATGGCGTGCAGCTTTCCGCCTGCGCGGGAGCAGTATCGTGCTCGGTGACCAGCGATCAGAACGGAGACGCCTCCACCTTGCTTACGCCTACTGCGCCCGGCACGGCGACGATCACGGCTACGCTCGCGCCGGGCGTGTACAGTCCGGCAAGTTCGGTAAGCGCGTCGCTGACGGCGACCGAAACTTCGTCTCAAATCGGCGCGGACTCGCCTTATCTGTATGTTTCGCAGGGAGCGACCGTCAGCCTGCCGTTGACCGCACAGGTGCTGAGCAACGGCGTGGCGCAGTCCAGTTCAACGGTGAACTTCACGGTAGTCAGCGGCTCGGGAACGCTCAGCGCGCCCAGCGCTTCCAGCAACTCCTCCGGCAATGCTACGGATACTTTGACCATCGCGCAGATTTCGGCGCTGGTGCAGGTGAGCGCGTGCGTCGCGCCGGGGAATGCTCCCTGCGGAACTTTCTATGTGAACCCGGTGCCGCTGGCGCAGCAGAACCTGCAACAGGTGGCAGGCGCGGGACAAGTCTCTACGGGACAAGCCTTTCAGCCGATCACGGTTCGGGTCACGGATTCCTCCTCGTCGCCTAATCCGGTCATCGCGGCGCCGGTGATGTTTCAAACGACGATTCTGCGCCCGGGAGGGAGTACTCTCGGCGGCGGAGGCGGTTCGATGCCGGTGATTCTGCAGGTCAGCCAGAGCAGCGTCAATAGCGGCATGACGGGACTGGCGAGCATCACGCCCTCGGCAGGCGCGTTCAGTCCCCCGCTCGAAGTGGATGTGCAAATCATGGCCGGGACTGAAGCGCTGATCGACGACGTGCTGGAGGTGCTGCCACCGTAGATTACCTTATCGAATGAATTGTCATCCTGAGGAGGGCGCTTCGCCCGACGAAGGATCTATGCAACTTGCCGGGGGCATCGGCGCTGTCGGCAAGTTGCATAGGTCCTTCGCTTCGCTCAGGATGACAAACCTGCTCAGGATGACAAACTTGAACAGGATGACAAACTTAAACAGGATGACAAACTTAAACAGGATGACAAACGTCAGAGACTGCTTCGTCCGCTGATCTTTCGTCTTCTGAGCGCCTAGCCTTAAGCCCAAGGTCTAAGGTCCAACGCGGAAGCCGGACGCCCGACTCTCACTTCCCTACCCACTGATCCACCCAGTCATTCACCGTCTTGTACCAAAGCTGCGAATTCTGCGGTTTCAGCACCCAATGGCCTTCATCGGGGAAATACAGCATCTTCGACGGGACGCCTTCCATCTGCAGTGTGGTGAAAAGCTGCAAGCCTTCGCTCACGTCTAGCCGGTAGTCGCGCTGGCCATGAATCACCAGCGTCGGCGTCTTGAAATTCTTGGCGTACTGGTGCGGCGACCACTTCTCATAGCTCGCGCGATTGTCGTAGGGAGTGCCTTTGAACTCCCAGTCGTTGAACCAGAGTTCTTCGGTCGTGCCCCAGGCCGACTCGGCGTTGAACATGCCGTCGTGCGACACCAGGCACTTGAAGCGGTCGGTGTGGCCGAGGATCCAGTTGATCATGTATCCGCCGTAACTGGCGCCCAGCGCGCATTCGCGGGTTTTGTCAATGAACGGATACGTCTGCTCCGCGTAGTCGAGGCCCTTCATCAGATCTTCAAACGGAGCGCCGCCCCAGTCGCCGTTGATGGCGTCAATAAACTTCTGCCCGTAGCCGGTCGAGCCGTGGAAGTTGATCATGATGACCACGTATCCGCTGGGCGTCGCAGAAGTTGGCGCCGCGAAGAGTTCTGGATTCCAGCGATACGACCAGTCGTCTCCCCACGCGCCCTCCGGGCCGCCGTGAATGAGGAACTTCACGGGATATTTCTTTGAAGCATCAAAGTTCGGCGGCTTGACGAGGAAGCCTTGGACCTTGTCCTTGTGAGCGCCGGTGAACCAGAAAGATTCAAATGAGAAAGGAGACAAGGCGGCTTGCGAGAGCACGGCGTCATTGAAGTGGGTCAGAGAGTTGCCGATGGGCTCGGCTACCGAACAATCCTTCAAGTCCTTCCCGCCGCAAACTGCGTTGAAGCTCCTTATTCCGGTGTCGTTCTTAGGTGGTGTCAGGCTTCCGGCAAAGATCTCCGTAGGGGAAGTGATGGTCATCTCCGTAAAAACAAGTGTTCTGCCATCGGGCGTAACGGCCAGGTCATCCTTGAAACCTCTGGCACCGAGTACGAGCTCCGGGTTCGCGAGGAATCTACTCTTGGGCCCGGCATCATCGACAATCCATCGATAGATTGGCAAGATACCAGAACGCTCAGCGGCGAAATATATCGCGGAAGAACCGGGTGACCAAGTAAAGGTTCCCACCCAAGTGTCGAGATTTTCTGTCAGATTCTTCTTCTCGCCGGTCTTGCGGTCGTAGAGCATCAGGCGGAATCTGTCGCTCTCGTATCCCGGACGCTGCTGGGCGCGGTAGGCGATGTAGCGGCCATCGGGCGAATAGAGCGGCGTCGAGTCGCTGGCGGGATTGTCGGCGGTGATGTTCTTTGCCGGCCCTCCGCTGATCGGGACAATCCACAGATTGTTGTTGGTGGAAGCCGCCGGATTCTTGTCGTGATTCGAGGCGTAGCAAATCTCCTTGCCGTCGGGAGAGAAAGCGTAGTCGTCCTGCCCGCCGAGAGAAAAGACGGGGGCGTCGTAATCGCCGGGCGTGAGATCGCGCGGAGTCGATGAGACCTCAAATGATAGAGGGCGTGGTTTGCTGCCGGGAGAGACGACCTCTGCGTGGGCGGTGCCGGGAAGCTTGGAGGAAACTACAAAGATGTGGCTTCGCTTGCCTTCCTTGTAAGCGTTCCAGTGGCGGTAGAGCAGGTGGGTGAAGATTTGCGCTTTCACTTTGGAATCTTCCTGCTCTTTCAGCGTTCTTGCGTTGCACTCGATTTCTTCCTCAATGTTGCCGTCGCATTCGGGATAGACGTCGGAGGTGAACAGAATGTTGTCTCCGTCGGGAGACCACAATTCGCCGCCCGCTTCCGTGGCGATGCTGGTGAGTTTGTGAGCGGGCTTGACCATACCTTTGTCTCCGTCGAAGTCCGCGATCCAGACTTGAGAACCGCCTTCCTTGTTCGAGATGAATGCGAAGCGCTTTCCATCTGGGGCCCAGCGCGGGCGGTCGGCGTCCTGATCGGCGATTAGTATTCGCTCGGCAGAAGAGCCTGCCGAGCTTTGCTCGGCCGGACGGCCGGGGGCGGCCGTCCCCACATGAGCATCTCCCGCATGCGTATCTAATGGCACGATCCAGATGTGCGGCGTCTTGGTGTTGGCTTCGAGATCGACGTCGACCACGCTGAACATCACCCACTTGCCGTCGGGCGAAACCTGCGGATCGCCCACACGCTTCAGCTTCATCATGTCTTCGAAGGTGAAGGGATGCTTGGCCTGAGCCAGCGCGGATGACACGAGCGCAATGAGTGCGGCGAGCAAAAGAAGACGGCGCATGGGGCTCCTTAGGAACGGAAAAGTGTAGCAGGGGAGTCGCTGCGCTTTCTAGCGCTCTTGTCATCGCTTGCTTGTCATCGTTTTTTTGTCACCGCTTTTTGTCATCCTGAGGACCGCGGTTTTTACGGGCCGAAGGATCTATGCAAGTCGTCGGCCACGGGCACGACCCCGGCAAGTTGCATAGGTCCCTTCGGCGTACGCCTCAGGGCAGGCTCTTCGTCGGGCAAAGAACGCCCTCCTCAGGATGACAGTGTGGGGGGATGACAGTGGTGTGGGGATGGTAGCGGCGTGCGGGTGACACGGTTTTTGGGATTTCCACAGGCTTAATGTTCATTCGTCACAGACCCGTGGGCATGAGGCGTGCCATCCTGCGCGAAGGGTATTTCATGCGCGATCCGAAGATCTATTTCGTCTATCTGATGTCGAATCGCTCGAAGACTCTCTACACTGGCGTGACGAACAGTCTCATGCGCCGCGTGCGTGAACACAAGCTTGGTGTCGGATCGGGATTCACCTGCAGGTACAAACTGGATCGGCTGGTTTATTTCGAGCGCTTCGAGGATGTGCATCGCGCTATTGGACGCGAGAAGCAGATTAAAGGCTGGCTGCGGAGCCGGAAGATCGAACTGATCGTTGCAGTGAACCCGGAGTGGGGCGACCTGAGTGCCACTTGGTATGAACGACATCAGTTCCAGCCCGATTCACCCACGGTGTCATCCTGAGGACCGCGCTTTTTGCGGGCCGAAGGATCTATGCAAGTCGTCGGCCACGGGCACGACCCCGGCAAGTTGCATAGGTCCCTTCGGCGTACGCCTCAGGGCAGGCTCTTCGTCGGGCAAAGAACGCCCTCCTCAGGATGACAACACTGAGGATGGCAACATGGAGGAGTCGAGGAGATCGCGGCGCTACTCTGATGGAGTGAGCTCGAGCGTCAGCACCTGAAACGGCTGCAGGTGAAACGTTCGCTGCTCATCCGCCTTGATGGTCTGCGCAGGCTTATTGTCGGCCTTCCAGGGGCTGTGCGCGGTGAAACTTGTCGCGCTGCCCGCGGGCAATTCGAGGATGGCGGTGAGCGTGGCAGAAAAGTCTTGCGGCTGATCGCTGGGATTGCGCAACGTTATGATCGCTTTCTCCTTCCCTTGCACATTTTTCGTTTGCACATTCGACCATGCGGCCCAGCCGTAGACTTCCAGCCGGGCGGGATCGCCGCCGATCCAGTGCGAGTCTTTCAACGTTTCGGCGTTGGCGCGCGACCACTTGGCGGCTTCGGCGAGCACATCCCAATCCTGCGCGCTGAGCAGCGACGGCGTGATGTACATCTCTTGCAATTGCGTGCCGGTGCCGAAATAGGAGTGGACCTCGTCGGCGAAATCGTGATCGGGGTCGGCGCCCAGGCGCTCGGCGTGACGCGCATAGATGAGTCCGTGGAGCATGAGCGAGTTGAGGGGAAACAGCGGGCCGTCGGCGACGATCCAGCGGTAGGTTTGCGAATCGCGGAAGGTGATCCAGCGCTGACGATTGGAACCGACGCCGGCGAAACTGTGATCGTCGCCGCCGCGCCAGATGGAATCGGCATACAGCAGCCAGAACGGCGAGGGATACGTTCCCGTTGTGAGGTTCACATACAGGTCAGGCTTTTTCGCGCGCAGTTCGCCGATCAGATGTATGGCAGCGTCAAAGTCGCTGTCGAAGGCGCTGCCCTTGATGACTTCGTTGGCATTGCCCGTGCCATCGAACTTGAATTGGTTCACGCCATATTTTTCGATCAGGTCGAGACAAGTGTCGCGGAAGTAGCGATAGTATTTGGGACCGGAGAGCGCGAAGCCGCCGTCGTTGGTTTCGAAGGCTTGTGGGTGTGCAGCAGCGAGGCGCTGCTCTTTGGGCTTGTCGTAGCCTCCCCAGGGCGAAAGCCAAATGCCTGGCGCAGAGCCGAAGCTGGCCGCTGCCTGCGCGACTTTTGTCAGTCCATCGGGAAAGCCGGGATTGAACTTCCAGAGCGTGGAAGGATCGTCCCAACCATCGTCGAAGAGAAAGCTGTCGAGTTTGACGCCGCGCTGCCGGGTCAGTTGCTCACCGAAAGTGTTGACGACGTCGAGAGCGCCCTGCTCGTTGTAACGATCGAAATATCCCAGGTCGTACCATGAGTTGTAGTGTAAGAACGTTCGGTAGGGATGAGCGCGTTCGAGTTCGATGTAACGCAGAAAGTCGCGGCGAAGCTGGCCGGGATGCGCGACGCCGACAACCGCCGAGTAGGTTACGCTTTGACCGGCTTCGAGCGGCAGTTCGCGGGAGAGCCAGCAGGATGCGCGCCCTTCTCGGACGCGGCAGTCGGAGAGCGGATGCTCGAATCCCATGAACCAGTTTCCGGCGGTGACGGGCGAGCCTTTGACCTGGCCGGAGACTTCGGCGCCGGAAAAGGCGACGTCGATCAGATCGATTTGCGCGAGCGCATAGGGATGGGCCGCGCGAATTGTGATTTCTTCGCGAACATAATTTGCGCCGGGGTTCGCATTATCGCTCGCGCCATCGCGCAGTATGGCTTTCCAGGTGACATGAACTCCAGCCGGGGCATGTTCGAGTTCGATGCGGATTTGTTTGCCGGAGAGGCGGTCGGCGGCGCGGATTGCGTCTGGCGATGCCGCGACGTCTTCAATAACGGGCGCGCCGACAACTTTGAAATCAAAATCGTTGGAGCGGAGCACCGGACCCTCTTTCGGAACCAGAATGAAGGCGGAGTCGTAGAGTGGGAGGGTCACGCCGGTGAAATGATTCGTCAGATTCTGCCAGCGCAGTCCGTGATGGATGGTCCAGGTCGCGGTGATCGATTGGTTGGAAAGCGAGTAGCTTTCGCCGTGGCGAAGCGCTTCGACATTCGAGGCGTGAAGCGGCGATGAAGCAGCCAGCAAAACGAGCCACAGCGTCGAAGTTAACCAAACAACCAGCGGGACAAACCTAGAAACAAAACGAAAACTTCGCATCGAATGAATCCTCTTGCGGCGGCCACGAATTCGCTTGACTTTCATAGTAAACGAAAGTAATAGTTGTAACCCGTAATAATACGAAAGCCCTGTGCGGAGGTGCTATGCGTGTCTTTCGTCCCGGTGTTTGGTTTTCGATCTCGCTCCTGTGGGTCGTCGCGATGGTACTCCAGACGCCGCTGCTGGGCCAGGGATCGTACGAGGCGCAGGTGCGCGGCGTGGTGACGGACCAGAGCGGCGCCGTGGTGGTGGGCACAGCCGTGACCATCACCAACGATGCGACGAACATTGCGCAGACCGCGAGGAGCAACGAGCACGGGCAGTACTTTTTCACCGGCTTGCGTCCGGCGACGTATACAGTGCGCGCACAGGCAGCGGGATTTCGCATTGCAGAGAAGAAGAATGTGGTGTTGCACGTGGATCAGGAGACCAGCGTAGATTTCACGCTGCATCCGCTGAGCGTAAGCGAGACGATGGAGGTTACCACGACTGCGCCGCTGCTGGACACGGACAATGCAACTCTGGGAACCGACATCACCAGCGAGTACGTGGAAAAAATCCCCCTCGTGAATCGTGATTTTTTTGGATTGACATTTTTGTCGGCCGGCGTGACCGAGACCGCGGGATCGGGCACGCAGGATAACTATCCTACGGGAACGAACTTTGTCTCCAATGGGCAGCGGAATGCGACTGCGGAGGTTCGCATTGACGGAGCGCCGATCAGCGCGCCGGAGCAGGGGGAGGGAGGAAATTCAAACATCTATTACGAGCCGCTGATCGAGAGCGTGCAGGAATTCAAAGTGCAGAACAACAGTTTTTCCGCCGAGTTTGGCAATAACGGCGGAACGGTTGTGAACATGGTGCTCAAGAGCGGCTCGAACGCGTTTCATGGCAGCGGATGGTATTTTCTGCAGCGGCCGCAGATGGACGCGCGCGACTTCTTCAATCCCGAGCCAGCACCCAAGCCGGACAGCCGGCGCGATCAGGGAGGATTTTCGATCGGCGGTCCGATCAGGAAAAACAAGACATTCTTCTTCGTCGACTTCGAAAAGGTGCGCTGGAATTCAGCCATTAGTGGATTGGCGACGGTTCCGACGCTGGCGGAGCGCGGACTTGCGGGTACGGGTTACGATTTCTCGCAGACCGCGACCAACATTTACGACCCGACGTTGCCCTTGGTGGCGTGCGCTTTGGGACAATGCCGGCCGCAAGTCCAATCCGGCGGCAATCTGAATGTGATTCCGGCGGGCGAAGTGAATCCGATCGGGCTCGCTGTCCTGAATCTCTATCCGAAACCAAACGTGGCGGGAGCGGGAGAATTCAATAATTATCTATTCAGCGGCTTGGCACAGATGCCGGATTATCAGTTCGACATCAAGATCGATCATCAGATAAACGATAAACAGCACATCAATGGGCGCTACAGCCGGGAAACCAGCAACGACTACACGTCGGACATCCTGGGGGACGGTACGCTGTCGAATGGCGCGGTGATGAATGATGGGATCGGAAACACGCCGACCCGGGCGCAAAATGTCGCGCTCGAATACACCTGGACGTTGAATCCGAGAATGATATGGACGAACCGGGTTTCGGTGGATCGGGTGCATGAGGTGGAAACGCCGGGCATTCCCACGATTTCCAGTTTCAACGCCTCTCTTCCCGCGGGAGCGCAAGGGTTGTCGCCGCTATTGCAGCAGGCGAATGGGCTGGACCGGATGCCGTCGTTTTACATGTCTTCTGGCGGCAGCCTGGGGCCGTGGTCGGATCTGTTCGATCAGTGCTGTCTGAACACCACGTTCGCGCACACGCTGTACAGCTATTCCTCGCAGTTGGTGATTTCCAAGGGCTCGCATTTGATGAAGCTGGGAGGCGAGCAGCGGCTGTTCTACAACAATTTTTGGCAGCCGCCGAACCCCACGGGCAATTTCAACTTTACCGATTACGTGACTTCGCCCACGCCGAACAGCGACTACGACGTCAATAACAATCTCACGGGAAACGCGTTTGCCAGTCTTCTATTCGGATATGGAGACAACATCAACACGGGGAGTTTGCCGGAACCGACGGCGCTGATTGAGTATCCGTCGGTGGCGAATAAATCGAAAGAGACCGGCTTTTACTTTCAAGACGACTGGAAAGTGAATTCGAAGCTCACGCTGAATCTGGGTCTGCGCTACGAATGGAGCACGCCGTACAACGAGCGGACCAACAGCCTCCAGTTCAGCAATTTCACGGCCGATACGGGGGTGAATCTGGATTTGAGCAGCGCGCAGGCGGCGCTGCAGAGCGTGGGATTGAATTTCCCAGCGTCGCAGGAATTGTATGGGACGACTCAGTTTGCGAACTCGAGCACGCGCAGCGTTCCCGTCTATCGCAAAGACGTGGGACCCCGCCTGGGATTTGCATATAGTCTGAACGATAAGACCGTCGTGCGTGGCGGGGCCGGGATTTATTTTGGGATGAGTCCGGCCACGAACTTCCAGTATCCCGGAACCGCGTTCCGCCAGACATCGACAATTTTCTTCACCAACAACAATTTCGCTTCGCAGTATGCCACTTTGTCGAATCCGTTCCCTTCCGGCTATACCGGACCGCAAGGAACGCAATACGGCGCGCTGGCAGACTGGGGATACGGGAATAACAACGATCTGGGCACAACGGCGGCTCGCGATGCGGACCTGTATATGTGGAACGTGGGGATCGAGCGTTCGCTGCCCAGCGAGATTGTGCTGGGCATCGACTACTCGGCCAATCGAAGCACTCACCTGCCGTGGTCGGGAACCAATAATCGCGACTTTATTCCGTCGCCGCTGCTGGCGCAGATTTCGGCGGCGGTGACGCCCACGGACCCGAACTGTTCGGCGGACAGCTGCGTCACACAATTCCTGCAGCAAAACGTGAACAATCCGTTTTACGCGATGTTCACTCCTCCGTGCGCCTCCGGGCCATGCTTCAATCAACCGGACTCGCTTTACACCAACCAGCAAATTCCGCTGGGATACCTGCTGAATAAATATCCGCAGTTTACCGGGGACTTTGAAGCCCTGATGATCGAGGAGGCGAGTTCCTGGTACAACGCATTGCAGATCCGCTTTCAGAAGCGCACGACGCATCATGTGAGCTTTGAAGGCAGCTATACGATCTCGAAGCTTACCGACGATTCTTCGGCCGGGCGCAATAACTGGGTGGGCTCGCTGAGCGCGGGCCTGCCGCAACAAGTGGATCAATTGAACCTGGAGCACAGCATCAGCGCCAATGACACGCCGCAACGGCTGGCCGCAGCGGTAGTGGTGGATTTGCCGGTGGGGCGCAAGCAGTGGATTGGCGGAAACATGAATCGCGTGCTGGATGGAGTGATTGGGGGCTGGTCGATTGCGACCCTGATCACGGAACAGTCCGGACAGCCCATCGCGATCGGCATGAACAGCGCGCGGCTGGCGAACGGTACGCAGAGGCCGGACGTGGTGTGTTCGCAATTGAAGAACGGGCTCAGTATGAAGACTGTGGCGTTGAGTTGGGCGTCGGCGAATCCGCTTTCGTATTTCAACAGCAATTGCTTTGCCGACCCAGGCGATCAGAATCCGGGAAACGCGCCGCGATACCTCTCGAACTTGCGCACCGACGGCATACACAACGTGGATTTAAATCTCTACAAGTCGTTCGTGCCCAAGGAAGGCACGCACATTGAATTGCGGGCGGAGATCTTCAATGCGGCGAACCATCCTCGGTTTGCCCAGCCGAACGCGGCTTTTGAGGGATCCGCGTTTGGCACTATTTCCTCCGACGCGGCTGGATACTTGCCGCGGTACTTTCAGTTTGGAGTGAGGTTTGAGTTTTGAGGGCGGATCACCCTGGCCGCTAGAGATGCAATTTGAAAAGGCCCAGTCCGAAGTCATCCTGAGCGCAGCCGTTCTTCAGGCGGAGCGAAGGATCTCCTCTACCCGAAATGCGTGCTAAGGGAGATCCCTCGGCCCGCTGGAAAAAACGCGGGCCTTCGGGATGACCTCCGAAATGCGGAATGCGCCCGCGCTACGATTTCGGTTCCCAGGATTTAGAGCGGGAGACGGCTTCGTTCCATCGATCGCGCAGGGCGCGGGCGTGAGTTGGCGGCAATTGCGGGAGAAAGCGGCGGCTGTCTTCTTCTCGAACTGCGAGTTCTGCAGGCCAGAACCCGGCGGCGAGGCCGGCCAGACGCGCAGCGCCGAATGCTGTGGTTTCGGTCATGGCGGGGCGGACGACAGGGACCCCGAGAATGTCCGCTTGAAACTGCATGAGGCTGTCGTTGGCGGAGGCGCCGCCATCCACGCGCAGTTCCGGCACTGCGCCGCCGGAATCGTGGCGCATGGCATCGAGCAGATCGGCGACCTGATAGGCGATGCTTTCGACGGCTGCGCGCGCGAGGTGACCGGCGGTGGTGCCGCGCGTGATGCCGAAGATGGATCCGCGCGCGTAGGAATCCCAGTGCGGAGCACCGAGGCCGACGAAGGCCGGGACGAAGTACACGCCTCCATTGTCGGGAACCGATTTGACCAGAGCTTCGACTTCGCTCGAGCTGCGAATCAATCCCAGTCCGTCGCGCAGCCATTGCACGACCGCGCCTCCGATGAAGACGCTGCCTTCGAGGGCATACTCGGTGGTCTTCGCTATCTTCCACGCCACCGTAGTAACGAGCTGATTGGCGGACGACACCGCATGGCGGCCTGTGTTCTGCAGCATGAAGCATCCGGTGCCGTAGGTATTCTTGGTCATTCCGGGCGCGGTGCAACGCTGGCCAAACAGCGCGGCTTGCTGATCTCCGGCGATGCCTGCGATGGCGATGCCGTTGAGTCCGTTCACACCGCTGACTTGTCCGTAGATCTCGCTGGAAGCGCGCACGGAAGGCATCAGCGCAAGGGGAATGCGAAACAGGTCGAGGAGTTCGTGATCCCACGTGCCGGTGTGAATGTTGAAGAGCATGGTGCGGGAGGCGTTGCTGGCGTCCGTGGCGTGAATGCGGCCTTCAGTGAGTTTCCAGAGCAGCCAGCAATCGACGGTGCCGAAGGCGAGTTTGCCGGCTTCGGCGAGAGTGCGCGCATCGGCGACGTGGTCGAGAATCCAGGCGATTTTGCTGGCGGAAAAATAGGAGTCGATGAGAAGGCCGGTGCGTTGCTGAATCAGCGGGCCATGGCCATCGCGGCGAAGGCGGTCGCAGTAGTCGGCGGTGCGGCGATCCTGCCAGACGATGGCGTGGTGGATGGGCTTGCCGGTGTCGCGATTCCATACGATCGTGGTCTCGCGCTGGTTGGCGATGCCGATGGCGGCAATGTCGGCGGGCACGGCTTCGGCTTGCAGGAGGACGTCGAGAGCGACCGCAATTTGCGTGAAGACGATTTGTTCGGGATCGTGCTCGACCCATCCGGGCTGAGGGAAGAGTTGATCGAATTCGCGTTGGGCGACGGCGCGCACGTTGGCGTTCTGATCGAACAACAGCGCGCGCGAGCTGGTGGTGCCTTGATCGAGGGCGAGAACGTATTTCACTTTGCCTCCGAAACTTATCGCTTACAAAAACGCACGGCAGAGATGGGGTTCGGCAACGTCTTCACGGTTGAAGAAAGCGTCGAATGCCAAAATCATAGATCGCCGCGCCGGTGACGCCGCCGAGAAGCGGCGCGACCACGGGAATCCACCAGATGTGAGTGCCGTCGGTAAGGCCGTTGTTGCGAAATCCGGCGAGCACGGTGAACAGGCGAGGACCGAAGTCGCGCGCGGGATTGATGGCGTAGCCGTGCATGCCTCCAAAGCTCATGCCGATGGCGACTACGACCAGGCCGATCAGGGCGGGCGCAAGATTTGATCCAGGCGGAATGTTGTGTTCGTCGGTGATGGCAAAGATCATCAGCACCAGCAAACCTGTGCCGATCAGTTGATCGAGGAAGCCGGCTTGCGGTGTACCGGGAAACGCCGGGAACGTGGTGAACACGCCGGCCGTGTGATCGAGCAGCGGATCGACGCGGTGAAACGCGGGCCAGTAGTTCCAGTAAACGAGTGCGGCGGCAGCGAACGCGCCCGCCGTCTGGGCGATCGAGTAAGGCACAACCTTGCGCCAGGAAAATCCGCGAAACACGGCGAGCGCCAGGGTGACGGCAGGATTGAGGTGCGCTCCGGAAATCTTGCCCGCGATGTAAATGCCCATGGTGACCGCGAGGCCCCAGCCGAGCGTGATGTTGGTGAAGCCGCCATGGATGGTCTCACCGGCATTGTTGGAGGGAAATAAAACGACCATGGCCACGACACCGATGCCGAAGAGAATCAATACGAACGTTCCTAGAAACTCCGCCACTAGTTCCGCCAGCAGTGTTGGCTTCGACTTCATTGCAGCTCCCCGGTCGCAGATCGTGCAGGCAATCCCCGCTTCTGTCAGACTCGGCTGGAAGTGGGGCATCCTGACCAATGGCATGGTAACAGCAATATTCACGCCACGAGTTTTGATGATGGCCGTCATAAGAAATTTGCATTGGACGAAAAGGCGGCTGCACTTTATCGTCAGTGCACTGATCTGAGTTGTTCCTTGGAAGGGTCATCGGCGCGGGCGCAGGGGGCGGCCGCGCCGCAGGTCCCTTAAAAGCAGGCTTCGGGCGTTAGGCTTCGGCAAACCTGCTTTCACCCTGCTCGCCGCTTGACTTCCCGAAGTATCCTCATCTCTCAATATCCACTTCGTCTTCGATTCACTTCGCGTCGCTGGAAATTGCGATGCGGCGGAAGCCGTTGCCGGACTCCGCCGCATCTTCTTGCCGACCTCACTGCGTTGCTATGGGTTTCGCTTCGCTGCGTCGTTATTGCACGGGATTGCCGTCGGCGTCGATCTTGTGGACTTCGCCCAGGTTCAATTCGCGCACGCCGGCTTCAACTTTCGACATGTCGCCGACCACGACCCATACCAGATGATCCGGCAGGATGTATTTCTTGGCGATTTCATTGGCGCTGTCCGCATTCAGAGACATTACCTTCTGCGTGAAGGTGTTGTAGTAGTCCTCCGGAAGCCCGAACTGCAGAATGTTGCTGTAGGCGCCGGACAACTGCTGCACCGTTTCAAAGGAACCGGCAAGGCGCAGAGTTTCGTCACTTTGAAAGTCTTTCAGTTCTTCGCTGGTGATGGGTCTATCTCCGACGATGCCTTTGTATTCCTTGACCAACTCAACCAGGGACTCTTTGGTCTTGTCGGTCTGCACCGCGGAAATGCTGATGTAGGGGCGCTGGCCGCGAGCCGAAGGCAGGATGGCGAACACACCGTAAGACCAATGCTTATCTTCGCGGAGATTCATGTTGATGCGCGAACTGAACGTACCGCCGAACACGTCGTTGACCAATTGCAGGTAGACACTATCGGGATCATTACGCGGAGGGGCGAGCTGAGCGCCAAAAATCACGCTTTGGCCGGAGCCGGGACGGTCGATGAGATAGACCACATCTTTTGCCGGCTCATCCACATGCGGCATGGACTTGTGCGGAACTTCGCCGGACTTCCAGGAGCCCAGAAGTTTTTCCAGCTTGGGTTTGATTTCCTCGAGCGTGGTGTCGCCAACCACGAGTAGGGTGGCGTTATTGGGCTTGAACCAGGTTTCGTGGAATTTGGCCAGATCCTCCCGCGTCATTTGCTTGACACTGGCTTCGGTGCCGGTGCCGGTGAATTGCGTGGCGTAGGGATGTCCCTGGCCATAAATCAGCGTGGGCACAACGCGCAACGCCATTGTCTGAGGCGTGACTTTTTCTCGCTGAATGGCGGCGATGCGCTCCTTCTGCAGGCGCACGAATTCTTTTTCCGGGAACGCCGGATGCAGGATCAGGTCGGAATAAATATCGAGCGACCGGTCGAGCGTGCTTTTCAAGGTGTTCAGGTTCACGGTCGACCAGTCCAGAAACGCGCCTGCGCTAAAGTTGGCGCTGAGGGACTCGAGCTCTTCGCCGATCTTCAGCGAATCGCGTGTGGGCGTGCCTTCTTCCAGCATGCGCTGTTCGAAGCTGGCCGTGCCGGGAGCATGGGAGGGATCGGCGGCATATCCGCTGTCGACCATCAAGGTGAAGTTGACGACCGGAGCGGTGTGACGCTCCGCGAGCACGATTTTCAATCCGTTCGCCAGTTGCGTCTTCTGCAACGGGGGGAGATTCAGCGAGTTAGGACCTCCGGGAGCCGGCTCATGGGAACGATCGAGCTTGGCGGTGGTTTTCAGATCGGTGGGATAGGGATGCACTTCCAGAACGTAGTCGCCATCGCTGAGCCAGTCGTTCGCGGCCTTCCTCACACTGGCGGGCGTGGCGGCTTTGACCCACTTCAGATAGTTCTTATAGCAGTCGGGATTGCCCGTGAAGGTTTGGCAGCGTGCCAGCAGGTCGCTCTTGCCGCCGAATCCGCCGATGCGTTCCACGATGCGAACATACCTGCCGAGAATCTGGGTCTTGGCGATTTGGAGTTCGGATTCAGTCGGGCCGTTTTTAAGAAAATTCCGGAGTTCTTCGTCGGCAGCTTTTTCGACTTTGTTCAAATCTCCGCCAGGGTTTGCGGTCAGCTCAAGGCTAAACTGACCACCGATTTCGTTGGTATCGTCCTCCGCAGTGGCGCTGGTTGCGATCTGATCTTTGTAGACCAGGCGCTTGTAGAGGCGGGAGGTCTTGCCCTGACCGAGCAGTTGCGCGACGAGGTCGAGTTGCGCCTCCTCAGGCGAGCCGTATTCAGGCACGTTCCATACGCGATAGAGACGCGCTTGCGGAACGCGATCCTGCACCCAGCCGCGGTGCGTGCCGGTGCGCTTGGCGATCCACGCTTCCTGCTTGCCGATGGGCGGTCCGGGCGGAATATCGCCATAGTACTTCTCGACTTTTTCGCGAGCGACTGCAGGAGTAACATCGCCGGCGATCACCACGGTGACGTTGTTCGGACCATAGTAGGTTTTGAACCACTCCTGAACGTCCGCAAGGGATGCGGCATCAAGATCTTTCATGGAACCGATTACGGTCCAGGAATAAGGGTGGCCGACCGGGTAAGTATTTTCGGTGATGAGTTCATCGGAGACGGCGTAGGGCTGGTTTTCGTCCTGGCGCTTTTCGTTTTGCACGACGCCGCGCTGCAGATCGAGCTTCTTCTGGTCCAGCACTCCGAGCAGATGTCCCATGCGATCGCTCTCGGCAAACAGGACGTAGTCGAGCATCGAGGTGGGCACATTTTCAAAGTAATTGGTGCGGTCGTTTTCCGTGGTGCCGTTGAGGTTGGTGGCGCCCACCTTTTCCATGGCGTTGATGTAGGTGTGATTGAAGTCTTCGCTGCCGCTGAACATAAGGTGTTCGAACAGATGGGCGAAACCTGTCTTGCCGGGCTTCTCGTTCTTCGAGCCGACGTGGTACCACGTGTTGACAGCGACTACGGGAGTTTTGTGATCTTCGTGCACCAGCACCGTGAGTCCGTTGGCGAGAACGAATTTTGTGTAAGGAATATCTGGGATGGGAATATCGACGCCGCTGCTGGCGGCCGGCGCCTTATGGGCCGGGGCGGCGGGCTGGGACTGCGCAACAGAAATTGAGCTGGCGATCAGACAAAGGATCGCGGCGAAAAGATTCATAAGAACAAACGCGGATTTGCTTTTCAAAATGGCCTCCAATACTAGAGATTTAGACGGCGCAGACCGTTTTTCGGGTAGCACTGCGCCCAAGAAGCGCAGTCGTCGCTACTCCGTCAACTCAAAGTGGCTGCTCCGGGAACTCAAAACAACCTCGGGGTAGACACGCGCCATCCATGCAGGGGAAACTATTTGGGTGCGGCAACGTAGTATAACAAGGAGCGGGGCGGAAACTTGCATGGAACTGCAAATATGGAACTGCAAATTGAGAATCTTTCCAAACAGTATCGCAACGGTACCAGGGCGCTGCAGAACGTTTCACTGACCATCCCACAGGGAATGTTCGGGCTGCTGGGACCGAACGGGGCGGGTAAATCCACGCTGATGCGCACGCTGGCCACGCTGCAGGAAGCCGACAGCGGGCGGGCGGTGCTGGGCGAGATCAACGTGCTTCGGCAGAAGGATGCGGTGCGCCGCGTCTTGGGCTATTTGCCGCAGGAATTCGGGCTCTATCCCAAGGTTTCAGCCGAGGATCTGCTTACACATTTTGCGGTGCTCAAAGGCATCAGCAATGGCAAAGAGCGGCGCGAGGTGGTGCAAGCCCTGCTGCAGCAGACGAATTTGTATGAGCATCGCAAGCAGGCTCTGGGCAGCTTTTCCGGAGGTATGAAGCAGCGGTTTGGGATTGCGCAGGCGCTGCTGGGAAATCCTCGGCTGATCATTGTGGATGAACCCACGGCCGGGCTTGATCCGGAAGAGCGAGTGCGGTTTCACAACCTGCTGAGCGCGATCGGGCAGAACGTCATCGTGATCCTTTCCACGCATATCGTGTCCGATGTGACCGATCTGTGCCGCTCGATGGCGATCATCCACGAAGGGCGGGTGCGCGTGGCGGGCAATCCTTTTGAACTGGTGGCGGAACTGCAGGGCCAACTGTGGCGAAAGTCGATCGCGCAAAATGAAGTGGCCGGTTATCGTGACCGGTTCCAACTTATTTCGATGCGGCTGTTCGCCGGCCAGACTTTGGTTCACGTCTTGAGCGCAACGCAACCGGAACCGGGATTCGAACCGGTCGCGCCCGATTTGGAAGATTTCTATTTCGCAACGATTAAAGGCTTCATTCATCCGCTTGCGGATCCGGTGAATTAAAGCATGGTGGCCTCGATACTCGCATTTGAATTTTCCCGCCGGCTGCGCCGCATCTCCACCTATGTCTATTTTCTGGTGTTTTTCGGCCTTGGCTTTCTGTTCGTGCTGATGTCGGGCGGAGCGTTTGCGGGAGCGAGCGTTGATTTCGGGACGGGGGGCAAGGTGCTGGTGACCTCGCCGTTTGCGCTGAATGTCATCATTATGTACGTGAGTTTCTTCGGCGTAATTGTGGTTGGGGCGCTTTCTGGTCAGGCGACGTATCAGGATCTGGACAGCAATTCCACCGCTTTTTTCTACACCGCGCCGATCACCAAGTTCGATTATCTGGCGGGGCGCTACCTGGGAGCGCTCGCGACCCAGATCGTGATTTTCACCAGCGTGGGGCTGGGCGCGTGGGTTGGAACACTGATGCCGTGGCTCGATCCGGTGCGCGTGGGTCCGCAGAGCTTTTATGCGTACTTCCAGCCGTATCTCACGATGGTGCTTCCGAATCTGATTTTCATTTCCGCGATTTTCTTTTCCCTGGCGGCTCTGGGGAAGAAGATGCTGCCGGTGTACGCGGGCAGCGTAATTCTGATGATCGGCTACTTCGTGGCCGTCCAACTCTCCGCGGATCTCACTTTGTCCGCGCTGGCGGCGATGATCGATCCGTTCGGCGGAAACGCAGTCTCGCGGCTCACGCAATACTGGACACCGTTTCAGCGCAACACGCAAATTGTGCCGCTGGCTGGGGTGCTGTTGTGGAACCGCTTGCTCTGGCTGGGAATCGGCGCCGTAATCTTGGGTGCGACGTACGCACGTTTCTCATTCACCTTTGCGGCGGCCAAAGCGGGGCGCAAGAAGCTCAGCGAACCCACTGGCGATCCGCTGGTCGTCACCGCGACCGCGCTCCCTACATTGCACGCTACGTTTTCCTTCCGCGACTCTTTTCGCGAGATGCTTTCGCTGACCCAGTTGCAGTTCGGCGAAACCGTGAAGAACGTTTTCTTCGGAGTGCTGGTCCTGGCGGGGACGCTGTTTGCCATCTTTTCCGCCTATGACATCACCTCGCCATTTTCCACGCCGGTTTACCCGGTGACCTGGCGCATGCTGGAACTGGGAGGCGGCGGATTCGAGCTTTTCATTCTGGCGATCATTACGTTCTATTCGGGAGAACTGGTTTGGCGGGAGCGCGACGCGCAGCTCAATCAGATCATGGATGCTCTGCCGGTACGGCGCTGGGTGCTGTTCTCGAGCAAGTTGTTCGCGCTGATGCTGGTGCAGGTATTGCTGATGGTGATGGTGATGGGATGCGGCATTTTTGTGCAGGTTCTGCACGGTTATCACCGGTTCCAAATCGGCCTTTACCTGACCGACCTGTTCGGACAGCAGCTCATTTCTTTTTGGATTCTGTGTGTGATTGCGATGCTGGTGCACACCATTGTGAATCAGAAATATCTGGGCCACTTCGTGATGGTGCTGTACTTCGTGGCGACGATTGTGGTGCGGCAAACGAGTTTTCAGGATTATTTATACCGGCTGGGACAAACACCCCGAGTCATTTTTTCCGACATGAACGGCTACGGCCCCTACGCGGCGCCCGAGTTCTGGTTCCATGTTTATTGGGGTCTCGGCGCGGTGCTGCTGGCGATCGTGACGAATCTGTTGTGGGTGCGCGGCATTGAGGGAAGCTTCCGCAACCGGCTGCGGCTGGCCCTGGCGAGAGTTTCCGCTCCGGCAGGAATTGGGCTTGCTGTATGCGGACTGCTTTTTGCCGGGGTTGGCGCCTACATTTACCACAACACGCACGTTCTGAATCGCGTATACACGCAGTCAAAGTTCGAGCACGACCGCGCCCAGTATGAGATCAAGTACAAGCCATATCAGAAAACGCCGCAGTTGCGTTTGACGGACGAGAATGTGGAGGTTGAACTTTATCCGGAACAGCGACTGGCTGTGTTTCGCGGCAAAGAATGGCTGGAAAACAAAACCGACGCGCCCATCGATCGCGTAGCTGTAACCCTTTGGCCTGAAGATGCATTCATCATTCCGCGTCCGCACACGGAGATTCGCGCTCTGACTTTTGAGGGAGGGCAGACGCCGATCCTGGAAGACGCGGCGCTGGGGTTCTATGTGTATCGGTTGCCGAATGCGATCCCGCCCCACGGACGGATCGCGCTGGATTTCGATCTCGCCTTCCCGAATCCGGGCTTCGTCAACTCCAATCCCAACGGCGATATCGTTCACAACGGCAGTTTCGTGAACAGCAGTTACATTCCCTTTATTGGATATCAGCAGGACGTGGAATTGATTGACGACAGCGCGCGCCGCAAACATGGGCTGCAAAAATCCGCGGGGTTCCCGAAGCTTGAAGACTTGACTGGCCGGCAAACAAATTACGGGGTCGCCGATGCCGACTGGGTGAATTTTGAAGGCACGGTGAGCACCAGCCCCGATCAGACCGCGATCATGCCGGGATATTTGCAGAAGGAGTGGATGCAGGATGGACGCCGCTTTCGGCACTACAAGTCTGAGGCTCCGTTCGAAACCGGCATCTTCTCGGTCAACTCGGCGCGCTATGCGGTGAAGAGCGATCACTGGCACGACGTGAGCCTGGAAATCTATTATCAGCCGGGGCACGAGTTCGATCTGGACCGCATGATGAACGGGATGAAATCCGCGCTCGAGTATTGCAGCACCTGGTTCAGTCCGTTTCAGTTCCGGCAATTGCGGATTGTCGAGTTCCCCCGGTATGGCGACTTCGCCGAGTCGTTCCCCAACACGATTCCGTTCTCGGAAAGCCTCGGGTTCATCACCTACGTCGATCCGAACAAGAAAGACACGATCGACCTGCCTTTGTTCGTCACCGCGCATGAGACTGCGCATCAGTGGTGGGGCCATCAGCTGATGAGTTCCAACAACGAGGGCGCGACTTCGATTGTGGAGACCCTGGCGCAATACAGCGCGTTGATGGTGATGCAGCACACCCATGGGCCGGAGAGGATGAAGCAATTCCTGCGCTACCAGTTGGACGGCTACCTGCGCGGCCGGGGCCAGGAGCGCGATGAAGAAAAACCGCTGATGCGCGTAGAACCGCAGCAGGGCTACATTCACTACAACAAGGGCGGACAGGTGATGTATGCGCTGGCGGATTATATCGGCGAAGACCGCGTCAACCGGGCTTTGTCAACGATGGTGAAGGATTGGGGATTCAAGGGACCGCCCTATCCGGCGTCGATTGACATGGTGAATTATTTGCGGAAGGAAACACCGCCGGAGTTTCAGTACCTCTACGAAGATTGGTTTGAGACCATCACGCTGTTCGACTTTCGCGCGGTGTCGGCGAGTTACTCCGTGCTGCCGAACGGAAAATACCAGGTGCAGTTGAGCATTGAGGCGAAGAAATACCGCGCTGACGGCAAAGGGCAGGAACACCTGATTCCGCTGCATGATTTAATTGACATCGGCGTACTGGATGCTAGCGGCAACTTCCTGTATTTGCAGAAACAGAAAATCGAGCACGAGAAGGAAGAATTCACAATTACGGTTGACAAGGTTCCGGCCCAGGCGGGGATCGACCCGCTGATCAAGCTCATCAATCGCAATCCTGACGCCAATCTTACCGATGTGAAAAAGCAGTGAAAGTATGGTTCCGCGAAAGCCACCCTGACAGGCGGACAAAGTCTATTGTCCTGTATAGAGCTGGAACGCGGCCCAGTAAAATGGGCTGCGAAAATCCTGGCTATGCAGCAAAGACAACTTAGCCGTGCGGAGAGCCGAGCCCGGCGACTTTCCGTTTTTCAATTCGCGGTAGAACGCGTCCATGATCGGCGGTGCGGAGGCGTCGCTGACGTCCCACAGGGCGGCCACGACGTGGTGTGCGCCGGCGCGCAGAAAAGCCCAGGACAGCCCCACCAGACCTTCTCCCGAATACGTGCGCTTGCCGGAGCTGTAGCAGGCCGAAATGGTGACCACCTGCGCCCGCAGCCGGGGCGTCCCGATGATGTCGCGGGCATAGAGTTTGAAGGAGTCGTCGCCGGCAGTGGAAGTTTCCGGACTCAGAATGATGGCAGACTCGAGCGGGTCAGTGCGGTTGGCCGTGCCATGGGCCACAAAGTGAATGTAGGAAAATTGTTCGGGATGCCCTTTGAGGTAGGCGGAGGGAGACGCTTGGTCGTGGGCGAAAACCTTCTGCCGATCGTCAGAAAAGTACTTAGAAATCGTCTGCATTTGAATGGCAGCGTTGGGCAACGGAGGATAGAGGTTAGCCAGGCCTGCAGTTGGACTCGCGGGATCGCCGAGAAGCAGCAAGTTGCCCTCAAGCTTTTCGGCGCGACGCCGTGAGTCGGGCAGCATCCGCAATGATGGGGCGTTGACGATGGTTGCGTCTTCAATCCAGTAGCGCTTCTGGCCCGCGGCACTGCCTTCGGGGTTGAGGGTCTCGAAGCTCAAGTTGTTCAGGCTGCCGTCGGCGACAATAAAGATGGGCTCGCCGGCGGCGAGTTCCCTCTTCAGAAAATCCTGGGCGGGAGTCACCAGCATTTTGAAAAGCACGCTGCCGTCGTCGGAGGCTGCGAGGATCGCCGGCGGACCCTCCAGCTTTTCCCGATACCGTTGGACGGCTGCGTCGATTTCATCCTCGTTGAAAATGATCGGAAACATCTTCGTCTCGCGCGCGGTAATCGCCCAGACATACGAATGTTCCTTGCCAAGCGCGTAGAAAAGAATCGCTCCACCGGCACGGCGAGCGATTGCCGGGGCATTGAACGGATCGGGGGCGAAGCCGGCTTTGCACGGGCGTCCCAGGCCTTCAGCCAGAGTGCGGGCGCGGGTATAGTCCGCGACCTGCAGAGCTTCATTCGGCTTGCCGCGCGTCACCAGGAAGTGGATGTAGCCTTCGTAGATGCGGGCGGCGTTGCTGAGAAACGGTAATCGGCTGTCAATCCGTTGATGGGAGCAGCGGGCGATCTCAAACGTGGTCAATGCAGTTTGATATTCGGTTTCGGCTGCTTCGGGTTGGTTCTCGTCTTCGAGCAAACGCGCCAGAGACCGTTCGGCTTCCCACTTGAGATCCGGTGCGTCCGCGGAAGATGCGACTCGTCGAAAGGCAGTTTCGGCAATGGCATGATCGTGGCGATCCGCGGCTACGCGGCCTTGCAGCAGCCGCAACTCCTCTTCATCGCCCGCGTCATGATCGGCTCGCGCTTTGAGAAGGGCATCGTCCGCGTAGTGTTGGGCTTCGTCGAGCTTGCCCGATTTCTCGGAGACAAAAGCCAGCCCGATTAAAGCGTCGAGGATGTCATCCACGCTGTGGATTTGTTGCGCCAGCTTAAGCTGGTGCCTGAAAGATTGCTCGGCGGATGAAAAATCATCGGCATCCATTTGAATGTAAGCCAGATTGCCCAGCCACTTTTCTTGATCGAGAGTATCCCCAAGTTCCTCCGCCTGTTTGCCGGCCTCGATGAACATCTCACGAGCTTGTTCGGAATCGCCAAGCTTGTAGTAGGCCCAGCCCATATTGCCCAACGCGGTCTGAGCTGTATCTTCGAAATGCAGCGGCTTTGAAATATGGAGCGCGGAATCGGACCAATCGAGCGCCTCGTCGAAGCGCCCCTGTTCGTCGGCGGCCCAGCTCAAATCGAGAAGGGCGCTGGCCTCCTGGAACGGGTCACTGTGTGCACGAGCTTTCACGAGCACTCCAGAGAACGAGTCCTGCGCTAACTTGAACTGTCCTTGCTCCATTTGCAATTTGGCGCGTGCGCTGGCGACGTCCACGCAGGCGGGATAATCCAGCGCTGCACAGAATCCTTCCGCTTGAGCGAGAAGTCGCTCTGATTCGGCGACCTTGTGCAACTTGGTGTTTGCGGCCGCCTCAACCCTCAATCTGGCCACCTCAAGATCCCCGTCAGCGCGCGGCAGGTCATGGGGACTTACAGCTCGCAGTGCCTCCTCTGGCATCCCTTGCCACAAGAAGATTCGTCCCCGGAGTACGGCAAACCTCAGGGCCCACTGCGGCCCTTTGGATCGGAACTCCTTGTAGCCCCGGTCTGCCTGTTCACTGGCCTCTCTGATGCGGCCGCGCTCAAAAGCGAGCAGCGACTGATCGTAGACCGCGCGCGGATCGCGGTGACGACAAGATAGGAAAAAACAGCTCAGGGTGATGAGCGCGAGCACACAAGGCTTACCGAACGCATGCAAGCCGGACGCGTGCGCACTCCTGGAACGCGGATGTAGAGAAAGAAAAGTCACGACCGTTGGGATGATTGGCAGAATTCTAGCTTGAAGAGTGACAGAAGTGTATCGCTAAAGACCCGCAAGCGGTTTAGGCACTCAGCAGGAGCCGTATTGGGTCGGCAATGACCTGCCACCGCTGCGGGAGTGCAGAAGGCCTGAGCTCACGTGAAAGGTCAAGGGTCGAGTAACGATTCCGAATGAAAACGAGGAGAAATGCGGGGATCGGGATGAACCCGGAATCCCCGCATCAGCTGCGATGGGCGCCGAATGGCTTCCGGATGGTTAGCCTTTGCTCCCCGATCCGTTATTGGTTACAGAACCGCCGCTGCCCGATCCTGAGACCGCGCACCCCAGTTCCATGCGGATCATGGTGAGATGAAACGTATAGGAGTCATACTCTTTGGGACTTTGGGCCTGGTCGCGCCTTACCTTCAACTCCGCCAGAAAAATCTTGCCGAAGTGGGGGATATAGATCACGTGTCCGAAGCAGCCGCGTGCGTCGATGTTGTTGACCAGCGAACAATGCAACTCGTCGTGATTGTTCTCGCGGCGGTGCCAGCCCTCGTGATCGCGGGGAAAGCGTTCGACCGCCCACTCGGGAAGTCCTTTGGCGTTGGTGATGTTCTGATATTGCTCCGCCATGCGATTTAACACTTTGGGCTGGTCGAAATAGCATCCGTCTTCTTCCGGTTTGGGGCCCATGATGTCGACATCGGTGTCGATCTCGACTTTGCGTCCGGCGATCCGCAAATTGTCGAACCGCGTGCCGAGAAAGGAAACCTCCGGGACGGCTCCGTCCGCTGGGTGTTCGGTGGCGATCTGTGCCACCACGCGGTCAGCGGTGACGATGTCGAGAACGTTGAAGCCTTCCAGGACCGACGCGGAAAGCGTGGCATAGCCGTGGCCGGGCTTCGAACTTCGATGTCCGGCGACCTGCGTGTAGCCGGAGCGATAGGAAAGAATTCCCTCCACGCGAAACGGTTCGGCTTGCCGGTACTCATAATGCACGCCATCGGCGAGCTTCACCTTCGCCTGGGGCCTCACTTTTTCGTGCAAGGGCTCCTCCAGGTCCGCACTCAAAACATAGGCCTCGGCATGGTACTCGTGGATTCGTTTGCCCGGATAGGGTGCTTTCGCCAGTGTTGCCATCGTGTGAATCTCCTTCCTGTCTGAGATTTACTTCTGGATCTGCAACTCGAATGAACCGCTTCCCACCTGCACATCGCCTCCATCGCCAGTCACGGCCACAACGTTCAGCTTATACGCGCCGCTCTGGCTGGCGGCGGGAACACGAATGCACCAGACATCCTTCGCAGAACCCACAATCGGCATGGAAGCTTGCAACCTGCCCGCCGGATCGTATAAGTCGGCCCTGTAATTCTCGTACTTTTTACCCGGCGGCACAATCACATTCAGCAAGAAACTCTGCCCTGGGCTAACGGCTAGGGGGGCGGCGTTGCCGCCATAGGTTAACAGATTAACCGTTGCGGCCGGCAATAGTTGGAGCTGCTTCTGTGCGCTGGTAACACGCGGCAGAGTCACAAAGTTCTGATAAGCGATGACTAGCAGCAACACGGCCATCACCGGCACGGCGAACGCCGGGCGAAACCAGCTAGCCAGCCATGCAGACCAGTCGTTCTGCCGTGGCCTCACCCGCGAAGGTACGGATTCGGCGCTCTCAGCCAAAATCTCTTTGCTGTGAGCCACAAATTCCGACCCGGCGCAGATATCCCGGGCACATTCTGGGCAATCGAAAAAATGCTCTTCGAACTCATCTCGCAATTGCGCGTCGAGTTCGGCAAGCAAATATCTTTCTGAGATATTGTCTCGAACCACTGTTTTGTGGTCCATAGTTTTTACTCCCCCTCCTTCGTAGTATGCGCCTTGCAACTCAAACGATGGCCTAAATGGGAGCACAATCTGGGGGATTCTCTCCTGCGTTCTTCAGGTACATCGCTTTGAAAGCCTGCTTGGCCCGGTGTAACAGCACACGCAAATACTCGCGATCCACGCCCAACTCGCGGCATACCTCGTTTTTGTCGCGCTCTTCGAGAAACACTTGCCGCAATAGACGCCGGTCCCGCTCCGGAAGTTTTTCCAGAATCTCCCGGACCTTCTTTTTGCTTTCCTTTGCCAGCAGCGCACCGACCAGGTCAACGTTCGAGACCGGGGCATTGCATTCGTCCTCGAAGTCGACGGAAACACTGCGCCCCGCCGATCGGTAATGTTCGAGCAAGACGTTATTGCAAATCGAGTTCACGTACGATCCCAGGCGCTCCGGCTGTTGAATCTTCCCTTCGCGCAAGGCCAGGAAAAAACGGGAAAAAGTCTCTTGTCGCACATCCTCGACCGCTTCCATCGACCGTAATCGGGCATTCAGCTTGATCTTGATCAGCGCTCCGAAATAGGCCACGAAGTGCTCTTCCGTGCGGAAGTCGCCAGAGCGAAGCTGAGCGAGATAGGACGCGTCGAAAGAATGGAAGACCAAGCGGGAGCCCCGGGAGTTGTGCGGTGGCAAGAAGTGTAGCACCGGCGGCGGCCCGCTATGAACGTTTTCTGGGGCTGAAGAAACTGCTGGACGCACATAGCGCTTGCTACGGCGGCAAGCGCCCGGCGTAAAGGGTCGAATTGGCTGTGCTGCCACTTGCACACTCCCGGAACCGTGTTTTTTCGGAGGAAGTTCACATTCAAAGAGCGCCGCAGCCGCTTCCCCCAACGGCCGCGGCGCATTCAAGAACCCTGGCATGGATTGCCCAGAACGGGTTCCTCAGTGGCTCTCCGCGCGGAGCGAATGTTCGCCACTCATGGAGATAGTGCAGGTCCCCATCGAATCGTTTCATGGAATGGCAAAAATATTGAGCGAGGGTTTGGCGGCGGGATTACACTTCGGGCATTCACGCTAGCCAATTTGCGCGTCACCTGAAAGAGCGACTGGCGGCGGCTGGGTAAATCGACATATCTTCCCATTTCGGAACTTATTTTGTAACGAATCGAGCTCCAATTACACGATATAGCAAGAACGCCAGTCAGCCCATCTTCCTTAGGGTCCCGTAGCAAGGACCTTGCAGCAGCGTGGGTAGGTGACAATTCTGCGCGGTAAGTGAGAAAGAGCTATGCGCAGCAATCCAGCATTAGTCGCTTTTGCCGCCCCGGCCACACCCGGTCGACCTTCCTTAGATGAAGCCATGCGTATCCTGGTTGATTTGACCGATGACTCCGCCGGCCCGACAGCTATAGGTTGTCGCGAAGATTCCACCGAGCAGATCCTGATCGACGCGGAAGTCGATGGCATGCGCTACCTCCTGGTGAGAATGCCAAAGGTCAACCGCAATCGGATTCAGCTGAGCCCGCGCGAGCAGGAAATCGTGCGCATGGTGGCCAAGGGGCATCCCAACAAGGTGATCGCCGATGTGCTCAATATCAGCTCCTGGACGGTTTGCACGCACTTGCGGCGAATCTTCGCCAAGCTTGGAGTGGGGTCTCGAGCTGCAATGGTGGCGCAGTTGCTCGAGTTAGGGGTCGTGTCGAACGATCACCGGCCAACCGCTGTTTCTCGCTAGCAGGCTGCTGAAAAACTCCAAAACGTGCGGGCGACCCTGGAAGAGCGGCCCTTTAGGGCCGCGTAAGCCCTTCGAAATCAATCCGGGCTTTAGCCCCCGTGGTCGTCTTGCGCGAGCGGAATAGCCTTTTTCAGCAGCCTGCTAGAACCTGCAGCGCTCACAATTCGTGTTCGACTTGCGTGCCCGGAGGCAGCGAGTTGCCTTCCTCGAAGGCAGGTTGATCCGGCTGGCTCCGTCTGCCACACTTTGCAAACGCCGCTGAACGTAAGTTCGCAGAAACCTCAGGCACGCTCCTGACTCCGCGTAGCAGCCTCGCGATGTTGCCTCCCAGAATGAGCGCTTCCTGCTGCGGAGGCAAACCAAGAAGGCGAATTTTGTGCAGTTCAAGGCCGGGATGGAGCCAGGGGCCATCGGAGCCAAACAGCACCTTTTTTGCGCCCGCGCGCCGAATCGCCTCCACAATGTAGTCGAAGCGGCGCACTGCCGAAGTATCGGTGTAGACGTTGGGGTAACGGACAAGCTGGTCGATCAGCAACTGATGCGCTCTCCAGTCGTCGGCAAAACTGCCCAGGTGAGGAATGATGAAGTTCACGTCCGGGAATTGCGGCGCGAGCATATCGACGACCTCGGCGCGGCCAACGACGTCGGCCAGCAGAGGCATGCGGAAGGCGCGCGCCACTTCGCACACTTCGCGGGTTGGCAGAGCTTCAAAGCCGTGCAACTTGATTCCTCGAAAGCCCCACTTGCGCGCGCGCTGCACCATACAAAGGATGCGGCCGGCATCCCGGCGGGCATGCACGAATGCAAAACCGATCAGCCGCCCAGGAAAACGCGCAATGATGCGGGCAACCTGGCGGTTGGCCTCGTCATAGTTGCTGTGAAAGGGAGCGAACACGACCGTTTTTTCGATTCCGGCGCGGCGGGCGCGGCGCAAGTAGGGCTCGATCGGCGCATCGGTGGTCCAGGGAGCGGTCATGCGATCCCCTTTACCCGCATGGCAATGGCAATCGATGATCATGCCAGATGGGATCATGGCTGGCGGCTCCGTTCCGGGGAAATTCGCGTTCGTGAGTGCAGCAGTTTCGACGCGACCGACATGAACCAGATCGAGGTTTCGATTCCGCGGTAAAAATTCGGCAGGTGGAATTTCTCGTTGGGTGCGTGCGCACGATCATCGGGGAGCGCGAATCCCATCAAAACCGCGGGGATTCGCAGTTCGGTTTGGAACAGGCTGGCTGCCAGTACGGATCCGCCCGACCGCAGGAACACTGGACGCTCCCCGAAGCCCTTTTGAAATGCAATCGCTGCCGCCTGCAGCGCCGGATGCTTGCGGTTGACCACGACCGGTGCGGCGAACCCGAGCGTCTTCATGTTGACCTTCATACCAGGAGGAACCACTGACGCAAGGTGCTGCTCCATTTGCCGCTCGACTTTCTTCGGGTCCTGATCGGGAACCAGACGGATGCTGATCTTTGCCAAAGCCTGCGACGGAATGACGGTTTTGACTCCGGGGCCCTGATATCCGCCGGTGATGCCGTTTACCGATAGCGACGGGCGGATGGTGACGCGTTCATAGAGCGAATAGCCGGGTTCTCCCCAGTCGGTGGAAACGTGGGCATCGTGCAGAATCTGACGATCCTTAGGCCCTGTCTCGGCCATGTATTCCCGCTCTTTTTCGCTCCACTCGCGTACGTCGTCATAAAAGCCTGGAATCGCGACTCGGCCGTTGGCGTCGTGCAGGCTCGCGACAATCTCACACAATGCTTGCAAGGGATTCGCCACGGCTCCGCCGAAGTTGCCGGAGTGCAGCTCGTGTGGTGCGCCTTTGACTTCGATCTCGAACCTGATATTGCCGCGCTGGGAGTAACCTAATGCGGGACGTCCGGGACCCAGCATGCGAGTGTCAGAGATGACGGCAGCATCGGCCTGCAATGCGGATTTGTTGCGGCGGACGAATGCCTGCAAAGAAGCGCTGTCACCGAGTTCTTCCGCGCCTTCGAAAACGCATTTGACGTTGACCGGTAATGCGCGTGCCGTACGCAGGTACGACTCCATCGCTTTGACGTGGGCGAGAAGCTGGCCCTTGTCGTCTGACGCGCCTCTGCCGTAGAGATTGTTGTTGCGAAGCGCAGGCGCGAACGGCGGGGTGTACCACGCCTCAAGAGGCTCCGGTGGCTGCACATCATAATGGCCATACAACAATATGGTTGGCCTGCCGCGCGCATGCTGCCAGGTCGCGTAGACGATGGGATGAACATTGGTGGGGATGATTTGAACGTGCTCAAGCCCGATGCTCTGGAGATGCCTTGCCAGCCATGACGCACAGCGGCGGATATCGCGGGCGAGTTTGGGCTGGCTGCTGACGGTCGGAAAGCGAACGAATTCCTTCAGTTCGGAGACGAACCTCCGGCGGTGACAACGTGCGTATCCGAGAGCGCGCTTTAGACCCACAGTTCATCTCGCAAAGTTAGCTCGCAGCCGAGCGGCTAATCCATCAACTCGGCTGCAGAATGACCTGCACACGGCGATTCTGCGCGCGCCCGGCATCGGTAGCGTTATTGCCCACCGGGAGCGCGGACGCGAGGCTGAAAGTCCCGAACTTCACGTTGGCGGCAATGGTTGGATCCAGAGCCCGAATCCTGGTCGCTATACCATCCCTGGCTGAGAGGGCACGATTCATTCCCAACTTCACGTTGTAGCCAGCGGTATGCTCGACCGAATCTGTAAAGCCCGTTAATACAACATTCTTAACCGGACAGGAGGTATCCCAACTGGCGACGACCAGGTAAGCAATTTGATCGATCAGCGGTGCATGGTGGGGACGCAACTCGGCGCCGTCAAAGCGAAAGCTGTCGAGAACCGTTGGCTCACATGCCCCGGCGGAACATCGCGACGAAGGCGCCAGTGAAGCGGGCAACCGATTGATGCAAGCTACAAACCTGATGTAACAATGCGCATTGCCGAGGGGACGGGTGGGAGAGGCTTTGGTGATAATGTCCTTGAAGTCGTCTCTGATGTCCTTGAAGTAGATGTGCAAGCACTCATGAAGAACCGTCAGGTCATTACTGGCCAGGTTCAGGTTCTTCCAATCATTCCAGAACCAATAGCCGAGGCAAACATCGTATGTGCCTTGGCTACAAGCCGTGTAGTCCGTTAACGGTGACAGGACCTTGCAGGCGGGGCATTGGGCGCCGCCCCAGCAATAGTATCGAATGCAGCCGCCATCGAGGATCGAGGCGGCTTGGCGAAGTCGGATTGCGACAAGCTCGCCGAGGTCGGTCCACTTGACGCCGTGCAACGCAGCTCGCCATGCAGGCACGAATTCGGGGGGTACTCCGAATGCCGAGCAGAAGGCAATTCGCGTTGCGGCAGTCCTCTTCGTCTTGTCGAGAGCGTCCGCCGCGCTGCGAGCCAGCAAGACGCCACGTGCTGCAGCGGAGTTTACCGCCTCTCGCAAAGCGGCCGCGGGAAAGGTTTTTCCGAAGAAAACACGTAGGATAATTTGTGATGCCGGGTCGCAATGGAAGTTACTCGTGCTGACCTGCGTCCCGACCGGTGTGCAGCGTTTGGCCGCTGCAGCCGGGGCGTCTTGAGCCTCCCATCCGGCCTCAGATTCAAGCTCGCTTTCCGCGAGAACGCCCATCAACCGTTCAAGCTCGGATTCCAGTTCGAGGTCGGCGCTCCGCATAAAGGTTCCGGATACTTCTTAATTCCATGGGGGCGCAAACGGATCAGACACGCCACTCGGCGGTCAACCCGCTTACGGCCAGAGGTTGTCCCACACTTGCGGGGGCTGGTCGTCCGCCGCCTCCGTCGCAAGCAGTTCGCTGTCCAGCCACAACATGGCAGTGGGAAGCTCCAGGAACGACCAGTCTCCATAGCGCCGGTCCGACCGCGCATCGAAGCGGGTTTGCCGATTCGCAAGTACGCCGCGATATTGGTTCGAACGGCCTGGTGAGACCGGGGAGAAACTCGGTCGCAAGCCTATTTGCGGACGCAGGTTCGTGGGCACGCTTGATCCTCTCGTTTTCGAAACTTCACTTCTCAAACTTCGCAGCTACTTGGCCAAGGGTTGCTCTAGTATTCGAACTCCAGTTCCCGCGACTGCGAACGGTCCTTGGAAATCCCCGACCGGGGGCGGCTCGATTTCATGGGCGTGGGTTGCGTCTGATCCCAGGGCAACACGCGCGTTTTCCCGGTACGCTTTGCCAGTCCCATGGCCTGAGCGCTGGTGATCCACTCTTCCGATTGCTCGGCGATCTCCAGCAGCAGGGTTTCAAACTGTGACCGCGTGGTCTGCAAAATGTGCGGCTGTGCCAGCCAGCGCAGTACTTCGCGGCCAGTAACGCCCATGCGCTGCCGCGGCGAAGTAACCAGACGCTCGTTGAAATAACGGATGAGCACTTCTTCCACCACATCCCACGCATTGTCGGCGCCGAACAGGCGTTTGATATCTTCGGAGTCGAGAATCTTGAACGCTTCTTCGAGCAGTTGCATCACTTCGACGCGCAGCACGTTGAGATGGCCAAAGGAGAGCCACTTCAAATTGTTGCGCAGGTCGAGCCCGGCGCGCCGCACCACCGCCATGGACCCGAAGCTGGGATCGTTAGCCCGTTCCCGGATCACCTCGGAAATCCGCTTGTCACGCCAGAACAACGTAACCTGATGCACGAAGTGCGTGAACAATTTGTGGAAATCGGTATTGGTGCGCGCACCGGAAGGAGCCGGCGCGGCACCATAGCCGAAAATTCTCTTGTAAGCCGAGAGCCGGTCGGCCTTGGTGTAGCGCAGCACATCGCGGCGGTCAAATTGGTACAAAGCGAACGCACCAGGCCCACCCGACAGACGCACCGTCCCGGCTTTGAACAATTGCTGCAATTTCTTTACGGCGCGGAACACCCCGATTTTTTCATGTTGGAAGAGGTAGTACATATCCCCAACCGCCACGATTCGTTCCGAGGTGATGGTCTCGTCGTAAGGCTCAACGCCTGGCGGAATGCGGGTTGATCCGAATTCCCTGGCTGCATCCGGCCCTAAGCCGGCCAGAGCGGCCAGCCCCTTGTCAGGCGGCATCGGCGCCTTGGAGTCGGCGCTGACCACCGACGCCAGCATGTCATCAATCTGCTTGGTGAGCGAATCGGCCAGTTGCGGATTCGCGATCAAGTCCGACGACAATCGGCTCGCGACCTGTTCCCGCAGCGCCGCTATTCGGTCAAATAAGCCCTGATAATCTCTCGCGTTCGCCATTGATGACCCTCCTTCTTCGTCGCGCAGCGTTTCTGCCCGCTGTGCCCCTTATGCGCCTACTGTTTGCTCCATGGTTCCGTTGCGGCTCAGCCGACAATCGCAGCCGGCGGGATTGGCATGCCAACCTGTCTCGACAGGATTTGCAGTTGCACCAACTGATCCCGCAGGTCGTCGAGCGAGTTCTGAACCCGTGGCGTCCGATAGCCATCCGGAAGCAGTCCAACATTCTTTGGATTCTTCGCTTCTTCGATCATTCCGATCAGCGTCCCAACCACCGGCATCAGGTTGTTGGAGATGGCGATTCTTCCGCCGTCGCGGATGAGCCGCGGCCCTTCCTCGCTAACCACCCCTTCGATCTCCTTCAAGACATCTTCCAGATACATCGATGGCAGCCGGCGGAAGTCGAGCAGCAACTGCTGCCGTTCGTTGGGCCCGATAAAGACCGAATCGAGCGTAAAGCGGACTTCGTTGACGGTCTCGGCGACCACGGCAAACTGCCGCGACATCAAGATGAGTTGCGTGCCCAGGAATGCCGGCGCCGAGCCCAGCGTCAACTGGAAGTAACGCGCGTTGGCGATCCAGCTTTGCAGCAGTGAAGTCATATAGTCGGAGATCACTCGGAAATTGGTGATGTCGGTTTCGTCTTCCACCGAGTTGGAGAACGGGTTGTTTCTTCCATCCGGCGTCTGGAAATAAATTCCATAGACATTGCGCAAATGGCCCAGCGTCCCGCCAATCAGGTCGGGATCGGATAACACGCTGGGGTCGAGCTGCTGCTTTGCCAGACGGGCCTTTTCGATGGGCGACAACACAGGACCTTTTCCCTCTTCGAAGTCGGTCTCTTCCAGCAATCGCCCTCTTTTCCCCCCCAACAAAATGTTGAAGTAAGTATCCACACGCAGAATGGATGGAGGCACCACCGCAAACTGCTTCACGATTTCGACAATTTGGCTCTTAGCCATTTCGCGCAGAGCTTTCACATACTCGGGGTCGGCATCTGGGTTGAGCGGATAGAGGCCGTCCAGAAGCGGCAGGCACTGATCCTGCGCATCTTTGGCGCGAGTGTACAAGCTCGCTTGGGCGCCGGTGATTCCGCCGGCCAAATCGGTTTGCACCGTGTAGGTGCGCTGATTCCACGAGGACTCAATGTGACCTTCGACCTCGGTGAGGGTGAAGGCCTGCGTCAGCGCTCCGATAAAACCCCTGGGATCGGTGGGATTCGTCTTCCAGCCCAGTACGTTGCTGATGGCGCTGGCGGCGACTTGCCCCAGACCTTGGCCTCCGCCGCCTGGACCTTGCGATCCCGTGCTCGGCCGCGATAGCGGCGATGGTGGATAACCTACCTCCTCAGTGAGGATGGGATAGGCGGAAAGGTCCACCATGGAACTCTTTGCTTCCGCCGACGTTTTGCGAATGCCACTAAATCCTGGTCCTGCCATATATTCCTCCCGATGCCATCTCTTACTCGTACGCCATTTCTTCCGTCAATACCATGGCCTCAACCGCAAGGCCATGCTCGCTCTCCTTGGCCCGCGCGATCCAGCCGGGCTCGGCCTCAAAACATCCCTCCAGATCGGTCAGCACAGTCTGTTCGGCACCGCCCTGGGAAAGCAGATACACCTCGCGGAAAGCAAACCCCTTGCCCATTTCGTCGGCGAAGCGGTAGCGACGCCGTTTTCCGGCCTGCCCCGTCTGCGTGCTCCGGACTTTGACCGTAAATGAGATCGAGTCGTTTTCGTCCAAGTTAATGAAAGCAGGCTCAAATGCCACGCCGGCGGCTTGAAACCTGATGACCCCGTCAGTTCCCGGCTGCAAAGTCAACACTCCATCTTTTGAGATGGGCGGACAGTTCGGAACTCCCGGAATATTCAGCGCCAGATTGCAGACGCGCTCCCCCGGGCAGCCTTCCTGCACAAAAATGATGGAGCGAGTTGGGAACTTGCTGCACGGTCTTAGGAGCAGATCTTGCCGCACTCGATCGCCATGACTAAAAAGATTGCGGGCGAGATTGACTCCGGCATTGTTGGCAAGCGTGTATCCCTCAGGAAGCGTGTAATCGAGCTGATAGAGCTGATCCGGAACAAGATTCGGTATTTCAGCGTAACCATCAACAGTTCGAGCCACGAATGTTCCGGCCTTAAACTGGCTGCCTTTGGTGTGGCCCGTCCTCAGCGCTGTAGCCCGAATTTCAACGCCGTCTGTCAACGCTTTTGCATTGGTGAGGAAGTCTTCAAAGCATGTGTCGTGGGCATGGAACTCCGCTGTGTACGTTTGGGCCCCCGGCGTCAAGCCAACGGGGGTTATACACATTTCCTCGGCGCTGTCCTGATTCGTTTGCGATTTCTGGGCCTGGCCCGGGACCGTGGTTTCGGTTTTTCGGTAAAAAGCATCTTGTCCTTTAGACTGCACAGTGGTCGCGGTCGTTGTGACCCAGTAGGGCCGGCATTGCGCCATAAGAGGCGAGGCCTTGCTTAACATGACGATGGGCGCGACCGGAATCTTCGGAACATCACACGCAGTCTCCAGTTGTTGTTCCAGGGTGCCCAGCGGCGATTGCTTCGTCCCTGTTGCGCCTTGCTCCGTCGAACTCGACGACGTCGCCACTGGCATGGTGAAGGAATTCCGAAATACTCCGCTTTTGGATGGTTTTTCCAGGCTCAATTCCTGGATCTTGCCGTCCTCCGTCGTGAGGCTAATAGTCTGATTCTCATCCGGAACCAGCGCAGTCATGCGCTCTGTGTCGTAGAAGCTGAAAACGACGCTTGCGGTGTCTGCGGTCTCACCAGCGGGCTTCGCGACACCGCCGCCCGCGGGATCTGCAGTTTCTTTGCTGGCCTTTGCCGTTTTTTCTTTATTGTCAGCCATATCCGCCTCCTGGTTCGCAATCAAAAGTCCCACATCCGCGGCCATTCACGTGGCGCGCATTTTTTCCTCGTCCAACGGCTTACGAGCCACAATCCGCTGACCGGTATTGGTCACCGAAATCGAAGTTCTTCCGCCCTGCTCCACCAACTCCTGCCAACAGGCCACCAGCGCCTTGCTCAGTTCCTGCAGCGGCTGCTGGCACTGCTCAATGTCCTGTCGCGTGCGGCCCGCCCACGACGGCCACTCGCCTCCGCGCGCGCCCAGCCGCGATAACTCTCTTAGCTTGTTGTACGCCGTCAAGCCGCCGGAAAATTCGTTCTCGATCCGGTGAAAACTTCCCTGGCAGCGAGTCAGCGCCTGCCGCGCACCATCAAGATCGACCGGATGTCCCACCCTTCGCCGCGCCAGCGATCCTGCCTTGCGCATATCGTGCAGCGTTCCCATCATGTCGAGCACAATGTTCTCCAGATCGTCCACCACAGCCGAGCCCTGGTCCGGAGGCCGGTCTTCCAGCGTCTTCTGCAGCATGGCCAGCGTGCCATCCATGAACTGGAGCCGGACCTGCAGCTCGCGAAATACCGTCTCCAGGGCCACCGCTACCTCCTGACCAACTCTTTGTAGAAGTTCCGGGTGATGACTCCCGGCCGCGCCATGCGATGCGTCAGCGCGTAGCGGCTGGCGCTGATCAGATATCGCTCGGGAATAATTCCCGGATCTATCCCTGCCGCCAGCCGCCGCGCCGATTCCACAATCATCTGCTGGTCTTTCTTCTCGAACCGAACCACCTCGGCCAGCGCCTTGTTGCCCAGCGACTTAAACGGCTTGTAGCACATCGCATCCACTGCAAGAGCACATGCCTTGGGAAAGCTATCGAGCATTTTTTTCGGAAACGTCCCCGACCGTGGATTGGGATAAATCCGTTTCCAGGCCCGCGCATAGTCCTGCGCGTCTTTTTCGAATCCCATGCGCCGCAACAGCTCGCAGCTGATCAGCGTTCGCAGATACGGTGTAGGATGAACGCCGCGCGCGTTAAAGTAAAACACCGACGCCGGCGCACGCCCCACCACATCCATCAGCGATCCCACAATCTCCGGCCCGCCCATCAGCGTCGCGATCATGTCGGCAAACATTTCGCGGTTCCACCGAACCCACACCGAGGCGATGGAACGGGGGAAACCGGCTTTGAGCAGCCGCAATCCAACTTGACGCGGCACATCTTTGCTCAATCCCAGATCGGTTTGCATGTTGTGGCCGGTTTCATGCATGACCGCGCCCAGCGTCCACGGATTCACCAGCCGGTGATACGGCAACTGCACCAGGGGAAACGGATTGATCTGCTTTCCCAGCTTTGAGATCGGAATTCCACGCCGTATGGTTGACGGAGCGAAACCCGTCTTCATGTAACAGAATGGAGGCGGCGACGGAACCGAACGCGCCACTCCCAGCCCGGTGTAGGCAGCCTGATAACAATCCATGGCGATGCGGTCGCAACTCAGCAGCCACTCCCCATACTTGCCCTGGCGCTGCCCGAACAGCTCGAAATAAAAATCCCAAATCTTCTCAACGCCCTGAACCCAGCGATGGGCGCGGTCTTTGCGGTGAACCACTCGCTGGAGCCGCCGCGAACTCGGGTGCTCCATCGCCTTGGCGATCGAGGTGTGAACCCGCTTCGACATCTTGATCAGGCCGCGCCGCAGACCGGTGATCAGATTGTTGGCCGCCTGCACATGCGATTCGGAGGGCGCCGCAGGACCTGGGCCGAACTCTTCCCGCTTGAAAGGCCGCAGGGCAGCGGCGTGGCGCGTGACGTTGACCGACTGCGCGCGCAACCAAGGAAACAACACCGGAGATACTTCACTGCTGCCGGCCTGCGGCCGTTTTTTCCGCAGCTGGCCCTTCCGGGTTGTCTTGGGCAGCGTTTCGATCAACGTCGCCATCGCCGTACCCTCCGCATACGCGCTTCCACTGCTCTTACCGCAACACTTCTACTGCCGCGCTTCTACCGCAACAGTTGTCCGCAGCACCGGCAATAAGACGGAGCGCCACCGCCGGACGCTCCGCAGGCGCATTGCCCGCCGACCATTCGTCCGCGGCGGATTCTTCGTCCGCCAGCCGCAGTCGGCCCGACGCCTGCGCCGGTGCGAACCATACCTGGACGCCCAACGCCTCCCCGGAGCACTCGACCGGCTCCGTATCCACCCACACCGCGGCGGCGAACCCCGCCATAGCGCGGACCGAAACCCCGCCGGCCGTAACGCAGGTGATGATGCCCCCGCGCTCCGTTCATCCGGTGGAATTTTCGCTCCAGGCTATGGTGACGGCGTAGCGCCTTGGAACGATGGCGCGGATTGCCGAGCACCCGCCGGGCATGACGGGCCAGCGTGCGCACCGCGTGCCGCGGCGTCATTCTGCGCCCCCTGGCGGCGTGATGCGCCACGCTACCCACCGTTCGCCGAGCGATCGAAGGCACCACCTTCAGCAAATGCCGCGTTCGCGGATTGCGGTGAAGAGCGCGAGCCACCTTGCCAATTCCCCGCGTAAGATGAGGAACGGACCGGGTCACTGCGCGCGCGATTTTGGGAAGCGCTCTCTTTGCCATGGGAGCGATGGCCCTGGCCACGACCGGCAGCAGTTTGCTCGCCGCCATTCCGATCAGGGGAGCGAAGTGTTCCGCCGCCTCATCTTCGGATTCCGACTCAGCCGCGAGCTCGCCCAAATGCTCCATCATGGCATCGGGATAAATTTTGCGGACGGGACTGATCTCATCTTCGAGTTCATCCTCATACTCGCCCTCAAGCTCATCCTCACCTTCTTCTTCGCCAAGCAGGCTGCTGGCGATATTGCCGATGGCGCCGAGCCAGCCTTCGCCCTCCAGCCCGGCCTCGTCTTCCATTTCGTTTTCCAGCTCGTCCTCGTCTTCCAACTCGTCTTCGAGTTCGTCCTCAAGTTCGGGCAGGGCTTCCAGTTCGTCTTCCAACTCATACGCCATGATGATTCCTCCTGCGAACAGTGATGGGAGCGTTGAATTCCGTTGCGGGCGCTAAATCACTCTGCGCCGTCTTTGAAAGCGGCGGCCGAAGCGCCGGCGTGCGCGGAGACGGCGCGGGCGACGCTTAGAGATGCGGCTCACTTTAAAATTGCGCCTCATGGCAGTCGAAGCGGCTTTTGAGCTGCCCAGCACCCGGCGAACTTGCCTTGCTACTGCCTTGGCGGCGCGGCGGCGCGTGATCGGGATTCCTTTCGCCGCTTGCCTCTTCAAAGATTTGACGCTGCGGCGCATGATGGTGGGCACGGCTCGAACCGCATGGCGCGTACGCCGGCGGCGGCGGAGAATGCGGGTCAGAATTGCGACTCCGCGAGTCATGTGCGGCAGAATGCGGCGCAGGGCCCGGCGATCCCGCGGTTTGAGGACCGTGATGGCTGCGGCCCCGGCCATGGCTTCGGCTTCGCCCTCATTGGCTTCATTCGAGGCGGCCTCGGCCATGATTTCCGCGACCGCTTCGTTGTGCGTCAACTCGTGCGAGGCGATTTCGTGAGCCATCTCGTCTTCGCCCTCGGCTTCAAGTTCGTCTTCCGCCTCGTCTTCGTACTCATCTTCGCCCAAAGCCGACGCGGCAGCGTTTCCTAATGCGCCGCCGACCGGACCGCCAATCGCGGTACCCACAATGGGAGCGGCAGCTTTCGCCACGGACTTCAGGACGGGAAGCGCCTTCTTGAAAAAATTGCCGAACGAGAAGTTCTCGGTCTCGTCCTCCAGTTCATCCTCAAGTTCGTCTTCGCCCTCGCCCAGCAGGCTGCCGGCTATGTTGCCGATCGCGCCGAGCCAGCCCTCGCCTTCGCCGGCTTCGTCCTCGAGTTCGTCTTCGAGTTCGTCCTCATCCTCGTGCAGCGCGAGCTCATCCTCCAACTCGTCTTCGTCCTCGAGTTCGTCTTCGAGTTCGTCTTCGCCTTCGCCCAGCAGGCTGCCGGCGATATTCCCGAGGGCGCCCAGCCAGCCCTCGCCTTCCGCAGCTGTCTCGTCCTCGCCTTCGTGGAACTCGTCTTCCAGTTCCAATTCCAGTTCGCCCTCGTGCATGTCCGCCATTGTCCTGACCTCCTCACGGTTGATGACGACGTGAGTCAACTTAGAACGGCGCGGGCAAAGCGTCTAGTCACATCTTGAGGTGAGCCGCTTTGAGTTCGCTTGAATTGGTTCGCTCAAATGTGGGACAGGAGGAATGAAACGCCAGTCCACATTCGGGAGAGCGACGCGGTCACAACGCGATTGGGTGAGAAGTGGAAGCGGCTGGAACGGCCTGCGCCGCTTGCGCTGCGAGATAACCGTCGACGCTGGCGGCAGCTTTGCGGCCTTCGGAAATTGCCCAGACGACTAACGACTGGCCTCGGCGCATATCGCCGGCCGCGAAGACGCCCGGGACTGACGACATATAGTTTTCGTCGGTAGCAACGTTGCCACGATGGTCGAGTTGCACGCCGAGTTGCTCGATCATCCCGTTGCGCACGGGACCGAGAAACCCCATGGCAATCAGAACGAGATCCGCGTCGATGGTGAACTCCGTGCCGGGGATCGGGTCAAACTTTGGAGAAGGGCCGACCCTTACGGCGTAAAGTTGTTTGACGTTGCCGTGTTGGTCGCCGGTGAAGCGCGTGGTGGCGATGCTCCAGTCGCGAATGCCGCCTTCTTCGTGCGCCCCTTCAATGCGCAGTTGCATTGGCCACATCGGCCACGGCGTTTGCGGGGAACGCTCTTCGGGAGGCTTGGGCATGATTTCGAATTGATGCACGGACAGCGGCTTCTGACGATGGCACGTACCCAGGCAGTCCGCGCCCGTGTCGCCGCCGCCGATAATGACCACGCGTTTGCCGGTCGCAAGAATTTCGATCGATGCATCGATCATGTCGCCGAGGCAGCGCTTATTCTGCTGCGGGAGAAACTCCATGGCGTAGTAGATGCCTTTGAGTTCGCGGCCGGGGAGGCTGAGATTGCGCGGCTGCTCTGCTCCGCCGGCAAGAACAATGGCGTCGTTGTCGCGGCGCAACTGTTCAGCAGCAACGTTCTTGCCAACTTCGGCGCTAGTGATGAATTTCACGCCCTCGGCGGACATCTGCTGGAGACGGCGGTCGATGATGTGCTTCTCCAGCTTGAATTCCGGAATGCCGTAGCGGAGAAGACCGCCGATGCGATCATTCTTTTCGTAGACCGTGACAGAATGACCGGCTCGGCAGAGTTGTTGCGCAGCCGCCAAGCCTGCCGGCCCCGAGCCCACGATCGCAACTGTTTTTCCGGTGCGACGTTTCGGCGGCTCGGGATGAATCCAGCCTTCGAGAAATGCGCGCTCCACAATATTTTTTTCGTTCTGCTTAATCGCAACCGGCGGCGCCGTTAGGCCGAGCACGCACGAAGCCTCGCAAGGCGCGGGGCAGATGCGCCCGGTGAATTCGGGAAAGTTGTTGGTGGCGTGAAGCTGGCGCACGGCGTCTTTCCAGCGCCCGCGATAGACCAGGTCGTTCCAGTCAGGAATATGGTTGGAGACCGGGCATCCCGTCTGGCAGAATGGGACGCCGCAATCCATGCAGCGCGCGCCCTGTTTGCGCAGGCTCTCTTCAGGGAAATCCTGATAAATCTCAAACCAATCGTTCACGCGTTGGGCCACGGGCCTGCGCGGCGCCAACTCGCGCGAATAGTCGATGAAGCCGGTGATCTTACCCATAGATCACCTGCCCGTTCATGGCCTGCTTGCCCTCGACTCCGGGCTCGAAGAACTCAACGGATGCGGGCGCAGCCTGGGCCGGCATGTAAGCTTCCTTGTTGCGAGCCACTCCCAGCACGCGCTTGTATTCGTGCGGGAAGACTTTGATGAAGCGTGGCACCGCGTCGCTCCAGTTGTCGAGAATCCATTTCGCGCGGCGGCTGCCGGTGAGGTCTGCGTGGCGGGCGACCAGTTCGCGAACGACTTTCAAATCCTGCTCCTCGATCAATGGCTCAAGATCGACGGCTTCGAGATTGCAGCGTTCCGCGGTGAAATCTCCGCGCTCGTCGAACACATAAGCGACGCCGCCGGACATGCCCGCGGCAAAATTTCTTCCGCACACACCCAGCACAACCACCAAACCGTTCGTCATGTACTCGCAGCCGTGGTCGCCGACTCCTTCCACGACGGCCGTCGAACCGGAATTGCGAACCGCGAAGCGTTCTCCTGCGACTCCGTTAAAGAACGCTTCGCCGCTCGTGGCGCCGTAAAGTGCGACGTTGCCGATGAGAATGTTCTCTTCGGCCAGGAACGTTGATCCGCGGGGCGGATAGACCACGATGCGGCCGCCGGAAAGTCCTTTGCCCACGTAATCGTTGGCTTCTCCCTCAAGCGTGAGAGTAACGCCCTTGGCGAGAAACGCTCCCAGACTTTGACCGGCAGAACCGGAAAGATGAATGCGGACTGTGTCGTCAGGCAGTCCGGCAGAGCCATAACGGCGCGCGATCTGCCCGCTGAGGATCGTTCCCACGGAGCGATGGATGTTGCGCACGGGCAAATTGATTTCTACCGAACTCAAACTCAGCAGCGCGTCCAGCGAGTGCTCGACCAGTTGATGATCGAGCGCTTTCTCAAGGCCGTGATCCTGGGGGTGAATGCAGCGCCGCGCCACACGCGACGGCAAAGGCGGATTGTAGAGGATCGCCGAGAAGTCAAGACCGCGCGCCTTCCAGTGGTCTTTCCAGTGTGCGGTCGCGGCATTCACTTCGAGCATGTCCACGCGGCCGACCATTTCATCGACCGTACGGAAGCCAAGCTCCGCCATATATTGGCGAACCTGCTCGGCAATAAAGAAAAAGAAATTGATAACGTGCTCGGGCTGCCCCTGAAATTGTTTGCGCAGTTCAGGGTCTTGCGTGGCGATGCCCACCGAGCAGGTGTTGAGATGGCATTTGCGCATCATGATGCAGCCCATGGCGATGAGCGGCGTGGTGGCGAATCCGAACTCTTCGGCGCCGAGCAGGGCGGCGATGGCGACGTCGCGGCCGGTCTGCAGTTTTCCGTCGGTCTGCACGCGTATGCGGCTGCGCAGATCGTTGAGCAAAAGAACTTGTTGCGTCTCAGCCAGCCCGAGTTCCCAGGGTATGCCGGCGTGTTTGATCGAACTCAAGGGTGACGCACCGGTGCCGCCACTATCGCCGCTGATCAGCACGACATCGGCATGAGCCTTCGCGACCCCGGCGGCGACTGTGCCGACGCCGACTTCCGCAACCAGCTTCACCGCAATGCGCGCTTGCGGATTGATATTTTTCAGGTCGTAGATCAGCTGCGCAAGATCTTCGATGGAATAAATATCGTGATGCGGCGGCGGCGAAATCAGTCCAACCCCGGCAATCGAGTGGCGCAAGCGGGCGATCGCATCGTCGACCTTGTGTCCGGGAAGTTGACCGCCCTCGCCCGGCTTTGCGCCTTGCGCCATCTTGATCTGCAGTTCGTCGGCGTTGACCAGATAATTGGCGGTGACGCCGAAACGCGCCGAAGCAACTTGTTTGACCGCGCTGCGCCGCAGGTCGCCGTTCGCGTCGGGCATGAAACGCGCTTCGTCTTCTCCGCCTTCACCGGTATTGGATTTGCCGCCAATGCGATTCATCGCGATGGCCAGCGTTTCGTGCGCCTCTTTGGAAATAGATCCGAACGACATGGCGCCGGTGGTGAAGCGCTTGACGATTTCCTTGGCGGGCTCGACCTCTTCGAGCGGCACCGGCTTGTCGGCCTTCTTGAACGCCATCAGGCCACGCAGCGTGCACAGAGCGGCATTCTGATGGTCGATGAGGTCGGTGTATTCCTGAAACGTCTTGAAGTTGCCCTCGCGCACGGCCTGCTGCAGCTTGCTGATCGTGAGCGGATTGAGCAGGTGGTACTCGCCGTGGACGCGCTGGTGATAGTTGCCGCCGATAGAAAGTTCAGTCTCCGATTCAGTCAGCGGACGGAAAGCATGTTCGTGCTTCAGTTGCGCCTCGCGAGCAAGCACTTCGAGCCCGATCCCCTCAAGGCGCGAAGTGGTGCCGGAGAAGTATGCCTCGATGAGTTCGTTGTTCAGACCGATCGCTTCGAAGACCTGCGCACCCTGATAGCTTTGCAGCGTAGAGATGCCCATCTTCGAGAAAGTCTTCAGCAATCCTTTTTTAATGGCCTTCAGGAAATGCTTGACCGCAGCGTCAGGCGTAACCTCGCCCAACTCGCCGCGCCAGGCAAGATCTTCCACCGACTCGAGCGCGAGATAGGGATTGATAGCGCTTGCGCCGTATCCGCTGAGCAACGCGAAATGCATGACTTCCCGCGGTTCGCCGGATTCGGTAATCAGCGCGACCTGCGTGCGTGTCTCTTCGCGCACCAACAGGTTATGCACGGCGGCGAGAGCCAGCAGGCACGGAATAGGCGCGTAATCTTTGTCCACGCCGCGGTCGGAGAGGATGAGCAGCGAATACCCGGCGCGCACGGCGCGCGAGGCGCTCGTGCACAATTCATCGAGAGCGCGTGCCAGGCCGGCATCGCCGTCGGACACACGAAATAACGCGGGCAGGGTGGTTGCGAGCAGGTCGCGGTTGGAGACGCGCCGCAATTTTTCCAGGTCGCGATTGGTCAGCAGCGGATGCGCCAGCTTCAACATGTGACAATTTTCCGGCGCTTCTTCCAAAATGTTGCGCTCACTGCCGATGTAGCTGATGAGCGACATCACCATCTCTTCGCGGATGGAATCGATCGGAGGATTCGTCACCTGGGCAAACAGCTGCTTGAAATAATTGAACAGCGGCTGCGGCTTGTCGGAGAGGCACGCAAGCGGCGTGTCGGTGCCCATGGAGCCGATCGGCTCTTCGCCCTTCTCCGCCATTGGCCCAACGATCATGCGCAGGTCCTCGTCGTTATAGCCAAAGGCGCGCTGGCGGCGCAGCAACGTCTCCGAGTCGGGATGGTGCATGCGCGTGGGATCGGGCAATTGATCCATCGTGATCTGATTTTCTTTCACCCACTGCGCGTACGGCCGGCGTGTGGCCAACTGATCTTTGATTTCTCTGTCGGAGATGATGCGTCCCGCGACCGTGTCGACGAGAAACATTTTTCCCGGCTGTAACCGGCCTTTGCGTTGGACCTGCTCAGGCGCTATGTCAAGCACGCCGGCTTCCGACGCCATCACGACGAGCCCGTCGTGCGTGACCACATAGCGCCCTGGACGAAGGCCGTTGCGATCCAGCGTGGCGCCAATGACGCGGCCGTCGGTGAATGCGATCGCAGCCGGGCCGTCCCACGGTTCCATCAGGCAGGCGTGGTACTCGTAAAATGCGCGCTTCTCCGCCTTCATGTGCGGGTTGCCCGCCCAGGCTTCGGGAATCATCATGGCCATGACGTGCGGCAGACTGCGTCCGGCTTGGAGAAGCAGTTCCACCGCGTTGTCGAAATTGGCCGAATCACTGCCGTCGGGAGCGATGATGGGGAACAGTTTCTTCAGATCATCGCCGAAAAGCGGCGACTGCAGCAGCGACTGGCGGGCATGCATCCAGTTAACGTTGCCGCGCAGCGTATTGATTTCGCCGTTGTGCGCGACGTAACGATAGGGATGCGCGCGCTGCCAACTGGGAAAGGTATTGGTGGAGAAGCGCTGGTGCACAAGGCAGAGCGCGCTCGCCACGTCAGGATCGGCAAGTTCGCGGTAGAAATTCGCGATCTGCGGTGCAAGCAGCAACCCTTTGTAGACAATGGTGCGGCACGACAGCGATGGGATGTAAAACATCCCGGCGTCTTCAATGCCGGCCTCGCGAATTTCGTTTTCGGCGCGCTTGCGCACCATGTAGAGCTTGCGCTCGAACGCGTCTTCATCGGCGATCGAGCCACACCCAACGAAAATCTGCTGGATGTAGGGCTGCGACGCACGCGCAACCCGGCCGATGGCAGAAGCATAAACCGGCGTGTCGCGCCAGCCCAGCAGCACCAACCCTTCCTCGCGGAGAATGCGTTCGAGAATGCCTTCACATTGCAGGCGCGGGTGCTTCTCCACGGGAAGAAAAGTCATGCCCACGCCATAGGTTCCCGGCGCAGGCAGTTTGAATCCCAGCTTTTCGCATTCGCGCGCAAAGAACTTGTGTGGAATCTGGATGAGGACGCCGGCCCCATCGCCGGTTTCGGGATCGCATCCGCAGGCGCCGCGGTGCGTCAGGTTCAGCAGGACCTGAATACCCTTCTTGATGATGTCGTGACTTTTCTCACCGCGGATGCTGGCGACGAACCCAATGCCGCAGGCGTCGTGCTCATGCGCCGGATCGTAGAGACCTTGGGCGGGAGGCAGGCCGGAAGTCGGGTTTTGCGATTTCTGATTCATCTTGAACCAGTCGTCGTGGACTAGTCGATCTGTGTATGCGCCCTGCCGGCAACTCATTCGGCGGCACGCGGGTCGAGTTAACTCTGTTCAGGCGTTGCGCGAGGCGCATAAATCCGCTTCCGTCCAGAGGACAGAAGTGCTCTCATTAATAGCTGGGAATCGCAAAGCAAGTACAACGCAGAATTTCGATACGAGGAATGCAAATTTCAGAATAGGCAAAGGCGGAAGGATTCTTACTCACTAACCGGAAAGTCAAGCGGTTCCGCTATAATCTCGCTCAAACAAAATGGATTTCGATCAGCTCATCACTTTTCTCGAAGTGGCACGCCAGGGGAGTTTCTCGCGGGCCGGTGAGAAAGTATTCCGCTCCCAGTCGGCCGTCAGCGCGCAGATTCGGCAGCTCGAGCAGGAGTATGGCGACCGGCTGCTCGACCGTTCGGGCAAAACCGTCCGGCTGACTCCGGCAGGACAGGTGTTCTACGAGTACGCCGAGCGCATGAAGAACCTGCGCGACGAATCGTTAATGGCGGTGGCCGACCACAGCGGAACTCCCCGCGGCACGCTGCGCGTCGGCGCCAACGAGGCGACCTGCCTTTATGTTTTGCCCGAGGTCTTTGCCGAGTATTGCCGGCGTTATCCGCCCGTTCGCATCAGCATCTATCGAAATTTCACCTACAAGATCGTCGAGAAGCTGGAGATCGGCGCCGTTGAAGTGGGCATCCTGACGTTGCCGATTACCTCACCCAGCCTGAAGATTCAGCCGATCTTCCGCGGCAAGCTCATGCTGATGGTCAGCCCGAAAAACCCGCTGGCGAAACTGAAGACGGTGCCGGTCAGCGAGGTGGTGAAGTATCCGCTGCTGTTCCCCAAGACCGGCCACACGCGGCGGCTCCTCGACAAACTGTTTCGTCCGCACAACGCGGATTTGCAGATACGGATGGAACTGCCGAGCATTGGGATGATCAAGAATTTTGTGGCCGCTGACTTGGGCGTCTCGCTGATCACCGCGTCGTTCGCGCGGGATGAAGTGGAATCGGGACGCGTCAAGCTGATCGACCTTGAGGATGTGGTCCTGTACCGCGAGTTGGGTCTGGCCTATCGCCGCGACCGCACTCTTTCCGTGGCGGGCAAGGCATTTATCGCGCTTCTGCGGCAGTTGGCGACGAATCTGAAAGAAACAGATTCCTAAAGGGCGGTTCCCGTCGATTCATTCTTACTTTGTTCACCTTTGCGCGAGATCACGGCAAACACCGGCCCGGACAAATCTAGACAACATATTAAATTAGATATATTCTAATCTTTCCCATGAATACCGAGGCGATCAAACGGTCCTTGGAGCGCGCCGGCTTGCGCTGCACGGCGCAACGCTACGCGGTGATGGCCTGTCTGATGGACCACAAGGGACATCCCACGGCCGCGGAAATCTTTGAGGCCGTGAATCGCGTGGATCCTCTCTCTTCCCGGGCAACCACCTATAACAATCTGCGGGATTTGGTGAAAGCGGGCCTGGTGCGGGAAGTAGCGGTCGAGGGTCGCGCCGGGCGTTTCGATGTGGAAGGCATGCCGCACCATCACTTCATCTGCGATCGCTGCGGCGCCATGGAAGACATGGAATGGTACGACGTTCCCAGGCCGGATTCTCGTACTCTTGGGAAGCGTATTGTTCGCGAGTGCGAACTTATCTTTCGCGGGTTGTGCACCAAGTGTGCTCGCCGGCGTGTTTCCCGTTAAACGCTGGCGCGTTGTTTCCACATGCTAAATGTCTGCGCGCGAAAGAGCGGCGGCAGGAAATTATGCGAACCGCAATCTGACGGGTTCGTGAGTCATAACATTTTCAAACTAATTTTGAAGGGAAAACATTATGGACAATACACTAGCGACTTCCTCGGGGAGTGTTAGCCCCGAAGCCAAAGACAAAAGCACGCTGCCGGAATCGAAATGCCCGTTCCATCAGTCAGCCACAGGGCACACGAATCGTGAGTGGTGGCCGAACCAGGTAGACGTGAGCATCCTGCACCAACACTCTTCACTGTCCAACCCGATGGACGAGGGTTTTGATTACGCCAGGGAATTCAAGAGCCTCGACTTGCATGCAGTGATCAAGGATCTCAATGCCGTAATGACCGACTCCCAGGAGTGGTGGCCTGCCGACTTTGGCCACTACGGTCCGCTGTTCATTCGCATGGCGTGGCACAGCGCCGGCACATACCGTATCGGCGACGGTCGCGGCGGCGCCGGAGCCGGCCAGCAGCGATTCGCACCGCTCAACAGCTGGCCCGACAATGTCAATCTTGACAAGGCACGCCGATTGCTCTGGCCGATTAAGCAGAAATACGGCCGCAAGATCTCCTGGGCCGATCTGATGATTCTTGCCGGCAACGTCGCACTCGACTCGATGGGCTTCAAGACTTTCGGTTTCGGCGGCGGGCGCGCGGACACCTGGGAACCTGAACAAGACATCTATTGGGGCCCGGAAGGCACGTGGCTGGCTGACGAGCGCTACAGCGGCGAACGTGACCTTCAGAATCCGCTCGGCGCAGTTCAGATGGGCCTGATCTATGTGAATCCCGAAGGACCGAATGGCAATCCCGATCCCCTTGCCGCGGCCAAGGATATTCGCGAAACCTTCCGCCGCATGGCCATGGACGACGAGGAGACGGTTGCACTTATTGCCGGCGGGCATTCGTTCGGCAAGACTCACGGTGCGGGCGTGCCCGCTGATTACGTGGGGCCGGAACCGGAGGGCGCCGAGATCGAGAACCAAGGCCTGGGCTGGAAGAACAAGCTAGGCAAAGGTTGCGGCGGGGACACGATTGGAAGCGGCCTGGAAGTGATTTGGACCACAACCCCGACGAAATGGAGCAACGACTTCTTCGAGAACCTGTTCACCTACGAATGGGAACTTACCAAGAGCCCGGCGGGCGCGCATCAGTGGACGCCGAAGAATGGCGCGGGCAACGGCACAGTGCCGGACGCGCACGATTCTTCCAAGCGTCTTGCGCCATCCATGCTGACCACCGATCTCTCGTTGCGCTTGGACCCGGCATACGAAAAGATTTCGCGGCGCTTCTACGAGCATCCCGAGCAGTTCGCGGACGCGTTTGCCCGGGCGTGGTTCAAGCTGACGCACCGCGACATGGGCCCGATCGTGCGTTATCTCGGCCCGCTCGTGCCGAAGGAGACGCTGCCCTGGCAAGATCCAATTCCCGCGGTGAATCATCCGCTGATCGGGGAGCAAGACGTTGCCGCTCTCCAAGCAAAAATTCTCGCGTCCGGACTGTCGATTGCCGAACTGGTCTCGACGGCCTGGGCCTCGGCCTCGACGTTCCGCGGCTCGGATAAGCGCGGCGGAGCCAACGGCGCGCGCATTCGCCTGGCGCCGCAAAAGGACTGGGAAGTCAACCAGCCCGCCCAGTTGGCAAAAGTACTGCAGAAGCTCGAAGCCATTCAGAAGGAGTTCAACGCATCTGCATCTGGCGGCAAAAAAGTTTCGCTCGCGGATCTGATCGTTCTTGGCGGCTCTGCGGCCATCGAGAAAGCTGCCAAAGACGCCGGGCACGACGTGAAAGTTCCTTTCACGCCGGGCCGGATGGACGCATCGCAAGAGCACACCGACGTCGAATCTTTCGAACCGCTCGAACCGGCAGCGGATGGTTTCCGCAACTATCTCGGCCACAAGCCGCGTCTGTCGGCGGAAGAGATGTTGGTCGATCGCGCGCAACTGCTGAAGTTGACCGCACCTGAGATGACGGTTCTCGTCGGCGGCCTGCGAGTCCTGGGCGCAAACACCGGAAACTCAAAACACGGCGTATTCACCAAACAGCCCGAAAAGCTGACGAACGATTTCTTCGTTAATCTGCTTGACATGGGTACGGAGTGGCAACCTTCCGGGAACGGCTCGGGCGGCGTGTACGAGGGACGGGACAGGAAGACGAACCAGGTCAAGTGGACCGGAACGCGGGTCGATCTAATCTTCGGTTCGAATTCCCAGCTAAGGGCTCTCGCCGAAGTCTATGCGTGCACGGACTCGGGCGGGAAGTTCGTCCGCGACTTCGTGGCGGCTTGGACCAAAGTGATGAACCACGATCGCTTCGAGCTCGCCTGATTTCTGCGGAAAGCTTCGCAGCTCCTGGAACTGCATCCGTGGCCCGGCATTGGTGATCGCCGGGTCACGGATGCGCCAATCAAGCTCGTGGCTTTCGCGGCCTGAGGCAAGAAGCGAACAGGCAAACGCTTTGCCTATGCTGCGCCGGAAGCCGGGCCCGGGTCCTGGGCTTCGACCAGCGGAACATTGACCAGGTGTTCGCTCAAAAACCAGACTTCCAGCTCGTTGGTGCGCAACACCTCGCTCACCGCCAGATCGTTTGTGCCCTGATCGCCCAGCTTGGAAGATCTCTCGGCCAGTTCTCTCGTTTCTCCTATGATGATGCGATGGGCTTCCAGCAGTCTCGACAGCTGCACCGGGACTTCCTCGCGCCCACGTGGCGGACGCTCGATCTTGGTGGTCTCCGCCACATCCGCTGCCATGGCCAGGCTGACTCCTCCCAATAGCTGGATCCGTTCGGCAATGGAGTCGACCAATTCCACCTGTTCGCCGAAGTGCTTATCGAAAAGCAGATGCAGCTGATAAAACGTGGGCCCTGCAACCTGCCAATGGCTCTTCTTATACAGATCCCGCAACGTGATCGTGTCAGCCAGCAGTTGATTCAGCTTCTCGGTCATTTCCAGGCGCACCGGCTCTTCGAGTTCAAGCGGCAGTGCATGGTTGACGGTTCCATAAGCCTGCAGTTCCCGCGCACGCTGATGAAAACGGGGTTGAGCGCTGATGCCGCCACGAACACTCGTTTCTTTCTTTGCCATAAGTAGATTCCTCCAATCCCCTTAGAGTATTGCTGAGAACGAATGGTTTCCGAAATCCTCGTTAGATCTTCCGCAGAAGCCTTCGTACAGTCAGGCGTTCCGGCCTTCACACGAACGATAAATCCGCGCGATCAAGTCCATATCACGGAGGCCTTCCTGCCCCGGAGTCTTGGGCTCTTTGTTCTGCAGAATACAATCGGCCATGTGATCGGCCTGGCGCAGGAATTCCATGGGATCAGGGTCGTCGGGTGCAAAATCGACCGTCTCCCCGCCTTCGAACTGCGCCGACAAGTGCAATTTGTCATAGTTGAAGGCAGGGTCCATCAGAATTGTACCGCGCGATCCGCGCACGCGAAAATATCCGCTCATGGCACTACCGTACGTAGTGGCACAACTCGCCAAGGCGCCACTGGGAAACTTCATGGTCCAGGAAAGCGTTTCTTCTACCGTCGTGAAGCGTCCGTCCCGGTCTGCAACTGAGGATAGCGCTTTCACCTCAATGGGTTCTTCCGCCGTGAGGTAACGGCTGGCATTGAGGCAATAAATTCCCACGTCCACCAGGGGACCGCCTCCCGACATTTTCTTGTCGCAACGCCATTCATTGGGCGAGATGGGGAATCCAAACGCGCTTTCAATGGATTGGATGGATCCCAGCTTTCCCTCGCGAATGAGCTGCACGGCGCGCAGATGCGTGGGTTCATACTGGCAGCGATAGGCAATCATGAGCTTCCTGTTCGCCGTGGCCGAAGCCTGAATCATCGCGCGGGCGTCTTCGACCGTGGTGGCCATGGGTTTCTCGCAGAGCACGTGCTTGCCGGCTTTCGCGGCGCGGATGCTGTATTCGGCATGCATGCTGTTGGGCAACGCAATGTACACGGCGTCGATGTCGGGATTCTTGGCGATGTCGTCGTAACTTTCGTAGCTATAAATGCTGCGCGAGGGCACGCCATATTCGGCAGCCATGTGCTCGGCCTTTTCGCGATGGCCGCTGACCAATGCGGTCACGCGCGACTTCTTCGACATTTTCACCGCGGGCATGAAATGCTGCATCGAAATGCGGCCCAGGCCCACAATGCAGTAACCAATTTCCCGGTCTTGTGCCATCCCAGGGATTGCGGGAAGCAGGTGCGCCCCCGCGCCCAGAGCCGCCAAACGGCTGAATTCCCGACGCGTGATTTTCATTTTCAATCTCTCTCCATGACCAGCACCACGATCGGCGCCATGACCGGACATGACCAGACATGACCAGACATGACCGGACATGACCGGCGATCCAGTGATTCTCTCAGATGCCAGGCATTTTCAATCGGTCAATATCGTATTCCGCGTGATCTTGAAACTCGCGGCCACTCCCCCTGGCTTTGTGAGCCGAGAGTTCGCGATCGGCTGCCCACCACCGATCCAAACCGTTACGTTGCCGGTCATCACCTGGCGTTGGCCGGCTTCATCGACCGAACTGAGATCGCGTTCGTTCAGAGTAAAGGTTACGGACCGCTGTTCTCCGCCCGCCAGATGCAGGCGCTGGAAGCCTTTCAACTCCCGGATCGGCGCTCCCGCGACGCCTTCATGCGTCAGGTAGAGTTGGACGACCTCATCGGCAGCCATGGTTCCGCGATTCACGACATCGACGGAAATCGTCTGCGCTGGTTCGCCAGAGGCAGCATCTTCGCGCACCTCCGGGTTGCTGTATTCGAACGTCGAATAGCTAAGCCCGTAGCCGAATGGATACAACACCTCGCCATCAAAGTAGCGATAGGTGCGCCGGGACATCGAGTAGTCCTCGAACGGAGGCAGTTGATCGACCGATTTGTAGAATGTGACGGGCAAGCGGCCCGATGGGCTCACATCTCCCGAGAGCACTTGGGCCACGGCGGTGCCGCCACTTTCGCCCGGATACCACGCGTCGAGAATCGCCGGCACATGCGCATCGGCCCAGTTCACAGCAAGTGCGCTCCCACTCATGAGCGCAAGGACGACCGGCTTTCCCACGCCGCAGATTCTCTCCAAAAGCTCTTCCTGTGGCTTCGGCAAATCGAGGCTGGTTCGATCGCCGCCGGAAAATCCCTCGGCCTTCACTTTCATTTCCTCGCCTTCCACGCGCGCGGAAAGCCCTAACACCATCACGACCAGATCGGATCGCTTCGCCGCCGCTTCCGCTAGATCTTCTTCGCGGCCGGGAACTCCCCAAACCAGTTTGGCCTCGGCGCTTCGAATGGTCTGGAAATATTCGATACGAATCGCGTAGGTGTGGTTCCTGACCATGTGGATGGGCGCGGTGGTCGTGGTCGAGGGCCGGTGCGGAGTCCAGTCTTCCACCAGCAATTCGCCGTTCACCCAGACGCGGTATCCGTCCTGGCCGGTGAACCCCAGCAGATAATTGGACGTCTCGGTGGGCGCCAGCACTCCAGTCCAACGCACCGAGTAGTTATTCTTCAGGCGAGGCGAAACCCCGTTGAACGCCCACGTGAAATTCACACCGGCATCGTTGCGGCGCAAAATCGGTTTGTCCTGCAGTTGCGTATTATCGAAGTACTCGCCCCTCAACCCGTGGATTGTCTTCGCCGGCGTGGTATAAAGAACCGTCGATGGCACAGGCCGCAGTGCGGTGCCAGTCAGACCCGTGCCCTGGACATATTCAACCCGCGAATTCGCGAATCGTTTGCGGATACCCGCCAGAATCGTGACCGGCGCAGACGGCGTTCCGTTGTAATTTCCTTCCAGGGCATCCAGACTGTCCGCATCGGGCCCAATGACGGCGATGCGCGGATAGGACTTCTTGAGCGGCAGCAGATGGTTCTCGTTTTTCAAAAGCACAATCGATTCGAGCGCCGTCTGCAGCGCCAGCTCGCGGTTAGCGGAAGTGTCGTTGTCGGAAAGCCCCAAACTGGACCAGGGAACCATCGCGGGCGGATCGAACATGCCGAGCCGAAAGCGCGCCGTCATCAGCCGCGTCAGCGCGCGGTCAACGTCGGCTTCGGAAAGAATGCCTTGATGTACCGCATTCAACAGCGCAGCTTTTTCCGTGTGGGAGCGCTCCTGCGGAGATCCGCAGAACAGATCGGTCCCAGCCTTCAATCCCGCGCTCACACCTTCTTCCATCGTGGCCTTGAACTGATGGTGCGCGCGGATGTCGGTACCGGCTCCGCAGTCGGAGACCACAAAACCGTCAAATTTCCAATCGCCGCGCAGGTACTGCCCCAGCAGCATCGTGTTGGCGCATGCGGGTTCGCCGTTGACGGAGTTGTAAGCGCACATCACCGAATCGGCTTTGGCATCCGTCACCAGCGCGCGAAACGCGGGCAGATACGTATCTTCCAGATCGTGCTGGGAGACGGTCACGTTCACTTCGTGGCGTGTAGCCTCAGGCCCGCTGTGCACGGCAAAATGTTTTGCCGTAGCCACCACCTTCAGATAATGGGGATCGTCGCCCTGCAATCCGCGGACAAATGCCGTTCCGATTCGCGAAGTCAGAAATGGATCTTCGCCATAAGTCTCCTGCCCGCGTCCCCAGCGGGGATCGCGGAAAATGTTGATGTTTGGCGACCACACGGTCAGGCCTTTGTACCATAGCGAAGAACCGTCCGGGCCACGGCCGGAGTTGTACTTCGCCCGAAACTCCGTGCCGATCGCCTCCGCGTCGCGATGGATGAGATCCTGGTCAAACGTTGCGGCCAGCCCGATCGCCTGCGGAAAAACCGTCGCAATCCCCGCCCTGGCGACTCCGTGCAAGCCTTCGTTCCACCAGTTGTATTCGGGAATGCCCAGGCGCGCAACCGCGTCGGAGGTGTGACCAAGCTGCGAAATTTTTTCCTCCAGGGTCATCCGGCTCACCAGATCACGGGCGCGATCTTCAAAGCTGAGCGTCGTATCCTTGTAGACGGGGGCTCCATCGGCTGGTTCTGGGGTCTCCTGCGACCACGCTGGAATTGCAGACAGCAGCAGGCACAGCAGTGCTGCCATCCCAGGCTTTTTACGGAACGATTCGATATAAGTTTTTCCCATGAGCATCATCCATTGCGGGAGACAACAAATGCGGCGCGCATAGTTTATCAAGCTTCCGACACAGCAATGCAGAACTGGTTGCCGAGACAGGAAAAGAGGCGTTTGAGGATTCTAGAACAAGGACTATGCGAAGAAGTTCGTAGTGCAGCTGCGTGCGAGGTTCTGCACTAAACGGCTACCAGAGGCTTTTTGACCGAACTCTTTGCCTTTAGCCAGTCCTGCAGGATCATGAGATCAACCGGAGGGATGCCGACAAATTCACAACCGAATCGGCCGTAGTCTCTGGTCCAAAGAACGCGAGCGCGAATCAGGATCTTTCTTGGTGCGGCCCGCAGGCGCAAGCGAAATTGCAAGACGTCGCCGGTAGCCAAAGAGTGTTGAGTGCTCAGCCCAACTCCCCCATCCCCGATATCGGTGACGATCACCATGGTCGAGCGGCCGTCGTCGCATGTGGCAGAAACCGGCAGCATGATCGAATGCCGGGCACGCCGCCGGAAATCGAGCACCATTCGAGAATAGGCCTGCTTGAAAGCACTTTCGCCGGACTCCAAGGTCACCGGTTTTTTCAGCACAATGTGCGCCCCGCGCACCTGAGCGCCAGAAGAAGAGATGACTACGACGGTCGGCTTCGCCTTTCCTCCGTCATGCCAGATTTTATCCAGGAGTTCGGAAGCCTCGTCGTTTTCGCAATCGATCACGACCAGATCGCTGCTGCCTCGCTCCAGCTGGCCAATCGCCTTGGGGTAGCTCAAACAAACTCTAGTCTTTATCGACAAGGCACGAAGGATGCGATCCACTACGTTGAATAGCGTCGCGTCTCGCGACACCAGCAAACACTCAAATGCCATATCTGGGGTCATAGATTTTCTTTACTGAGGATTCGCCTTATTGCACCACCAGTGTCAGGTTCGTAACATGCTGCAAGTTTCCGCAGGTTGCGATCACGCTGAGATTGTATGTTCCAGGTGGCGTCACGCCGGAAGAGCCGGATGCGCCCGTGCTGGTCCCGGCGCAGCCCATCATCAGCCCGAGAAAAAGGAACGTTGCAACGATTGCGCCGCTTGATAAAACCCGACGGCGCCCGCCCACAACAAACACGCTGAAAAATGACAATGGCGTGGCCAACAGGGACGCGAGAAGGGCTTTCCTGCTTAGCCATCCGCCAGCGAGTCCAGAGGCCGTCCCCGACGTGGTTACCGTCACCGTCACGGGCGAGCTGTTGCCGGGAGTGATCGAACTTGGGCTCAAGGTACAAGTGGAGAACGCAGGGGCCCCGGTGCACTTCAAGCTGATGGAATTCGGAAAACTCCCGCCCACCGAACTGAAATTCAAAACATAGGTCGCATTGCCGCCTGCAGACACGGTAGTACTCGAGCTTGGAGCTGAGAATGTGAAATCGACTCCTGCTCCGCTCAGTGGAACCTCATAGACTGTCCCGCTCGTCGAGTCTGTCAATGACAGACTGCCAGTGCTCTCTCCAGTGGCGTTGGGTGTAAAGGTCACTTGCACGGCGCAGGTGTTACCGGGTGTGAGCGAACTGCAAGTGGTGCTGGCCGCGGAAAATTGGGAAGTCGCCTGCACGTTGCTGATTTGCACCGGCGCAGTGCCGGTGTTGGCGATCGTGATAGTCTGCACCCCCGAGATGGTGCCCACCGCGGTCGACGAGAAACTTAAACTCGATGGACTGATCGCAATGCTTGGAGGACCGGGAGCGCCGGACCCTGTCAGCGAAACGGAATGTGGGCTGCCCTGGGCATCGTCAACGATTGTGAGAGTTCCGGTGCGAGTCCCCACGCCGGTGGGGGTAAACGTAATCGTAAATGTGCAAGAGGACGCTGGAGCTACGGTTGTCCCGCAATCATCGGTTTCGGCAAAATCCCCGCTGATCGACTTGCTGGCGATCGACAAGGATTGTGAACCCATATTGCGCAGAAGGCTGGTCTGCGAGGGGCTCGTCGTCCCCATCGACTCAGAACTGAACTGCAATGCAAACGGCGCCATGGCAACCGCCGGCGCAGCCGTAACGGGATCGATCTTGGCGATGAAGGAATCGGTCGGTCCTCCCCACACGGTCTGAAAGGCGGACTGCGTTACCGGAAAGTCGAAAGATTGTGTCACTCCCGTGACGTAGACGGCGCCGCTGCTGTCCAGCGCCAGGCCAGCCGCCTCATCCAGTTGCTGCCCACCGAGGAAGGTTGCCATCAACACGGTGGACGCACTGGAATCGATTTCCGCGATTACGACGTCGCGGTTTCCCGCATACTCTTCGATCGGGTTGTACAAGTCAAACTGCACATCGCTGCCTGCGATAAATGCATCGCCGCTCGAATCGACCTGGATTGCCTGTCCATTCATGTTGTTGGAAGTGCCCAGGAACGTGGAATACACCAAGGTTGCGCCCGTAGGATCCAGCTTGGCGATGACAGCGCCGTTGCAGGCAGAAACAGATGGATCGCAGATGCTGGTGGTGACGATGGGGAAGCCATCGTTGGCGGTGTCGTATCCGGTAACGTAAGCCGATCCGGTCGCGTCCACTGCAATCGCGTCCAGGCGACTGGACGTTTGCCCGCCCAGATAGGTTGAATAGGCCAGCGCGCCGGTATTGCTGAACTTCGAGACAAAGCCCACATCATTTGTTCCAGTACCGGGCGAGGCGATCGCGAACGCTCCCGCTGTGACTGGAAAATCTGCGGTGTTTGTAACTCCGGTCACATACGCATTGCCCGACGCATCGGAAGCCACACCCCAGACTTCCGAATCGGGCAGGCAGCCGCTGCACCAGGAAGCCGTGTTCAGGCTGCTCCCCGCGAGGTAGGTTGAATAAACCGGGGAACTGCCATCCGCAGCGAACTTGGCAAGAAACCCGTAGACTCCCCAGTCGCCGAACTGGTCCGCCACCACAGACGACTGAGAAGCGTTGACCACCGGGAAGTCAGTCGATTGAGTCATGCCTGCAACCATTGCTTCCCCGGAAGGATCCACTGCGATGGAAGTTCCCAGCTGCGAAGTCGATCCTCCCAGATACGTGGAATAGTCGATGGTTGAGCCGTCCGATGAGAACTTGATGAGGAATGCGTCCTCCGTGCCTGACAGAGTTGACTGGTACGCATTCACCACCGGGAAATCGGAAGACGGAGTGTCCCCGGTGATGTAGGGATTTCCCGAGCCGTCAAGCACCACGGCATAGGGCTCGTCGCCTCCACTGGTGCCGCCAAAGTAGTTGGCAAAAAGCAGAGTTGAGCCAGTGGGGTCCAGCTCGATGAGAAACATTCGAAACTGCGTAGCGAACAGTGCATGACTTCCCGAGGGCAGACTCGGGGAATCCGTGGTCCCGACCATATAGGCGTCGCCTGAGGAATCAACCTCGATTCCATTGCTGAAAACGTCGCCACTACCCCCGACGAAAGTCGAGTAAACGAGAACCGGATCGATGGTGAGGGGCTTCGATCGGTCATAGTTTCCCACGGAGAAAGCTGCATGCGAGGAGTCACGAAGCACATACGAGCCCGCAACTGGAATTCGCGCTCCCCGTTCCATCTGATAAACGACCGGCGCATGAAACACCAGTTGCGCGGCGTTCTTGGTCAGGACGAGGTTACCCAGCGAATCAATCGTGAGCGCGTCCGTGCCGGTAACGGAGAACTCGATGTTCTCCGGATCCGCGCCCGGGGCAAGATCAAAATCATATTCCAGATGGCGATTGTTCCCGTAGTAGACGAGGTCAATTCCCGGGTACACATTGTGGTATCGGACTTGGCCATACGTCGGAATGTTCCTGTGCCACTGGCTTGGATCGCGACCCACGAAGTAGTTGACTCTCGTCTGCAGCGGAATCTCCCCGACAATTTGTGGGTTGGGCGCTGATCCTACGAGATGAATCGCCAGGCTGCTCGATTCCTGATTGCGGTAAGACCTCTGCATCTGATGGATAGGCCCTAGCGTCGGCCGGGCTTGGTGGGCGGATGACTCGGCGACCACTTTTGAGGATGCCGGTGCGTTCGGGGCGCTCACGGCCAGTACCAACCCGCCAGCGGTCAGGAACATCGAGTATCCGCCGCCGTGTGACACAAACCTGACCTGCGAGTCGGATTGCCCCTGGTTGGCTTCGAACATCAACGGCAGGTTCCCGTAGCTGGATCTGACTTGCCCTTCAGTCGTGGACATTGATAAGGACGCGGTCTGGCCCTTGGCCTGAAGCTGACCAGCGAGGAGGACGCACAACATTGCCCAGGGCAACAGGTTCTTGGCTTCCATGCACATCCTCCCTTTTCACCTCACCTGGTGATCTGGGGCCCTTTGGGCCGGGCCGAGTGATACCTTTGCGCTGCTGCGCTCCCTTATTCTTTCCATCAGTGGGACGGTTTGGCCCCGGACGACTCACGATTTGGAACCGCTTAGAAACAAAATGCAGGAGAAGAGACGACAGCCACTCCGGTCCAAGGAGGATGCTTAGGTCTTTCTCCTGCCACAGGTCCGACAGGTTGTTCCTTACGCGGTTATCGACACGCTCGCGACTTCCACGGTGATCGAAAACTGCGCCGGTTGCCCGCTGCTGCTGCTGCTGCCGCTGTTCCCGCTGGTCTGGTCAGAAGTCTGCCCAGAAGACTGAAAGTCCTGCTGCAGGGCCGCGTAAGCTTGCTGTGCGGAGCTGAGATTGCCAGAGGACAGCGCCTGGCCCAATTGCTGAAACTCGTCACTGACGCTGCTTCCACTGGCTGTGCTGCCCTGGCTGGCTGCCGGGTCCTGGTGGTGATGCCTGCGCGCCCCCTGGCTTTGGAATGCCTGTTGAATGTTTGCGTAATCTGACTGGGCGTCCGCCAGATTCCCAGCCTGAAGATCCTGACCAAGCTGGTTAAACGCTTGCAGCAGCTTATTGCTGTTTTGTCCCGACGAGGTCGTGCTGCTTTGCGGCAGCAGGGTCACCAGTGCCGAAAAATCGGATTGCGCCGCCGAAAGGTTACCCGACTGCAGATCCTGACCAAGCTGTTGAAACTCCTGTTGGATTTTCTGGAAATTGGTTTGTTGCCCCTGGGCCCCATAACTGGAAAGGCCGCTGCTGGAAATGCCGGACACTGACATGATGATCTCCTGAAAGTGAATTGCTCACTGTGCCCGCTCTCTATCGGTATTGGGCGGCGAGCATTTCAGTTACTGGAGTCCAGTCAGCGCACCAAGGTAACGATCGCGAAGGTAACGATCGCCAGGCTCCGAGGAGTTGGAATGCCTGTTGAGTGGGTTCGCGGTTCACTTCGGTGCAATGCCTGACCGGAGATGGGCGCTGACGGAGTGCGCCAGAGGGCTCTGCGATTCGGGGGATGACTTCGACCTGGGTTTCGCTGCTATCCCGCCCGTCGTCATCCTGCCAGCCGTTATCCCGCCCGCCGTGAAGTATCCGGACGAAGGACTTCTTCGCCGGGCTCGGCGAGCCACGCCAGGGCTTCTTGAATGGTTTCGAGAATTCTGACGTTCGGACTGTCACGTCTCACGGTTTGATAGATACGCATTACGCCGTAAACCGAGTCGCGGGCGGGAATGACAAAGGCACGTTTGGCGGACTCGAAAAACGGGTCGCTATGCAACAGATCTTGAAAGTCCCAAAACCGGAGTCGGATGTCGGAGTCGTCCGCAAATGTAACCAGCTCAGAAAAAGCGGCGTCGAACGCCGGATCGCTGCTCACCTGCTGGACATAGGCGGCAAATTCGCGGTGCGTGACTAACCCACTGAAATGTGTCCGCACCAAGCGGTGTTCCCGATCAACCAAAGATTCAACTGGCATGTGGTCAGCCTCAATGTCATAACACAGCCGTTTGACCGATGCGCATCGTTCTCCATTTCTTCCTACAATCCGGAATTCGGTTCGGAAGATACATAAAAGTCCTTGGGCGCCGAGTAGGATGCAAGCTGCGGAGCAGGGGTTGGTTGATCGCGACAATTTGTTGAGCGGTAAGGCGAAAACACTTCATTCTGAAGAGAGCACACAGAGGCCCTCCCGGCCTGCAGATCGGTGCCGGAAACTTACCCAACAACAACGCTTCGATCCAGCCCGGCTGTTGAACTGCGGCCGAATTGCCGATTAGTGAAACGCGACCAGCTAAGCAGCCGCGATTCGGCTGGGTTTGCTGCGGCTGGGTTTGCTGCGGCTGGGAAACTCCCACAAGCGATGAGACCTACGACACTGAAAGATGAGATTCCCCGCGGAATGGAGAACGACCACGTGACCACACCGGCAAGTGAGACTCCTGCAGGAGTCCCCTGGGAGTTGTTGACCCTCCCGGCATTTCCCTCAGTATCGGCGAAGGCACTCCAGTTGCTTTCCAGCAGTGACACGCGCCTGTTTGAGCTTTACCAGGTCGTGTCGTCGGATCCGTCGTTTGCCAGCGAGGTTCTGCGGATCGCGAATTCCCCTTTGTATCCTTTGCAGTCGGCGGTTCGGAATCTGACCCAGGCGGCGATGATGCTTGGCTTTGAACGCCTGAAAAATGTTGCGGTCACGATCGGCATCCGCTCTTACCTGGGAGAAGTGCTGGCAGTTCCGGCTCTGCGCGCATGTTGGCGGCACAGCCTTGCCTGCGCCCTGATCGCAGAAGAAGCGACGAGCACCAACCCCACCGCCCATGGCTACGACGCCTACACCGCCGGCATGCTGCACGATCTGGGCAGGCTGGCGTTGGCGGCTATCCGTCCACAGCCCTACGCCAAATTGCTGGAGAGCGGCGACGAGGGCGGCGACATGCTCGAACGCGAGCGCCGCATGTTCGGCATTGATCACTGCGAGGCTGGGCGTTGTTTGGTTTCCGCCTGGCGCCTGCCTTCTGAGCTGGCGGACTTTGCCTCGCAACACCATGAAAACATGAAAGAAAGAAAATTCGATCACGTTTCCTTGATCCATTACAGTTGCCGCTTTGCCGATGTTCTGGGATTTTATTCCGCGCGCCCTCTTCATCCTCCTACTTACGACGAACTACTTCAGGAAGTGCCGGCATCGGAGCGCCGCAGGTTCAGCTTCGATCCCCAAACCATGGCGCTTGCGATCACCTCTCGCATTGACGGGTTTGACGCGACGTAATTCGAATCGCTGATCCCGATTATGTTCGCGCTGCCGGCGACTGACGGCTGAGGAAGCCTTTCTCGCAGGGCCTGCCCGTCGCCCTCCTCAAACGCTCCGCTCTGCACCAAGGTAATTCTCAGTAAGGAAATAGCACGACCGTGCCGATAGTGGGAGCAGCCTGAGTGAGCCTGGGTCAGAGCAGCAGACGTTCGAGTGTCCATGATCCGAGACCCATGATTTGTCGCCCAACCAATTCTTGTTTGCCGCAAGTGCACCCCAGGCACGACCTATGGGGAGGGGGCTTTATGGCTAGACAATTCGCGCCTTTATTCGCTGTTCTCCTCCTCTCCTTGGGGGCGTCCGCCCAGCAGCTTTCCGCATCCGGGGGATTGGTGGAACCTTCCTGGAAGCCGCATCCCATCGTATTTTCTGGACCGTCTCTAGCCAGCAATGGCTATCAGCCGCTGGCCCTGGATGGAGGCGGCGGATTCCTGCTTGACTTGAAACGGTTCTTCTCCGATGTCGAAGGCAGCTACACCAACGCCCGCAAAGTGAACGACAACACGACCGATAACTACAGCGGGCACGAACGGTCGATGGAAGCCAGATCCTTTTACACCTTCCGCCGCCAGCTTTATTTCGGCGGGGGAATCCAGTGGCGTCAGACCTCTACCACCAACTACACCAAGCAGGCATGGCACCCGGCATTCGGGGTGGGAGGCGATTATTTCCGGGCCGGCCACAGTATCCGCTGGCAAGCGCTCTATGTTCTTCCGGGTACGGATCGACTGAATGGACTTCAGGGTTCAGAGATTCAGATTTGGTTTCCGTCGCCGACGGCACGCGGCCACTTTTTCATCCGGCAAACCCTCGGGATCTACGAATTACATTCCACCATCACGGATCCGACAAACCTCATCCTGACCGCACAGGAGACGGCAAATCGCAGCCTGCTGAGCCTTGCCGAGTTTGACTTCGGCTTTCGGTTCTAAGACTTAAGGGCGACGATGCAAGGACAATCTCGTCCGCCCATCCGTGGAAATGGCCGGCGGCGGATCACTATTTCCCCGCTAAAGGTTTCCCCCTCTCAGGCCGATAAACACATGGACTACGCTATGTGCACTGATTGGGGTGTAGGGTGGATGACTTTTCAATCCCAGAGAGGATGGATCCGATTGCGCAGGCCGAAAACCGCCGCAGCACGGTCTTTCCCGAGCGCCGTCGTCGTGAGGAAAAACCACCGCCTCGCAAGAACCCCGGCAATGAGGACGACGATTTAAGCCTGGAGGAAGAGACGCCTCACGATGTAGACGAACTGGCCTAGCCAAGTCGGGCAGTGGTTGGGGCGGAGGCACTCTGACTCTTACTCGCTACTCTCCACTTAATCTCAGGCATGGCTGGCGCTGGCTAGCCCGGAAGTGGTCTCCTGGGCCCACTGCATCGCCTTCCAGTGGGACTCGATCACAAAGGCTTCGGGCAACTTCAATCGGGAACAAAGTTCGCTGATCTGTGGCCAGTCCGCGACTTCGTGGGACAACATGAGCCGGTAGATTGGATCCAACGGCCCTTCCTGCCCTAGAAGAACGGCCCTGGTCTCGCGGTCCAGGCCAATTCCTTCCAGCACCACTCCCATCGGCAACTCCAGAATTGCATCCATCAGCGAGAGCAGACCGACCAGGAAAAGGTCGGAATCACCGTGTGGGACGCGTGGCGCCAGCAACTCGCCATAGCGCGCTCGCACCAAAGCGGACAGAACGAGATCGGAGGGCTTATCCTGGCCCACTCCCAGCGTCGCCACCAGGCGCACCCAGCGACGGACTTCGCGTTCCCCAAGAATCGCGAGCGCGTGCCGCACCGAGTGAATCTCCGACGAAAAGGCGAAAGCCGCCGAGTTCAGGTAGCGCAACAGCCGATAGCACAGCGAAGCTTCCGATTTGATAATGTCCTCGATTTCCTTTGGGTCGACCTCGTTTTGACTGATGGTTCGCATCAACCGGAGATAGTTGAGCCGGTTCGCCGGAATATCGCGCGCCTGCATGAGTTCTGGGCGGCGGAAAAAATATCCCTGAAAATATGAGAAGCCGGCTTTCTTGCACACTTGATATTCTTCGCGGGTCTCGACTTTTTCCGCGAGCATTCGCCGGCCTGGGGCGGCGTAACGCTTGACCAGCGCGACCCTTTCTTCCGCCGTCGTGCGCTTCATGTCCACCTTAATGAAGTCCGCATACTGCACCAGTCCGTCCCGTGGATCGTTGGCAATGAAATCGTCCAGGGCAATGGGATAGCCTGCGTTCTTAAGCCGCACGCAGGAGCTTCGGATCAGGTCGTCGTCAACCACCGATTCCAGAATCTCGACTACGGTGCGTTGCGGGGGCAAGAGCGTGATGTAGTCCTTTAGCAGCGTATCCCGGGTGCAGTTCACAAAAGCGCTGCGGCCGTCGCACAGGATATCGATTCCCATCAGCAAAGACGCGTCCAGCGTGCTGCGAGAGGCCGCGTCGGGGTCGGGATGAGAAAAATAGTTCTCGACTCCGTTGCGAAACAGAATCTCGTATCCGAATACTTGTTTATCGCTGCTAAGAATCGGCTGGCGGGCAACGTAGCGAGAAAACTGGGGCTTGTTTTCCCCGGGCGTGGAGTTTGGGTTGGATTGGGTCACGGCCAGTCTTTATCGGCCACTCCGAGGTCGAAGCTTAGAAACCATCGTGCAGCGAACGGATGACCAAAGATCAGCGGCGGGCGGGCGATACTCGCTCCCGGACGGCTGGGTTCCGTTGAATGCCGATCTCCGATTTTCGATTTTCGATTTTCAGTTGCCGATTGTTGATTGTTGATTGTTGATTTCTGATTTCTGATTGAAATGCCTCAGCTCCCGCGCCGCGGTTTTCAATCAACAATCAAAAATCAACAATCAACAATTCTCGCCCGTGTCCGAACTCCCGAAGCTCCGAAACTTTGAAACCTGCTCCTCGAAACCTTGAAACCTTGAAACTTGCCCTTCTCGCTAAGTCGTTGAAACTTGGTGTAAGTCGTTGAAAGTTGGTGTAAGTCGTTGATTCTTGGTAAAAACGCGTTTAAACGCGTTCTGGCGAACTTTAAGGAGCGTCTGTGTGGGGGAGGGGCGGTCGCGTCGTCCGCGTCGCTCTACGGGCCGTTGTTGGCCCAGCAATGGGCATTTTAAAAATCGACCGGACCGGCTTTTCCGCTTCCCCCGGCGCGTAGGGGTATATTTTCTGTCCCAAAATGGGAATAAGTGGCAATAATGTACGCCAATGTACGTACGTCACTGTACATTTGTCAAATATCACTACACCAGTGTACGTACAGAACCCTTGGCCGTATCTTCGCCCCATCCTTCGCTCCGCAGGCCTTCCCTCAAGGAACACGTTTTCAAAGCAGAGCTGGCTGCAGACCTGGTGAAGTGCGTCAAACAGATCGACGTTTATTTATCCTCAGTTTCCTCTGTGATCCTCTGTGCCCTCTGTGGTGAAAGCCCTTGACTTCTTCGTCGAACCCCAAAACTTACGCCGGATGAAGGCGCAACATAACGATCACCATTTTCGACGCACGACACTAGAGCCTTTTCAAATTGAGCCACTCCCCGTTTCCGAGTTTGTTTAGGAGGACGTCTTTTATGAGGAGGTCTTTTATGAGGACGTCTTGGGCCGCGCAGCGTCCTGCAGAATCGCCTCGGCCACGTTCTCAGGGTCGACTTTATATTGACCGCTGGCGATCAACTGCCGCAGGGTTGCGATCTTCTCTTCACGGAGTTCAGAAGTCGTCAACGCCTGCGATGTCAGCGCCACCACGCTGTCTTGATCAGCGTGCAGAGTGGTTTTGTCGATCTGCTCTCCACCGTCAGATTGCGCCGGGACCGATTGGGCGTTGACGGGTTGACCCTTGACCGATTGACCCTTGAGATCGGTTTTCTGTTCCCGAATGATGGGGTCCGGGAGTGCTCCATCTAAATTAACTTTCATCGGCATTTCACCTCATTACCGCCGGCCAAGGTTCGCGCTTCACTGTACCACCCAAACGTGGACATTTCGAAGTTGCTCTCCGCGAGTGCTCTGGCATCGAATGCACATCAGTCTAGATCGTTTTCAAACGCTGGGAGGTATCCGCCACTTCGGTCACTCGAATTCCATAGTTGCCGTCGACAATGACGACCTCGCCTCGAGCAATGAGTTTGTCTCCAAGGAGCAAGTCGGCGGGTTCATGAACTTCCCGGTCAAGCTCGATCACCGAACCTGAAGTCAAGCCCAGGACCTCGCGCAACGACAGCACGCGCTGACCAAAGCGCAGCGTGAGATTGAGGTTGGCTCCCAAGAAAAGGTCCAGATTCGGATTCTTGCCTGTTGTGGGGGACTGTTCTCCAGAACGCTCGGATACAACGGCATCTTTGGAACTCGAGTCGGTCAGGGCCGCGGCCAGACTGGTGCTCACGGAAAAACTCAAGGGCACGCTGGCATTTGCATCGAGGCCGGAGACCAGCAGGACAAACGTGGTCGCCCCACTCTCAACTTGTGGCTCGCAGGTGTGCACCTCCACCTTCGCTTCGCCAAATCTCGCATGCAATTCGGATGCAACCCGGCTTGCGACCTTTTGCCACAGCGCTTCCAGAGCGTCCTTGGGTTTCTGATCGATTGCCGCCGGTGAGCTGGTTGGTTTGGTGAGCT